>Ga0105247_10000944_pt1 | contig 21912 bp, 20 predicted proteins | sample KBSS24metaG_FD_81519 | JGI IMG/M metagenome (GOLD analysis project Ga0105247, IMG submission 81519) | Switchgrass rhizosphere microbial communities from Kellogg Biological Station, Michigan, USA - KBS S2-4 metaG | ecosystem: Host-associated > Plants > Roots > Rhizosphere > Soil | place...
AGCGCGCCGTTGTCGCGCGTGAGCTTGCGCACCGCTTCGAGATAGCCGTCACGCGGTGGGACGCATCCCATATTTCCGACTACCGGCTCGATGATCACTGCGGCGATGTCAGCGTGTTCGGCGAAGACTTTTTCGAGTGCCGGAACATCGTTGAAAGGAAGTGTGAGCGTGTTTTGGGCCAGGGCTGCGGGTACGCCGGGACTATCGGGCAGCCCGAGTGTGGCGACACCTGAGCCGGCTTTAACGAGCAAGCTGTCGGCGTGTCCGTGATAACAACCTTCGAATTTCACGAGCTTCGTGCGGCCAGTCACGCCGCGCGCGAGGCGAATGGCCGACATCGTTGCTTCGGTGCCGCTACTCACCATGCGCACCATCTCGATCGATGGGACGGCGTCGACGACTTCCTGCGCGAGTTCGACTTCGAGCTCGGTCGGCGCGCCAAAGCTCGTGCCTCCGGCTGCGACCTCCTGCACGGCGGCGACTACTTCTTCATCTGCGTGACCGAGGATCATGGGTCCCCACGAGCCGACGTAATCGATGTAAGTTTTTCCGTCGACGTCAGTGATGGTGGCGCCGCGCGCCGACCGGATAAATCGCGGCGTCCCACCCACGCCGCGAAATGCACGTACGGGCGAGTTAACACCACCCGGGATCAGTTTTTGAGCAGTCGCGAATAGCTGTTCTGACTTTGTTTGTTGCATCGTTTTGGACAGGATTTACAAGATTTTTCAAGATGAACATGTAAATCCTGTCAAATCTTGTAACTCCTGTCTAATACTACCTCGTCATAATCTTGGCACAGACTCTTTGGGTTCGACGGTGAGGGAGCGGAAGCGGGAGAGGCGGACGAGGCCGGGAGCGGCGCCTTTTGGTTTTGATAAAAACTTCCGTTCAGTGTAGTGGATGACGACTTTTGCATCTTCACTCGCCTGGCTGAACTTTCCAGCAAGCTGTGCCGCTTCGATGATGGTGCGTTGCGGGATCTCCTTGCGTGTCGGATTACGGACGACCACGTGCGAGCCGGGATAATCGCCGGCGTGCATCCATAGATCGTTGGGTTGGGCGACACGGAAAGTGAGATTGTCGTTATCGCGCGCTGCACGCCCGACGAGGATTTCATACCCGTCAGTCGAAAGATATCGACGCACACCACTGATCTTCTCGGGTTTGGCAGATTTTTTTGCTACGACCCTCGGAGCGGGCGCGGGCTTCTCAAACGTTTCCAACGCCCCCTCATCGCGCGACTGAATAATGGTGTCGAGCTGTTGTAAACGCCGCTCCAGCTTTTCTGTTTCGCGATCGATCTGTTTCAGACGTTCAGCAATCTCGTCTGCTGCGTGCTTCGCCTTCGTGTATTGTCGAAACCGCGCCGCGGCCTCGTCCTGGAGCGAGCGATTCTCGTCAACTTCTATCTCGATCACGGGCACACCGTCAGCGTAGTAGTCAACGAGCCGGACCTTGTTTCCGTCACGTTCTGCGGTCGCGATGTTCGCGAGCAACAGATCGCCGGTTCGCTTGTGCTCTTCCGGATCGCCGTGACGTGCGAGATCGTTTTGCAGGTTCTCTCGCAACGTGCGTTGTTGGCGAATCGACTTCGTTACTCGCGACCGGATTCCTTTCGCTCTCACATCGAACGTCTTCGCTGCTTCGATGGCTGAGAAGTATTTATCGAGCTGAGCGGATGGTGGTCCAGCCTCAAGCCGGAACGCGTCTGTAGGTTCTTTCAGCGGTCGAGGCGGAGCGAAGTAAAACTGCTGAATCCTCGTCTGCGCCTGCTCGCGCAAAACCGCGACGATACGATTCAGCTCATCAAGCAGAAAAAGATCTGCTGTCCGGCCGGTGAGTTGAATGACGAGCCTGCGAAAAATAACGTCTTCGGTGCGGAACGTGAGCCGCACGATCCGGTCAGAAGGATCTTTCGAAACCTGGACCAGATGCGCGCCACTGAGCTTTGACCGCATCATTTGGCCAAAAGCATTCAGCGCAACTGACTGCTTCTCCAAATCCCTTGTGCGCCGGTGGATCAGATATAGCCGCGGGCTCGCCGGATCGACGCTGATAAACAGAAACTCGCCGCGCAATCCAAAGTCGATCGCAAACGAAACCGGCCCAAGCTGGTAGATCTTGCCAAAAAAACGCCCTGTCAACGCGCCCTGAAGCTCTTCAACAACACGCTGCAGGACTGTCTGATTCATCCGCGTAAAAATCCGCGTAATCTGTGGCTAATTTATTCTTAGGAGCTAACTACAGCCGTGCGTGTGAAGCGATCGTGGACCGTGTAGCCTTCGCGACTTACGAGCCCGAAGAGAACCCCGACAACCGTCGCGAGAGACAGAAGGTAGAAGAACGACCGACCAATTGATTGTCCACCAGTGGGAATCAAACCAGTCTTCATGTCGATCACACGCAACGAAAATAGGCGCATGGCCCACGTGCGACCGGTCAACGCTGTCAGCAGTGTCAAATAGAGAAACGTCACCACGATCACGCTTCCGGCCAACACGCCAATGACCTGCGGATCGCGCAGGTTGCTGCCAGTGAGATACATCGCACCGGCAATCGGTGAGCTCAACAACGCGCAAAAGATCAGATCGAGCAGCGCACACACGATGCGACGAAAAGACGACGCGCTGCGATGATTCAGATCGTCGACGCAGAGCGTCTTCGAGATCGAATCGAGATAGTTGAGCGCGGGATCGTTATCGTCACGTATCAGACGTTTCGGCGCTGGTGGTGGTTCAATTACTGGGGCGACAGGCTCGCTCACTGCTACAACCGCGAGATGGTGCGTCTTTTCCACTGTCACGACTGGTTCGACTTCGGCAACCTCCGGCTCAAAGGCGAGTTCCGGGGTTGAGGGGACCGTATCGCTCATGTCGTTATCTTCTCGGTCGGGTGCATAGGCAACCGCGGTCGCCAATGTCGTTCTCGGTTGACGACTTTCGGATGGCGCTGGTTGATGTGCTCTTTCGATTCGCTTGAGCGCGGCTGCGACCAGCGGATTCATGGCCGGCATTGGCGCAGGCGGCAGTAATTCCAATTGCGGTGGGTTAATCGCGGACTCCATCCGTTGTCGCTCAGCTTCGGCAGCCTCGCGAGCGGCTTCGCGGGCGCGCTTTTCCTGCACTTCGCGCACACGCTCGCTCAACTCTTTGCGCCACTCCGGCATCGAGTTTCGCGAAACACCGGGAAACTCGATGAGTGTCGATCTCTTTTCTGTGGGCCGAGTCGAATCTTGGGGGGATGAAGCCATATTCGAGGCCGAATACTACAAGAATAACTTTAAGTGGTCAATGAGAAATTAAGATGGGGTTAGAGTTGTGAGACTCAGCGACCAAACATAGAACAAGTCAGGAAGAGGGGCTTGCCCCTGCTCGTCCAATCCAAGTAACAGCGGGGGCAAGCCCCTCTTCCTGACTTGTTCTATTCCCACTTGTTCTATTCTGACTTGTTCTATGTTTGGATCTTAATTCTTCTAAAGAGGAGTGCGGCCAGCGAAACCTGCATCGACGTCGTGCCACCATTCGAGCTCGTCCCCTTCACCGAGTTGCCAGCAGAGCAAGACGACACGACCGTCGCGGAGTGAAGGAAAATCGACGAGGCCGCGTTCGAAGTCTTTGAGCTGAACACCGAGCAGGTCCAGTTTTGCGAGTTGATCAGTGAGTCCAATCAAAACCGACGCATAAGCGACGCCATCAGTAAATCCACCGCCGCCCCGCTCGGCGCCTTCCGCGGCTTTCGTGACGTCTTCGCGGTAACGCAAAAGCTTTCGATGCGTGCGCGAAATCTTCCCGACGATCTCGCGAACGTCGGGAAGCAGCGCGTTGGCCTCTTGAACAGTAAAAATCTTCATCAATCGAGGTTAATGGTCGTCGGTGATCCTGATGAACTCAGTCGCCGCCTCAAACTCCGCCGCCTCTTCCTCAATCTCAGCCTCAATCACGACGCGCATCGCCTGCTCGAAACCGTCAGCCGGCTGTGATTTCTGCATCTCCATCTGATCCGGGAGATACGGTGCGGGCATGGGGCAGTGCAAATCCCGCTCATCATACCGCGTTCCGTGCGAAATCTCCTTGCGCACTTTGTCCGCAATCTCGCCGAGGTCGATAAAGTAGTCAGAAACGTCGATCAGTTTTGGCGCAGTGTTTGAGCGGAAACCTGCAATCTCCACGCGACATCCTTTGTAAGCAACGGCATTGACTGCGTACACAAAATCCTCATCGCCGGAGACCAGCACCGCCGTATCGTAACGCCCAGCCAGCGACAACATGTCTACGGCGATCTCAACGTCGAGGTTCGCTTTTCGTGTACCGTCGTAGAAGGTCTTCAGCTCTTTTTGAATGACGCGAAAACCGTTGCGGCGCATCCATAAGAGAAAGCCCTGTTGCCGCTCGGCGCCTACGTCCACACCGGTGTAGAAGAAGGCCCGCAGCAGTCGCCCATCGCCCAACAACACGCGGAGCAGTTTGTTGTAGTCGATGTCGATGTTGTGAAAACGGGCGGCATGGAAAAGATTATTACCGTCAATAAAAACTGCGACTCTACCGCGATGACCTAGCTGCCATGAAATGTTATTAGTGGGATCGAAATTGTGCATAAACTGACTCCGAACATAACCCCTTGGTTTTTTGAAACTAGAATGCTGCTTTGCTGTCTCATGGTCAAGTTGGAAAACTGTTATGGACCGTCACTAAGTTGTTGCAATTATTTCATCAGAAAGTGCGTCTAAATAGACCTTGCTAACTGGGCCGTCTGTGACGTCTATTTCCCAGGCCAGGCGGATTTCCAGACCGCTGGCCGGGTCTTTTGCAGGCTCGACATAGACGACGAGCTGCCGCGCCTCCACTTTTGCATTCCCAGGTAGTGAACCAACTTGCTGCGTTTTGACGTAATCTGCAGCCTGCTCGGCAGTGACCTTCGGCGTCAAAGCGTTCAGGGCCGGCTGCAGGCGATCCGCGTTAGGAATGCAGTTGCTGGAAAATCCGACGAGCTGCCAGTTGCTGCGAAAACGGATCTCGAGCGTGCCGAAACCGCCGCGCAACGGGTAGCGAAACGGCCTTTGTTCGTAACGAGCCACTTTGACACCTGATGGCTCGTCAATTCTTTCCACGAGCGAAAGTTGATTCGGGTCTGCGCCGATCAGTGTCTGCCATTCGACGATGAACCTTCGCAGCGACTCTCGCATGTCTTCTTCAGTCGGGTTCGTTTGCGAGCCGACTTTTGGAAGATACATCGCCGCCGGAAGGTTCGCAGGCAAGCTCGCGAGTGTTGCAGTGTACGGGTGCAGGTTTGCTTCGGTCTTCACCGGCAGTCCGTAACGTTGTGACAACTGGTACCACGCGACAGACGCTTCTTCCAATCTCGTGCCGACGTCTGACAGTGCAATCGGATAGGGTGGGCGATTAGCCGCTGGACCGTTAGCGTCCGTGGGCTGGAATGCTGCGCACGCGCCTGTCGTCAGGACTGCGCCAAGGGTGAACGTAAGTATTAAAAACTTACCAGCAGACATTCTCTTCGCCTCAGATTTTCTCATCGTCGTATAATTAAAATACTTGGAGGAGCTGTTGCCTAAAGATAACGAAAACATTCCCTTCCTTGGACCAGTTGAACCTTCGGAGCCGCTCGGCTTCCCCGCAGAGCAAATGATTCGTTGCGAGGAGTGCTTGAGAGCTAATCCTCCTACGCGAGTAAGTTGTCTTTATTGTGTCGCTCCGTTGCCGGTAACAGAATCTTCCGCGCGCTTGCGAAAACCGCTCCTGCGCCAGCCGGAGAAACACCAGTTAGGTTACAACAACATACTGTTGCCGGTGGAACAGGTAACGACGGAAATGGTTGCTGATGCCGCGGCGCTGGTGAAACTATCCGCGGAGAATGTGCAGCAGTTAATGTCCCAGAATGTACCCGTGCCGGTGGCGCGAACGGTGAGTCGTGAAGAGGCTGAGTTGGTTACGCTGCGGTTGAATGATCTGGGTTTGAGATGCGTGACTATTAGCGATGAGGAGCTTGGGTTGTCCTCGCCCGAAATCATTGTGAAGCGTGTCAGGGCGATGAGTTTTGACGATGATGAGCACGTTGTGATCTATCACTCGGGTACGGAAGAAACCAGCGTCTTGTGGTCGGATGTGATTTTGATCTTAACGGCGCGACTAATCGAAACACGACTCGAGATCAAAGAGCGCATGACGCGTAAGAAAGAGAACGAGATTCTCGAGACGAATGAGTTCTTCCGAGACGAAGCGGTGATTGATTTCTACACCACGACGCACTCGTTCACGTGGCGTGTGGGCGCCACCGGATTTGACTTCTCGTGTCTCGGACGTGAGAAGGCGCTCGTTGCAAATGAAAATATCAGCCGGTTGCAAAGACTCATTGTTGCCAAAGCCGTGAACGCGCAGCTTGATGATTCATACCAGCGTATTCGAAATCTTCTCGAGCTCGCGTGGCGCACACAACCGGAAACGCAATCGAGTGGCTGGCGCCGCGAGCGACCGGGGAAGCTCAGCGTTGGCGTGGCGACGACGAAGAGCAACGAAACCCAGTTCACACGCTACTCACGCCTACGCCGCCATTTTATTGTTAGTGAAACTTCAATATAGAAATGTTCTTCATAGGACTTGAATGCAGAAATGGAACAAGTCAGGAAGAGGGGCTTGCCCCCGCTCGTCCAATCCAAGCAACGGCGGGGGCAAGCCCCTCTTCCTGACTTGTTCTCTCTTCTGACTGTCTTTATAAGTGAGGTTTGTGTCGGACAAATCAAACAGAAATGCACAGGATCTAATCTATGGTCCAAATGCGGTGCTCGAGGCACTGCGCGCGGGTAAACGCCAGATCGAGACGATCACGATTCTCGAGAGCGCTCGCCCGGATCGTCTGAAGGCGCTGCTCGATCTTGCGCGCGAGAAGGGCGTGCCGGTTCACCGTGTGCCGCGTCTCGATCTCGATCGATCACTTGGCGACGTGCGACACCAGGGCGTCGTGGCGCGGGTAGCTGCCGCCCGCTACGCAGACGCTGATGAACTCTTGGACCAGTTCGAAAAGAAAATCGGAACCGACGATCCGCCGCTTGTGCTCGGGCTTGACGGACTCGAAGATCCACGCAACATGGGATCGATCCTGCGCAGCGCAGAGTGTGCCGGCGCTCACGGGGTTTTTATCGCCGAGCGACGCGCCGTGGGTCTGACGAGCGCCGTCGCAAAGGTCGCGGCGGGCGCCCTTGAGTATGTTCCCGTGGCGCGAGTGACAAACCTCGTGCGATTGATAGAGCAGTTGAAAGAACGTAACATCTGGGTAGTTGGGGCCGCGGCTGAAGCAACACAGTTATACACGGATTGGGACTGGCGATTGCCGGCCGCAATCTTTCTCGGAAGTGAGGGACACGGCCTGCACCGGTTGGTCAGAGAACACTGCGATACCCTCGTGCGTATACCTGTCTCGGGCAAGTTGGAGTCGTTAAATGTCTCGGTTGCGGCAGGAGTGCTGCTCTACGAAGCGAGACGCCAGCGAACACTCAAGGTGAAAGGCGGAAAATAAATGTTCTGTCCTAAGTGCGCTACCCAGAACCTCGATGGCGCGAGTTTTTGTCGCAGTTGCGGAGCAAATATCAGCCTCGTGCCGCAGGCTCTCTCGGGTCAACTCATACAGCCACAGCCACCCTTAACTGACGTTGATGGAGCGTGCCGGACGAGGCGTGGCCGGGAGTTGACGATCGAACAGCCGTTCAAAAACTTCTTCATGGGGATTGCGTTTGTCATCATCGCGATTGTGCTTTCGCGGACGATCGGGTACGGCTGGTGGTTTTGGATGTTGATACCGGCGTTCATATTTATGGGGACCGGGATCGGGCAGTACATCCGGTTGCAGGAACATGCGAAGAAAGCTTCACTCGCGCAACCACCGTTGGGTAGATCGTTTGTAGAGACGCCGCGACCACCAGAAGGATTGAGGGCTCCGGTTTCGAGTGTCACTGAGGGCACGACGCGTCATCTCGGAGTTGAAGCACCCACCCGTCATTTGGACCAGGAACGGCGGTAGCTTTAAGAAGATTTCTCACGCAGCGGCGCAACGACGCAACGAAGAATCCTTTGCGCCGTTGCGCCGCTGCGTGAGAAATCTTTTCTGTGAATCACAAACATTCAGCCCGTATTTGTGTCCCTGTGTGCGAGAAGGATCTCGACGCGCTGAAGGATGTGTGTGAGCGAGCGATCGAGTGGGCTGACTGGATTGAGTTGCGTCTCGATTGTCTGGAAGAGACTCCCGATAATCTAAAAGAGATAACGCGACCCTTGATCCTTACCTTTCGTCCTGCAGAGCAAGGTGGGCATCGCAAATTAACGAAGGCAGAGCGACAACACTTCTGGTCTAAAACAGCCCCGCACGGCGAGACAATCTGGTGGGACATTGAAGGCGATCTGGTCCATGATCTTACACCTGACTGGTCGCGCGTCATCGTCTCGCATCACGACTTCTCAGGCGTTCCAACCGATCTCGAACAGCTCTACGAGCGTCTCGCCGGCACACCCGCCGCAATCATCAAAATTGCCGTCCAAGCCAGCGACATCCTCGACTGCCTTCCAATTTTTCAACTACTCGATCGCGCACGCCGCGAGGGAAGAGAACTCATCGCGATTGCAATGGGCAACGCCGGCATCGCCACGCGCGTGCTTGGTCCATCGCGTGGCTCATTTCTCACCTACGGCGCTCTCGACGACGAAAGCGCCACAGCCCCCGGCCAGGTAAACGCTCGCAAGCTACGCTCGCTTTATCACCTCGACACGATCGACAACGAAACCATGATCTGCGGACTGGTGGGCCTTCCGGTGATGCACTCCGTCTCCCCACGCATTCACAACACGGCTTTCGTCGAATCAGGTGTGAACGGAGTTTATCTTCCGTTTGAAGTACACGACGTCGTACAGTTCTGCAAACGCATGGTCCACCCACGCACCCGTGAATTGAACTGGAACCTGCGCGGACTGAGCATCACTGCGCCATACAAACAAACAGTGATGGAATGCCTCGACTGGATCGATCCAGACGCGAAAGAGATCGGAGCTGTTAACACTGTTGTCGTGGAGGGTGATCGACTGTTGGGCTACAACACCGACGCCGCCGGCTTCATCGATCCGTTACTCAAGCGCTTCAAAACTCTGCGCGACGCGAAGGTTGCGATCATCGGCGCCGGTGGTGCTGCGCGTGCAGCCATCTGGGCGTTACAGCGACAACAAGCGAACGTGACGCTGTTTGCGCGTAACGTTACGAAGGCCCAGGCGCTTGCTGACTTGTTCGGAATTGCATGTATGTCGCTAAGTGAAGCATCGTTCGCCGGGTTTGACCTCGTAATCAACACGACGCCAGCCGGCTCGGGAGCGTATATCAATCAATCTCCGGTAACGCGCGAGCAACTATCAGGCAGCCGCTGCGTTTATGATCTCATCTACAATCCTGCGGAGACCTTACTCCTCCGCGAAGCTCTTGAAGCTGGATGCGAAACGCTCGGCGGTCTCGAAATGCTCGTTGCCCAGGCTGGATTGCAGTTTGAGTTATGGACTGGCAGGAAATTTCAGGTTTCAACCCTTGATAGCCCTTTCGCATCCTAATCAGTCCTTTTGGTCACAAAGTTCTCCCTGCTGGTGTTACTTAGACATATACCTCGGGATAGCTCGGCGTCAGCATGCTCAGTACCTCCCGCGTCCCGCGCCGTGTGCCCAATGAGCGAACCTGTAATGGATGACACAGAATCGATACTGTCCAGGCGGCTGGTACGTTATGGATTGATCTGGGGAGTGTGGACGATCGTCACGCTCTTCTTTACTTCCCAGGTCTACGTGATGTCCACTGCGAGCTCGCAGCCAAGGAAATACGGCTACGGCATGGAATTGCTCGGGCAGGCGTCCGCTTGTTACCTCTGGGCGCTTGCTACGCCACTCGTCCTCTGGCTCGCGCGCCGGTATTGCATTCAACGTCATAACTGGTTGCGCCGCGGGGCTTTTCACTTTGTCTCGAGCTTAATCTTTAGCAGCGTCTTACTCGCGCTTCATTACCTTGCCCTGATGGTCATCTTCGACGCCACGACAAGCATTACAGCCTTCCGCGTCTTTCGTTTTGTATACCTCAACCTCGAAAAATGGCTGCTGGTCTACTGGACGATACTTCTCATGAGTCACGCGTTCAGTTACTACAACAGCTATCGCAAGGGCGAGCTGAAGGCTTCCGAGCTTCGCACACAGCTTGTGCAGTCGCAGTTGGAAGCGCTCAAGATGCAGGTGCAACCGCATTTTCTCTTCAACACGCTTCACTCGATCTCGGCGTTGCTGAGTAAAGACACGGAAGCCGCGCGCAGGATGATCACGCGGCTCGGAGATTTCCTCCGGCTGACACTCGAGAACTCCGGCTCGATGGAAGTAACCTTGCAACAGGAAATCGAATTTCTCAACGGCTATCTCGAAATCGAGCGTATCCGTTTTCAGGATCGACTCACCACTGACATTCGCGTGGATCCGGAAGTCCTGGACGTGCGCGTTCCGAACCTGATTCTCCAGCCGATAGTCGAGAATGCGATGCGCCACGCGATCGGTAACTCGACGTCAGGTCGTGTTGAAGTAACTGCGGCGCCGCGGAATGGCGTGGTTCGTATTGAAGTGAAAGACAACGGTCCCGGCATTGATACGGAGAGAATGCTCGACTCGCGTCGCGGCAAAGTATTGGGATTGGCAAACACACAGGCGCGACTTGCCGATCTCTACGGCAGCGCGGCGCGATTCGAGATGCTCAATAATCCCACCGGAGGACTCGTCGTCGCCATCGAAATCCCGCGGGTTTACTCTGCGTAGCCTCTGCGACCTCTGCGCCTCCGCGGTGAAGATGCGATAAAACCGCAGAGACGCAGAGGTCGCAGAGGCTACGCAGAGATTTATCTTCGATATCTCGCAAGCGACATCCACTTTCTCGTTCGATCCGAAAAATTATCTGCTCGCGGTATCTCAACAACGAAACTTGGCATCCTAATTCGTCGTAACCAGCCGATGAGCGCCACAACTGTTTTGACTGTGGTGTTCATTCACTGAGTAACCTTACTTCACCCAGTTCATTGCGTTATTCACGTTTTGTTAGGAGGCAAAGTGACGAACGCAAGGTGTATTCGCGCGTTGGTCGTCGACGATGAACCGCTCGCTCGCGAGATGATTCGCGAGATGTTGGCCGAGGATTCGGAAGTCGAGATAGTTGCGGAGTGTGCGAATGGTCGTGAAGCAGTTGACGCGATCAAGTCGCAACGGCCGGACCTCGTCTTCCTGGACGTTCAAATGCCCGAGCTGGGCGGCTTCGAGGTGCTCGAGTCGCTCGAGCCGCAGTCGACCCCGTACATCATCTTCGTGACGGCTTACGATCAGTATGCCGTGCGCGCGTTCGAGGTCCATGCCTTCGATTACCTCCTCAAGCCTTTCGACCACGAGCGGTTCGACGCCGCGTGGCAACGAGTCAAGGACCAGATCAAACTCGATCAGACTGGCGAACGAGACCGGCACATCCTGGCTTTACTCGAAGAGCTGAAGAGTGGACCGCGCCATCTGGAGCGACTGGTGATCAAAAACGGCGGTCGCGTCTTCTTCCTAAATGTGCAGGACGTTCATTGCATCGAGTCGGAGGGAAACTACGTTCGCGTCTACGACAATCAGAAAGGCTATCTCCTGCGCGAGACGATCAGCAGTTTGGAAGAACAACTCGACCCGCGGCAGTTCCGCCGGATTCATCGTTCAGCGATCGTGAAGATCGATCGGATCAAGGAGATGCAGCCGTGGTTTCACGGCGAGTACCGCATCATCATGGAAAACGGCAAGGAGCTCACCCTCAGCCGCAACTACCGCGCAAACTTCCAGGGCGCCGTCGGCAATGCGATCTGAGATTTCTCTGCGTACCTCTGCGTTCTCTGCGTTAAGGGGTTATTTCAACGCAGAGGCCGCAGAGATACGCAGAGGGCGCAGAGAACATCCATATCACCTCGTTGCGATTTTTTGCGTCTTTTTGCGGCTATATACCGCTCCATCCCAAAAAATAGCCGTTCCGTCACAGAGTGGAATTTTTCCGTGAAAACTCTAGTTATATTTGTGTGCGCAGCCGCACCAAGGACTCCCCAAAGTCGGCCCAGGCGGTGAGCGGTTGCTGCCGCAAATCTCTCGGAGGAAATATGATAAGCGAATCAATTTTAGGGTTGGAAGAAAACAGGAACGAACCAGTCGAGCAAGCCCCCAATGGCTCAAACGTTGATGCGCGGCTAAACACTTTACGCGAAACAGTTCTACAACTCCTGGACGAAGTTGAGTCTCTGGCTATCTCAAGGCCGGTGGATATCAAGCGTGGCGCGTGTTTTTCGGACGAAGTCAGGCAGTTTGAAGTGAGTCTCATTCGGACAGCGCTCGGCCGCACTGCCGGCAGCCAGACGCGCGCCGCGAAGCTGCTGGGCCTGAAGCCCACGACGCTCAACGCGAAGATCAAGCGCTATGGCATCATGGCGTAAGTCACGTCCGGTGATTGTTCACTGCTATACTGAGAGCGGTGGACGATCGTTACAGCAGACAGATTCTCTTCAGTGGAATTGGCGAGGAAGGACAGCGACGGCTGCTGGCCGCGCGAGTTTTGATTGTCGGTTGCGGTGCGCTGGGTTCGGCCCATGCTGAAGCGTTGGCGCGTGCGGGTGTGGGCCACCTGCGCATCGTGGATCGGGATTTCGTCGAGCCTTCAAATCTCCAGCGGCAGACGATGTTCACGGAGAGTGACGCCGAGAAGCGTCTGCCGAAAGTCATCGCCGCCGCGAACCACCTGCGGGAAATCAACTCCGGAATCGAAGTCGAGCCTCACATTATTGACGTCAATCATTCGACCGTCGAGCGTCTCGTCGAGGCGTGTGACGTCGTTATTGATGGCACTGACAATTTCTCCACCCGTTACCTCATCAACGATACTTCGGTGAAGCACGACATAAACTGGATCTACGGCGCTGCGGTCGGATCGTACGGCGTCACGATGACCATTCGGCCGCATCAAACGACCTGTTTGCGTTGTATATTCGAAGAAGCTCCGCCCGCCGCGAGTGCTCCGACCTGCGACACGTCGGGAGTGATCATGCCGATCATCAACATCGTCTCGGCAGTGCAGGTTTCTGAGGCGCTCAAATTAATCACTGGACAGATCGATGCGCTGCACGGATCGTTGATGCAGTTTGACGTGTGGCAAAACGAGTGGAGAAAAATCGGGACCGGTAAACCTCGCGCGGATTGCCCAACGTGTGGTCTTGGAATTTACGAAACACTGTCACACGCTGACGAAGGAGCGGCGGTGCTCTGTGGTCGCGATGCGATCCAGATCTCGCCGTCTCGGCCCACACGCATCAACTTCTCCGCACTCGCCGAAAGACTCCGGCGCACCGGTGAAGTTAAGTTCAATGAATATCTCCTGCGCTTCAAGACCGGAAACTTCGAGCTCACCGTCTTTCAGGATGCGCGCTCGATCATTCGCGGCACAGACGAAATCGCCACCGCTCGCTCGCTTTACGCCAAGTACATAGGAACCTGATTAACAGATGATCATTAAACGACTAACCACCCTCGCAATCTTATTCACATTCTTTCTTTTGCCTGTACAGGCCGGTCAACCAGTTGTTTGGGAGACGAGCGGGCGCACTGAGCTGCTTAGAGGCGACTCGCGCGGAGTGTCGATCACTGACACGGGCGTTCTGATGCTGGCGCCGAAGCTCAATGAAGTTTACAACACGCAGCAAACGTATGTGTGGTCCAGCGCGGTCGACAATCAGCGCAATGTCTACCTTGGCACCGGACACGACGGGAAGATATTCAAAGTCACAAGCGCCGGCAGTGGCTCACTGCTTTACGACGCAGCGGAGTTGGACGTGACGGCGATCGCGATTGGTCGTGATGGCGCGATCTACGCGGGCACGTCGCCTGACGGCAAAGTCTATCGCATCACTCCTGACGGCAAGGCTGACGTCTATTTTGATCCGGGCGACAAGTACATCTGGTCGCTGGCGGTGATGACTGACGGCTCGCTCGCTGTCGGCACGGGCGATAGCGGCAAGCTTTATCGCGTGCGAGCGGCAAATGCGACTCCGGAATCGTCTCTGCTCGTCAGTACAAATCAAACGCACGTTATCTCGCTTGCCGTTACGCCGCAGGGCGAACTGATCGCTGGTACTGACTCGGGCGGCCTCGTTTTGCGAGTCTCGCCGGAAGGAAAGACTTTCGCGCTCTTCGACACGCAGTTGCGCGAGATCCACGCGCTCGCGGCCGCGGCCGACGGATCGATCTACGCGCTCGCTCTGAGTGACGCGGCTGCGACGGCGCGACCACCTTCAACACCGGCAGTCGCGCAGCCGCAACCAACTGAGGGTGGAACGCCAACCACGTCCGTCACCATCACCGCGATCGACGAGAGCGGCGCGCCGATTCAAGGTCAAACTGGCCAGACACGCAGTCGCAGCGACGTTTCAACCGCGCGCAGCGCTGTGTTTCGCATACTTCCTGACGGCGCGACTGACGTCGTCTGGAGCTCAGCAACTGTGACAGCTTTCGCGATTGCGCCGGCGCTGCAACCGGGCAGTGTGTTGATCGGCACAGCCGATAAAGGCCGTATCTACTCGGTCACGAATGATGGTCGCGATACGTTGCTGTTGCAGTCGCCGGAAGGACAAATCTCGTCGCTGCTGGTCAGAAACGATCAGGTTTACGCGGCGTCGAGTAATCAGGGCAAACTGTTTCGTTTCGGCAACGAGCTCGTGACTGAAGGAACATTTGAATCGCCGGTCAGAGATGCGAAGCTGACTGCCTCGTGGGGCCGCGTTTGGTGGCGTGGTGTTGGCGCGGTTGAAATACAAACCCGCACCGGTAATGGCGAGCGTCCCGACGCGACGTGGAGTGATTGGAGCGCTGCTTATCGAAACCCGGACGGGAATCAGATCTCGAGCCCGCGTGCTCGTTTTATCCAGTGGCGCGCGACTGTCCGGAGTGCGGGTTCAGCCGGCGCGCCATCGTCGGTTGAAGATGTGAGTGTTGCTTACCTGCCGCGCAACGTGGCGCCTGAGGTGTTATCGATTACGGCGTTGCCGATCGGAGTTGGTTTGCAGCAGCTGCCGATTGTCACTGATCCGAATGTCGAGTCGTCAGGGTTGGATCCGTCGGTGTTTGGTCCAGTGGCCCAGGTGCCACCGCGACGTTTTTATCAACGAGGGGCGCGGTCGTTTCAGTGGCAGGCTGAAGATCGAAATTCCGACACGCTCGAGTATTCGATTTATTACCGGGCGTTGAATGAGCAGACGTTCCGGTTGTTGAAAGACAAGCTGCGTGACAACTTCTACACCATCGACGGCGCGACGCTCGCGGATGGTCGTTATGTAATCAAAATTGTTGCGTCGGACGCGCCTGACAATCCGCCCGGACAGAAGCTCATGGGCGAGCGTTTGAGTGAACCCGTAGACATCGACAACACGCCGCCAGTCGTGAAAGCGATGGGCCAACCACAGTTGAAGGGCGACGCTGTGCACGTGGTCTTTTCAGTTGACGATGCGACGGGCAAAGTGAAGAAGGCGGATGCGAGTCTGGATGGGGCCGCGTGGTTGCCGGTATTTCCGGATGATGGCATCGCCGACAGCGGCCACGAAGTTTATTCAGTCGACTTCAGCAGCCTCGGTCCAGGCGAGCACACGATCTCACTGCGGACTTTTGACACGAGCGGCAACATCGGCACGCTCAGCGTCACCGTTAGACGTTAGCCTTAGCCGCAAAAAGGCACAAAAAGCACAAAGTGATTATTGAATGGACGTGGCGCATTCAATAAACATTTTGTGCTTTTTGTGCCTTTTTGCGGCTAAGCTCGCACGATAAGGTGCGGCTCAATTCGAAACCGTGCGATTTTCTGCGCGTTTTGTTAGACTTTTCGTCCGAAAATACGTGGCACCTGTCTTGCTGCCTCCTGGTCAGCGCATCTCCTTTCTCCCTCCTGCGCAGGAACTTGGCACGAGGAGAAGAGGCTGAAAATGATTAAGTTACTGCGAGAACTATTACTGGTGATTGCGATGCTCGGCATGGTGTCTGCCGGGGCAGTTGCGCAGCGCAAAGACCAGGATAAACGGCCCCCGAAAGAACCGGCGAAGGTCATCACCAACGATCGGAAAGACCAGCGACCGCCGAAACAGAACAACAATCCACCACCACCTCCTAAACGAGACAAACACGATCGGCCTGACTAAGGCAAAATAGCCACAAGAGGCACAAAAGGCACAAGAGAATCGCTTTTGTGCCTTTTGTGCTTTTTGTGTACTGTACAGCCTCACTTAATGACACGACCATCTCGCGTAAAGATCGTATTAGCCTTCGCTGCGGTTTATGTGCTCTGGGGCTCAACCTACCTCGCCATTCGTCTGGCTATTGAAACCCTGCCACCGTTCCTGATGACCGGAACGCGATTTACTCTCGCGGGGCTGATCCTCTTCACGTGGGCAGTCATCAATGGTGAGCGTTTTATTCCACCGCTCCATTTGTGGCGCCGTGCGTTGGTGATCGGTGGTCTGCTGTTGCTCGGTGGAAATGGCGGTGTGGTCTGGTCCGAGAGATATGTCGCTACGGGTTTGGCGGCGTTGCTCGTGTCGACTGAGCCTTTGTGGGTAGTGATACTCAACTGGGCCATCAGTCGCCAGCGCCCGAATTGGAAAGTGTTACTGGGCGTGCTGATCGGACTCGTCGGTGTTGCGATGCTGGTGGGTGATGGGCTGACACGTAATGGACATTCAAAGTTCAGCCTGATTGCTGGCGGTGTAGTGTTGGTGGCGGCGTTCTCTTGGGCGGCAGGATCCGTCTACTCGAATCGACGACCGTTTCAGGTATCGACATTGATGGGAGCGGGGATGCAGATGATGTCCGGCGGCTTTTTGCTTTTGCTACTGGCGGTGGCGACGGGCGACCCTTGGCGCTTGAACCTCGCGAACGCATCGTGGACCTCGATCGGCGCGTTCTTCTACCTGCTCGTGTTTGGCTCGCTAGTTGGTTTCACAGCCTATAGTTGGTTGCTGAACAACGTCGCGCCCGCACGCGCGGCGACTTACGCATACGTGAATCCAGTGGTGGCGGTGTTTCTAGGCTGGCTGATCGCAAGCGAACCACTCACGCGCCAGATGTTAATCGCCGCCGCAGTAATCATCGGCTCCGTAATCCTCATCACAACCTTCGGTCGCGAACACGCCGCCCCCGCCCTCCACGACTCGGAGTGCCCCACCCCGCCGTGCGTGTAACAAATTTACAGGATTCGTTTCAGACTGCTGGCGAGGAGGAGCGAGGGGTTGTTGGGTGTAAGTTGATGGTTGTCTTCGATGTCCCAGATGGCGGAGAGGACTGATTGGGTGTAGGACCAGCGGAGCGCGCGAGAGTAGTCGAGATTCAATTTGCTGGTTAGTGTTTCGAGGCGACGGTTTATCGTGACCGGGTTTGCAAAGACGTCAGGCAATTCGATGGGGTTGCGAAGAGCTGCACTGAGCTCGTACTCGAGTTCACCGATGACACCCTTCGGATCGATGGCGACCCAACCACGCTCGTTATCAAAGAGCACATTGTAGTGCTGAAGATCTCCGTGGAGCAGCATGGTCTGGCGCTGTGATGAGGCTAGCTCTTCGTACATCTCGCGCGCTTCAACGACGACTTCGTGTGGAATTTGTTCGTCACCGCTTTTCAGGTAACGATCAAAAGCACGTCCCCAGTCAGTAACCGTAGGACAATCGATTGGCGCTTCGTGATTCGCCAGCTTCGCGATTACTTCCGCCAGGATGTTTGTTGCCTCGTCGTCTCTGCCTTGCCTTACGAGATTCACTAACTGTTCACCGGGTACGAGTCGTTCAAGCAAGACGGCGTTGGGCTCAGATTCATAAACCCGCACCGCTCCCTTTCCGCCATACGCCTTCAAAACCTCGCCTGAATGCGACTCGTCGCCCACCTGCTTAGTTATTTTGAGCACCACACGTACGCCGTTGCGCACACCGAAACCGATTAGCGACGTTGGTGTTTCACGAATCTCGTCGAGCGTAACGTTCCATTCAGCAGCTTTAGTTTCCAACTCATGCATGATTGGGTTATGTTCGACAAGCATGACTCGTTTCGAGCAGCTCGACAAGCAGATCGCGCGGTTGAGGCGCAGAGGGGAATTTCTCAACCAGATCAGTCGGAAGTATTGGAACGCGCGGAGAGTTATCTTTGGCGCCGGCGCGTTGCTGGCCTTGGCGTTTTGTAATTTTGCCGGGAGCACTGCGGCGTGGTTTGTCGCTGCGCTACTCGCAATCCTCTTCTCGATAGTTACGATCTTTCACACGCGAGTGCGCGACAGCATCACGCGAAACACTCTCCTGATCGAGATCAAACAGGTCCAGATTGCGCGCATCAACTTGGATTGGGACCGCATTCCAGCCGCGGATCTGAATCTTCCCATCGCCGGCCATCCATTCGAGACCGATCTGGACATCACAGGCGAACGATCGCTGCATCGCCTGCTCGACTGCGCCGTCACAAAAGAGGGAAGTGAGCGACTGAAATCATGGCTGCTCAATCCTCGTCCCGATGCACACTCGATGCAGCACAGGCAAAAACTCGTTCGAGAACTGAAGGGCCATTCCGTCTTTCGCGACAAGCTGCAATTGCTGTCGGCGTTTGCACGCATCAGAACTGATGGACCAACACGTTCGAAGAGCGGCTCGCGTCACTGGGACTCGAAAATACTCGTCGACTGGATCGAACAAAGCGGTCCGAAGAAGTTACTGCCGACGCTCATAGTTCTCACGATCCTTGCAGTCCTGAATCTCATCTTCATCTGGCTCTGGCTCGAAGATCTGATCCCGCGCATCTGGCCCCTTGTGTTTCTGATCTACGTTGCGGCGTCACTTCTGAGCCAGTCGAAGATCGCGACTGTTTGGAGTGAACTTCAAGGTCTCGAAAAGGCGCTGACGCACTTCAAGGCAGTGTTCGGTTACCTCGAATCGCGTTGTTATCAAAACACACCCGGCCTGGCTGAGATCTGTTCACCATTTGGCGAGGAAGGTAAACAGCCGTCAGTCGAGATCCGAAAGCTGGGACGTCTTGCCGCCGCGCTCGGAGTACGCACAAACCCACTGCTGGCTTTATTGTTCAACGCACTCGTGCCGTGGGATTTCTATTTCAGTTACAAGCTGGATTTAGTCAAGAAAGAGATCGCGCACCTGCTGCCGCGCTGGCTCGATGCATGGCACGAGCTCGAGACGCTAAACTCGCTCGCAAACTTCGCTTATCTCAATCCCGGTTACGTGTTTCCCGAGCACAGAGACGGCGTCGATCGCTTTGCGGCGCGCAGTCTCGGACATCCGCTTTTGAAGCCGCAGTCGAAAGTGTGCAACGACTTGGAGTTGAACCAGGACCAGAGGATCGTGATTCTCACGGGCTCGAACATGGCCGGCAAGAGCACGTTGTTGAGAACGATCGGCGTCAATCTCGCGCTCGCTTATGCCGGCGCGCCGGTGAATGCCGCGAGCATGCAGACATCGCTGTTTCGACTGTTCACGTGCATCAAGGTGAGCGATTCAGTGCAGGACGGGCTCTCGTATTTCTACGCTGAAGTGAAGCGGTTGCAGGCGCTGCTCGCTGCGACGGATATTGAGGACGACCTGCCGGTGCTGTTTCTGATCGACGAGATCTTTCGCGGCACGAATAGTCGCGAACGACTGATCGGGAGTCGATCTTACATTCGCGAATTGTCGCAACGCAGAACGATGGGTTTGATCGCGACGCACGATCTGGAGCTGATCAAGTTAGCGGACGAGATCAAAGGCGTGACAAACTATCACTTCCGCGAAGAGGTGCTCGACAGCCGCATGGTGTTTGACTATCGCCTGCGACCCGGGCCATGCCCGACAACCAATGCGTTGAAGATCATGCGTCTTGAAGGCTTGCCGGTGGAGATGTAATTTTCCAGGAGCCCGTTCCCATGAAGAAACTATTACTGCTCGTCTTGCTCTTCGTACCTATGTTTACCATTAACGCACAATCAACGAACCCTCGCTTCGAGATCAAATTCCCCGCGAGCGCGAGCAAAGAGGCGCTCGATGGCCGTCTGCTGCTGCTGATTTCAACTAACAAAGATGAAGAGCCGCGCTTCCAGATCAGCGAAGACCTGACGACACAACAAGTCTTCGGCGTCGACGTCGAGTCGTGGAAACCCGGCGAAACAAAGATAGTGGACCAAAGCGCTTTCGGTTATCCGGTTCGCAGTCTCTCCGAGCTCAAACCGGGCGAGTATTGGGTGCAGGCGCTCCTGCATCGCTACGAAACCTTCAAACGCTCCGACGGCCACACCGTCAAACTGCCGATGGACCGCGGCGAAGGTCAGCAGTGGAACAGCGCGCCCGGCAATCTCTACAGCACACCGAAACAGATTCGTATCGACGCCGGCACCCAACCAGTTTCCATCGTGATCGACCAGGTGATTCCGCCGATCGAACCGCCGGCAGACACGAAGTACATCAAACACATTCGCATTCAGAGTGAGCGCTTAACAAAGTTCTGGGGTCGCCCGATGCACCTCGGCGCGCATGTGCTGCTGCCGGAAGGATTCGACACGCACAGGGACGCTCATTATCCGCTCGTCATTTTCCACGGACACTTTCCCGCCGACTTCGGCGGTTTTCGCGAGACGCCACCTGATCCGAATCTAAAGCCCGATTACAACGAGCGTTTCAAACTCGCCGGCTACAACCGCATCCAGCAGGAACAGGCGTACCAGTTCTATAAAGAATGGACTGGTCCAAGCTTCCCGCGCTTCATCATCATCGAGATCCAGCACGCGAACCCTTATTACGACGACTCATACGCAGTGAACTCAGCCAATCTTGGTCCATACGGCGACGCGATCACTTACGAGCTCGTTCCCGAGATCGAGAAGCGCTTTCGCGGCATCGGCAAAGGCTGGGCGCGCTTTGTTTACGGTGGCTCGACGGGCGGCTGGGAAGCGATGGCCGTGCAGATGTTTTATCCCGACGAGTACAACGGCGCCTGGGCCGCGTGTCCCGATCCGATCGACTTCCGCGCGTACACCGTCATCAACATTTACGAGCACGAGAATGCTTACTATGCCGAGTCGCCGTGGAAACACATGCCGCGTCCAGGCAAGCGAAACTATCTCGGTGAGTTGTCGGCGACGGTGGAAGACATGAATCAGATGGAGCTCGCGCTCGGAACGCATAGTCGCTCCGGCGGGCAATGGGATATCTGGCAAGCTGTGTATTCACCAGTCGGCAGCGACGGTTATCCGAAACCGATCTGGGACAAGCTGACGGGGCAGATCGATCGGTCGGTGGCGGAATACTGGCGTGAGAATTACGACCTCGGCTACATCCTGAAACGTGACTGGGCCAAGCTTGGCCCAAAGCTTGAAGGGAAGTTGCATATCTACGTCGGCGAAGCTGACAACTTCTTTCTCAACAACGCAGTCTATCTCGTCGAAGATTTTCTGAAGACTACGAAGAACCCGTACTACGCCGGCGAAGTCGATTACGAGCCGCGTGCCGAGCACTGCTGGAACGGCGATCACACGCGACCGAATGCGTTGGCGCGTCTGCGCTATCATCAGTTTTACGCGCCGAAGATCGTCGAACGAATTCTGAAGAGCGCGCCGCCGGGTGCGGACCTGAAGAGCTGGCGGTATTAAGTTTACTTTCACGCAAAGGCGCAAAGATCGCAAAGACGCAAAGGCGGGTCAAAGACTCGGACGCGACCGAGGAATTTCACCTGCCTTTGCGTCTTTGCGATCTTTGCGTCTTTGCGTGAAATCTTCATTTGTATTTCTTAACAATCGCTTCCAACTTCTTCGTAGTCGCCTCGGGCCAGAGGTTGGGGGCCGTGA
>Ga0105247_10000945_pt1 | contig 21909 bp, 15 predicted proteins | sample KBSS24metaG_FD_81519 | JGI IMG/M metagenome (GOLD analysis project Ga0105247, IMG submission 81519) | Switchgrass rhizosphere microbial communities from Kellogg Biological Station, Michigan, USA - KBS S2-4 metaG | ecosystem: Host-associated > Plants > Roots > Rhizosphere > Soil | place...
AGCAATGAAGATTGTGGAGAAGAATTTACAGGTCCCGTCTTCAGCGTATTTACCGGCTGGAATCTCGTAATGATCCATGCCGGATAAATACCAGCCATCAACGCTGTTAAAAATATTCCGGTCAGCAATGAAATAAAAAGAGAAGAAGAATGCAGAATATCAAAAGTGATCTGTTTTCCTGTAAGATCATTTATATAAGGCAATGAAAATTTTGCGATCACTATTCCTATTATAGCAGAGAATAGAACAAGCAACAATGCTTCGCTAAGAAATTGAGTGATCAATTGAAATCTTCCTGCTCCTATTGATTTGCGAACACCAATCTCCTTTGCGCGGCTTAGGGCTTGCGCCGTTGAAAGATTAATGAAGTTGATACATGCTAAAATCAATACTGCTAATCCTACACTTCCAAAAAACCATAGCCAACTGGTGTTTATTGCTTTTACCCATTCTCCCCCACCGGCATATTTTGAATTAAAATGAACATCACTTAAAGGCTGAAGTTCCATTTCTTCACGATGATCTTTTCCCATCCACTGTTGGTTATTGGCAAATCTGTCATAGATACTTTGGATGGCAGCCTTAAGTCCACTGCCAGGGATTGTTCCCTTAGGTAAAACTATAAAAGTTGATCCGCCTGATACAGAGCCATAATGTTTAGTGTTTGTCATTAAGTATTTCTCATTATCAGAAAAGGATAAAAGCATTTCGGCAGGTAAATGCGTATTACCCGGAAAATCTTTTATAATAGCGCCTACTGTAATCCTGAAGCTATCATTGTAAGTAAATATTTTTCCAAGCGGATCTTCATTGCCAAAAAATTTTTTAGCAGTGGTTTCTGTAAGCAAAGCCTGGTAAGGTTTTCGTAATGCTTCGTAGCCGTTTCCCTCTAGAACCTTTACATCAAACACATCGAGGAATTCAGGATCGGTCATGATCACATAATCCTGCTTAAATCGTTTAACGGGATTTATTTCAATAATAGATTGAGAAGGATGATGAACTTTTGTCACATATTCGATACCAGGAACATCTTTGCGGATTTGATCTGCCAATGGAAATGGAGTAGAATAATGAAATTGCTTTTTTCCAAAATCCATCCACACCTGGTTTATACGATATGTCCGGCTTCCTTTGCTCTCATAAGCATCAAAGCTTAATTCATATTTTACAAAAAGGCCGATCAACAGGCATACTGTAATGCCTAATGTCAATCCAACAATATGTAGTGAAGTGGTAAGTTTCTGCCGGGTAAACCTGCGCAGAATAAATGGAATGTTTTTAAATATCATGGCAATACTTTTTATTCTGTTCTTAAATTTTTTATACCCGACGCCTGGTTCAGGATAAATTCTTTCTCATTCCGTTCGTAAAGACTTAACAGGATTAGCCACTGCAGCTTTGATAGCCTGGAAACTTATAGTGATTAAAGCAATAAATGCAGCAACGATTCCGGCAATGATAAAAATCCACCATGGCATGCTGATGCGATACGCAAAATCCTGTAGCCATTTATTCATGAAATACCATCCAACGGGAAATGCAAAGACCGCGGAAATAACTACGAGCTTTAAAAAGTCTTTTGATAATAAAGAAACGATTGTACTTACATCCGCTCCCAATACTTTCCTGATCCCAATTTCTTTAATACGCTGGCTAATAGAAAAAGCGGATAAACCAAATAACCCGAGGCAGGCAATGAAGATAGCAAGACAGGCAAAGGTGGTAAACAGCGCTTTTTGTCTTTCTTCTGTTTTATAAAGCCGGTCAAAATTTTCATCCAGGAATGTGAATTGGTAAGGGGCATCAGGTAAAAACTTTTTCCACGTTTTTTCAATATGCGATAGAGCAACCGGCATATCGGCGCCACTTATTTTTATAGATATTCTTCCATAGTTGTTTACATTTCTTGGTACCAATAAAACAAGCGGAGCAATTTTTTGATGCATGGATTCAAAATGAAAATCATTGAATACGCCAATTAATTTCCCTTTTCTCGCTCCATACCCAAAGTCTTTACCGATAGCCTCTTCATTTGTTTTAAACCCTAAAACTTTTGCAGCTGCTTCATTAATCAGGAATGCAGAGGTGTCCAAACTGAAATCTCTTGAAAAGCCGCGGCCTGCCAGCACTTGTACACCGTACGTAGGAATAAAATCCTGGTCCGCGGAAACAAATTTTATATCGGCAGCTACAGGAGCCAGGGAATCACCTGACATTATTTTAGCACCCATAGCATCCAATAATCTGCCCGTCGGTATACGAGATGAACGACCAACATTTTTGATATTGGAATTGGAAAGTATTTCAGTGCGAAAAGCATCATATTTATCATTCAATTCTGTGGCATAAGGCAGCGTAACAATATGGTCTTTATCAAATCCCAATGCTTTTTGCTGCATATATCTCATCTGGCTGAAAACAATCGCCGTGCAAATGATCAGGATAATAGAAACAGCAAATTGAATTGTTACTAAAACTTGTCGGAATGAAATATTACCAGTGCCTGTTTTAAGAAGCCCTTTCAAAACCTTTACAGGTTTGAAGGAGGACATGAAAACAGCAGGATATATTCCTGATAAAATACCAACAACAAAAGGCACAAGCATAATTGGGATAAGAAACTGCCATTTCAATAGAATATTAATCGCAAGATGCTGGGCGGTTATTTCATTCAGCCAGGGAAGAAGAAACCATGTAAGTAGAAAAGCAAAAACAATAGCAATCCAGGAGATCAACACCGATTCGCTGAGAAATTGAGCTATTATTTCTTTTCGTTGCGCTCCAACAGTTTTTCTTATTCCTATTTCTCTTGCCCGTAAGGTGGATCTTGCGGTAGAAAGATTCATGTAGTTGATACAAGCAATTAATAGTATGAATAAAGCAATTGCAGAGAAAATATATACACGTTTAATATCACCGTTTTCTTCTGCTTCATAATCTGTATGTGATGTAAGATGGATACTGGTTAGTTTTTGTAATGAAAGCTTTGTCCATTGTGAAGTTTTATATGGTCCTCCTTCATTCACATGGCGATCCAAAAAAGCAGGAAATTGTGCGGTTAGTTTTTGCGTATTGTAATCTTTGGGTAAACGTATATAAGTAAAGAAGGAATTGTTACCCCAATTGGTTCTTAAATTTTGCGCTCCATAAATAACCGTATCATTCAGGGTGTTAAACGAAAGCATTACATTAGGATGAAAATGCGTATTGGAAGGAAAAGGTTTGTAAATGCCGGTTACTTTAAAATCAAAATAATTTCCAAGATTGATCTTTATTAATTTATTGATAGGATCTTCATTGCCAAAATATTTTTTAGCAGTTTCTTCGGTCATCATCACACTATAAGGATCACTCAAGGCTTTTTGTGGATTGCCTTTTACTACATCTGTCTTGAAAAAATTAATAAAATGATCATCAGCAAAAAAAACATTGGGTTCATTCAATATTTTATCTTCATAACGAAAAGAAGTATTACCATTTTGCAATACACGAGTCATATCCTCAATTTCTTTGAAATCGTTTTGCAACAATGGACCAAAGGGGGGAGCTACTGTACTTAAGTTAAGAGATGATGCACCTGTTTCGGGATTATTAAAGCTTCTTGTTACTCTGTAGACCCTGCCAGCATTAGGTTGATATTTATCATAGCTTAATTCATGCAGAATAAATGTAAAAATGAGAAGACAACATGTTAACCCTATTGTTAAGCCGAATAAGTTGATAAATGAAATGAATTTATACTTGCTAAGATTGCGAAAAGCGATCTTCAAATAATTTTTTATCATGGCTATACTTTTGTGTAAATGATCAAGGGTTAATTGTCAATGAGATCTTTGGCAGTAGTGAGCCATTCACTATTCACTTCACGGTCACACCATAATATTCTCCAGTACTGTTTGTCCATCCAACATACGAATGATACGATGGCTATACCGGGCATCATGTTCGCTATGCGTTACCATAATAATAGTAGTGCCCTGTTCATTCAGATCAGTAAGCAATTGCATTACTTCATTACCATTGCTGGAATCAAGATTACCAGTAGGTTCATCAGCAAGAATTAGTTTCGGATTATTAACAACAGCTCTCGCTACTGCTACACGCTGTTGCTGACCGCCTGAAAGCTGCTGTGGATAATGATTTCGGCGATGCATGATCTGCATTTTATCCAACACTTTTTCCACTCGTTGTTTTCGTTCTGCTGATTTTACTCCGGTATAGATCAGCGGTAGTTCGACATTTTCAAAAACAGTAAGCTCATCTATCAAATTGAAGCTTTGAAATACGAAGCCAATATTTCTTTTACGGAGATCCGCTCTTTTACGTTCATTGAATTTGGCAACTTCAATACCATTAAATTGAAAACTGCCGGCGTCAGGATCATCGAGCAAACCAACTATATTCAGTAAAGTTGATTTACCACATCCTGACGGACCCATTACAGCTACAAACTCTCCGTCTTTTACTTCAAATGAAAGCTTGTTAAGTGCAACAGTTTCTACCTCTTCAGTTCGATAAATTTTTTCCAGGTTGCTGATCTTTATCATTGTTTTATTTTTATAGTGAAAGAGAATTATTCTATATCTATATAAAGAAATCCCAGAGGTGAAAGATCAAAAGCTTCGGTTTTTATTGCAGTTGATTTTGGCCTAATTAGTTTAGTACAACAAAAGGCTTTCGAACAGGTTTCTTTCTTTTGACCAGCCATTGAAAACATACTGATGCTGGTAGCGATTAAAAACACGTAAAGAATTTTCTGTTTCATAAATCGGTTGTTGTTTAACGAAAATTATTTTTTCAATACAAGCTCCTGCATGTTCCCGTAATTTTCATAGCTTGATGTAACAACTTTATCTCCTGGTTTTAATCCACTCAGTACTTCGTAATAATCGGGATTCTGCCGGCCTAATTGAATATCTACTTTATAAGCAGTACCTCCGCCTTCACTTACTTTAAATATCCAGTTACCACCTGTCTGCTGATAAAAACCGCCTTTGGCAATTTGTATCGCTTCAACTTCATCGCTAAATGCAAGGCGAATCTGCAACGTCTGTCCACGCCGAATTCCCTGTGGCACTTCTCCTACAAATTCCATATCAACCTGGAAACGGCCGTTGGTTACTTGTGTGTAAACTTTTTTTACAACCAACTTATAATCTTTATTAGCGAAAGTGAACCCTCCATACAAACCTGTTATGATCCGTGAGATATAATGTTCATCAATATCTGCTCTTACTTTAAACCCGCTTAATACATCTATCTGTCCAAGCCGTTCTCCTTTATTTTTAGATTGCCCGATCTCTGCATCTAATGAAGTAAGCTGTCCGTCTATAGGAGCTCTTACAATAAGGTCACCAACCTTTTTGCGCATTACATTTAATGCAGTTTGAGAACCTTCGTAAGATTGTTTTGCCTGTGAAACCTGTTGAGCATTTGAAAGTGAATCCTGGTTGAGTAGTTGCTCTGTTAGTTTCTTTTTTTGCAAATAATAATTGTAATCATTCTCTGCCTTTTTATATTCCTGCAGGCCTATCGCCTTTTGATTATAAAGATCTTTATCTAACTCATAAATACGCTTTGCTTCTTTAAGCTGGCTTTCTACATCTGTCATCTGGTTTAGCTTGGCAGTAGTATTTTGCTGTGCAGCATTACGGGCAATTTGCATTTGCGTTAAAAGATTATAAACCGAGGTTTGCTGATTGACGAGGCTTAATTCAATATCCGTATTTGAAAGTCGGAGAATAGGTTGATCTTTTTTTACAATAGCCCCGTCCTCTACGAACTTATCTTCTACCCGACCACCTTCTACCGCATCCAGGTAAATAGTTGTAAGAGGCAGTACAACTCCATTCACCGGGATAGTTTCCTGGAATGGTCCTTTTTTTACTTCACTGATTGTTATTCTTTCTACATCTACATTTAACCTGCTTTTGCCTGCAGTAAAATAATAACTGGCTGCAGCTAATAAAACAACAGCAGTAATGCCTCCAATAGTTAATAATCTTTTTCTGCCCCATTTCTTTTTGGCAATAACCCTGTCTACCATATAAATCTTTAATTATTAATATCCATTTGTATTAAACGACCCGAACACATTATAGGTTACGGGTCGTTTGAACATGACAATAACCATTACTGCAAATGAAAGAACATGCCAGAGTATAAGTGTCTTGATTTGTAAGCCTTTAGAGATTATATAAGTACGAAGACGTTCGTTTGTGATACACAAAGTGTCCGCTTTTGATACAGCTTATTGAAAATTATTTTTCTAAAAATTTAATTGCCACCGGCTTGTAATTATGGTATAATTGCAGCGATGAAGAATTGGCAATTAACAATAGACAACAATCAAATTGTCTCCGAAAACAAATCATCGTTTGCCTATTGCTAATTACCTATTGTTTCAAATATGAACCTCAGGAACTCCTCCATATTAATAGTAGACGATGATACAGATGTTTTAACTGCAGTAAGATTATTATTAAAAACTGAAGTGAAGGACATCGTTACAGAAAAAAATCCCGAAAACATTAAATGGCTTTTGTCAAAAGATAGTTTTGATGTGATCCTCCTGGATATGAATTTTTCCAGCACCATTAATACGGGCAATGAAGGAATCTATTGGCTGAATGAAATAAAGAAAACGGGATCAGATGCACAGGTTGTAATGATTACTGCATACGGCGATATTGAATTAGCTGTTAAATCATTGAAGGAAGGCGCTGCAGATTTTGTGGTAAAACCCTGGCATAATGAAAAACTTATTTCTACTATAAAAGATATATTAAAAAGAAAGGAAAATAGATCAGGAGCAGGATCAATAAAAACTGATTCGATCATTGGAAAAGAGTTGATCGGTGAGTCAGAAGTGATGAGAGATGTTTTTATAAAGATCGAGAAGGTAGCTCCTACTGATGCAAACATTTTGATACTGGGAGAAAACGGAACTGGTAAAGACCTTATTGCAGATGCTATTTACCAGCAATCTATGCGAAGTAACAAGCCTTATGTGAAAGTAGATGTAGGTGCATTAACAGAAAATTTATTTGAGAGTGAATTGTTTGGCCACAAGAAAGGATCTTTTACTGATGCAAGAGAAGATCGTGTTGGCAGATTTGAAGCAGCCAATGAAGGAACGCTTTTTTTGGATGAGATCGGAAATATACCTCTGCATTTGCAGGCAAAACTTTTAAGCGTTTTGCAAAACCGCCAGATAATACGCATCGGAAGTAATGAATCAATACCTATTGATATTCGATTGATATGTGCCACGAATGTTCCACTTGCTGAATTGGCTAACGAGAATCGCTTTCGCAAGGATCTCATTTATCGCATTAATACTGTTGAGATAACTATACCTCCTTTGCGCCGACGAGGCAACGATATTATTTTATTGGCAAAACATTTTACAAAAATTTACAGTAATAAATACATGAAACCAATGCCCGAATTTGATACGAGGGCTTTGGAAAAACTAATGAATCATCATTATCCCGGTAACGTTCGTGAATTACAGTATATAATTGAAAGAGCAGTGATAATGTCGGACACTGATATGTTGCAATCAAAGGATCTGATCTTTTCTCCGATTGAATCTGCAGCAGCAGCGGAGACTGATAGTGCAGCGGAAATGAAACTAAGCGCAGTAGAAAAAAATACAATTCTTAAGGTAATAGAAAAGCATAATGGTAATATTACAAAAGCTGCGAAAGAATTGGGATTAACAAGAACAGCATTGTATCGTAGATTAAGTAAGTATGATATATAAGGTACAAGGATCAAGGTACAAGACACTTGATCATTCTGCCTTCTGCTTTGAATCCTTTTAAAATGAAACTTAGAAAATTTGAATGGCATATAGTATTAAGAGTGTTTTTACTTTTTATTACTCTTTCTACTGCATCATTTATTTTGGTGAAAGAATGGTATGTATATCTTTTGATCGCCATCCCGGTAATAATTTACCAGGTCATAGAATTTTACCGGTTTCAGAAAAAGGCACACCAGGAATTGGATCAGTTTGTAGAGTCAGTTCATTATCGTGATTTTTCCCGCTATTTCGATGTAAAGCATGCCCCGGTGGAGTTGCAGCCATTACGTAAAGGTTTTAATGAGATCAACACCACATTCAAAGTAATAAGTAAAGAAAAAGAAACGCAATACCAATACCTGCAAAAAATTCTTGAGCTTGTGGATACCGGTATTCTTTCTTATGAGGAAGAAAGCGGGGAAGTGGTATGGATGAATGAGTCATTAAAAAGAATGCTGCAATTACCTTATCTGAAAACAATTCATTCTCTCAACAGGAGAGACGTTGAACTTAGCAAGGATATTATTGCTTTAAATCCTGGCGATAGTAAAGTAACAACAGCCCATCTTGAAAAATCTTCTTTCAAAGTTTTGCTATCAGCAACCGCTTTTCAAACAGATGGGAAAATTTATAAACTGATCGCTTTTCAAAATGTAAATGAGGCATTGGATGAAACTGAATCAAAAGCATGGCAAAAACTTTTGAGTGTGCTTACACATGAGATCATGAATTCAGTCGCACCTATTTCATCATTAGCAGATACACTAAAGAACCGACTGCAACAATCAGTAACAACGTTGAATAATGATAGTGGTTCGGTTGATGATCTTGAGATAGGAATTGAAACGATCAAAAGAAGAAGTGAAGGTTTATTGAAGTTTGCAGAAACATATCGCAACCTGAATAAGATCACAACGCTTAATCTTAAAAAAGTGTATGTACGTGATATTTTTGAAAACCTTCTTCGTTTGATGCAGCCTACCCTGGAACAAAAGAATATTGAATTGGAAACAATTTTAAAAGAAACTGATCTTGTACTCGAAGCTGATACCAATTTAATTGAACAGGTGTTGATCAATCTCGTTGTAAATGCGATAGAAGCAGTAAAAGACAGAAAAGATCCAAAGATCTTACTAACAGCTTATTTAGCTAACAATAGAAAGACAATCGTAAAAGTTGCAGATAATGGCTACGGTATGCCTGCCGAATTACTTGATAAGATCTTTATACCTTTTTTTAGTACGAAAAAAAGTGGAAGCGGAATTGGTCTTAGTCTTTGTAAACAGATCATGATGCTGCATAAAGGAAATATGCAAGTTCATTCTGTGGAAGGAGAAGGAACCGCCTTCTTCTTACAGTTCTGATATTTTCGAATTATTATTTCTCTTAGAGGCCTGACGCAATTCACCCCTCAAATTGCCGTACTTTGTACCCCTGCAATTTATTCCATGGCAATATTTTTGTCTTAAAGTCCGGATTCTATAAACTCATTCGTCTTAAAATAACTAACGCTTGTCATAAACAGAATGAACCTTTTTTGAACTAAAGCGTTTTTAATTATTTCACATAAAAAATTATCAAACCAACTGTATGGAAATATTGATAAAGAACAACAGAAGAACCTTCTCATTTTTTATTGTTACAGCGACACTTGTATTAATTTTTATTGCTGGTTGTAAATCATCAACAAGTAAAACTGGTGGCGCCATGCCGCCCCCCTCATTGCCGGTGATTACCGTTACCAGTCAGCCGGCAACAACCTACCAGGAATATACTGCATCGTTGGAGGGAAGCAGAGATATTGAAATTCGTCCGCAAGTGGATGGATATCTTGATAAAATATATGTAGATGAAGGAGCCCATGTAAGAAAAGGGCAGCTTTTATTTAAAATAAATGCTCAGCCATACATCGAGCAATTGAATAATGCAAATGCAATGTATGCCGCATCGAAGGCTTCATTGGAAAATGCAGAGATAAACGTAAACAAGCTTCAGCCACTTGTTCAAAACAACGTCATATCAGATGTCCAATTAAAATCTGCGCAAGCTACGTATAATGCAGCAAAGGCAAATGTTGCACAGGCCGCTGCTGCTGTTCAATCAGCAAAAATTAATGTCGCTTATACTTTTATTACCGCACCTGCAAGCGGATATGTAGGAAAGATCCCATTAAAAACAGGAAGTCTTGTTGGCAAATCAACAGATGAACCATTGACTGTAATTTCTGAAACAAGAGATATACATGCTTATTTCTCGATGAGTGAAGTAAATTTTCTTCAATTCAAAGATCAGTTTCCCGGAAATACTATTGAACAAAAGATAAAACAAATACCCCCCGTTGAATTAGTATTGGCTACTGATAATGTATATCCTGAAAAAGGAAAAGTAGAGTTAGCTGAAGGGCAGTTCAACAAAACAACAGGAACCATTAATTTCCGTGCAACATTTCCTAATTCAGAAGGAGTGCTACGTTCAGGAAATACCGGCAAAATAAGACTTGCAAGAAATCTTGGTAACACTGTCATAGTACCACAGGAAGCAACTTTTGAATTACAAGACAAAATATTTGTATATACTGTCGCTGACAGTAATAAAATAGTTACAAAACCAATTACTGTAAGTGGCAGAACTACTAATTATTATTATGTTTCAAATGGTGTAAGCCCTGGCGAGAAAATTGTTTTATCCTCTCAATCTACTTTAATGGTAGGTGGTTTAAGAGACGGAATGCCTATAACACCTCAAATGGTATCAACCGATAGCTTGCTAAAAACAAAACCACTATAACAATTCACTATTTCATCTACTGATAAAAGCAAAGCTATTTTCAGTAACAAAATTATATATCAATGCTAAAACGATTTATAGAACGACCGGTATTATCAACGGTAATCTCAATTATTCTTCTTTTGTTGGGGGGATTATCTTTATTCACGTTACCTGTGACTTTGTTTCCGGATATTGCCCCACCCAGTGTACAGGTAACTGCTGTTTATCCAGGTGCTAATGCAGAAGTTGTGGCTCGTACAGTAGCTACTCCTATAGAAGAAGCTGTAAATGGAGTAGAAAATATGACTTACATGACTTCCAACTCAAGCAATGATGGAAGCATGAATCTTACCGTGTTCTTTAAACAAGGTACCAACCCTGATATTGCAGCTGTAAATGTTCAAAATCGGGTCTCGGTTGCAAATAGCCAATTACCGCCGGAAGTAGTACAAGCAGGCGTTTCCACCCAAAAGGTGCAAAATAGTTTTTTAATGTTTGTAGGACTATATAGCGAGGACAGTGCAAAGTATAACGAGCTTTTTTTGGAAAACTATTTAAGGATAAATGTCATTCCGCAGTTACAGCGTATTTCTGGAGTAGCACAGGCTGTAGTGTTTAGTTCCAAAAATTATTCAATGCGGATTTGGCTAAAGCCTGACAGGCTCACAGCAAATAATCTTTCACCACAGGATGTTTTAAATGCAATTAAAGATCAGAATATAGAAGCTGCACCTGGTCGCTTAGGTCAAAACAGTCCCGAATCTTTCGAATACATTATAAAATATAAAGGCAAACTCAATAAGAATGAAGAATATGAAAATATGGTAGTGAAAGCCAATAGTGATGGCTCCGTTCTTCGTTTAAAAGATGTTGCACGAGTAGAATTTGGCGCTTACACTTACTCATCAAACAATAGATTGAATGGTAAACCTGCTTCCGGTTTTGGTATCATACAAACCCCGGGTTCTAATGCTAATAATATTATTACAGAATTAGAACGCCAGTTAGATATTTTTTCTGCCGGTTTGCCTTCAGGCATGAAGTTTAAAGTAATGTACAACTCCAAAGAATTTTTGGATGCTTCCACCAAGCAGGTAAAAGAAACATTGCTTATTGCGTTTTTACTCGTAGCACTTGTTGTATTTATTTTTCTGCAGGACTTTCGTTCCACTCTTATTCCTGCTATTGCCGTTCCGGTTGCAATTGTTGGTACTTTTTTCTTTTTGCAATTATTCGGATTCAGCATCAACCTGCTTACATTATTTGCCCTGGTATTGGCAATAGGTATTGTAGTTGATGATGCTATTGTGGTAGTAGAAGCCGTGCATACCAAAATGGAACGTACCGGATTGCCGGCCCGACAAGCCACTATTCAAACGATGAGTGAAATTTCCGGAGTAATTATTTCTATTACGTTGGTAATGGCGGCAGTGTTTATTCCGGTAAGTTTTATGCAAGGTCCCGCTGGAGTATTTTATAGACAGTTCGCCATTACACTTGCCACAGCCATAGGTATTTCAGCTATCAATGCCTTAACACTAAGCCCTGCTTTATGCGCATTGTTTTTAAAAAATGTACACACAGATGAACATGGTAAAAAGAAAGGCTTCCGTGCCCGTTTCTTTACAGGATTTAATGCAGCCTTTAAAGCAACTACGAATCGTTATGTCGGAAGTGTACGTTTTTTGACCCGTCATAAATGGGTAGGTGTTACGGGTTTGTTATTGATCTTCGTTGGCGCCTTTGTATTAATAAAGAAAACGCCGACAGGTTTTATTCCTGAGGAAGATCAGGGTTTTATTATTGCCGTTACTCAAACACCAGGAGGTAGTTCTTTAAGCAGAACTACAAACGCTACCGATCAAATAAGTAAAACTGTTTTGCAGGATGGAGCTGCGAGTGATGTATGGAACGTGAATGGAATGAACTTTGTCACATTTGCGTTTGCCTCACCTAATGCGGCAGTTTTTTCAAGATTAAAACCATTAAGCGAAAGAGGGCCGGCAAAAACTCCCAGCGAAATTGCCGGGAGGCTAATTGGAAAAACAAGCCAGATACACGATGCACTTACCATCTTTGTTAACTTTCCTACAGTACAAGGTTTTGGAAACGTAAGTGGTGTTGAAGTAACGTTGCAGGACAGGACAAGCGGTCCATTAGATAAATTAGCTGGCACAGCATGGGGTTTCGTAGGTGCTTTATCTCAACGAAAAGAAATAGCCTCAGCCTTCACCACTTTTAATACCAGCAATCCACAATATACCATTGAGGTAGATTATGAAAAAGCAAAACAATTGGGCGTAGGTGTTAGTGATCTTATGAATACGCTGCAGATCTATTATGGAAGCACCTTTGTTTCAGACTTCAACCGTTTCGGAAAATATTATCGTGTAATGGCGCAGGCTGATGTTGCTTACCGAACTGATGTCAATTCTTTAAATGGGATTTATGTAAAAAATAATCAGGGTTCAATGGTTCCGGTGACAGCTATTGCAAAGTTTACCCGAACATACGGACCTGAAACTGTTACCCGAAACAATTTATACAATGCAGTTGTCATTAATGCCACACCTAAACCTGGCTATAGTACCGGTGATGTAATTAAAGCAGTTCAGGAAACGGCCAGGGCTGCATTACCAAAAGGTTTTGGATATGAATGGACGGGAATTACACGTGAAGAAATAGCGGCCGGAAGTCAACAGTCACTCATCTTCCTGCTCAGCATAGTGTTTGTATTCTTTTTATTGGCTGCCCAGTATGAAAGTTATATTCTTCCCTTTGCTGTGATACTTACTGTGCCCGTAGGTGTATTGGGTGTCTTTGCATTTGTAGGGTTTGCAGGTTTGGATAATAATATTTATGTACAGATTGGATTGATCATGCTGATTGGTTTGTTATCCAAAAATGCCATCCTGATTGTGGAATATGCTTTACAGCGGCGGCGCCATGGAATGAGTATGATTGATTCTGTGCTTGAGGCTACGAACTTACGTTTTCGACCCATTTTAATGACATCCTTTGCTTTCATTGTAGGCATGCTTCCATTGATCTTTGTGAAAGGTGCATCAGCAAATGGGAACCATTCTATTGGATGGAGCGTAATCGGTGGCATGCTTACAGGTGTAGTGCTGGGTGTGTTTATTATTCCTGTTCTGTTTGTCATTTTTCAATGGTTACAGGAAAAAATTGTTGGTAAACCAGAACAACAAACAACAGCGCCGGAACATTTAGCAGAATAAATTCTATAATAAATACAAGGTATGGTATACCTAAAACGAATTTTTATAATGAACAAATAAATGATATGATGATTCAAAAGAAAAATAACAAGTCACATTCATTGATAAGATGGATATTGCCTATTGCTTGTTGCTTGTTGATTCTAATCTCTTCATGCAAAGTGGGTAAAGAATATCAACGGCCCGCATTAGAATTACCAAAACAATTCAACAATACAAGTTTTTCAGACACGAGCAGTATCGCCGATATTGAATGGAAAAAATTTTTTACAGACAAAACTTTACAGGAACTGATACAAAAAGGAATAACCTATAACCATGATCTTTTGATTGCAATGAAGAGAATAGATATCTCACAAGAGCAATTAAAACGTGCAAAGCTTCTTCAATTCCCGGAGTTGAATTCTCAAATAACCGCCCAATATTCTTACCCATCAAAAAATAGCTTAACCGGCATTAGTACAAATAGCTTTTTAGGGAAAAGTCATATAGAAAATTATTTAGCCACCATTAATCTTTCCTGGGAAGCTGATATCTGGGGAAAGCTACGAAGCCAAAAAGAAGCAACGCTTGCCGAATATGTTCAAACTTATGAAGCGGGCAAAGCAGTACAAACGCAGGCCGTAGCCAATATCGCTCAGGGCTACTTTAATTTATTAATGCTCGACAGGCAATTAGAAATAGCAAAAGGAAATCTTTCATTAAGTGATAGCTTTTTTATCGCAACTAAATTATTAAAAGATGCAGGGTTGGCGACCAGTGCTGCTGTAGAACAGGCTTCATCTCAAAAATTATCAATTGCATTATTAATTCCCCAATTGGAACAAAATATTGCTATACAGGAAAATGCTTTACAGGTATTAACTGGTCAATTACCCGGGCCGGTTAATCGCAATGCATTATTAAATGAAATTTCATTTACACAAGATCTCTCTGCCGGTGTTCCTGCTTCTATAGTTAGTCGCAGACCAGATGTTCGTTCAAATGAAATGGCCTTAGTAGCTGCTAATGCGCAGGTAGGAATTGCACAGGCAAATATGTATCCTGCATTAACTATCAGCGCTGGCACGGGATTGGAATCGTTCAAATCCAGCAATTGGTTTAATATTCCTAATTCAGTATTTGGATTAGTAGCTGGTTCTGTAGCTGAACCTATTTTCAAAAGAAGAGAATTAAGAACACAATATGAAATTGCAAAACTTCAGAGAGAACAAGCCGTTATTCAATTCAAGCAATCTGTATTGCAGGCAATAGGCGAAGTTTCGGATGCATTAGTCCAGGTAAATAAATTAAAAGAGCAGGAACAAATTGCCATTTCACAAGTTGATACTTTACATAAAGCTGTATTTAGCACAAGACTTTTATTTAGAAGTGATCTTGCTAACTATCTTGAAGTAATAACTGCACAGGAGAATGCATTACAAGCTGAATTAAATCTTGCATCTCTCAGGCGTCAGCAATTAAGCGCAGTGGTGGAACTGTATCGTTCTTTGGGAGGTGGATGGAAATAATAAAGTATGATGCGGAGACTGAGGGATTCGAACCCTCGATACCCTTTCGAGTATACACACTTTCCAGGCGTGCTCCTTCAACCACTCGGACAAGTCTCCTTTTTTAAGGATCGCAAAAATACAGGTTCAATTCTATAGCCTGAATAATTTTTCAGCATTTGCTGTTGTTATATTACCTACTTCATCAACACCCATCTCTTTTATTCCTGCAAGCTTTGCAGCTATATATTTTATATAACTGCATTCATTTCTTTTTCCCCGGAATGGCACAGGGGCTAAATAAGGAGCGTCGGTTTCCAATACAACATTTTTCAACTCTATTTCCTTCATTATTCTATCTAATCCTGAATTTTTAAAAGTAACCACTCCCCCGATTCCTAGATAAAAATTAAGATCGATAATTTGTTTAGCCTGTTCAAGATCTCCGGAAAAACAATGAAAAACTCCCTTCAATTTTCCTTGCTGATGCTCAGTAACTACTTTTATACATTCATCAATAGAATTTCGTGAATGAATAACAATGGGTATATCAAAATGCAGCGCCAATTCGATTTGTTCATGAAAAGCTTTGTATTGTTGTTCCGTAAAAGTCAGATCCCAATAAAAATCGAGGCCTATTTCTCCCACTGCAATAAAAGACCGGTTTTCGAAATGTGTTGTTACCATTTTTAATTCGTCAGTATAATTGGGTTTTACCGAACAAGGATGTAGTCCCATCATGCTAAAACATATCCCGGCGCTTTCCTCTTCTGATCGTATCATTACGTTATGAGTGGAGGAATCAACAGCCGGCATAAAAACCTTTACAATTCCTTCTTCACGAGCTATTTTAAGCATTTGATCCCTGCCTGTATCAAATTCAGGTAGATAAACATGGGCATGGGTATCAATAAAGCTCATTTTTTAGGCTATGTTTGGGGTTCAAAACTCAGCAAAAACTTTAAGAAAGCGTTAAACTTCAACCAATAAAACCCTTCCTAACTCTGTTAAATTTGTTCAGTTCAACAAAACTTTAGTTTATGAAACCAAAGTTCAGTCTTACCCAATTGATAACCACTGCTTTTCTCCTGATGATTTTTTCCTGTACAAAAGAAAATAGCCAGGATGGTACGGTAGCTCAGCAAGAAGAACAAGCCTCAATGGCTTCCAGCGAATCTGACGGTGAAGCCGAATTAGTATTCAATGGGATTTTTGATGATGCCATGGGTGTAAGTGATGAAGTGGGAATGGCCGGTACCGGTATTTTCGGTCGCACTTATAGTACAAATACGGGTGTTAGCATAGATGTACAACGCCTAACAGGATGTCAGACTGTAATGATAACTCATCCAAATAGCACTGTATTCCCGATAAGAGTTGTTATCGATTTTGGGACTTCCGGATGTGCCGGTACTGATGGACATGTAAGAAAAGGAAAGATCATTGCTGAATACACGAATCGTCTCATTGTTCCGGGTGCTGTTGCTACAACTACATTTGATGGCTTTTATATTGACAGTATTAAAGTGGAAGGAACACTTAAAATAACTAACAGTACTTCTTCTGTTACCACTCAGCTTTCCCGCCAGTTTACGGTGGAAGTAAGTGGCAAACTAACCAAAACAAATGGCAACTATACAGAGTGGACAAGTAAAAAAATTATCACCCAAAAAGAAGGATTATTAACTGTCGATTATCCTCGTGATGACGTTTTCACTATTGAAGGTTCTTCGCATGGCAAGGTCAAAAGAAGCAATTTATTGGTGGCCTGGGAATCTGCAATAGTAGAGCCTTTAATTAAAAAATTTACCTGCCGTTGGATAGTAAAAGGTAAGGTGAAAACCGCCAGGGTCAACAGTTCTACCAATAGTACCTGGGCAGCTCTACTCGATTTTGGCGGCGGCGATTGCGACAATAATGCCACGATTACGATCAACGGGGTATCCCACAATATTACTTTGTACTAATTAAAAAATTATTATACCTTTAAACCAGTTTTCATAGGGTACGGATTAAAAACGGGCCAGGGTTTCTACCCAGGCCCTAACTTTTTTATACCTCACCGAAGAATTCCGCCAATTGACCTTGCCAATTTCTGCTATAGCTTTTCAAATAAATACCGCTTTTCAGAAAAATAACTCATGACTTTAGGTAACACATATTGAAGAGTTGTAAAAGTTTTCTCATTATCATGGAAAACTATGATCGAACCGGGACCTGAATTTGTAAGAACATTTTTCAAAACTTCTTCCGGCTTAATTGTTGGATCAAAATCGCCACTCAATACATCCCACATGATCACTTTTGGTTGCCTTTTCATAACAATGTTTAAATTTTTAGCCTGGTATTTAGTAATTCTGCCATAACAGGGGCGAAAAAGATCGGTATCGATATACTTTGCAGCTTTCGCCACATTTTGCAGATATATTTCATTTTTGGTTTTCCAGCCATTGAGATGGTCATAAGTATGGTTGCCAACAGCATGACCTTCCTGCAATATCCTTTTGTAAATATCCGGATGAGAAACCACGTTTTCCCCTACGCAAAAAAAAGTCGCCTCTGCATTATATTTTTTTAACTCATCCAAAATAAAAGGAGTGGCGATGGGATGTGGTCCATCATCAAAACTGAGATAAAGAACTCTTTTATCAGTTTTGATCTTCCATATATAAGATGAATAAATTTTTCGTAACCACCAGGGTGTTTTAACAAAATAAGTTTTGCCCAATCCAATGACCTTTATAAACCACGGGTTTTTAGTTTGATTTTTTTCTTTTTCAATCTTCATTGTTTCAAAACTAAGGAAAATACAAAGCACTTATTAAGCTTGTATTATGCTCGTTATCTTTGTTGCCATGAATAAACGGGTAAGAGTTCGTTTTGCACCAAGCCCTACTGGTAGTTTGCATTTAGGAGGAGTAAGGACACTTCTTTATAATTATCTTTTTGCAAAAAAAAATAATGGTGATTTTATTCTTCGTATTGAGGATACCGATCAAAGCAGATACGTTACAGGTGCGGAACAATATATATTTGATTGTTTAAAATGGATCGGTCTTGACCCTGATGAAAGCCCTGTGCACGGTGGTAACTATGCACCATACAGGCAAAGTGAACGAAAAGAAATTTACCGGAAGTATGCGGAACAATTGGTCAATGATGGCTATGCCTACTATGCGTTTGATACGCCGTCTGAATTAGAGCATATGCGGTTAAATTATAAAACAGAACAAAATCCTTCACCGCAATATGATCATCGGATGAGAGAGAGAATGAAAAACTCTCTCACATTGAATGAGGAAGAAGTTCAAACCTTACTTGCCAACAATACACCTTATGTCATTCGTATAAAAATGGAACCCGGTGAAGAAGTGCTGCTGAATGACATGATCAGGGGTGAAATAAATTTTCATTCATCCATTGTAGATGATAAAGTATTGCTCAAAGCTGATGGAATGCCTACTTATCATTTGGCTGTTGTTGTTGATGATTATTTAATGAAGATAAGTCACGTCTTTCGGGGCGAGGAATGGTTGTCAAGTGCACCTGTACATTTACTTCTGTGGAAATATTTAGGTTGGGGAAAAGAAATGCCGCAATGGGCACATCTTCCGCTCATTCTCGGCCCAAATGGAAAACTTAGTAAACGGGATGCATTGAAATACGGGTTTCCTGTTTTTGCCATGAATTGGAAAGATGCAAAAACAGGAGAGTTAACTGAAGGATTCAAAGAAAAAGGTTTTTTACCCGAAGCCTTTATCAACTTTCTTGCATTACTTGGATGGAATGATGGTACAGAACAGGAAATTTTTACCAAAAAAGAATTAATAGAAAAATTCTCAATCGAAAAAGTGCATAGTGGCGGAGCTAAGTTTGATTATGAAAAAGCAAAATGGTTCAATCATGAATGGATAAAGCGGTTGGGAGTTATGAGTCTGGAGTTGGGAGTCAAAAACATTTTGAATGAAAAAGGTATTACAGGTATTGATGATGTTATTTTAAACAAAGTAATCAGCCTGGTAAAGGATCGTTGCTCATTATTGACGGATTTTTATGACCAATCTTATTTCTTTTTTAAGGTGCCCGAAGAATATGATCTTAATGCAGTAAAACCAAAATGGAATGAAGAGAAAAAAAAGTTTTTTGAAAATTTTATTGAAGAAATAAAAGCCATTGATAATTGGGAAAGTGCTTTTATTGAAGATGGATTTAAAAAATTAGCTGTTTTACAAAATATAAAACCCGGAGAATTGCAATTGCCTTTTAGGATCATGCTTGTCGGGGGGAAGTTTGGGCCGCCAGTGTTTGATATTGCAACAGTATTAGGGAAAAAAGAAACAGTTCAGCGAATTCAAAACGGATTGATTGCCTTCAATTAGCCTACTGCTTTAATAAGAATAAATGAAATTCAGGCCGAGCCAGCTTCTTATAATTCTTGCTATACTTAAGATTGCATTGCCGTATATTTTGCAATCTTTCTTTTATGAGCCACACCGTGATGAATTCTTATACCTTGAACAAGGACATCACATGGCATGGGGTTTTTTGGAGGTGCCTCCTGTACTTTCTGTTTTTGCATGGCTCACTCATGTCTTTGGAGATGGCATGTTCTGGATAAAACTTTGGCCATCATTGTTTGGAGCCGCCACTTTTATTGTTGCAGGAAGAATTGTGCTGTCATTAGGCGGCAAAGACTTTGCCCTGCTGCTTTTATTTCTTCCTTTTATTTTCGGTGTTTACCTGCGATTGTTTTTCTTATTTCAGCCAAACTCTCCCGAAGTTTTCTTCTGGACAATGATTGCTTTCAGTATTATTAGCTTTATTCAGACAGGAAAAAATAAATGGTTATACATCTTTGGCTTAAGCATCGGCATCGGCCTGATGAGTAAATATTCAATCGCTTTTTTCATTGTAAGTATATTAATTGGCTTATTGTTTACAAAATACAGAACTGTTTTTCTCAACAAACATTTCTGGTATTCAATCTTACTTGGTTTTGCCATTTTTCTACCCAATATTTTGTGGCAATATGAAAGAAATTTTCCTGTCATACATCATATGGAAGAGCTACGGGAGACGCAGTTACAATTTATCAGCCCTTTTGTTTTTTTAAAAGATCAGTTATTAATGAATCTTCCTTGCTTTTTTATTTGGATTGCAGGGTTATTGTATATAAGTTTTTCAAATAAAGAAAAAAGATTTCGTTTTTTAGGTTGGACTTATGTTGTTGTGATTATTTTATTCCTGGTTAGTCATGGAAAAAATTATTATACCCTGGGTGTTTATCCTGTGTTGTTTGCATTCGGTGCTTACCGGCTAGAACAACTTACAATGCAAAAAAGAAAATTACTTCGTTATGCTTTTATATTATTTCCTGTTATTCTTGGAACATTGATGTTGCCTATTGCATTGCCAGTATTTCCGCCGAAACAACTTGCATTATTTTATGAAAAAATGGGAACTAAAAAGACCGGGGCGCTGAAATGGGAAGATTTAAAAGATCACCCATTACCGCAAGATTTTTCAGATATGCTTGGATGGAAAACAATAGCTGAAAAAACTGCAAGAGTTTATAATAGTTTACCGCCTGAAGAAAAAAATAAAATCATTATAAAATGTGACAATTATGGCTTATGCGGCGCACTGAATTTCTATGGGAAACATATGGGGTTGCCTGAAGCGTACAGCTACAACGGCTCTTTTTTATTATGGATGCCTGATACATTTAATATTACCAACGTAATAACCATAGGTGAAAATTTTCCCGATACTACAAGAGATATTGTAAAAAATTTTGAGAATGTTTCTTTGAAAGATGAATTAAAAGATCCCTTTGCAAGAGAAGATGGTGCAAAAATTATCTTGTGGTACCATTGTAATGCTTCCGTATTGAGCAAATTTTTAGAAGAAGAAGTCCGACAAAGGAAAAAGAGATTTATACGATAATTGCCTGATAAATGTTATCTACATTTGATAAAAATTGTTAGAAGATTATTTATTATGAAACGACCCATTCGTGTTTTAGTTGCAAAAGTTGGCCTCGACGGTCATGATCGGGGGGCCAAAGTTATTGCGACAGCTCTTCGGGATGCAGGTATGGAAGTAATCTATACAGGCTTGCGCCAAACACCAGAAATGGTTGTTAACACAGCTTTGCAGGAAGATGTAGATGCAATCGGTATCAGTAGCTTATCCGGTGCACACATGACGGTATTTCCAAAAGTTCTTCAATTAATGAAAGAAAAAGGAATGGATGACGTGCTGCTAACAGGCGGTGGTATAATTCCGGATGAAGACATGAAGCAACTACATGAATTAGGAGTAGGAAATTTATTTGTATCCGGCACTTCTACTGTAGAGATTGCTGATTATATAAAAAGCTGGGTAAAAGAAAGTCGAAGCTTCTAATTGGCTTTCTATCTATTGACTTCCAATTTCAAACCATTTACAGCCATTAAATTACTGGCATCTACCGTTTGCTAAGTTTAGTGATACCGCAATGTAATGTCATTATATACTTGCAAACTGAACAAAAATGATAAACAAGAATTAAAAACTGGTTATGAAAAAATATCTTCTTCTTTACAAAATACTTATC
>Ga0105247_10000946_pt1 | contig 21902 bp, 22 predicted proteins | sample KBSS24metaG_FD_81519 | JGI IMG/M metagenome (GOLD analysis project Ga0105247, IMG submission 81519) | Switchgrass rhizosphere microbial communities from Kellogg Biological Station, Michigan, USA - KBS S2-4 metaG | ecosystem: Host-associated > Plants > Roots > Rhizosphere > Soil | place...
ACTGAATGATCTGCCTCCTCCCATATTCCGTAAGCGACCCCCAGCTCCACGTATCACACCTCCTTGTGAAAATGCAAAGGAAGAAATAAGCAGTGCAGTGATTAGTAAATATGTAAGTTTTACGGGCAGTGCGATTATGTTTATGTAATGGTTAAATTGTTTATTGACTGGTACAAAGATTTAACGGGGATATAAAAAAACCTTTGCAAATTAATATTGCAAAGGCACAATTCATTATTAAAACTGTTAAAGAGCCGCCACCAGTTCCTTAAAAAGCAAAGCGAGTTTAGGTTCGGCAACTTTAGCTGCAGCCAAGACTTCTTCATGGGTTATTACATTATCATCTTCACGGATCCCGATATCAGTGATAACACTTGCAGCAAATACTTCCATTCCCATGTGATTAGCAATAATACACTCCTGGGCCGTACTCATACCAACTGCATCGCCACCTAATACATGTATCATTTTATATTCAGCCCTTGTTTCAAATGTAGGCCCTGTTACTGCAAAATATACACCCTGCCTTACGGGTAAATTATTTTTAGCGGCTACGTCTTTCGCTTTTTGAATCAAATGTTTTTTATAAGGCTCACTCATATCGGGGAAACGGGGACCAAACTCTTCAATATTTTTTCCGATCAATGGATTATGTACATCAATACTGATATGATCTGTAATGATCATTATATCGCCAACATTGAATGATGGGTTACAACCGCCAGCAGCATTTGAAAGCAACAAAGTTTCAACACCCAGCAATTTCATTACACGAATGGGGTAAATAACTTCCTGCGAAGAATAACCTTCATAGAAATGGAAGCGGCCTGCCATAGCAACCACCGTTTTACCGCTCATTCTTCCAAAGATCAGTTTGCCGGTATGGCCTTGTACAGTTGATACGGGGAAATGGGGAATATCTTTATAAGCCACTTCTTTTTCTATATTGATCTCGTTAATGAAATTGCCAAGACCGCTGCCAAGTACTATTCCAACCTGCGGGGTATGTTTATATTGCTTTTTAAGAAACTTAACCGTCTCATTGAATTGTTTCAGTACTTTCTTTCCCATAGATCAGAGTTGATCGTTTATTAAAGCAATTTGCAAATATAGTTTTTGCTATATAATAATTGTAAAGAAAGTCAGCCATCTATAAAACATATCAACGATTTTGTAGTACATTAATGGTTATGAAACAAGCTATCATTTTATATCTTTCTTTCACATTAATTATTGCTGGCTGCATTTACAGTCCAAAAAAACAAACACTCCAGGAAAAACAAAAAGAAACAGGTGCCGGCAAGCTGGATGAAAGATATGTTTATTCAGTAAAAGAAATAGGTTGGTCGGCCAAGCTTCCCAAAGAATGGAAGGTAATAAGCAAAAGAGAAAGCCTGGAAAACTCTCAAAAAGGGCAGGAATTTATTGAAGAATCTGTTGGTCAGAAAATAGACGCTTCCAACCTTATAGAATTAGTAAGCATAAAAAAAGATGAATTTAATTCCTTCGAATCTACGATGGAGCCCTTTAATGAAGTTACAGACGGCTCTTATGAAGATCAGAACTTCAAAGTACATGAATTGATAAAGCAAACGTATAAAACAAAGAAAATAAATGCAGATTATGAAATTGGCGCAACAAGAATTGATGGGGTAATGCTTGATTGGTTTTATATCAAAGCTTTTACTCCCGACAAGGAAAAAGTGATCCTGCAGCAAAGGATATATAGTGCTCTCATTAACGGGTATGATTTTGCAATGACTATTAGCTACAATAATGATAAAGACGGAGAAGAATTGATGAACCTTGTAAACTCTTCAAAGTTCTCGATTAAAAATAAGAACGACTAACCTCAAAGCTGTCAAACAAAAACATCTTTCTCTTATCTTCGCTTCAAACAAATAATAAATGAATCTCCACGAATACCAGGCTAAAGAATTATTGAAAAAATACAATGTGCCCGTACAGGAAGGATATGCCTGTGGCACTGTTCATGAAGCTGAAGAAGCATATCGCCAGATAAAAAATCAATTCGGCAGCAGCTTTGCCGTAGTAAAAGCGCAGATACATGCAGGCGGCCGTGGAAAAGGCACCGTAAAAGAAACCGGCATCAATGGAGTGAAAGTGGCAAAAAATTTAGATGATGTAATTGATATAGCCCAGAAAATATTGGGGGGTACATTGGTAACTATTCAAACAGGGCCTGCCGGCAAAGTAGTAAGTAAAATTTTTGTGGCGCAGGATATGTATTATGATGGACCGGAAGAAAGAAAAGAATTTTATTTGTCCATATTGCTTGATCGAAGCAAAGGGCAGAATGTAATAATGTATAGTACAGAAGGCGGCGTGAACATTGAAGATGTAGCACACAATACACCTGATAAGATTTTTAAAGAATGGGTACATCCTTCAGGGGGATTGCTTCCTTTCCAGGCAAGAAAGATTGCCTTCAATCTTGGATTAAGTGGCGAAGCATTTAAGAACTGCGTAAAATTTGTTACCAATCTTTATAACGCTTATGTAGGATTGGATTGTTCGATGCTTGAAATAAATCCATTGTTTAAAGCAGCAGACAGTAAGATCGTTGCAGTTGATTGTAAAATGAATTTAGATGATAATGCACTCATGCGTCATGCTGATCTTGCTTCATTGAGAGATGTGACAGAAGAAGATCCTACCGAAGTGGAAGCTGGTAAATACAACCTGAATTTTGTAAAGCTCGACGGCAATGTAGGTTGCATGGTAAATGGCGCTGGCCTTGCCATGGCAACAATGGATATGATAAAACTCAGCGGTGGCGAACCGGCGAATTTCTTAGATGTGGGTGGTAGCGCCAATGCACAAACTGTAGAAGCTGGTTTTAAAATTATTTTGAAAGACCCCAATGTAAAAGCGATCCTCATTAACATCTTTGGCGGCATTGTTCGTTGCGATAGAGTAGCACAAGGTGTAATTGACGCTTATAAAAAACTCGGTAATATTTCTATTCCTATCATTGTCCGCCTCCAGGGTACCAATGCCGAAGAAGCAAAGAAATTGATTGATGAAAGTGGGTTAAAAGTGGAATCTGCTATTCTGTTAAGTGAGGCGGCGGATCTGGTGAAGAAGGCAGTGGCTTGATGCAACTGTCTTTGTTCAATAATATTAAAAATGAATTAGATTCGGAACAAGCACTTTCGGCAATCGGCGAATTAGCGGTCAGCTTATGACGAAACTTAAAATGAAACACAAAGGACTAATCATAGCAACAATAGTTTTCTTTCGCGTAAAATGCCCCGCCGAACGCAAAGCCATAACGTTACCTGCCTTATTATGAGATCACTATTAATCATTGCGCTTTTATTTTTCTTAAATTCTTCATTTGGACAAAAGCAATGTTCTTGTGACTCAAATCAATTCCTTAAAGAAATAATTTCGTGTGATGCCGTTATTTTTAAAAATGGTGCAAAACTATTTACTCAATACAATTGCGACTCTTCCTGGCTGACGTTTCAAAATAAAAAGGGTAAAAAAATGATAATTTATACATTAGAGTCATTAGTTGAATTGACAGGTCGATTAGGATATAGTTATGCGACAGAATATAAATCAGACTTTTTAATACAGAATAATGTCATTTCCGGATGTTGCGACCCACCTGAATTTATTCTTTTCGACAAAGAAACCGGTAAAGAGAAACTAAATCTTGGGAGATTAATTTTTTATAGTGACAATTCAAGACATCCGATTGTGGTTTATTTTGACAACAGCAATTATAAATCCTTTGATGGAAACAATATTGATTGCGACCACATAACTCTAAGAAATGTTGACAATAATAAAGTCTATAAAATTAAAATCCCAAAAGGGCGGATTAAAACTACAGTTGAATTAACAGAAGAAATGTTTCCAGAACATTTAATTGATGAATCAGAAATCATTAGGAATAAACTCATACTTAAGTATAGATTTAAGACAAAGGCTGACAATGACGAATGGTTGATAGGAGAAATAATAATTGACCTGAACAAATACGGAAGCTGACACAAGCTTTACGCCGCTGTTGGTGTTCAAAACTTTAATTTTTTCATTTATAGTTCTTATTATTATAGATATATTAATGATCGAATTCCGTTTTCATCCATTGATAATAATTAAAAATTGCCACGCCTAAAAAAATAAGCATACTAATGTAATAGCAGACAGTGAGTAGCTTATTTCCTTTTCTTTTTAAGTATAATATAGCCAATGTCAAAAAAAATCCTCCGATGAAAAGATATAAGATATCCCACATGATATACTGTAAAACATCTGGGCCACTCCACTTTAGCCCTCCTTCGGGGAACCCTTGACCTATGCGGTATTCTTCTGGATTTTTAATTACAAAAAATAGATCTGCCAGAAATGCCAAGCAAACGATGATCAATAGACATATATATACATAGTTAATGACTTTCTTGATCATCGTTTTTTACGCAATGTTGATGTTCCGAATTTTAGTCTTTTCATTTATAGTTTTTTTGCCTTGTTTCGTATCCTTTCGAAATAAAACAATTTCTCACAACTTCAAATCCACCTTCTTCCCTTTCTTTACTGCCTCGTAAATAGCATCAATAATTTTGGCGTCTTTTACCGCTTCTTCACCATCAACAGGTACAACTGGTGTTTTACCTTCCAGCAATATGCCTGCCATCCCATCCATTTGTACGGTTTGTTGCGTTGGTAACCCACCGGAAACGGCTGTTAAATCGCCTTTATGTGTTTTACCTTTTATTGGGCCATATCCGTTTGCCGGTTGCAGTTCAGCAAAACCCTTTTCGCCGATCATTAAAAAGCGATCTACATTATTCATGTTATAGGTTGACAGGCATTGGGCAATCGCACCGCCTGGGAAACCAAGTTGAAATGTTATGGTTTCATCAACCCCTTCTTTAAATTTCACAGGGTCTGATTTTACTTCCTGGGCTGTTACCCATATAGGATCTTCGCCAATCATGTAACGTACACCATTCACAGCATAAATGCCAATATCCATCATTGAACCGCCGCCGGCCTTTGCTTTATCTAACCGCCATTGTGTTGGGTCGCCTATTCTAAATCCCCCGTTTCCGGTAAAATATTTTATTTTTCCAAATTCCCCGGCATTCCGCATAGCTATAATTTCCAGGTTTTTTGGCTCGAAGTGCATACGGTAACCTACCAGTAACTTAACGCCGGCTTTCTTACAAGCATCAACCATTTCCTGGCTTTCTTTAGCATTTAAACCCATCGGTTTTTCGCTTATTACGTGCTTGCCCGTTTTTGCTGCTCTCAGCACATATGGTTTATGCAAAAAGTTGGGGACAATAACATAAATAGCATCAATATCCGGGTTGTTTTTTATATCATCAAAATTATCGTAGTTGTAAACGTTTTTATCGGGAATACCATATTTGGTCTGCCAGTCTTTAACTTTTGCCGGCGAACCACTTACAACACCCACTAATTTAGCCTTTGTACTGGCTTGCAAGCCCCTTGCAATGATGTTGCCGTAAGTGCCAATTCCCATTACGGCAACACGAAGTACCGGCCCATCATAATCATTTTTGTTTTCTGAAATAACTTTTGGCAAGAAAGGCGCTGCTATAAGACCTCCTGTTAGTTTCTGTAAAAAATCACGACGTGAATTCATAGTAAATTGTTTTGCCGTTAAGGTAAAAAATGTTTTGCACGTGAAGAATTAAATGATTCTCACCGATAGATTTTTATTCGATAAATTTAGCCCTAACTTTCATGTCACAAACACGTCAACTTGCTGCTATTATGTTTGCCGATATTATGGGCTATACTGCTATGATGCAGGAAGACGAAAAGCTCGCCTTACAAATGAGGCAAAAATTTAAAACCAACCTGGAAGAAGCGGTAGCAGCACATTATGGAAAGATATGGGAATTAAGAGGCGATGGCGCTTTGTGCAGTTTTCCGAGCACCATTGAAGGAGTAAGAGCCGCTCTTACTATCCAGGTAAATATGCAATCAGATCTGATCGTTCCTCTGCGTATAGGTATGCACACAGGTGATGTTATCGTTGATGAAAATAATATTTATGGTGATGGTGTAAATATTGCTTCAAGAATGGAATCATTCGCATTACCGGGCAGCATTTTTGTTTCAGGAAAAACCTATGATGATATAAAAAATCAGAAAGACATTCAAACTATTTCACTGGGAATGTATGCACTTAAAAATGTAAAAGATGTGGTAGAAATATTTGCTATCAGCAATCCCGGTATAAAGATCCCGGATGCGGGCAGCCTTGAAGGTAAAGGTGAAAAAGTAAAATCACCCGAAGCTTTGAAATCAATAAAAGAATCGCACAAAAAATTTTCTGAAAAAAGTATTGCCGTACTTCCCTTTGCCAACATGAGCAATGATCCGGAACAAGAATATTTCAGCGATGGAATGGCAGAAGAAATTTTAAATTCTCTTACTCATTTAAAAGATCTGAAAGTTGCGGGACGTACTTCCACATTTCAATTCAAGGGAAAAAATATTGACTTGCGGGAAGTTGGTGATAAATTAGGTGTCAGCAAAGTTTTGGAAGGCAGCGTTCGTAAAAGTGGTAACCGGCTTCGTATAACTGCTCAGCTAATAAATGTAGATGATGGTTTTCATTTATGGAGTGAACGTTATGACCGGGACATGGATGATATTTTTGCTATACAAGATGAAATTGCATTAGCCATTACCGAAAAATTGAAAGTGACTTTATTGGAAAAGGAAAAGGAGCTAATAACAAAAAATTATACGCATAACACCGAAGCTTATGAATTATATTTAAAGGGGAGGTTTTATTTAAGCCGGAGAGGAAAATTTATTTTAACTGCACAGGAATATTTCAAACAAGCTATTGATATCGATCCCAATTATGCCCTAGCATGGGCAGGGTATGCAGATGCAAGCTTCATAAGTTCTTTTTACAGTATTCTACCCGGAAATATAGTAATGGATAAAGGAAAAGAGGCAGCTGAAACTGCCATTAAACTTGATCCCACACTTTGTGAACCCTATTCCTCACTTGGGTTTTACTATACAGTGCTTATGAGAGATTGGGAAAAAGGAAAAGATTATTTTATCAAATCACTTGAGATCAATCCTTCTTATTCTTTCGGTCATTATTTATTTGGGCTATACTATTACGCAAGGGCAATGGGGAAATTTGAAGAAGCGGAACGGCATGCCCTTACTGCGATCAAATACGAGCCATTTAATTCTATTACATACGCCATTTATTCTTTGATTCTTATTTCAGCAGGAAAACTCAATGAAGCATTAGCAGCTGCAGAAACAGGAATCGGCCTTGATGCGGATTCTTTTCTATGCCGTCGTTCAAAATCAATTTCATTGAGAGTCTTAAAAAGATATGATGAAGCAACTGAATCTGCTGAGTACCTGATCAAAGCTTCCAACCGGCATCCTCATGCTCTCTGTGATCTAATGGCGATCTATTCAGATACGGGAAACCTGGAAGAAGTGAAAGTTATATTACAGGAGATAAAACAACGATCAGGCACTGAATTTATAGATGCGGTTTATAAAGGTCTTGCCGAAGCATTAGCGGGCAATCTTGACGAAGCTTTCAATTATATGGATGCAGCTTTAACAGAAAGAGACCCAATGCTTATCACCTTAAAATACCTTGATTACTCTACTACTTTATATAATGATCCAAGGCATCAAATACTATTGGATCGAATTGGTTTCCCATAATAAAAATACCTTCTTACACGTAGTGATTTTCAAAAGAGCTGATTTATTTTAGCGGCACTGATCAAACAATGCCAGCAGATAAAAACATACCAGGTTCACGTCGCAGCTTTCTTCGTAATGGAATTAAATTGGCTACTCTTAGTGGCTTGTTATTTCCTCTACAAAAGGTATTTGGTAAAAGTTCTTCTTTTATTATAAACAATGGGAAAAAAGTTGGTGACTTTATTCGCAAACCGGGATTGCACAATGAACTTATCTTAAATACAAAAACTAAGATTGTTCACCTTCCAACAGATAAAATTTTTGCTGACTATAGTGAAATTTCTGTCCGACATAAAAGGATATTAGATCTAAAAACATGGGAAGCTGAAGTAAAATCACCAACTCATTTTATTAAAGACAAATCGGCGATCGTTATTGAGCTATTGGCATTGCAAAAGTTAAATATAGGGATCAACGATAGAACGTTAACAGCAGCCATCGGCACTTTATCCATAGCTTTTACGCCCACTTATAAAAATAAGAATGGAAAAATGATGAATAAGTACAGGTTTCGTCTGCACTATTTATTGTTACAAACCATTGCATTAAATAATACAATTCCTGCTGCGCAAAAATGGACGAAATTCCAGGCAGCTACCGGAAACATTAATTATACAACAAGAGATCTGAAATCGTTACCAAAAAGAATGACTTGGATAAAAACCAAAACTGAATTTGACAAACAAGTTGCTTATATTTTACAAAATAAAATGACATATATGAACCGCCTGAAAGATAGAGCGGCTCTTTATAAATTATAAGGCTGGCATTTGCTTGGAGCTAATAATCTGACGAGGTTCGATTCCTCGGCCAGCCTCCAAAGACAGGGTAACCCTGTCTTTTTTTATTCGTGTTATGCAATCGCATTCTTAAATGCATCCGGTATTAAACTGATTGTTATGAAACGAATATTTATCTTTATTGTACTATGTTTTTTCTATTACAATAGTTTTTCCCAAAAAGAAAATCAGCGCCTCAACAGTAAAATTGAAAAAGTTACTGTGTTTTTACAGGGAGCACAGATCGAGAGAATTGCAAAACAAAACTTAGCAACGGGCCATTATAATATTATATTCGGCAATATATCTCCTAAGATCGATAAACAAAGTATTCAATTAAAGGCTGAAGGAAAGCTCACTGTCTTATCCGTTACCCACCAGATGAATTATTTAAAAGAACAGCAAATCCAGGAAGAAATAAAGCAATTAGACGGACAAAAAGAACAGTGGCAGGAAAAAATTGTTCTGGAAAAAAATATTAGAAATGTATATAACCAGGAAGAACAGATAATATTGAAGAACCAGGTAATTAAAGGTGATAATGCCACTTTAAAAGCTGCGGACTTAAAGGAAGCCGCAGACTTTCAACGTCAACGATTAACTGAAGTGTATCAAAAACTGCTGGAGAATGATCGCAACTTAAAAAAAATGGATGCAGAATTACAAAAAGTAAGCAGGCAGCTTATCGAATTAAATGCGAAAAAAGATCTTTCAACCAGTGAAGTCATTGTAGCTATTGATGTAAAGGAGCCAACAACGGCAGATTTTCGTTTGACATACCTGGTAAAAGAATCATCATGGTTCCCTACCTACGATGTTCGTGTACAAGACATCAGTAAACCGATTAATTTTCAAATGAAAGCAAATGTGACACAACAATCCGGAGAAGATTGGAATGATGTAAAAATCTTTCTTTCAACGGGCAACCCTGGCGACAATGGAACTAAACCCAGCCTTGCGCCATGGTATTTAAGATATTTTGTTCCTGCTAATAACAATCAATTTATGCTCCGTGGTGTAAGCACACTTACCGGGGCTGTTGCAGGTCTTAATATTTCTAACATCATTTCAGGAAATATAAAAAATGATAAAGGCGAGTCAATAAGCGGGGCTACAGTAATGGCTAAAGGCACAAGTACTGTTACAATAAGTGATGCTGCAGGAAATTTTTCTCTGCAATTACCAGCAGGGTCTAATACAATTTCTATTTCATCGGTAGGGTACGCTCCTCAAGAATTAAAAGCAACAAACGGCTATGCAAATGTTTTTTTAAAAGAGGAAAGTCAAAATTTATCGGAAGTAATTGTTACCGGTTTCGGCGTTTCCAGCAATTTTTCAGGCTCTTATGATGAGGGAAGAAATTACAAAAGAAAAAAAGAAGAGACATCAATCAATACAACTACCTTTTACCAACCCACTACTACAGTTTTTGAAATTGAAAATCCATATTCCGTTCCTAATGATGGTAAATTGTATACAGTTGACATAAGTAGCTACGAATTGAAAGCATTGTATGAATATTATAGTGTACCTAAGCTTGATCAGTCTGCTTATTTAACTGCAAAAGTTATAGATTGGCAGGAGCTCAATCTTTTGCCGGGTCAGGCAAATCTTTTCTTTGAAGGGACCTTTCTTGGCAATTCATTTCTTGATGTAATGAATGCCGGGGATACGTTAAGGCTTTCATTAGGCAAAGACAAAGGAGTAGTTATAAAAAGAACATTGCTTAAAGATTTCAGTTCTAAAAAATTTCTTGGTAGTAATAAAACAGATACCAGGCAATATGAGATTGCAATAAGAAATAACAAACAGCAGTCTGTTAATATTATTGTTGAGGATGAATTTCCAATTTCGACACAAAAAGAAATAGAGGTGCAGAATAGAAAATATGATGGCGCTAAATTGGACGATGATACACAGAAATTGACGTGGCAAATGAATATTGACCCTAAAAAAGAAAATAAATTAAACTTCAGGTATGAAGTAAAATATCCAAAAGAAAAAATACTGCAGCTTGATTAAAATGTTTTTTATTTGTTGAATGAATAACATTATCATCCGCTCAATTCAATCTGTCGACAATCGTGAACTGGCAAGCCTTGTAAAAGACACCCTTGCTGAGTTTGGATCTAATAAGCCAGGTACTGCTTATTTTGATCCTTCAACGGATACATTATTTGAAGTCTTCCAAAAGTCCCGGTCAATTTACAACATTGCAGAACTGGATGGAAAGATCATTGGCGGCGCTGGCGTTTATCCAACTGATGGTCTTGATAAAGACACTTGTGAACTGGTGAAAATGTATTTACGTCCTCATATAAGAGGGCTCGGTCTTGGAAGATTGCTGATCGAGAAATGTATTGAACAAGCAAAAGAACTCGGTTATAAAAATATTTATCTTGAATCAATGCCCGAATTAAGACAAGCATTGAGAGTATATGAAAAGTTTGGCTTTGAATATTTGAAAGGACCGATGGGCAATTCAGGGCATACCGGCTGTAGCTTATGGATGCTTAAAAAATTATGAGTCCTGAATTATGAATGTAAAATCAATTAAGACAATTCATAATTCTTAATTCATAATTTCAACTTCATACACCGGGCTGAACAAATAAACTCTTCCTGTCTTTACTTCTGTACATTTAAATCTCTTTCTCAGCTTTTCTTCTTTCTTGAAAATTCTTCCATCATTTGTTTTGAAAATTGAATGGGCAGGTAGCTCTTCCACTAACCGGTGATGACTTTCTTTCGCATCATATTTTCTCAATACTCTTAATAAACCATCTTCCGCACAACTGCTGGCGGCAGGGTTTTGCAATGATAACATCAGTTCCTTTTCAATATCTGCCGGAAAAACTTTTGTCTTTAGAAATTGAGCCAGCATTTGAGCATAGATCATTTTCCATTCACGTCCATGAGCATTTACTTTATTTCCGAACTGTTCGAATGTAAGCAGGTGAGCCAGCTCATGCAGCAGCGTGATAAGAAAAGCATAAACATTCAAATTTCCATTTACACTGATCCGGTGATTGACATGATGTGTGCGATGACGATAATCACCAAGGATGCTTTTCCTTTCTTTAGCAATTGTCAGGTGAACTTTATGCTGCTTGAGATAATCGAATACCGCATCAAAGGTTCCTGGCGGTAAATAAGTTTGTAAATGATGAAGTGGAGCTTCTTGCTTAGGCATTCTTTTTTTGCTTCGATAATTTTGTAAGAACGGAAACTTCTATAAAAGTGTAAACTACATACAAGCCCATACAAACAAACAAAGCTGGCTTATTTACATTTTTCTTTGCCATCATGATATAGACAAAGGCAGTGATAGCACAGGTAAAAAATTTGATCATAAAACTGCCGTACACAGACCTGACAACGGCATTCGGATTAGCTGATCGTAATCCACGCAAAGAAAGAAAATAAGAACCCATTGTTACCAAAAACAAAATAAGATTACCGATAATCAGTACAGATTGATCAGCATTCCATTTTTCAAGCAGCGATCTACCTGCTACGAAAAATCCATTTAATACAATAAATAAAATAATTACCGGCCTGACAGGTGCTAACTTATTTTCTTTTATCATGCCGGCAAAGGTAATAACCAGTCAACAAAAGCTATTTAAGTGCGGCGAGTGGTTCATTATTATTATTCATCTCCACTACGTTGGCGCCCATGTGGCATTGCCCGTTAAAGGTAGCTGTCGGTTCCACCTGCAGCTTACCTGCATACAGGTTACCGCTAACAATAGATTCGCCACGCAATTGCAGCAATTCTTTTGTACGAATATTACCGGAAACCTTACCAACAATATCAGCCTGGTTGCCGAAAATATCTCCTTCCACTACTCCATTGGCACCGATAACAATTTTGGCGGAGCTATTGATGTTGCCAATCACAGTGCCATCAATACGAAGATCGCTGTTGCTGCTAATGTCACCTTTTAATGTAGTACCAGTACTGATAAGTGTAGTACCATTGCCGGAAGTTGTTACTGTTTTTTCAGGTTGCATTTCTGTTTTGTTTTTGGTATTAAACATAGGTTTATTGATTAGTCGTTTGAGATATCCTCTTTGGGTAATGTTATCTTGTTAGTATCTAAAGACAAGGTAACATCGTTCCTCAATACCTTTTTCACATTATCGATATAACTGGCCTGGTACCCAACTTGTTTTTCGAGAGAATCAACCCGGTATTTCATCTGCCTGTATTCTCGGCCGATCTTCAGGTCATCGTACCCGGGGATATAATACTTCAATGGCGTAAAAACGATCAGGGCAACAGTTAAACCGACTAAAAGCACAAAAATTGTGCTTAACATGATATAAACGCTTAATCTGGATAACTTAAACGTCACAACCTCCTCGTAAGTATCATCATTCATCACTACCAGCCGGTAGCGGTTGCGCAGCCGTTTCAACGTAGAGCCGGCATCTAATTTCGACATAATAAAAATTTAGGGAACTAAAGGTAACAAATGACCCTTGGTTTCTCCAAGATTTTCACCCACTTAAGCCGTTAAAAAATGATGTACTTTCGTCACGATTCACAGAAAAATTCATCATTGATTTATTCTAAGAACTAAACCTGATACCATATAAAAAATTTCAGGACTGTTTGATACTAAAAAGTCTGAAATTCAGTTAATAAGGATTAAGATCGATCCATTAAAATGCTATCAAGCCGATATATTTTTAAAAACTGCTTGTTCCTGCTTTTTTGCCTGCTTACCATCTCTTCTTTTGCACAATTAGGGATCAGCTTTGACATCAAAAAACCAAAGGAGTATGATGAAAGGGTTTTGCGATCAGAAAAATCAGATCAAAAGAAATTTACATTGCCCCGCCGTTTTATTCAAAATACAGTTACGCATTACAATTATTATTTCAATGCCAACAATAAACTGAATGAAATCCTCGAAAGAGCCAAAGGTTCTTTTAAAGATGACTATTCGGAGTTACTTCCTTTTTACAACTATACTCTGGAAACAACGCAGTTGGATTCAGTTCAATTAGATTCTATTACTTATAAATCTTCAACCGGCATTGCCCTGCATGATCTTAGAAATGATTGGGCAGATAATTTATACCTGCTTTGGGGCGCTGCTTTTTATTTACGCAAAGATTTTGATTCGGCATTCCTAATGTTCCAGTTCATCAATTATGCTTTTGCTGAAAAAGAGAAAGACGGTTATTATAAAACTATCGGCAGCAACCAGGATGGCAACAGTGCATTGAGTATTGCTACTAAAGAAAAGAACAGTTTACCGCGAAGAATATTTTCTGAACCGCCGAGCCGCAATGATGCATTTATCTGGCAAATAAGAAATTTTCTTGCACAGGATCAGTTTCCGGAAGCTGCAAGTTTAATAATTACTTTAAGAAACGATCCCGTTTTTCCATCTCGTTTGAAAAACGACCTGGAAGAAGTACAGGCTTATTGGTTTTATAAACAAAATATGTGGGATAGTGCCGCTTTTCATTTGGTAAATGCTTTGGATAATGCTACCAATAAACAAGAAAGAGCAAGATGGGAATATTTACTCGCCCAGCTATATGAAATGACAGGTGATTTTAAAGAATCTCAAAAATATTATGCGAAGGTTATCAATCACACGGTAGATCCGGTAATGGATGTATATGCAAGACTTTATTCAGTAAGAGTAAATAAGGACGATGGTGAAAAAGATATTGACCGCAATATTGCAGAGCTATTGAAGATGGCTCATCGTGATAAATATCAGGATTACCGGGATATTATTTATTACATGGCTGCGCAATTAGAATTGGAAAGAAAAAATCCCGATGCAGCATTACCACTTTTATTAAAAAGCACCCAATATCAGAGTAACGATATCTCGCAACGCAACAAGGCCTTTATCCAAATGGCAGAAATATCGTTTACCCAAAAAAAATATCGCCAGGCTTATAATTTTTATGATAGTTTAAGATTAGATGACCCGGCATTAAAAAATATTGACGAAATAACAGACAAAAAAGAAATGCTGGGCAGGCTGGCAAATAATATTGAGATCGTTGTCAGGCAGGATAGTCTTCAACGCATTGCCAAATTGCCGGACGATGAACGAAAAGATTTTGTAAAAAAGATGGTAAGGCAATTAAGGAAACAACAAGGATTGAAAGATGAAGGAGTATTAACTACAGGCTCCCCATTTACTGTTACAAACGCTCCTACTCTTTTTCCATCAACTGATACAAAAGGTGAATGGTATTTTTATAATGCTGCATCGAAAACCCGGGGGCAGGCAGAGTTTAGAGGCAAATGGGGCAACAGACCGAATGTTGATAATTGGCGACGCAGCGCCACAATTGTTGCCGGCGCACAAAACAGGCCGAACAGCCAGGGTTTTAATGTAAATAATCTTGTAAGTAATACATCCACGAATAATATACCGGAAGAAATAACCTATGAAAATTTATCAGGCAAGCTTCCAATAACCGCTGATCAATTACAGAAATCAAATGACTCTATTCAATCGGCATTGTATGCATTAGGTAAGATATATATCCAGGAAGCTGAAAAGTGCGAAGAAGGAACGGAAACATATGAAGAGTTGAGGACTCGTTTTCCAGAGTTCGACAAAATGGATGAAGTTCTTTTTAACCTCTACTATTGTTATAATAAAAATGGAGCAACCGCCAAAGCAGAAGCGATTAAAAAATTAATGAGCGAAAAAAATGCTGGCAGCAATTTCACTACCATTGTAAATACAGGCAAAGATCCGAAGGCATCATTGAATAATTCTGCAACTGCTGCTTATGAAAAAGTTTACGATCTTTTTATTGAGGGAAGTTTTGAACAGGCTGTAGCCGCGAAAAAGATAGCCGATAGTTTATATGGAAAAAATTATTGGACCCCTCAATTACTTTATATTGAGTCGGTATATTATATCAAACAAAGAGAGGACAGCATTGCAAAAGATATTTTGAAAAACATTATCTCCCAATTTCCTCAATCGCCATTAGCGGCGAAAGCTACAACAATGCTTGATGTATTGAGCCGAAGAGCACAAATAGAAGAAGAGCTTCGGAATCTTGTAGTAACAAGGCCGCCGGAAGATACAGTAAGACATCAACCAATCACAGCGGTAATCAATCCTCCAAAAGATACTGTTTCAAATAAACCACCGCCTGTTGTAATAAAACCGGCAGTAAGGGATACTGCAGCTATTCAACCGCAAAAAAATGTTGGGGCTTCATTTGCATTTACACCTGATGCACCTCATTATGTATTGCTATTGCTGAACAAAGTAGATCCTGTGTTTTCAAATGAAGCAAAGAATGCTTATTTCCGGTATAACCGGGAAACTTTTTATAATAAACAAATGACAGTTGAATTGATCGAGCTTGATGGAGAAAACCGTTTGCTTCTTATCAGTCCATTTAAAAATGCACAGGAAGCAATGGACTATATTGATAAAACGAAGCCAAAGACCGCTACTGAAATAATTCCGTGGCTTAAAGGAGGCAAGTACACATATTCAATTATTACTGATAAGAACCTGGATGTATTAAAAGCTAATAAAGATCTTGAAACTTATAAGATGTTTTTGAACCAAAATATGCCTGGTAAGTTTTAGCATCTACCCTATTCTAACTGCCAATGAACCTTTGGCAAAAAATTAAACCATCATTAATTTTCACCGCAGGAGTTTTTGTTAATTTCGGTTTACATTTTGCTCTGTGATTTGATTAACCAACTATTCATTTTTTATGAAAAGATCAGTCCGAATTTTCTGGAGAATTTTTCTCTTTGGCTTTCTTGCTTTTTTATTATTGTTACTGCTGGTCAACTTTGGAGTTTTTGGCAAAATGCCATCTTTAACTGAATTAGAAAATCCCTCCGTTTTACAATCATCAGAAGTATATGCTTCTGAGGGGACATTGATGGGTAAATATTATTTAGAGAATGGCAATCGAAGCCTGGTTAAGTACAAGGATATTTCACCCAATGTTATCAATGCACTTATCGCTACGGAAGATAAACGTTTCTATAAGCATTCAGGCATAGATATGAAAGGAACAATGCGGGCATTGTTTTTATTGGGAAGTAAGGGCGGTGGAAGTACGATCACTCAACAGTTAGCTCTTGCATTATTCAACCAGAGGGCAAGCAATAAGGCTGTTCGAGTTATTCAAAAATTAAAAGAGTGGATAATAGCCATCAAATTGGAAAGAAATTTCACCAAAGAAGAAATACTAGCTTTGTACCTGAATGCCGTTCCTTTTTCAGATAATGTTTTTGGAATACGCAACGCATCAAAAACTTTTTTTCAAAAAGAACCCGATAGGTTGAATGTTGAAGAAGCAGCTCTTTTAGTTGGAATGATCAATGGCCCTGGATTATACAATCCACGCCGCAACCCTAAGGCTGCGCTCGATCGCCGCAATCTTGTTATAAACCGGATGGAGGAGAACAATAATATTTCTACTGCAGAAGCCGCCAAACTGAAGACATTGCCAATTAAAATGAATTATAAAAAGCTGGATGAAAACACAGGCTATGCTCCGTATTTCCGTGAAATACTGAAAGACGAAATAAAAGCTGCGCTAAAAGATGTAAAGAAATCGAATGGTGAATCGTATAATGTTTATGATGATGGATTAAAAATATATACCACTATTAATCCCCGCATGCAGGAATATGCCGAAGAAGCGGTAGCTACTCAATTGCCTGTTCTTCAAAAAGCATTGGTATCACAATCCATAGTAAAGAATAAAACTGTTTGGAAAGATCATGAAAATGTGATTGAAGCAGCAATGAAAAACAGCGACCGCTGGCAAAATATGGCAGATGATGGATTCAGCGATAAAGAAATAAAGGCCAGCTTTCATCAGAAAGTGCCAATGAAAATTTTTGCCTGGAATCCAAAAAGAGAAAAGGATACTGTGATGACGCCTTACGATTCCATTGTTTATCATCACCAGATGCTGCAATCAGCTTTTATGGTAATGGACCCGATAACGGGCGAAGTGAAAGCATGGGTGGGCGGTATTAATTTTAAGACATATAAATACGACCACGTTAATCTGAAAACAAAAAGACAGGTAGGTTCTTCTATTAAACCGTTGTTATATACGCAGGCAATAGAAGAACGTGGATTTACACCTGAAACAGAAGTACAGGATGTTCAACAAGATTTCGGTAATAACCGCCTGGTTCCGGCTACTTCAAAAACATGCACCGGACGAACAATGACTATGGCGAATGCTCTTGCATTTTCAAGAAACTGCGCCACTGCCTATATTATGAAGCAGGTGGGCCCGCAGGAATTCGCTGATTTCCTTGGAAAATTAAATGTTCCTACCAAAATAGAACCTTTCCCTTCCATTGCTTTAGGTTCATGTGATCTTTCATTATTCGAAATGGTTTGGGCTTATTCAATTTTTGCAGGGCACGGCTTTTCAACCAAGCCATATTTTATTAGTCGCATTGAAGATCGTAATGGAAACGTTATAAAAAGATTTGATTACAGCGCCAATCGCAAAGAAGCAGTAAGTGAAGTAACGGCCTACAAAATGGTTCGCATGATGCAAGGCACGGTTGATAAGGGAACAGCCGCAGGTTTAAGATCAAGACTTGGTGCCGCTGAGATGGGTGGCAAAACAGGAACCACAAACTCAAATGCTGATTTCTGGTTCATGGGATATACGCCACAATTATTGGCGGGAACATGGGTCGGTTGTGATGACCGATTCATTACGCTTGATAACAAAGCCTACTTTGGCGGTTCAGTGGCAAGACCAATATGGGAAGCATTTTTCAAAAAAGTATATGCGGATAAAACATTGGGCATTGATAAGGAGGCAAAATTTTCAAAACCGGCTGAATTGGAAAATGAGATCAACAGCGCTGACATAATGAATATGATCGATAACACATCTCCCGGCGCCGAGGGTGAAGACCAGGGCGTAGGTGAAGAAAAAGATTATATCAACAATGAATACATCGGTCCCGAATCAAAACCGGTGATTGATGAAGACAAGCCAATTAAAAAAGATACTTCTTCAGCAAGAAGAGAGCTTCCGGATAGACCCATCGGTTCGCCTGTGCAGGATGAAAAGAAAAAGAAAGGTTTCTTCCAAAAGATATTTGGGAAAAAGAAGGATAAACAATAATGTTATTATTAAAACCGGCTTCCGTAACAGCCGGTTTTTTGTTTTAAAATACCGTTTTGCAGGTATAGAGTTGCGATTATCTTTTTCTATCTTACACAAACAAACCACCACTCATGAATTATATTGCTCTTGCCATTGCTCCCGGTATTGCTATTTGCCTTTATATATTTTACAATGATATTTATAACCGGGAACCCGAAAAAAATCTGCTTTTCTGTTTTTTTCTTGGATGCATCGCCATTCTTCCTGCAATAGGCTTTGAAAAAAGCTTTATGAGTACGCTGAATGGCTCTGTTAGTGGCGCTGCTATTTTTGCTTATGCTATTGTCGCATTTATTGAAGAGTTCAGTAAATTCCTGGGCCTCCGTCTTTATGCTTATAACAGAAAAAGCTTTGATGAACCACTCGATGGGATCGTATATGCCGTAATGATAAGCATGGGTTTTGCGACTGTAGAAAATATAATGTTTGTTTTAAAATTTGCACAGGTTGGTAAAGGGTATTCTATCGCTTTCCAGCGAATGTTTTTAAGTGTTCCCGCTCATGCCACGTTTGCAGTAGTAATGGGCTATTTTGTAGGTAAAGCTAAATTCGACAAGAAGAATAGTTTTACATTAATGCTTGTTGGTTTGCTCGGCGCTATATTTTTCCACGGCACTTTTGATTTTTTTCTTTTTGTAAAAGATGCAACATTTGTAGGGCAGAATATAGCAGACGGTTTATTAGCAGGCGGCGCTATTGCTTCATTCATCGTTGCCCTTGTTTTAAGCCGCAAACTGATCCGGAGACAACGAGCTCTGTCATTAGAATTATTTAAAGAAAAAAATACGACTACAACATTACCGGGTGCTTAAAATAAGAAACGCTTCGATAACTGATATTCCACTGATCCGTGATCTTACATTCAGGATATGGCCGCAAACATATACAGGCTTACTTACTCCTGAGCAGATAGAATATATGCTGAACATGATGTACAGTGAATCTACTCTTGAAAAGCAAATAAACGGCGGCAGCCAGTTCATTTTTGTATATGATGATGATGAGCCTGTCGGGTTTGCAGCTTATTTCAGCAAAGAGGCTTCCATCTATAAGCTCGATAAAATTTACATTTTACCATCGCAACAAGGTAAAGGAACCGGAAGGTTTGTAATAGACTATATCGTCGAAGAACTAAAGAAAAAAGAAGCGACCGCTTTACAATTACAGGTAAAGAGAGATAATAAAGCCAGGTTTTTTTATGAAAAACTTGGGTTCAAAATACTACACGAGATCAATGTCGATATTGGCAATGGGTATTTTATGAATGACTACCTGATGGAAAAGAAATTGAAGTAGGAAGTCTGAGATCAGAAGTCTCAATTTAAAACTTACAACCTATAACTCACTACTCTGCCTTCGGCACTTTACACTCAAGCCAATTTCTCGGATCCATCATTATAGGCTCTGATTTTTTTAATTCCTTATACATACGGAATTCCATTTCCTCTCCCATTTTATAAACTCCGATAGCGTCACCTGCTTTTACTTTTTGTCGTACTGCTACCAATGGTTTTGCAACATTATTATACCAGAAATAAAATTCTTTGTAGAAAATTACGATCTCGTATCCATTCTCTTCATTGTTCACTACTTTAACTACATCACCGCTCACACAACTGCGAATAATTGAATCAACATGACTTATCATGATTACTTTTTGGTCGGGCGGATCCCATGTAAAAGCTTCTTTTGGTTCTCGGCCTGAGCCATGCTCGAAGGGGCATACAAGAGGAATACTATCATTTACCTGGGCATTTGTAATGGCAGCAACGCAGGAAAGGATTGTTAACAAAAGGTACTGATATATTATTTTCATAAAGCTGACTTTTACTACTTATGAATTCTTAACTTTTTTGCTATGTCATCACTCATTTCTTCGGCCGAAATTCCGTAACCATTCACCAGCACCCCTTTCATTCCACTATTCGATTCAATTGCGTACACAACAGCTTCATCAGACGGGTCGGTATCACCCTCAAACCTATAAAATTCTACGATCTCAAAATCATCCGGATTGAACTTTTCTTCATTGCAGACGATACAATTCTCCTGAAGGTTGAGATCCATCGTAAAACCACGAGCCTTTAAGTCTTTTATTGCTTCGGTGACCGTGTCATAATTGTACATAACCTGCTTTTTATTATTAATATCGGAAAACTACTACTCCATTATTGTACCACTAAATGCGTTTGCTTAATAATTCCCATTACAAAAGTACTTTGAACATTGCCGATATTCTCCACCTCGCTTAATTTATTTACATGAAAATCATAATAAGCATCCATGTTCTCAATAACTACTTTCAGCATGAAATCAAATTCACCAGAAATATTATAGCATTCGATCACTTCATTCATCTCATTGATCGCTTTAATAAATTTGGCGCCTGCTGTTTTGTTATGTTGTTTTAATGAAACATAGCAGATCACCATCAAGCCTTTTTTCAGCTTGGTATAATCAACCAACGTTGCATATTGTTTGATCACGCCGGCTTCTTCCATCCACTTGATGCGTTCATACACCGGTGTCGTGCTCAGATGAACTTTATCTGAAATTTCTTTTACGGTGATTCTCGCATTATGCTGAAGCAACTTTAAAATAGCCAGGTCCTTCTGATCCAGTGCTACATGCACAGGTGATTCTTCTTTTTTATTGGTTTTTGCCATGAGTAAATAGCCGTTTATTCTGCAATAAACGAAAAAATATTCATTCTATTCTAAATTAGTGTAAGATGCCAGTCGTTTTACCTAATTGGCATAGCTTTGAATAATTATTCATAATCCAAAATTCAAAATTTAATATCATGTCAGCAACTACGTCTTCCAAAATTGATTTCAAGCTTCCTTATAAAGTAAAAGATATTTCCCTTGCAGAATGGGGACGTAAAGAAATAAGATTAGCGGAAGCTGAAATGCCGGGACTAATGGCATTACGCAAAGAATATGGTGCAAACAAACCCTTAAAAGGTGCCAGAGTAGCTGGTTGTTTACACATGACCATTCAGACGGCTGTGCTCATTGAAACCTTAATTGAACTGGGTGCCGAAGTAAAATGGAGTTCATGCAATATTTTCTCTACACAAGATCATGCTGCTGCTGCAATAGCCGCTGCAGGTATTGGCGTATATGCATGGAAAGGTCAAACATTGGAAGATGCTGATTGGTGCAT
>Ga0105247_10000955_pt1 | contig 21799 bp, 19 predicted proteins | sample KBSS24metaG_FD_81519 | JGI IMG/M metagenome (GOLD analysis project Ga0105247, IMG submission 81519) | Switchgrass rhizosphere microbial communities from Kellogg Biological Station, Michigan, USA - KBS S2-4 metaG | ecosystem: Host-associated > Plants > Roots > Rhizosphere > Soil | place...
ATCCGCACCAAGAGCGGCTCGCAGATGATGTTCGCCACCCTCGACGACGTCGAGGGCCAGGTCGAGATGCTCGTCTTCAAGGCCGACGAGTCCGAGAACGCCGAGATCATCGCCCCCGACGCGATCGTGGTCGTCCGCGGCCGGCTCGACCACAAGGACCGCGGTGAGACCAAGCTGGTCGTTCAGGAGGCGCAGCGCTTCGAACCCGACAGCGATGAGATCGCCCAGGGGAACAAGGTCGCCGCCGCGGTTCCCAGCGGCCCCTTCGAGCTGACGATCGACGCGGCGAGCTGGAGCGACGGCCTGCTCGACGAGCTGAAGGCGGTCTTCGAGCACCACAAAGGCGAAGCCGAGGTGCATCTCCTGATCGAAGACGGCGCCGAGCAGGTGCGGCTGCGAGCCGGCAATCAGTTCCGGGTCCGTCCCTCCAGCGGTCTGCGGGCCGAGCTCGGCCACGTTCTCGGCAGCAACGCCCTGGCCGCTTGACCAAGCCAAAACGCTGGTCCCCGCCGTCGTGGGTGCCTAGACTTCTGCCATGACCGCGACGCGCACCCAGACCGGCGAGTGCCGGCAGTGCCGATCCTTCTGCGACAAGATGGTCGAGCCGCGGGGTTGCGTCGAACTCGGCTGCCGCTTCCTCTACAGCTACCTCGACCGCCTCACCGGCGTCCAGTACGTCGGCTGCATGCAGGAGGTGTTCGGGGCTGAGATCGAACTGGCGGCGGTCCTCGAGAAGGGCGGCTTCGGCGGCGTCAAGATGACCGGCCAGCCGCTGCCGCAGTGCCAGTTCTCGGTCGAGCGCGCCTACGAGGGGGAGGGCGAGGCCTACGGCTGCGTCAACCGCCGCTTCTTCGACTGCAGCGACCAGGGCCCCGAGGGCCTGCGCGCCTTCGACCTGCGCGACGTTTAGATCTAGGCACCGTTTCGTGTTTAACGACACCGTTCCGTGTAATAATTCGCGGACGATGAGCGAGACGGCCGGAGTCGCCGAGCTCGACGCGGACCAGGTGCTGACTGGGATGGCCGGTGAGAGCGGCTCTTCCGATGGCGGCCCGAAGTTCACGCTCGAGCTCAACCAAGATCAGAAGGACATCAAAGAGTGGGTCCACGGCTTCGCCGAGGGCGTCGTCCGACCCGCCGCCGCGGAGTGGGACGAGCGCGAGGAAACGCCCTGGCCCGTGATCCAGGAGGCCGCCAAGATCGGCCTCTACAGCTTCGAAGCGGTCGGCCAGTTCTGGGCCGACGAGACCGGCCTGACGCTGCCGATCGCCAACGAGGAGCTCTTCTGGGGCGACGCCGGCATCGGCATGGCGATCATGGGCACGACCCTCGCCGTCGCCGCGATCTTCGGGCAGGGAACGCCGGAGCAGATGGGGGAGTGGATCCCGCAGTGCTACGGCACGCCTGACGACGTCAAGCTGGGCGCCTTCTGCGCCTCCGAGCCGGACGCCGGCTCCGACGTCTCGGCGATCCGCACCACCGCCAAGTACGACGAAGCGAAGGACGAGTGGGTGCTCAACGGCCAGAAGGCCTGGGCGACCAACGGCGGCATCGCCAACGTCCACGTCGTCATCGCCTCTGTCGACCGCGAGCTCGGCTCGCGCGGCCACGCCGCCTTCGTGATCCCGCCCGGCACGCCCGGCTGCGAGCAGGGCGCCAAGGTCAAGAAGCACGGCCTGCGCGCCTCGCATACCTCCGACGTCCACCTCGACGACTGCCGCATCCCCGGCTCCTGCCTGCTGGGCGGCAAAGAGAAGCTCGACGAACGCCTCGCCCGCGTCCGCGAGGGCAAGAAGGCCAAGTCGCAGGCGGCGATGCAGACCTTCGAGGCGAGCAGGCCGACCGTCGGCGCCCAGGCGCTCGGCATCGCCCGGGCCGCCTACGAGTACGCCCTCGACTACGCCAAAGAGCGCGAACAGTTCGGCAAGAAGATCATCGAGAACCAGTCGATCGCCTTCGACCTGGCGAACATGAAGCTGGAGATCGACGCCGCCCGGCTGCTGGTCTGGCGGGCCGCCTGGATGGGCCGCAACGGCCACAAATTCGAAAACGCCGAGGGCTCGATGTCGAAGCTGAAGGCCGGCGAGGTCGCCGTCTGGGTCACCGAGCGGGCGATCCAGATCCTCGGCGGCAACGGCTATACCCGCGAGTTCCCGGTCGAGCGGATGCACCGCGACTCGAAGATCTACACGATCTTCGAGGGCACCTCCGAGATTCAGCGCCTGGTGATCAGCCGCGCGATCTCGGGCATCCACGTCAAATAAAGGTTTACGGCGGGAGAGCAAGGGCCGGCAGGTGTCGGTCCTTGTCGCCTGCCGTGATTCGGGGGTGGTGGGTGGGGGCGGCCTGTGTGGGTGCCCTCTCCGTAAGGCCGTCGCGCAGCTGGGGCGCACCCGGCGCTTCGAGGCGTGGTCGCAGGAGCCTTTCGGAGAGGGCACCCACACAGGCCGCACGGCCCGCTCCGAAATCAAGTCAGGCGACAAGGGCGCGGTCGCCGGTAGTGACGGGCGGACCAAGGTGGGATGTCACCCGATCGCGCCTCACGGGACCGGCGTCGCCAACCCGAGCGACCCCGGACCATCGCTCCGTCACTTGTGCGCCGCATAGGCGTCGAAGTGCCGGATCGGTTGGTCACTTGGCCCCGACATAGGGGGTCAAGTGACCAAACGACGGCAGCCTCTCCGCACGCACTACGAATGGTGCCGAGGCAGAGGTGTGCGTGTGGGCTGTCGGTGCCCCTCCCCGGAAGGCTCAAGCGGCGACGCCTCGAAGCACCAGGGCCGCCCAGCTGCGCGACGGCCTTCAGGGGAGGGGCACCGACAGCCCACCTGCGCCCCGCTACTTCTTGCGCCGCTTGAGCCCTTCGCGTCGCAGGCGCTTGGCCAGGGTCACTTCCTTCTTGTCCGAGCCCTTCTTTTCGGGGCCCGGGGTCTCCAGCGTCGCCGGCAGCCCCTCGAACCGCGGCTCCGAGAGGAACGCGGCCAGCCCTCGTTTGCCCATCTCGCCTTTGCCGATGTTGGCGTGGCGGTCGCGGCAGGAGCCGAGGGGGGCGGCGGCGTCGTTGACGTGGAGGGCGCCGAGGCGGTCGAGGCCGACCTTGGCGTCGGCTTCGTCGAGCACGGCGGCGAGGTGGGTCTCGTCGGTGATGTCGTAGCCCTGCACGAACATGTGGCAGGAGTCGAGGCAGAGGCCGAGGCGCTTGTCGCCGCCGGCGCCGTCGATCAGGTCGGCGATCTGGTCGAAGTCACGCGCCAGCAGGCCTTTGTGACCGGCGGTCTGCTCGAGCAGCAGGCGGCAGGAGTCGGTTGCCTTGAGCGCCGCCGCGATTGTCCTTGAGGCCAGCTTGATCGACGGCCCCAGTGGCTCGTCTTTCTGTGAGCCGGGGTGGAGGACGACGCCGGCGGCGCCGATCGCGTCGCCGATCCGCAGCGCGTGGGTCAGCGACTCCTGCGACTTCTTCCGCAGCTCTTTGTCCGTGCTGGCGCAGTTGATCAGGTAGACGGCGTGGATGATCACCGCTTCCACCGAGGAGGCCTCCATCGCCTCGCGGAAGGCGGCGAAATCCTCCTCGCCGTATTTGGTCGGCCGCCACATGCGGGGGCTCTGGTTGAAGATCTGGATAGATTCGCAACCGCGCTCCTCGCCGCGCTCGATCGCTTTGGCGAGTCCGCCCGCGGTGGAAACGTGTGCTCCGATCAACATGGCCAGCGATAACTCCCGTCTGAGATTTGCCCCCTCGCCGACCGGCGCGCTGCATATCGGCGGAGCGAGGACGGCACTCTATAACTGGCTTGCGGCCCGCCACGAGGGTGGTGAGCTGGTCCTGCGGATCGAGGACACCGACCGCGAGCGCTCGACCGCCGAGAACGTCGAGCAGATCCTCGACGCGCTGCGCTGGCTGGAGCTGGACTGGGACGAGGGCCCGGTATCCCAGGCCGGACGGGCCGACCGCCACGCCGAGGCGCTGGGCCGCTTGCTCGACTCCGGGGCCGCCTACCGCGACACCGCGACCGCCAAGGACGTCGAGGGCTGGAAGGCCGAGCACGGCGCCGGCGCCGGCTACCGCGGCACGCCCAGCGAGGAGCCCGGAGCGGCGATCCGGCTGCGGGTTCCCGATGACGGTGAGACCGTTGTCGAGGACCTGATCCGTGGTCCCGTCGCCTTTCCAAATCGCAGCTACGACGACTTCGTGATCGCCCGCGGCGACGGCTCCGTGCTCTACAACTTCGCGGTCGCGGTCGACGACGCCGAGATGGGCGTCACCGATGTGGTCCGCGGCGACGACCATCTCTCCAATACCCCCAAGCAGCTGCTGGTCTTGGCCGCGCTCGGCTACGAGGCGCCGCGCTACGCGCACCTGCCGCTCCTGCATGGCCCTGACGGCAAGAAGCTCTCCAAGCGCCACGGCGCCGCCTCCGTCCAGGAGCTGCGCGAGGCCGGCTACCTGCCGGCGGCGGTCCGCAACTACCTGGCCCTGCTCGGCTGGGGCACCGACGACGACACGACCCTGATGTCCACCGAGGAGCTGGTCGCCCGCTTCCGCGTCGCCGACGTCGGCAGGGCGGCGGCGATCTTCGACGAGAAGAAGCTGCGCTGGCTGAACGGCCGCTTCATGCGCGAGCTGCCTCTCGACGAGTACACGGCCGCCGTCGCCCGGCACCTTGGCCGCGAGCCCGACGAGGAGCTGCTCGCCGCCTGCGAGATCGCCCAGGAGAAAGCGCAGACGCTCGAGGAGGTCTGGCCGCTGATCCGCTTCCTCTTCGAGCCGCCGGTCGATGACGAGAAGGCCTGGGCAAAGGTGATGAAGGACGAGGCGGGCGCGCTGCTCGCCGCGGCGGCACCAGCTCTGCGCGAGGCCAAGAGTTTCGACCCGGCAGCGGTCGAGGCGGCGCTGGCGCCGCTGTTGGAGAGCTTCGAGGTCAAGCCGGGCAAGCTCTACCAACCGATTCGGGTCGCGATCACCGGTACGACCGTCTCCCCGGGCATCTTCGAGTCCCTTTCGGCACTCGGAAAAGAGCGAGCGGTCGAACGAATCGAAGTCGCGGCAAACCGGCTTGCAGAGCCAAGTGTAGACGGATGACCGGTGCAGGTCCCGCTGCAAACAGGTACATCTGGCTAAACCAAACGTCTTCTCCTGCCGATGACTGCCGCGATGGCGTCAGCAGCCGCAGCCCAGACCAAGATGGCCCCGCAGGGGACGTCCGCCGGCAACGGCGATCGCTCCTCCGCAGCCGCCCCCGGCAGCCGTCTCGCCGAGGCCTTCGAGGCCGTCGAGCGCTTCCCCGTCTTGATCGAGTCCCGCGAGCGGGTGATCGCCGCTGCGACGGCTGAGAACGCCCGCCTCGGCGAGCTGATCGAAGCGGTCGAGTCCGACGTCGCCCTGACGATCTCCGTGCTCCGCTTCGCCAATCGCAGCGGCGTCAGCGCCGGCGGGGTCTGCGGCATTCCCCAGGCGATCGACGTGCTGAAGCCCTCTGGCGTGCTGGCGATCGCCGGCACCGCGCCGAGCTTCGACTTCTTCGAGTCCAACGGCGGCTGGGAGCTGAAGCCGGAGCGCTTCCGCGTCCACGCCCTGGCGACGCAGCGCGCCGCCGACCACATCGGCCGCGTCGTCGGCTGGGTCGAGCGCGACGAGCTCGCCGCCGCGGCTCTCCTTCACGACGTGGGTCGCCTGGTCATCTCCAGGCTGCACCCGGGCTACAAGGTCTACTTCGACGCCGCCTCGCGCGCCCCCGAGCAGCGGCTCCGCGAAGAACGCGAGCAGCTCGGCATCGACCATGCGCTGGTCGGTGGCGTCCTCGCCCGGCGCTGGAACCTGCCGCAGCGGATCGCGGTCGCGATCGAGCGCCACCATGCCGACGACGCCGACGGTCTGGCGGCGATGATCGCCACCGCCGACATGGTCGCCCACTACTCCCAGGGCGAGGCGGTCTCACCGGAACGGCTGCGGACCAGCGCCGAGCGCTGCGGGCTCGGCGGAGAGGCCCTCCGCGACCTCCTCTACGAGCTTCCCCTGCCGCGCCAGGACGCCTCGCGAATCAGCGAGCCCTGCCCGCTCTCGGCCCGCGAGCTCGACGTCCTCCGCCACCTCTCCGAGGGGATGGTCTACAAGCAGATCGCCAGCGAAATGCAGCTCTCGGTCTCGACCATCCGCACCCACCTTCACAACGTCTACGGCAAGATCGGCGCCGTCGACCGAGCCCAAGCGGTCCTCACCGCTCGCGACCGAGGTTGGATCTGAGTCGCGGCGCGCCCGCCGCTTCGCGATCGCGAGTTCGGATGACGCACCCGCCCGGCGCATCTCACCACCCCCTTCCTCGCGAATGGCGCCGCCATTCGCTCGTCAGGGTGCGTCGACCTGCTTGGTCGGATCGCGCCCCCGAACCCACGCTCGCTCACGGCGTGCGTCCCGCGACTCCGGTCGCCGCAGGGCCGAAGAGGTCCTAGTCGATCAGGCTCTCGCGCAGGGCGATCGCGATCGCGTGGCTGCGGTTGCGGGCACCGAGCCGGGCCAGGGCGTTCTTGGTGTGGGTCTTCACCGTCTCCTCGCTGAGGTCGAGCGAGCGAGCGGCGAAGTTGATCGACTCGCCTTCGGCGAGCAGCTGCAGGATCTGGCGCTGACGCTGGGTGAGCTTGCCACGGCTGCCTTTCGGCGGCACCGCCGGGTCGACGAAGCGTTCCTGGGCGGCGGCGGCGTCGACGGCACGGCGCAGCTCCTCGGTGCCGGCGATGCGGGAGACGTAGGCACTCGCGCCTGCCTGCATGGCGGCGTTGGCGAGGTGGCGCTCCGGACGCTCGCCGTGAGCGACGATGCCGATCGCCGCGGAGTCGCGACGCAGGGTCCGGATCGTCTCGGCGCCGCTGATCGAGGCGCCGCTGCCGTTCATCCGCCAGCGCATGTCGACGATCGCGACGTCGATGTCGCCGATGTCGCGGAAGAGGTCCAGCGCTTCCTCGCGGTTGCTCGACTCATGCACCTGGAAGCCGTCTTCGAGCACGCCACGGACTCCGAGCCGGACCAGCGGGTGATCGTCGATCACCAGGCAGTGTGGGAGGTCGCTCAGGACGGATTCCGATCGCTCGGTAGCGGGTCGGGCGCGTCTGTTTCCCGGTGCCCCAATTCGGTTCCGATCCTAGCCCAGCCCGGATCGTTGCGGTAGAAAGGCTCCTTGATCTCGATCACCTCGAAGTCGCGCTATGCGGTCGTTGCCATGGCGGAGCTCGCCCGCAGTGGCGATCGACCGGTCCCAATCAAAGAGTTGGCCGAGCGCCGTGGCATCCCCGACCAGTTCCTCGAGCAGCTGTTTTCGACCCTGCGGCGCGACGGGCTGCTGACCAGCCATCGCGGCATGCGCGGCGGCTACACGCTGGCGCGACCGGCCGAAGAGATCACCGTCCTGGAAGTCGTGCAGGCGCTCGACGGCCGGGTCGGCGACGAGGCCGACGAGGCCGGCGGCATCTGGGCCGAGGGCGTCGCCGCCCTGCGCAAGGTCTTCGGTCAGACGACGATCGCCGAAGTCGCTCGCCGCGAGGTGGAAGAGGCCGGCTCGGGGATGTACTTCATCTGATGGGGGGCGTTGGCGAATGAGGATCGGCGCCGAGGCCTCGGCCGTGGTCGGCAACACGCCGCTGGTCCTGCTCGACCGGCTCGGCGCCGAGGCTGGCGCTGATGTCTGCGCCAAGCTCGAGTACTTCAACCCCGGCGGCTCGGTCAAGGACCGGATCGGCGTGGCGATGATCGACGCCGCCGAGGAAGCGGGGCAGATCCGGCCGGGGCGCTCGGTCGTGGTCGAGCCGACCAGCGGCAACACCGGGATCGCCCTGGCGATGGTCTGCGCCGCCCGCGGCTACGAGCTGATCCTCACCCTCCCGGAGGGGATGAGCCGCGAGCGGGCGAAGCTGCTGCGCGCCTACGGGGCCGAGGTGCGAGAGACCCCCTCGCTGGGTGGGATGACCGAGGCGGTGGCGCTGGCGGAGGAGATCCGCGAGCAGCGCAAAGGCTTCATGCCGATGCAGTTCTCCAACCCGGCCAACCCGGAGGCGCACCGCCGTACCACCGCGGAGGAGATCTGGGCCGACACCGACGGTCAGGTGGGTGCCTTCGTCGCCGGCGTCGGCACCGGCGGCACGATCACCGGGGTCGGCTCGGTGCTGAAGGAACGCAGCCCGGAGACGCTGGTGGTGGCGGTCGAGCCGGCCAGCTCGCCGGTTCTCTCCGGCGGTCAGCCCGGTCCGCACAAAATCCAGGGGATCGGCGCCGGCTTCGTGCCCGCGGTCCTCGATCGCGCGGTGATCGACGAGGTGATCTCGGTCTCCGACGAGGACGCGCTGGAGACGGCGCGCTTGGCGGCACGCGAAGAGGGCGTCCTGGCCGGGATCTCGGCCGGGGCCAACATCGCCGCGGCTCTGGAGGTGGCGGCGCGGCCGGAGATGGCCGGCAAGCGGGTCGTGACGGTGATCTGCGACTCGGGCGAGCGCTACGTCTCCCTACCCTTCTTCTCACCATGAGCAGGTGGAAACGGGTCGTCTCGGAGGTGCGCGCCGACGTCGCCGCGGCCCGTGACCGCGACCCCGCCGCTCAGGGCGTCTCGACCCTGGAGATCCTCACCAGCTGGGCCGGCGTGCAGGCGCTTCTCGCCCACCGGGCGGCCCACGCGCTGCGGGAAGCCGGCGTGCCGATGCTGCCGCGGACGATCTCCTACGCGACGCGGGCGATCACCGGCGTCGAGATCCACCCGGCTGCCGAGATCGGCAGGGGCTTCTTCATCGACCACGGCTCCGGCGTCGTGGTCGGCGAGACGGCGCGGATCGGCGACTGCGTGACGCTCTACCAGGGGGTGACCCTGGGCGGTACCGGCTTCCAGCGCGGCAAGCGCCACCCGACCCTGGGCGACAACGTCACGGTCGGCTCCGGCGCCAAGCTGCTGGGACCGATCGCGGTCGGCGACGGCGCCAAGATCGGCGCCAACACCGTGGTCGTCGAGGACGTGCCGCCGGGGGCGACCGTGGTCGGCAACCCCGGCCACCCGGTCCGGGTCGAAGGCAAGCGGGTCGAAGGGCCCGACGCCGACTGGATCCACCTGCCGGACCCGATCGCCGACGCGATCAAGGCGCTCGCGGAGCGGATCGCCGACCTCGAGCGGCGCCTCGCCGAGCTCGACGGCGGCGCGACCGGAGCCGGCGAGGAGCCGGCGATCCAGCCCCGCACCGGCCGCTCCTCAGCCGGCGGTTGAGTTGCGGCGCGTTTTTCTCGCTATGCGGGCATAAAGCACCACGAGTCGGGTACATGCCGCCCGCCAGTCGTCTCTCGTCCGAAAGGTTGCCCCATGAAGAAGCTCCACCTCCTGCTGTCGCCGATGCTGCTGCTCGCACTGACCCTCGGCCTCTCGGCTTGCGGCGGCGGTGGCGATGATGGCGACGAAAGCGCCGTGATCAAGACGATCGAAATCGCCGCCACCAGCACCAACCCGGCCGACTGCAAGAAGTACGCGACGCAGTCATTCCTCGAACAGACCCAGTTCGAAGAGGGCGCCGCCGCGGTCAAGGAGTGCGAAGAAGACGCCGGGGACAGCGAAGGCGATCCGAAATCGGTCAAGGTCACCAAGGTCGAGATCGACGGCTCCGACGCCACCGCCGAGGCCAGCTTCGTGGGAGGCACCTTCGAAGGGCAGACGCTCTCCCTGAGCCTCGTCGAAGAGGGTGGCACCTGGAAGATGGACGAGATCGACGGCTTCGCCAAGCTCGATCAGGACCGCTACGCGGAATCCTTCGAAGAGGGCGTGACGAGCGGCGAGGACCGGGTCCCGAAGTCGGTCGCCTCGTGCATCGGCAGGGCTTTTCGGGGTCTGTCCCAGTCCGAGCTGGAAGACGTGGTCTTCAGCAAGGACCCCAAGCGCCTGATCGAACTCGCCGAACGCTGCCAGCAGCGCTCCTCCGGCGTCAGCGCCGAAGCCTGAGCGCGAGCTACCGCTTTCCCGGAGGCCCCCGCCGAGCCCATGGCTATGCTCGGCGGGTGAGCCTCCAGGAGCAGTTCGACCCCCCGGCTGAGGCGGACGTCGAGGCCGGGGGCGCCCCGACCGAGGCCGGTGCCGACCGGGTCGAGCGCCTGCTCGCCGGCCTCAACAAGCCGCAGCGCGAAGCCGTCGAGCACGGCGACGGGCCCCTTCTCGTGATCGCCGGCGCCGGCTCGGGCAAGACCCGGGTTCTGACCCACCGGATCGCCTACCTGCTGGCGACGGGCCGGGCCCGTCCCGGCGAGATCCTCGCGATCACCTTCACCAACAAGGCGGCGGCGGAGATGCGCGACCGGGTCGGCCAGCTGGTCGGGGGCTCGGTGCGGGCGATGTGGGTGACGACCTTCCACTCGGCCTGCGCGCGGATGCTGCGGGCCGACGCCGAGCGGCTCGGCTACTCGCGCGGCTTCACGATCTACGACGAGTCGGACTCGCGGCGGATGCTGAAACGAGTCCTCTCCGAGCTCGGGGTCGACCCGAAACGCTACCCGCCGCGGGCGATCCGCTCGAAGATCTCCGGCGCCAAGAACCAGCTGATCGACTCCGACGGCTACGCGGAAACGGTCGGCAGCGTCTTCGAGGAAGTCGTCGCCGAGGCGTTCCCGCTCTACGAGAAGCGGATGCTGGAAGCCAACGCGATGGACTTCGACGACCTGCTCGTTCGCACCGTCAACGCGCTGGAGCTGTTCGAGGAGGTGCGCGAGCGCTGGCGCCGCACCTTCCGCCAGGTCCTCGTCGACGAGTATCAGGACACCAACCACGCCCAGTACCGGCTGCTGCAACTGCTCGCCAAGGATCACGGCAACCTGCTGGTGGTCGGAGACGAGGATCAGTCGATCTACGGCTTCCGCCACGCCGACATCCGCAATATCCTCGACTTCGAGGCGGACTTCCCGGAAGCCGAGCTGATCAAGCTCGAGCAGAACTACCGCTCCACGCAGACGATCCTCTCGGCAGCCAACGCGATCGTCGAGCGCAACCGCGAACGCCGTCCCAAGAAGCTCTGGACCGAATCCGAGGGCGGCGAGAAAGTGCAGCTCTCCGAGCTCGGCGACGAGCACGAGGAGGCCCGTTGGGTGGCCGGCGAGATCGAGCGGCTGGCCGAGGAGGAGGGCGTCAAGCGCTCCGACGTCGCCGTCTTCTACCGGACCAACGCGATGAGCCGGGTGGTCGAGGACACGCTGGTCCGCTTCGAGCTGCCCTACCAGGTGATCGGCGGCACCAAGTTCTATGACCGGGCCGAGGTAAAGGACGTGGTCGCCTACCTCAGCCTGCTGATCAACCCCGCCGACCTCGTCTCCTTCGGGCGCGTCGTCAACTCGCCGCGGCGTGGGATCGGCAACACCAGCCAGGGCCGGCTGGCGGCGTACGCGAACACCACCGGGCTGCCGATCTGGGAGGTGATCGAGCGGGCCGAGGAGGTGCCGGGGCTGAGCGGTGCCGCGATCAAGGCGGTCTCGCGCTTCCATGAGACGATGGACCTGCTGCGCGGGCGCGCCGACGCTGGCGGCTCGGTCGCCGAGGTGTTGCAGGCGGTGCTCAGCGAGACGGGCTACCTGGAAGCGCTCGAAGCCGAGCGCACCGTCGAAGCGGAGGGGCGGATCGAGAACCTCGAGGAGCTGGTCGGCGTCGCCGCCGAGTTCGACCGCGAGCGCGAGGTCGAGGGCGACAGCGAGACGCCGCCGCTGGAGGAGTTCCTGCAGCAGATCTCGCTCTACACCGAGCAGGACGGGCTGCAGGACGAGCAGGAGCTGGTGACGCTGATGACCCTGCACAACGCCAAGGGGCTCGAGTACGACACGGTCTTCATCATCGGCTGCGAGGACGGCGCCTTCCCGCACATGCGGGCGCTCGAGGAGGGCGGCGAAGAGGAGGAGCGGCGGCTCTGTTACGTCGGCATCACCCGCGCCCGCCAGCGCCTCTACATGACCTGGGCGCGGGAGCGACGCCTCTTCGGCCGCTCAGAGCGCAACATGCCCTCGCGCTTCATCGACGAGCTGCCGGTCGAACTGACCGATCGCCATTCGACGGCCGCCAGCACGGTCGGCGGGATGACCTGGGACGCGCCCTCGGGTGGCGGCCCGGCACCGCTCGACCCGGGGCCGACGCTGGAACTGCAGACCGGCGACGACGTCGTCCATGCCAGCTTCGGCGAGGGCGTCGTCACCGCGGTCGAGCCCGGCGGCGTGGTCGTCGTCCGCTTCTCCGACGACGGCGCCGAGCGCAAGCTGATGGCCGACTACGCCCCGATCCGGAGGCGCTGAGGATGGCGGCACGGGTGATCGACGGCAAAGCGGTCGCGGCACGGGTTCGGGAGCGGGTCAAGGCCGAGGTGGCGGAGTTGCCGACCGCGCCGGGCCTGGCGACGATCCTGGTCGGCGACGACCCCGCCTCGCACGTCTATGTGCGGATGAAGCGCGAAGACTCCGCCGAGGTCGGGATCGAGTCCTTCCACCACGAGCCCGGTGGCGACGTCAGTCAGGCGGACCTGCTGGCCCTGATCGAATCCCTCAACGCCGATGAACGCGTCGACGGCATCCTCCTGCAGCTGCCCCTGCCCGAGCACCTCGATCAGGACCCGCTGATCTCCGCGATCGATCCGGGCAAGGACGTCGACGGGATCACCCCGATCAGCGCCGGCCTGCTGGCCCAGGGCCGCGAGGAGGCCTTCGCCTCCTGTACGCCGATCGGGGTGATGGAGCTGCTGCGCGAGGCCGGTGTCGAGCTGGAGGGCGCCCGCGTCGCCCTGATCGGCCGCTCGATCCTGGTTGGCCGGCCGCTGGCCTGGCTGCTGCTCAACGCCAACGCGACCGTGACCCACTGCCACTCGCGCACCCGCGACCTCGCCGCCGTCTGCCGCGAGGCCGAGGTGGTGATCGCCGCCGCCGGCTCGCCGGGCCTGATCACCGCGGAGATGGTCAAGCCTGGCGCGGTCGTTATCGACGTCGGGACCACTCGCGGCGAGGACGGGCTCGTCGGCGACGTCGACTTCGACGCGGTCGCCGAGGTTGCCGGGGCGATCACGCCCGTGCCGGGCGGCGTCGGGCCGATGACCCGGGCGATGCTGCTCGTCAACACGCTGCGTGCCGCCCGCCTGCGGCGGATCACCTGAGGGTGACGGCGTGAAGGCGGGGGAGAGGATCGCCGCCGTCTCGGCGCTGGCCCTGCTCGGCTTCAGCCTCCTGCCGTGGTACGGCTCCGAGCCGGCCGGGCAGGCCCATTTCCACACCGAAGCCGGCGGCAGCGCCTGGCAGACGCTGACGCTGGTCCCGCTGGTTCTGGCCGTCGCAGTCGCGGTCGCCTTGGCCATGGCGGCACTGCGGCTGTCCGGGTCTCGCTGGCGCCCGGCGGTACCGCTCGATGCCGCCGTCGCCGTGCTAGGCGGCTTCTCCTCGCTGCTGATCCTGCTGCGGATCGTTTTCCCGCCCGACCTCGGCAGCGTCGGCGGCATCCACCTCGACGCGACCCTCTCGCTCGGCGCCTTTCTCGCCCTCGTAGCGGCGTGCGGCGTCGCCTACGGCGGCTACCGGGCGATGGGCGAAGCGGGCGAGTCCTTTGAGGCGATCGCCGCGCGGCTATCGGGCAAGCGCCGCGTCGGCCGAGCGCGCGGCTGATCCCGCCGCGATTCCCCGGGAGACCTGCTTGGCGAAGGCGATGATGGTCATCATCGGATTGACGCCGACCGAGGTGGGGAAGAGGGAGCCGTCGGCGACGTAGAGGTCGCGGGTGCCGTGGAGGCTGCCATCGGCGGCGCAGGCGCCCTCGCGCGGATCGGCGGCGATTCGCGCCGTGCCCATCGGGTGGAAGGCCTCGAGCCGCAGCTCGGCGGGTCGGAAGCGGGTCGCCTCGAACTCGGCGAGGTCGCCCGGCCGCAGCACCCCGACCCGGGCGATGTTGGGATAGACCTCGCTGGCGCCGGCGGCGAAGTGGACTTCGGCGGCGCGGGCGATCCCGAAGGCGATGCGGTCGGCGTCATCGCGGGTCACCTTGTAGCTGGCCCGCAGCGAGCCCTCGGCACCGAGCCCGACCCGGCCCGAGGAACGGTCGGAGAGGTGGACGCCGAGCGAGCCGACGTGGCCGAAGTCGAGCATCGCTTCCTGGTGGCTGCGGCCGGCGCCGAGCAGCCAGGCGCCGCCGAAGGCGAGCGGCGTGAAGGTCGCCTCGATGAGGATCCCGTGCTGCTCCCACTGGTCGACGTAGAAGCTCTGCATCACGCCCTCCCAGCCGCGCACCTCCTCCTCGTAGCGGGCACCGACCCAGCAGGCGGGGTGGATGTGGAGGTTGCGGCCGACCTGGGAGTTGCCGAGACCGGAGCGCTGCAGCAGCTCCGGCGTGCCGAGGGCACCGCCGGCGACGATCACGGCGCGGCGGGCGCGGACCGTGAAGCGGCGTCGCGGGCCGGGTGTGGAGCGTTTGTCGGCTATATCCCGAGAAACGCTCCACGCCGCGACTCCGACTGCCCGCCCGTCCTCGACCAGGACCCGCTCGACGGCGACGTTGGCGCGCAGGCGGGCGCCGGCGGCCACCGCTCGCGGCAGGTAGCTGACGTGCATGCCGCGCTTGGCGTCGATCTCGCAGCCGAAGGGGCAGGAGCTGCACTGCACGCAGCTGCCGGCGTTGCGGAAGATCGGCGCGCCGCTGGCGCCAAGAGCGGCGGCACCCTCCATCGCCAACTGGCCGTTGCGGCCCATCAGGTTCGGGTCGAGCTGGGTGACGTGGAGGGTCTCCTCGGCCTCGGCGTAGACGGCGTCGAGCTCGCCGGCCCACTCGATCCCGTAGCGGTTGCGCCAGTTATCCAGCACCGGCTCGGGGGCGCGGAAGCAGGTGCCTGAGTTGATCACCGTGGTGCCACCGACCGCCTGCGCGACCGGCACCGGGATCGGCGGCCGGCCTTCGGCGATCGTCAGGCCGCCGTCGCGGTAGAGCTCGGCGATCGCCCCCAGGTGGTCCTGCGGATAGCTGTCGCGGTTGTAGTGGCTGCCCGCCTCGAGCACGACCACATCGAGGCCGGCGGCGGCCAGCTCGGCGGCGGCGACGGCGCCACCGGCACCGGAGCCGACGATCACCACGTCGCATTCCTCGCCCTCGCCCGGGGCCTCGGTGTCGCCGAGCGTCCCGGCGGGCTCGGGCAGCGTGCCGTCGGCGAGGGCGCAGCGGATCTCGAAGCCGATCCGCTTTTCGACCTCGGGGGTGACCGCGTAGCCGAGGGTCGAGAAGAGCTTCGCCATCAGCAGCAGGTCGTGGTGCAGGGAGAAGCGCGAGCCCTCCAGGTTCAACAGGAAGTCTTCCTGTGCGGCCGGATCGAGACGGCTGAAGCGCCAGGGGAAGGGCAGCCACTCGAAGGCGCGCAGGCCGAGCTTCACCCGGGTCAGCACCCGTGGCGACAGTGAACGGAGGAACTCCGCCACCGGGCCGGAGACGTCGACGTCGCGCTCAGCCGCCGGCAGGCCGTCGATGCCCGGCGCCATCGCCGCGCAGATCGCGCTCAGGGTGCGCTGCTCAGCGGCTGAAAGCCCTGGCGAGCGCTGTCAACCGGGGTCGACGGGACGGCCGATGCGTCCCGCCAGCGACCAGAGCCAGAGCGAGAGGATCGCCAGGAAGCCGTCGACGAGGAAGTTGAGCAGGTAGATGAAGACCTGCCCGTCGATGATGAAGAAGGCGAGGGAGCCGAGCGAGGAGGCGGTCTTGCCGGCGGCGAGGACGAGCAGCAGTGGCCGGTAGCGGACGACATCGGCCTGGGTGACCAGGCAGATGCCGGCGATCACGACCATGTAGGCGAAGGACAGGGCCAGCCAGAGGTCCTCCTGGGTGTGCGGGGCGCGGTTGTGGTTGCCGAACCATTCGCCGACGTCGGAGATGACGTCGAGGACGCCGCTGGGGACGGCTATGAAGAGGATGCCGACGACGGCGAAGGTGAGGGCGAGCAGGCGCAGGTTGAGTACGACGAAGCGCTCTGCCTTCGGCCCCTGCATGGGCGGGACTTTAACTGGCTGGGTGGCCAGTTGGGGCCGAGAGGGGTGGGTAGGGGTTTCGCTTAACTTTTTTGTGGACGGCGGGGGCCGTCCGAGATGCGGGGCGGCAAAAAAGTACAAGACGCTTCACCCCTACCCACCCCTCTCGGCTCGACGGGTCTCCGGCACTTAGAATCCCGGCGGTGATTGAGCGGGAGCAGGTACTGCATGTGGCCAGGTTGGCCCGGTTGCGCCTCAGTGATGCGGAAGTGGAGGTGATGGTCGGGGAGTTGTCGGGGATTCTCGGGCATGTCGATCGGATCGGGAATTTGGATCTGGACGGGGTTGAGCCGACTTCGCATGTGGTCGCCTTGGAGAACGTGCTGCGTAGCGATGAGGCGGCGTGGGAGAGCTTGCCGCGGGATGTGGCGCTCTCGCAGGCGCCTGAACCTCAGGATGGGGCTTTCCGGGTTCCGTCTCCGCAGGCTGAGTAAGTCGTGGCCGATCTGCTCGACCTTTCGGTCCTCGAGGCCCACACCGCCGGCATGGCCGGCGAGCTCTCGCCGGCGGAGCACTCCGCCGCCTGGTTCCAGGCCGCCGCTGGCGACGAGCTGAACGCCTACCTTTGGCACAACGAGGGCGCCGGGGCGCCGGGGCTGACGGTCGAGAGGGACTGCATCGCCCCGATCGCGGTCAAGGACATCTTCGTTACGGAGGGGGTGCCGACCACGGCCGCCTCGCGGATCCTCGAGGGCTACCGGCCGCCCTATACGGCGACCGCGGTGCGGAAGCTGCTCGAGGCCGGGGCGCCGGTCCTCGGCAAGACCAACATGGACGAGTTCGCAATGGGTTCCTCGAACGAGAACTCGGCCTACGGGCCGGTGCTCAATCCGTGGGATCGGGGCCGCGTTCCTGGCGGCTCCTCGGGCGGCTCGGCCGCCGCGGTGGCCGGCGGCCTCGCCCCGTGGGCGCTCGGCACCGACACCGGCGGCTCGATCCGCCAGCCGGCCGCCTTTTGCGGGATCGTCGGCCTCAAGCCCACTTACGGGGCGATCTCGCGCTACGGGATGATCGCCTTCGCCTCCTCGCTCGACCAGTGCGGGCCGCTCACCCGCGACGTCAGCGACGCGGCGCTGCTGCTGGCGATCCTGCAGGGCCGCGATCCGCTCGACTCGACCTCGGTCGGCCTGGAGGGCGGGATTCGCCTGCCCGACCGCGAGGATCTCACCGGGCTGCGCTTCGGCGTGCCCGCCGAGCTCGCCGGCGACGCGGTCGACGCTGGCGTCCGCGAGGTCTTCGAGCGCACCCTGGAGACGATCGAGCGGCTCGGTGGCGAGCTCGCTGAGGTGACGCTGCCCAACGCCGAGCACGGCATCTCCGCCTACTACGTGATCGCCCCGGCCGAGGCCTCCTCCAACCTCGCCCGCTACGACGGGGTCCGCTACGGGGTGCGGCGCGGCGGCGACGGGGACCTCGTCGAGATGTACGAGACGACCCGCACCGAGGGCTTCGGCGCCGAGGTGAAGCGGCGGATCCTGCTCGGCACCTACGCGCTCTCTTCCGGCTACTACGACGCCTACTACGGGCAGGCGCAGCGGGTGCGCACGCGGATCGCCGAGGACTTCAGCGGCGCCTTCGCGGCGGTCGACTTCGTCGTCACCCCGACCGCGCCCTCGGTCGCCTTCGGGCTCGGCGAGAAGAGCGACGACCCGCTGGCGATGTACATGAACGACTTCTTCACGGTGCCGATGAGCCTGGCCGGGATCCCGGCGATCTCGATTCCCGCCGGCCTCGCCGAGCCCGAAGGCGGCGGCCCACAGCTGCCGGTCGGCTTCCAGATCGCCGCGCCGGCCTTCGGCGAGCAGGGCCTGCTCGACGCCGCCCACGCGCTCGAGCAGGCGATCGGCTTCGCCGATGCCAACCCGGTGCCATACCGCTCCGCCGCGGCGACGGAGGGTGGCGATGGCTGAGCTGGAGGCGGTGATCGGGCTCGAGATCCACGTCCAGCTGGCGACGCGGACGAAGATGTTCTGCGGCTGCGAGCTCTCCTTCGGCGATGAGCCCAACGTCCACACCTGCCCGATCTGCCTCGCCCATCCCGGCGTCTTGCCGACCGTCAACGAGCAGGCGATCCGCTACGCGCTGCAGATCGGCGCGGCGCTCAACTGCGAGATCGCCCCGCGCTCGATCTTCCACCGCAAGAACTACTTCTATCCCGACAGCCCGAAGGCGTACCAGATCAGCCAGTACGACATCCCGATCTGCGGGGCCGGCAGGCTCGGCGAGGTCCGCATCCACCGCGCCCACCTCGAGGAGGACGCCGCGAAGATGATCCACGTCGGCGAGTCGGGCCGGATCCATGGATCCGGCGCCTCGTTGGTCGACTTCAACCGCGGCGGCACGCCCCTGGTCGAGATCGTCACCGAGCCGGACCTGCGCGGTGCCGCCGAGGCGGCCCAGTGGGCGCGACTGCTGCGCGAGACGGTCCGCCAGCTCGGCGTCTCCGACGTCAACATGGAGGAGGGCAGCCTGCGGGTCGACGCCAACGTCTCCGTGCGGCCGGTCGGCAGCGAGGAGCTCGGCACCAAGACCGAGCTGAAGAACATGAACAGCTTCCGCTTCCTGCAGCGCGGCGTCGAAGCCGAGATCGAGCGCCAGAAGGCGCTGGTCGAGGCGGGGGGGACGGTCGAACAGGAGACGCTCCACTTTGACCCGGCCAGCGGCAGCCTCACCTCGCTTCGCTCCAAGGAGGAAGCGCACGACTACCGCTACTTCCCCGAGCCCGACCTGGTGCCGCTGGCGCCGACCGAGGCGATGCTGCGGGAGGCGCGCGAGTCCCTGCCGGAGCTGCCGGCGGCCCGGATCGAGCGCTACGTGAGCGAGTTGGACCTGGCCGATGACGTAGCCGCCACCCTCGCCGCCGACCCTGCGACCGCGGAGTTCTTCGAGCGGACGACCGCGGCTGGCGAGGGGCTCGAGGCCCGCACGGTCGCCAACTGGGTCACCGGCGAGCTGGCGGCGGCGCTGCGCCAGGGCGACGAGGAGACCAGCGCCGCCGATTCAAAGCTGACCCCGGAGACGCTTGCCTCGTTAATCGCGATGGTCGCCGAGAAGAAGATCTCCCACGGCAGTGGCAAGACCGTGCTGGCGACGCTGGTCGCCGAGGGCGGCGACCCGGCCGCGATCGTCGACCGTGAAGGCCTCGTTCAGATCTCCGACAGCGGCGAGCTGGAGGGCATCGTCGCCGCCGCGGTCGCGGCCAACCCCGCCGCCGCCGAGCAGATCAAGGCCGGCAACGGCAAGGCGATCGGCGCCATCGTCGGCGCCGTCATGAAGGAGACCAAGGGCCGCGCCGACGGGGGAGAGGTCAACCGCTTGATCCGGGAGCAGCTCGGCCTCTAGCGGGGAGAGCAACAGCGCACCGAGGTCTTGGTGCGCCGTGGATCCCATTGAAGCGGTGGTCCACCTCGCCTACGCGGGCATCCTACGGGCGTTGATCGCGCTCGCGTCGAAGCTCGCGGACCGCTAGGTCCCACCGCCAAAACAAAACGACCCCGGGCAGGCCCGCCCGGGGTCGTCTATGGATCCCATCGATGGTCCGAAACCTTAGCGCTGCATCCTGCCCGGCGCAACGACCGAGCCAGGACCCCGGCGCTTGTCCGCTTACGCACTTTGTAACAACGTGTTACAAGGTTGCTATGGTGGCCGCAATGGCCTGGAACGTCGTCATCGCCGGTGGTGGATTTGGGGGCGCGGCGGCGGCGCGGGAGCTGGAGCGGTTGATGCCGAAGCAGGCGGCCCGGCTGGTTCTCGTCAACGAGACGAACTTCGCGCTCTACACGCCGTTCCTGCCGGAGGCGGCGGCCGGGACGCTGGAGCCGCGGCACGTGGTGACGCCGCTGCGGGAGATCCTCAAGCGGACCTACCTGCGGCTGGGCTCGATCGTCGGCCACGACCCGGCGGCGAAGACCGTGGAAATGCGCACCAAGGCGGGTGAGCACGAGACGCTGCCCTACGACCAGCTGCTGCTCTCGCTGGGCTCGGTCTCGCGGACCCTGCCGGTGCCGGGGCTGGCCGAGCACGCGATCGGGTTCAAGGGGCTGGCCGACGCGATCTGGCTGCGCAACCACGTGGTCGAGACGCTCGAGGAAGCGAACGCCAGCGGGGACCCGGCCCGGCGCGACGAACTGCTCACCTACGTCTTCGTCGGCGGCGGCTACGCCGGCCTCGAGGCGCTCGCCGAGCTGCAGGACTTCGCCGCCGATGCGATGGAGAGCTACCCGAGGGCGCGCCTGCACGGGATGCGCTGGGTGCTCGTCGAGGCGACCGACCGGGTGCTGCCGGAGATCGACCCGCAGCTGGCCGAGTACGCGCTGCGCGAGCTGCGCGGCCGCGGCATCGACATCCGCCTCGGCACGACCCTCGACGAGGTGACGGCGAGCACGGCGCGGCTCTCCAGCGGCGAGACCCTGCCGACCCGCACCGTCGTCTGGACCGCCGGCGTCAGCCCGCAGCCGGTCCTGCGCAGCCTCAACGTCCCGCTCGACGAGCGCGGTCGCGTCCCGGTCGACGACCACCTGCGCGTCGAGGGCATGGACTCGGTCTGGGCGATCGGCGATTGCGCCGCCGCCCCGGACCCGCGCGGCGGCCTCTGCCCGCCGACCGCGCAGCACGCGGTGCGCCAGGGACCGGTGGCGGCCCGCAACATCGCCGCCGAGCTGGGGATCGGCTCGCCGCGGCGCTTCGAGTACCGCGGCGAAGCGTCCTTCGTCAACCTCGGCCGCTACAAGGCCGTCGGCCGGATCGGCGAGCGCACCTTCCGCGGCTTCCCGGCCTGGTGGCTGGCCCGGACCTACCACATGAGCCAGATCCCGGGCACCGCCCGCAAGGCCCGCGCGGTGATCGACTGGACCGCCAGCCTTCCCTTCAGGCGTGACATTTCCGAGGTCGGCTCGATCGGCCACCCGAAGCGCCTCGACTGACCGGGGCGCCGGCGATCAGGGCGCTTCGACGACCAGGGTCGCGTGCATTCCTTCTTCGTCGTGCGTGGGCAGGCTGCACCAGAGCCGGTAGGTGCCCGGTTCCAGGTTGAACTGGGCGCGGCGGCGAGCCAGCGAGCCCGTTTCTGCGATTGCCAGCGGTTCGGCTTCGCTGCCCACCGGCCGCAGGTTGAGGTTGTGGGCGTCCTGGCCGCGATTGTCGAGCTCGATCGTGACTTCGCCGGCCTCGAGGGTGGGGCGCGAGAGGGTGTAGCTGTACTCGGCCGCCTTGATGCTGAGCCGGGTCGGGCCGGGTTCCAGTTCCGGTTCGGGGCTCGGCGTCGGCACGGGAGCCGGGGCCGGCGATGGCGTCGATGGTGCCGCCGCGCCGGGCGCCGGAGCGGCTTCGGCGGGGCTCGCGGCAGGCACGGGGTCGCACGACCACCAGTGCCGCGTCCGCCCCACCGTGCGGAGCCGCCCGTGGCGTCGCACATGGCGGATCACGCGCTTGGCGTGGCGGTGCATCGCGCAGCCCGGTGCGGCCCCGCCCGTCGGCTCCGCGCTGGGCGGGGCGCCAGCCGCCACCCCGCCAGGCAGCAGCGCCAGGGCCGCCGCCACCGCTGCGACGAGTGTCGCCCGCCTCATGCCTTGACGAGGGTCGGCTGCGTGAAGCCGTCGGCGCCGGGGATGATCGGGCCGGCGTCCTGGCCCATCCACTGCTCCAGCAGCGCGCAGTACATCGCCCGGAAGTCGCTGGTCACGCGCAGGTTTTCGTAGGAGTCGAGTTTCGAGAGGCCGGGGTATTCGCCGACCATCTGACCCTGGGCCTTGGAGCCGATCACGAAGGCGCAGCCGG
>Ga0105247_10000958_pt1 | contig 21782 bp, 13 predicted proteins | sample KBSS24metaG_FD_81519 | JGI IMG/M metagenome (GOLD analysis project Ga0105247, IMG submission 81519) | Switchgrass rhizosphere microbial communities from Kellogg Biological Station, Michigan, USA - KBS S2-4 metaG | ecosystem: Host-associated > Plants > Roots > Rhizosphere > Soil | place...
CCGATTGGATCGCTGCTTCGATCTGATATCGTCCTGGTCGCTGCATTTGGAAGGCTACCTTGAGTTCACCTTCCGCTTCTTCGATCAAAGGCATGTTCCAGTCTTTTGGATCCTGCTCGGAGAGCGGCACGAACCTGCCGGCGGCACTGCGACGCGCCGGACGTCGCGCCTCGCAATAAAGCATCAACGCCAGCAAACCGCGAACTTCCGGATCGTCCGCAATCTGATCACGCAGCACGCGCGCGAGCCAGATTGCCTCCTGACCAAGTTCCGTCGTGCGTTCGTCGGCGCCACTCGCGTCCTCCCAACTGTTGCCGAACGCAGCGTAGATCGCGTTCAGCACTGCTGCCAGACGCTGGGGAATCTGATCGGCCGTAGGAATCTCAAACGCGATCCGCGCTTGCCAGATTTTGGTCTTGGCGCGCACCAATCGTTGTCCGATAGTCTTCGGCGCGACGAGTAAAGCCCGTCCAATCGCTACCACATCGAGCCCGAGGACGGTTTGCAACATGAGCGGCGTGTGTATGTCGGGATCGATGGCAGGATGCGCACACACGAACAGGAGTTTGAGACGCTCGTCGGGCCACCTATCGGGATCGGCCGTCTCATCAAACTCGCGCATCATGAGTTTTAAAGTGGGAGTGCTGTGTTCATGTACCTGCTGATGACGCGCAAGATCCAGGAGGCGGTTGCGCGCAGCCGTTAAGAGCCAACCCTGCGGATTCTTCGGAATACCGTCGCGAGGCCACGTCGTCAATGCGGCCACCAGCGCATCGGCCAACGCGTCTTCAGCGGCTGCGACATCACGCGTGCGCGCCGCGAGCAGCGCCACGAGGCGTCCGTAAGATCCGCGCGCTACTGCTTCGACCGCGTGGTGCGCCGGCTCATCAGTTCGAGTTTCCAACGGTGACGCGCGGCTCCATTTCGACAGCTATTGGCCGTACTTCGACGACACCGTAGGAAGCGGCCGGACATCTTGCCGCCCATTCCAATGCGGCGTCGAGCGAAGGCAGCTCGAGCAGCGTAAACCCGCCCAATTGTTCCTTCGTGTTGGCATATGGTCCATCCTGAATGTCGCGCTTGCTCTCGCGCAACCGCACTGTCGTCGCGGTTTCGGGTGCGTCCAATGGTTTGCCGCCGGCGAAGATTCCGGCATCCAGCAAGGCACGGTGATACGCGCGCCAGGCGCCGGCGTATGCTTCCGACTCGACGGGCGAATCGCGGCGCTCAAAGTCGTCCGGTTTTTCATAAATCAACAAAACGTAGAGCATCTCGTTCTCCTCTCGCTCGTTAGTATGACGGACGACGCCCTGCGATTTCTACAACGAAGAATCGGTAACTCACGATCCACACTTGGGCACGGGTCAGTACCACCTGCGGTAGCGGGTGGGTGCGCAGCCGTGCGGCGACGTGCAGAATGGCTGGCGCACCCACCCGCTACCGCAGGTGGTACTGACCCGTGCCCAACTCTAATTATCGAAAACTGCATCATCAGCGCGTGGGCTGAGACGCGCCGTGCGCACTGTCAACACAAACACCAGCTCGCCATTCTCAAAACGTTCGATACGCCGCGCCACTTGCTGACCCTCTTCCCTGGCCCAGTCACCCAGTCTCTCTTCGACGTTTACGGTGGCACCATTGCGGTTGATCTCGTAAGTCACTCGCTCCAATAACAAAGTGTCGGAATTGAAGTAATAAAATTTATATTGCTCTCTCTGATCGTGTGAGGTCTTTATCTGATCTGTCACTTTGTACACGTCGTAATAAGGTCCGATAAAGTCGGCGGTTGAACCGCGATGGAGGAGAAAACGCGAACCCAGAAGACGCGTCGACATGCCCTGCATCTGCGTGTTGAAGAAATGCTCCGCCGATCCATAAACCAGCGTTTCGAGCAGATCCTCGTCGACGCTGTCAACCGAATTAGCGTGCTCACCGTCGAAACTGATGACGCGAATTTCACTACCCTTTTGTATGGTGAGGCGTAGTCGTTCCGGAAACTCAAAAACCGCGACGACTTCTTCCGAACTGTTACCGCGACTTAGCGTGCCGGTTAAGTTCAGACGCTCTCTTCCCGGCTTCTCGAGCCGGTCTCCCAGTGCGTTGAGGTGCCAAACTAACTTTGGTGAAAGATTGCTGCGCCTCACGTAAGCGGCGCGTTCGACGCTTGCTCGCCTCGCATTATTCTGATTAGTAATCTTTGGATACCGGGCCGTTAAGTCTCGCAGCTTGCCATACGCAACAAACGTCAGTGCAGTCAAAACGAGGCATGCTATAACCAGCGCCGGCCACAGAAGTCGGTGATTTATTTTCATCGCGCTCTCCTTACGTATAAGCACAAGTCACCGCACCCAGGGATCGATATTACTTAGATTGACTCTGACAGGTTTGACAAGCGAAACGTTCTGTTAGTTCCACGACCGCTACGCCCTCGCGTAAAATTCCTTGACAGCTTAATATGGCGAAAGTATATATGGCAATACCACATATGAAAACGCCATCTATCCTGGACCGGGAAGTCAAACGCGGCAGTGCGGAGATGTTGATTCTGGCGCTGATCGAAGATCGTCCCCGCCACGGCTACGAGATCGCCAAGCTGATCGAGCAGCGCTCCGACGGGGTGCTTCAATTTCACGTTGCCTCGCTTTATCCGCTACTCTATCGCCTGGAAAAGCGCGGACTGATTCAGGGCCATTGGGTGGAAAGACCCAGCCAGCGCCGCCGCCGCTTCTACAAATTGACCAAAGCCGGACAAGAAATCCTGAAAGAACACCGCCGCACATGGAAAGCGTTCTTTGCTGCTTTGGACCGCGTCGCGGGCATTAACCCGGCGTAAACCGCTTCCACAGAATTACAGATGCACGACTGGAAGAACGAAATCCGTGAAGCTCTCTTGCAACTATCTTTGCGGCCTGTGCGCGAGGCGGAAATCGTTGAGGAGTTGGGCCAGCACCTCGAGGACCGTTATGAAGATCTGTTGCTGCAGGGTTACGCGGAAGAAGAGGCCGTGCAAAAAACTCTGTCCGAGTTTCGACAGAACGAAATGATCCGCGATCTGCGCGGGCTTGAACGCACTTATTTGGAACCGGTCGAATTGGGCCAGGAACCACGATCGAGCCAGACGGCGGGGCTCTGGCAGGATTTACGTTATGCGTTTCGCATGCTCTTGAGCCAGTTTGGCGTGTCGCTGATTGTGATCATAACGATGGGGCTCGGCATCGGGGTGAACACGACTATCTTCAGCAGCGTCGAGCTGCTCGCGTTTCGTCCTTTCGACTTTCCCAACCAGGAGCGGCTGGTCAGCGTTTTTGAGCAGCAACGCGAGACCGGCATCGTGCGCGGCTCGGTCGCGCCGGGCAATTTCGCCGATTGGCGAGAGCAGAACCAGACCTTCGAAGATTTAGTCGCGATCAAATCGAGTTACTTTGATCTTGCCAACGCCTCGCAACCAGAGCGTTTGCCGGGACACTTTGTTTCCACCGGTTTCTTTAACACGCTGGGAACGCCTGCGGCGTTGGGCCGTACCTTTTCTGCGGAAGATAACGCGCCCGACAGAAACCATATCGTCGTTCTGAGTGACGGTCTCTGGCGGACTCGCTTCGGAGCTGACCCGCAAATCGTCGGACGCTCGGTCAAACTCAATGAAGACACCTACACCGTTGTGGGTGTGATGCCAAAAGACTTCCGCTATCCGGTCGGTGACGGCCAACTTTGGGCGCCGCTGGTTACTGATCCGAGTGATCGTTCACGCCGAGATCATATTCTTCAGGTGGTGGGGTTGCCGCGCAGTGGCGTAAGTCTGACGCAGGCCAATGAAGATCTGAACCGGATTGCAGTAAGTCTTCAGTCCGAATATCCCGACACGAATCGCGGCCGCGAGGTCCGCGTGGCGCCGCTGGTAAAGGACGTGACGCGTGGCGTGCGGGTCGCGGTCCCTTTCATGTTCATCTCAGTGTTCCTCGTTTTGCTGGTCGCGTGCGCGAACGTCGCCAATATCCTCCTCGTGCGTGCGGCGGCTCGACAAAGAGATATCGCGATCAGGCTCGCACTCGGCGCCAGTCGCGGTCGCGTGATGCGGCAACTGTTTGCGCACAGTCTTTTGCTTTCAGGTTTCGGTGGATGCGTCGGCCTGGTCCTGGCTTATTTGGGTGTCAAAGCATTAAGGACCATGCCGCAGGACTTCTCAATGTTTATTCCCGGCTGGAGCAAGATGGGAATTGATCAGACGGCCCTCGCATTTACTGTGGCCGTCTCGGTTTTGACGGGGATTCTGTGCGGCTTGATTCCCGCGTTAATCGGGACCAGAGTCGAGCTCAATCAGCTTCTGAAGGATGATGGTCCAAGCGTCCTCGGTAAGAGCTCGAGTCGCGCGACGCGTTGGCTGGTGATCTCAGAAGTTGCGTTTTCCGTCATCCTGCTGGCGGGTGCTGGGACATTGTTCCGAAGCTTTCAACAGTTACTGCACGCGGATTTCGGAATCGAAGCCACCAACGTTTTGACCATGCAGCTCTCTCTTTCAGGTGAAAGATACGCGGCCGCACCGTCGCGACATAATTTTGCGGACGCGCTTATCGGGAAAGTTTCAGCGCTGCAGGGAGTCACCGATGTAGGATTAGCGAGCACGGTGCCGCTCGGATACAGCTACAACCGCCGCGAGGTCGCCGGCATCGGCAGCACGGTTTTTGCCGACGACCGCCGGCCCTTCGTAACCTTCCGAACCATAACGCCGCGATATCTTGAAGCGATCGGCACACCCTTACGACAGGGCCGAGCATTCACGGAACAGGATCGTGAAGGCACGGCGGAAGTCGCCTTGGTTAACGAAGCATTCAGCAAACAATTTATGGCTGGTAGGCAGGTGATCGGCGAAAACCTGGTCCTGAATAATGGTCAACGATATGAAGTCGTCGGTCTGTTAGCGAATGTCATCAATGACGACATGGACGAACGAGCTGACGCCGAAGTTTATGTGCCTTATGCGCAGGAACCTGTCCGCGATATGTTCCTGGTGACGCGTTCTGATTACACCTCGGATGCTTTGGTCCAGGCCATCCGCGGGGAAGTCAGCGCGGTGGATCCTTCGGTGCCGGTCTTCAAAGTAAAGCCTTTGCAGCAATACGTCGATGAGCGGTTGTCTGCAAAGAAAATGGCGGCCTATTCCTTAGCCGTAGGCGCGTTAATTGCTTTGTTGTTAGCGGCCGTTGGAATTTATTCGGTCGTAGCTTATTCGGTGACGCAACGAACGCATGAGATTGGATTGAGGATCGCCTTGGGAGCCAGCAGCGGCGACATTCTGAAGTTGGTAGTTGGAACGGGATTGCGCCTGGTGCTCATTGGCGGCGCGATCGGACTTGCAGGAGCTCTCGTTTTGACGCAGTTGTTAAGCGGATTATTGGTCGGCGTCAGCGCTCGTGACCCGTTTACTCTTGCCGTGATCATCTCGATTCTCGCTGCAGTGGCGCTGCTCGCCTGCTATCTCCCGGCCCGGCGAGCGATGAAGCTGGATCCTTTGAACGCCCTCCGATACCAATGACGCGCGAGATGGTTTTATGATCTCACACCGGCGCCACTTACTCACTAAACATGGCGCTGCGATACACCGTGTTGTAAGATAACGCGTTCTCATCGTAGCAGTTGAATCCTATCACTCTAACCTCGCGTCGTTGTTCCGGATCGCTGATTGACCGGAGGTGAAAAACAGATGACTAAGAGTGTCTATTTGTCGTCGACCTACCAGGACCTAAAGGATCATCGCGAAGCCGTGTACCAGGTGCTCGCGAAGATGCGCTACAAGGTGATAGCGATGGAGGACTATGTCGCCAGAGATAATCGAATGGTGGATCAGGTTCGGCGTGACGTGGCGGAGTGTGACATCTACCTTGGCATCTTCGCATGGCGTTATGGATACGTCCCGCCGCAAGAGAATCCCGATGGGTTTTCAGTGACCGAGCTCGAATACCGCGCGGCGGAGGCGAACAAGAAGCAGCGTCTTCTGTTCCTGGCGGATGCTGATGCGCCCTGGTCACCGAAGTTCATGGACTCCGAGACAGGTGAGAACGAGCGAGGCGCACGCATTGGACGTCTGCGTGAGAAATTGACGGATCGCATGCACAGCCTATTCACTACGCCCAAAGATCTGGCAATTGAGACGGCGGCAGCAGTCCATCTGGCCGAGGTTGACGCGAAGACTCAGGCGCTCTCGAACGACATCAGCAGTGCATCTTGTTTGACAATGAATACGTCTGAAGTGCCGGAAATTATCACAAACATACGGCGTGCAATCACAGAGGACATCAAAGCAGATCTGATCAAGATCAATCTTGGTACAGGTAAGTCATGGTGGTCCACGCGTCTTCACCTTCTTTCGGCCCTCTGTGCGGAGTACACTGAGGTTCGGCAAATGCTTTTTGAAACGGAAGGGTTTCGTTTCGTCGGCATGTGCACCCCCTCTCAGGCACGCCGCGCTCTCTCGCAAGCGTTCCCAAACGTTGAAGAAGCGTATCGTGCGAGTGTACCGCCGCCTCAGAATGGGAGCTTTAATCCTGTTGACGACGTAAGGTACATCGTTGACGAGTTCAGTGCTGCGATGGACAGACTGGGCGGAGAGCCGAATGTAATGAGGTGGGTTGAGCCACACGTCATTCAGAACTGGCCTGGCGTAAACAGAGACTCCGTCGATCTGCCGGGTGGCGTCGTGACACCGCCACTGCTAACGTCGGTGGTTCAGCGTAATACCCCGTTCGTTGTTCTTGTGCGAGACGGTATCGTTCAGAAGGTTGTGGATCGCGCCGCGTTAGCAACGAGGATGGCAATCGTCTAAAGCGGTTCGACTCCCGCCCTCAATCTCACCGTTTACATCAACTTGGACCCAGGAGAGCTCATGAAGAAAGCGATAGTGATTTCGCTCGTTGTCCTGCTACTGAACTCTGTCACCCCTTTCCTTTTCGCTCAGTCCTTGCGTCCGGCCTCTGAAAAGGACTTCAACGCCGCTTACGATGCTCAAATCCAGAAAACTATGCAGACGTTCCCAGACCTTCCGGGCATCGCGATCGTCGTAATTAAGGACGACCGCCCGATCTTTGTCCGCGCGTACGGGATGGCGGATAAAGAAGCCGGCATAAAGGCCGATAGCGATACGCTTTTTTATACCGGCTCGTCTACCAAGTCTTTTACAGCGCTGGCTGCCACGCTGCTCGATCAGGAAGGCAAGATAAAACTCGCTGACGCGCTTACGAAATATACTCCGGGAATTCGCTTCAAAAATGAGATACCAGACAAGGTCACGATCCGAGATCTCCTGACGCACACGAGCGGCCTGCGAAACAGCGCGCTCGTAAACCGCCTCGCGTTTACGGGCCAGATCGACCAGCCTGAGCTCGATCATGCCTTTGCCGAAGGCACTACTTTTAACGATGCCAACTTTGGCAAGTACAACTATACAAACCTCGGCTACAACATTTACGGACTGGCGCTGCATTACCACTTGAACAAAAAGTGGCAGGACCTGCTGCAAGAGCGCATCTTCACTCCGGCAGGTTTGAAACACACGACTGCGTATGTCTCAAAAGCGCGAGCTAAAAAGTTTAAGATCGTAGCTCCTTATGTCATTTCCACCGATGGGCCTGATGCGGGCAAGATGGTCCGAAGCGGTCTGGAAAAGACTGACGAGAACATGCAATCGGCCGGTGGAATTTTCATGAGCATTTCGGACCTCGGCCGCTGGCTCAATCTGAACATGAACGGTGGTAAGCTCGACGGCAAACAGGTGGTGCCGGCCGATGTTATCCGCAAAGTGCAAACGGGATACACAAAGAGCACACGGAATGAGCCGCCATTCTCCGGCGACGGCGAATACGGGCTCGGTTGGCAAATCGGCAGGTATCGCAACGACAAGGTGGTCTATCATCATGGTGGCTATCCCGGCTATCGCACCCATGTCTCATTTATGCCTGAGAGAAAGATCGCCGTCGGAGTCATGGTGAACAACGACACGCTTGGTGGACGTCTCGCAGATATGCTCGCGGCGTACGCCTATGATTGGTGGCTGCAGACTGAGAATCTGGAAGCCGATTACGCGAAACAACTGCAGGAAACACTTACGGTCTATGAGAAGCGAACGCAGGGTATTGCTGCTGAAGCCGCAGGACGCGCAAAGAGAGAGTGGCAACTTACAAAACCGTTTACTGACTATGCCGGTAAGTATCGGAACGACCTGTTGGGCACGATTGAGATCGTGGCAAAGGAAAAAGCGCTCGCGGTGCGATTGGGCGCCATGAACACAGTCGCCACGCCTTTCACGGAAAAAGATACGATTCGCGTCGTGATGCCGCCCGGCGGAAACGGTGAGGTAATCGGCTTCGTTAAGGACGCGGACGGAAAGATCGGCTCACTGACTTACGGCGGCTTCACGTTTACAAAGCTTCCGCAATGATTGCAAAACTCTTCTCTGTGCAACCTCTGTGTTCTCTGTGTCTCTGTGGTTAACTGATCACTCACCACAGAGACACAGAGAACACAGAGGTTGCACAGAGAAAGCAATAGATAGAATGAAGCTTCGCATCGTCTTACTGCTAATCCTCCCATTCTTACTACTCGCGCGAGAGAAACCCAATCGCACGCAAGCGCCGATAGTCTTCACGCACGCCACCATCATCGATGTTACCGGGGCGGCGCCCAGGCGCGACGCGACGGTCGTGATTACCGGCGATCGCATCTCGGCAATCGGAGACAATGTCTCCGTGCCGGCAGGTGCGCAGGTCGTAGATGCCAGCGGTAAGTTCCTGATCCCCGGGTTGTGGGACATGCACGTCCATTGGTACTTGAGAGACACGTTCACTCTTTTTATTGCTAATGGCGTGACGAGTGTGCGGCAGATGTTCGGCAACTCCGATCTGTTGCGATGGCGTGAGCAGATTGCCAAAGGCTCGCTGCTCGGTCCCCGCATGGTTGTGGCCAGTCCGATCATCGATGGACCAGAACCCATCTGGCCCAATTCGATCGCGGTGCGTAACGAAGAGGAAGGTCGCAAGGCCGTCAAAAGAGTTAAGCAGTGGGGCGCAGATTTTGTGAAGGTATATGCGCTGCTGCCGCGCGACGCATATTTCGGTATTGCGGATGAAGCAAAGCAGCAAGGCATAACTTTTGCCGGCCACGTTCCAAACTCGGTGTCTCCCGCAGAAGCGTCGGATGCGGGCCAGAAGAGCATCGAGCACTTAACCGGAATCCTGATCGCATGCTCCGACAAAGAGACCGAGTTACGAGACAAACTCGTGAAAGCAGATTCGCCGGAAGCGCGCGGTCGGGTTCAAACATCGGCACTGGAAACTTACGATGAAAAGAAAGCGGCTGACCTGATCGCACACTTTGTTAAGAACCAGACATGGCAGTGTCCAACGCTGACCGTCCTGCGCAGCAATGCATATCTCGGAGATGAATCTTTTCGCAGGGACGGCCGTCTCAGATATATCCCACGACTACTGCAGCAAAGGTGGAACTTCCGCGTAGCAAATCACGATAGCGCTGTCACGAAGAGAGTTCTTCAAAAACAACTCGAGATCGTGGGAGCGATGCAGAGAGCCGGTGTACCAATCCTCGCCGGAACAGATACGGGCAATCCGTTCTGTTTCCCGGGTTTCAGCTTGCATGAAGAACTGGCGCTCCTCGTCATCGCGGGATTGACTCCGGTTGAAGCCCTGCGCTCGGCGACACTCAATCCCGCGAAGTTTTTTGGCCTGGACCAAACACTGGGAACAATCGAGCAAGGAAAGATCGCCGACCTGGTTTTGCTTGACGCGAATCCGCTTCTGGACATTCGCAACACGCAAAAAATCAACGCCGTTGTGTCAAACGGACGGCTTTTCGATCGCAAGGCTTTAGACAAGATGCTTGGCGAAGCGGAAGTCGCCGCTAACCGGTAGCGAGAGGTTTGTAAATAAGACCGATGACAATTCCGGTGACAATCCACTGGAAGAAGTAAGCTGCAGCCTGTCCGACAGCGAGTTTCCCGCCGATGTTGAAATTCACGTAGTTGTGCAGCACATTGCAAACCGCAAAAATGCCAATGAGAACGCCGAGGCGCGCACCTTCCGCCGTGCCCGACTGATGTGTCATTGCGAAAATTATGGTGACAACTACGTTCGCGATGAAACTTGCAGCGAATCCAAATGGCATCACACTCATCATTTCTTCTTTAGGCCGGAATACGGCCGGGTACTTGTGGGCTTCTTCCATAAGAGACGGCACCAGCCAAATCATCAAGAAGCCGAAGGCAAAAGACGCAACCGTGCCACCAAGCGCCGCCAGCGCGAGACGTGAGTAGTTCATTTGGACTCCTTTACAAGTTGCGGATCAAAATCACAACGCGAGAAAACTGGATGCTTAGCTTATTAAACGAGCGTGTAAGCGGGCGCCAAATATACACTAGTGTGTCTCCGGGATGCGAGGAGTTCCCGGAGACACGAAGTTCACGTCGACTCAACGATGAATCATTATGCTCCCGCCGCCGATGACGGTGGTTGGATCATCGTTATCCGGTGCGTTGAGTTGGTTATCGTAGATGAGGCCGTAGTTGTCACTCCAGATTCGGATTCTGAATTTATCTACGCCTCCGCCGCCAGTCTGATCGCCGTCAATGCAGGTCAGCATGAATCGATAGCTGCCGCCTCCATTGATCTGGCCCATGCCTTTAAACTGGGCCTTGCGGCTGCCGGAGATCACCATCCAATCGTAGCTCGTACTCTTGAAGTTCAAACCTCCAGCCTGGAACTGGAATTCAGTGGCGCCGGACGGCACGCTCGCCCCGTTCTGATATTTCGCGACAAAGCCGAAGCTCGCCGCTCCGCTCAATGTGGGGATAAGAGTAAATGCTCCTGGGGGCGAACTGATCCAGCCACCACCAGTCACCCAACCCGCGTTCGGATCGTAAATCACCACCAGTGCGCTGAGACTGTTTACTGTTGTGCTCGTGCTCGAGAGGTTGCCATTGTCGGTAACGGTCAGCGACACCTTGTAAACGCCGGCCTCCGTGAAGGTATAGGTTGTGTTAGCGGAGCCTGGAGTTGAACCCGACGGCTCGATAACCGTTCCTGGTTGAGTTATGGATTCAAACTTCCACTCGGCAGTATGCGTATCTCCCGCGTCGTCCGTGAAAGTGCCGGTGAAGTTGACGGGTGTGTTCACCGAAAAGACGGAGCCGCTTGAAGGCCCTGTGATCGTTACGACTGGCGGATTGTTGACCGGACCCGCGGCGCCATAACGCACCACGGCCAAATCAGAAATAACATGCAGGTTGGAATCGAGAGCGAAATTCGCATATCCCGCGGCGACAATTCTGCCGTCACTCTGAGGCGAAACAGCAGTGGCCGTTGCCTGCGTTCCGATGGAGGTGGTAACGATGCCATTACTACCAAAGGTGGCATCGGGGGAGCCGTCCGAGTTGTAACGCGAAACAGTTAAGACAAGGGTGGTCCTGGATGGATCGAGGCTATCACCCGCTGCAAGGATTTTTCCGTCGGACTGCAGCGCGACTGCATTCGCGACGTACCGGTCGGAACTATTAGTCGCCGCCACCACTATGCCATCACTATCGAAGTTGGTGTCGAGTGAGCCATCGGTGTTGTAGCGCGCTAACGCAACGAGTGAGCCGCCATCTTGAAAGCTCGATCCGGCAGCCAGAATCTTGCCATTAGGCTGAATGACGATGTCTCGCGCACTATTCTGACGTGTAGCGAACTCCGTTAAGACGAGGCCATCTCCGTCAAACGTGCTGTCAAGTGAACCGTCCGGGTTATAGCGCAACAAAAGAAAGTCGTCAGTTCCGATGTTCTGGCTGTTGTCAATGCTCTCTCCAGCAACCACGATCTTGCCGTTCGTCTGGAGCGCGATACCCCAAGCAACATTGATTCGGAAAACCTCAAAGCCGGGGGGTAGCTCTCGGGTGATGCCATCATCGTTGAAAGTATTATCGAGCGACCCATCGGTGTTATAGCGTACTACTGTAATGCCCAAACTCCCGGAGCCTGTAACTACAATCTTGCCGTCAGATTGAACTGCAAGGTCCTGTGCGGCTGAGAACTCGCCGGTTGGTGTGGTGACGATGCCACCGCTGCCGAATGTGGTGTCGAGTGATCCGTTCGTGTTGTAGCGCACCACTGTAAAGCCAGATACATTGTTTGGACTGCCCCTGCCGGCAACCACAATCTTGCCGTCAGCCTGAAGAGCAACGCTCAGGGCGTTGTCATTAGCGCCAAGATCGGTCGTGACAATGCCACCGCTGCCGAATGTAGAATCAAGTGAACCGTTGATGTTGTAGCGCACAACCAGAATGTCCAAAGCCGGCGACTCGAAAAAGGGTAAAAACGGGAGAGTGCCGCTGGTACCAGCGGCTACGATCTTCCCATCAGGCTGGATGACAATCTCGTTGATCTGATCAAATTCGGAATGGCTGGTGACGACGATGCCGTTGTTGCCGAAACTCGCGTCAAGATCGCCGTCCGCAGCCGAGACCAAAACGCTGCTTAACAAAACCGCGCTAACTACCAGAGCCGCTAAGAGGACTGAATGAGGAGAGATGAGGCTGCGCACAGTGGTGCGCCGTGCAAATCTGAGTTGTTGTTTCATTTTCTTGCTCCTTGAGAAAAGCCCGACGTGGACTAGTCAGTAGTCCACTGTCAGTGACCCGTGAATTGTTTTTGGGAGGTGAGGTGATGTGGTGCATTGAGACGTGTGAGAAACAGAAACTTCGTGAGGCTCTGTTGAATGTGTGCGTCTAACTCGATGATGTTTAGCAAGGCTTATGCCAGTCAGCAGTAAAACCTGAGCACGGATAACACGGATAAAATCTGCGGATTAATCCGTATGATCCGCGTTAAGGCTTTATGCGAGTGTCATCGATTGGGAACAGATTTGACGGACACGTGAGTACTCCAGTTGACACTTAAGACTTGTCAGCCTCGCTTAATCCACCGCGATCCATTCCAGACTCGCGGGGAATAGTTTCTTTTCCGGATCTATCGTTACGACGTAAGCGCCAAGTGCTCCGATGCGACGATTTGGACCAAACGTGATCTTTGGCATCAGACCCGTGTCATACTCGTAAAGACCTTCGAGAGTGGTGATCAGGCGCTCGCGGCTGAGATCTTTGCCACAGAGCTCGAGTGCGTGGACCAGAATCTTCGCGGCCGCCATCGCCGAAGCCTGTGCCGCGGCGTGTGTCGGTTGAAGCTTGTTTCGTTGCAGCAGCGTACTGTATTCAGCAGCGCCGGCTGCGGAAACATCGGCCGGAACGGTGGCGACCGCCAGAAAGATTTTGTCTTTCATTTTCACCGTCACGGCGTCGCTGATGTTTCTGCCAACGAGTGTTCCGAGCATGTATATCGACGGCGTCCAATCAACCTTCTCAGCGTCCTTCAACATCGCGGTCGCTTCAATGCCCGAGCCAACGAAGAAAACAGTATCGATTCCCTTCCCTTTCAACTCGGCCACATACTTCGAAGCGTTGAATCCATCCGGCGCGTAGTAAGTTGTTGTCACTGATTTCAAACCAACTTTTTTCGCCTGCTCTTCAATACTCACAACGATACCGCGGTTAAATTCAACGTCGGACGAAACAATCGCCACGCGCGCATTCGCTGCATCAGTCTTCCGGGCCGCGAACGTGGCGAGCGCGCGGGCCTGCTCTTTGACTCCCGGCAGCAAATAGAAGATGTATCGATTGACCGGCGCTCCTCGTTGCGGCATCAAGGTGGATGGACCAATGAACGGGACTTCCTTCTCCTGCGTCAGCGCGGCCACACCATCTTCCGCACCGGCACTGAGACCGCCGACGATCGCAAACACCTGTTCTTCATCGATGAGGCGCTTCATGTTTGCAACTGTCGTTTTCGAATCGCCATTCATGACGCGCAGCTCGATCTTGCGGTTGTAGATGCCGCCGCGACTGTTGATCTCAGCAAAGTATGCCTGTAAAACGTCGGCCATTGATTGGGCCAAACCACTCAGCGCGGTCTTTTCAGGCAGTACCGTTCCGAGCACGATCGACGTGTCGTTCACACCCGGATCAGTGTCAGTCTCGATTCGTTTGAGATACGCGATCAGGTTCGCCATGTCTTCCTGCGACATGCGATAGGTCGGCATCGCCACTGCCAGCTTGTTGCCGGCAGGATCCAAGCCGGCAGTCAACATGCGCACAAATGAAGTTTCCGAAAATGCGGGGTGTTTGCGACCGCCTTCATCTGTGTGGCCGTAAGGCTTGGTGAGATGAGACCACGTCAGCGGTCCGGCAGTGACGCCGCCCTCGGTTATGCCCTGAGCTTTGAGACCGTGACAACCAGCACACGTGAGGGTCGATGCAGGCACATCGATCTCACCCATCAGCGCGGTGATTTCCTGGCCCGAGGCGCTTTCGCCGCGCAGGTAAAATGCCTTGCCGCGCTTTTCCTGAAGGGTCAGCTCGTGACGCGTGTTCTGTGAATGAACCGCTGATGGTCCGTGCAGGACCAGGAAGCCGGCAATAATGAGAAGAAAAATCAGTGTGAGTTTGGTTATCATGATTTACCGATCGGCGATCACATCTTCGAGGATCCGGATCAACTCTTCAGACTTTGCAAGACCAAATGCTTTCTTCCAGAGTCCTTTCGGTTCATTGCCGATGATGAAGATGCTCGTGTGGTCGTCTTTGGTCTCGACGTACTGGCCCAACTTGTAGAGTGCCCAGTCGACGTTCTCCTTCTTGCCAGTCAGAAACATCCAGCCGGGGCGGGCGTGAAAGCGACGGCCATACTCCTTCAGTCGTGTCGGCGTATCAGTCACAGGATCGACTGTGATCGAAACGAGGAACACATCCTTTCCCAGACGATCGCCGAGCGCGTCCTGCATCTTTTCGAAGTTGCGATTCATCGGCGGACAGATGTTTGTGCACGTCGTGAAGAAGGTGTTGATAACCACGATCTTGTTCTTCAGGACATCGCTGTAAAAGCGCAGCTTCTGACCGTCCTGATCGATAAGCTCGACATCTGAAAAGTATTTCTCCGCGGCTGAACTCTCCTGTCCAAGAGCCATCGTTCCGGCGAACAGAACAAATAGAATGACGCTGAGTAGCTTCATGGCTTTGCCTCCTCGTTCGCTGAGGTCTCCTCAACCTTTCCAGCCATTACGTCGAGGATCAGTCCCACGATCTGACCTGTTTTTGCCAGACCATACGTGCGTGTCCAGACGCCTTTGGCGTCATTGCCGATGATCATCGCGGGAGTGTGATCCTCACGTTTCGAGACAGCCGCGCCGAGCGCGTTCAGCAGCTTGTCCATCTCCTGCTTGTTGCCGGTGACGAAGGTCCAACCTGCGCCGGCTTTGAACTTCGCGCCCCAGGCTTTGAGTCGCTCAGGCGTATCAGTCAATGGATCGACGCTGATCGAGATGAAGTGAACGTCTTTGCCGACTTTATCTCCCATCTCTTTCTGAACGCGCGCGAACGTGGCGGCGAGTGGCGGGCAAATGGTGGTGCAGTTGGTAAAGATGAAGTTGATCGCGACTGTTTTGTCTTTGATGAGATCGCTGTAGAAATGAAGCGCGTTGCCGTCCTGGTCCAACACTTCCACGTCCGGGATCATCATCTTGCGACCAGACGCGTAAGCTGGAGTTGGTTCTGCCGGCTTTTCGACTGCGGTGGGGGGTTCTGACTTGGCCGCTAAGCGCAAGTCCATTTTGCACTTTGGACACTTACCGGGTTTGCTCGACTTAACCTCGGGATGCATTGGGCATTCGTAAGCCTTCTTTAGCACTGCATGCGCATAAAGTTTACCCGGCGCTACCGCGCTCGATTGTGTTTTTGGTTCATCAACCGCGTGCAGCATCAGGTACGGAAGATCTCTGTACTTCACGCCCATCGATGCGGATTCAAAGAACACCATGTAGACGCCCGATTCCGGCACATTGATTTTGATCTCATACATGCCGTTGCCGACGGACGTGGCGAAGTCGCGTCGTTGCCAGGCGCCAGCGCTCATGTACGTCAACACGCGCACGTCTTTCAGGTCTGACTTCGGATTGCCCGTCGTGGTGTCCGTGAGCTTGAACCGGAAGGTGAAGTCTTTCCCGACCGGCATCGTCATCTCTTTCAGTTGATGCTCGAGACGAAGTGCTACAGACTTTTGCTCCTTCAATGACGGGTTCGCATCGGCGCTCAGATCGAAACAGTGAGAGACGCGCGGAGAGTCGTTCAGGAAAGCGACGTCGTAATGTCCGCTCGCGGGTAACTTGATCGTCGTGGAATAAATGCCGGGCTTGCTCTCGCGCAAGCTGCGATCGACGACTAACGCCGCCAGCGGCTCACGGCGATAGTTCTGGAAGTTACCCATCGGCGCTGCCATGCCTTCGGTGTAGTAATAGAGGACTTTATCGACTGGGTTCGCGAGGATGACCGAGTTTCCTTCCGGCGCCAGCACGATCGAATCGGCGTGTACCGGTTCGGATCCGCCGCGCGGAGGAGCCTGCCCGCCGGGGAAATCTGTAATATCAACTTCCTTCTCAATCGTTCCGAGCCGCAGCATCGCAACAGTCTCGGTATCGAGCGACCTCACGAAAGCAAACGTGTCGCTGAAGATGATTTGATCCGGCGCCTTGCCAACCTTCACTTCATGAAGCATGCGATTCGACGCCGCATCGAAAATCGAAATCAGGCTCTCTTTCGTGTTGAGTACGAAGCCATAGCGGCCGCCGGGAGCAAACCGGATCGAGCGCGCACCTGGTTTAGTCTTCAGGCGCGCGATCACTTGCTGTTTCTGCTCGTCGATGACCGTGATGCTTCCATCGTTCTCGCTCGCCACGTAGATCGCTTTGCTCAAGTCAGACAAAGCCAGCGAGGCTGGTCCTGGACCAACTTTGACGTCGCTGAGTTTTTCCAGCTTTTGCACGTCAATGACCGAGACGGTTTCGCTCTCGCGATTCGATACAAAGGCAAAGCGACTGTCGCTGCTGATGACGATGTCGTGTCCACCAGCTCCGGTCGCGATCTTTGCTGCGACTTTGAGCGTTGCCGGATCGATGACTGTCACGCCGCCATCATTTGCAACCCAAACGTAGTGTTGGTCGGACTGCATGGTGATGCGGGTCGGAGTTGTTCCGGCGTCGATGTAATTAATGACTTTCCAGCTTCTCGTGGTGATTACCGCAACCTGATTGATGGCGGGGAGAGTGACGAAGAGCAACTCGCCGTCGCGCGTGAGGAGCCAGTCTTCGCCGGGGCTTTTCATCATCACGAGCGTGAGGAGTTTGCTGCCGCCGAAGCCTAACAGCGGATCGATTACTGAAATGTCCGGAGTCTTATTTAAAGCGAGAATGTAATAGGAATTGAGATCGACGTCAGGACGGGCGCGCATACTGCCGGTTAAATACGACTGGATCTTCTCGCGGCATTGCGCAAGCTCGGGCGTCTTGTTGCCGTCGCGCATGCTGATCCAGGCAGACAGGCCCAGACCTTTCACGGGCGTGCCGGTAGTGGTGTCTGTGACTTTGAACCTGACGTTGACGTCTTCGGCGGCGCGGATCGAATTGACGTTCTGGACCAGGGGCTCGGCAGTGAACTCGATCGCGACGCCCTGCTCGACGATCTTCTGCGTTTGAATTGTCTTTTTAGTTGGTTCTTGTCCGAGAACTGTGGTCGCGAGAAAAATTAGAATGACTAAGCTTAGGGTTATTCGGTGGGCCATTGTCGCACTCCTCTTCGAGAATTGATCTCGCTTGTGCAAGCTTTGTGCCTGCACGTTTTGTTGAACTTACGGCCTGAAATCTTCGAAAACTGGGGAAATTTACCGCTGGCTGGGAAAAAATCGGGCCACTTGCATCAACTGTAGGGGCGGCCCTCCGTGGCCGCCCGTTCCAGAAATTCGTGTTCTTGAACAACGGGCGGCCACGGAGGGCCGCCCCTACAGTTGTATTCTGAGGTTCTATTTCAGGGCGACGGGGCTCGAGGCCGAGCCGCCGAAATTACTTCGGACTGTTATGTTCTCCGGGTATGTGGGCCAGGATAGTGAAGCGCTGAAGCGCCCGCTACCGTTATTTTTCAACGTACCGATGAGAGCGCCGCTGGTGGTGACGTATACACGCAGCGTCGCTGAAGGCTCTGTGCCAGTTGCGTCGACCCGCAAACTTCTCTTCGACCGCTGATACTCTGCCCGCTGAATTCTGATGGTATCCACCACTGGTGCGGGAGTCGGCGTTGGAGTCGGCGTTGGTGCTGGTGTCGGTGTTGCAGTTGGCGTTGGCGTCGGTGTCGGTGTCGGGAACGGCACGATATCTCCAATCCGCACGACAAACGCATCATCGTGATTCTGAAGCCCGCCTCCATTATTAACCTGCAACGGATTCCGGGTCGGGAAATCCGCCGATGAAGTATCGCCGGTAACAAAAACGTCGCTCCCTTTGCACGCAATGCCGCGGCCCTCATCAGTCAGGTTTCCGCCGAGAAACGTCGAATAGACTAGCCCCGAACCTGCCGCATTGAGTTTCGTCACGAAAGCATCAGTCGACCCGCCTCCATATGCAGCCTGGATTGCGTTACTGATCGGAAAGTTACTTGAAGCCGTATCGCCGGTAATGCAAGCATTGCCCGCATCATCGAGCGCGATGGCCCACCCGCGATCGACACCCGCACTTCCACCCAGATAAGTCGAATACACGAGCGCCGAGCCTTTAGCATTCAACTTGGTGACGAAAGCATCGTAGCTGCCCTTTGTTTGAAACGCGCCGGCAGTCACAGGAAAGCCTTCGTATGCGGACGTAAATGGACTATCGAACGACTCGGTTATGCCAGTGACATAAGCATTGCCGTTAACATCGACTGCAATGCCCAGACCTTGCTCACGGCCTGCGCCGCCGAGGAACGTCGAGTAGACCAACGTTGTTCCATCCGGCGTGAACTTCGTCACGAACGCATCTAGTCCGGCTCGCGCCGTGTCGAAGGCCCCGGACGTGACGGGAAAATCCGGCGAATAGGTATAGCCAGTTACGTAAGCGCTGCCGGCATTGTCTACGGCAATCGCTTCGCCCCAATCTTCGGTGGCATTGATGATCTTCCCGCCTCCGAGAAAAGTCGAATAGACCAGCGACGAACCGCTGCTATCGATCTTGGTAACGAACGCATCGTTGTTTCCGCCCGCGAAGTTTGGTTGGAAAGCATTGACTGTCGGAAACGTGCAGATCGTTGAGCGACACACGGTCCATCCGGTGATGTAAGCATTGCCGTTTCCGTCGAGAGCAATGCCGCGACTGAAGTCGTCAAAGTTACCGCCAAAGCGTGCTGAGTAGACGAGCGCAGAGCCGGCCGGATTCAGTTTAGTCACAAAAGCGTCATAGCCCATTGGCGCGGTCTGAAAGGCGCCTGCGGTTGTGGGAAAGTTAAGTGGACCAGCATCTCCAGTGACGTAAGCGTTGCCGGCCGAGTCGACGGCGATGCCATTGCCGCTTGCGCCGGCGAGATACGTCGAATAAACAAGCGCGCTCCCGGATGGGTTGAGCTTTGCGATGAACGCGTCGCCGCCACCGTACTCAGTTTGAAAGGCGCCGGGCGTGGTCGGAAAATCGATCGCGGCAGTCTGGCCGGTAACGTAAGAGTTACCGGTGGAATCAACAGCGATCGCGTAACCCTGATCGAAGCCGCTGCCGCCGAGGTAAGTCGAATAGACCAACACCGGATCGATGATCAGCGGTAAGGTCGGATCGTAAGCGCCGAGTTGAAAGCCAATGCTTTGCGCGTTCTTCACAACGTAACTGACCGGCACTTCTTCTTTGATTCCGTTCACTTCCTGGTAAGCAGTGGGTTTGCTCTGGCGAACATCTCCCTGCTTTGTGTGCAGCACCACATCGCCCATGCTGTTAATTTCGAAGTCCCGATTGGCGCCGAATGAGATTTCGATGATCTCAGGATCGGATCCCGGCGCGATGATGAAGTCATACTCGAGACGACGAGCGTCGCCGTAATAGATCATGTCGATCCCGGGATAGACTTGCGCGTAGCGGACGCGGGCGTAATTCGGAATGCCGGTGCGCCAGGCGGTTGGATCAGCGCCCGCGAAATAATTACTTTTCGTCGTCAACTGATCGAGACCTTCGATCTGGGGCGCGGGATTCGCACCTTCCAGTTTCATACGCACAATCGAGCGTGGCGGCCTGGGTTTTTCATTGATGTCGAGATTTTCTTTTCCCTTCCGGTGCGCGGCTGGATTGTCGAGAGCCATGACGGCTTCAGTCGACGTCAGGAAGAGAACGTAGCCTTCGCTACGGGCGAGAAATTTTACGCGTTGGTGAGTCTGTCCCTGATTGAGCTCGAAGTTGAGTGGCAGAGCATCGGCAACCGCAGATTGCGTGGCGCGGTTCGATATCGATGACTTAGGAACCGTGGTAATTAGCGCCAGGGTGATGACAAGTGAAAAGAACATCTTAATAAAGATACTTAATGACATGACCTCCCCTCCCTTTCTTCTCTGTGCAACCTCCGTGTCCTCTGTGTCTCTGTGGTTAAGGATCTGAAAACCACAGAGACACACAGGACACAGAGGTTGCACAGAGAAAAAACTGAGTGCAGCCCGCCGTGACGGGCTGCACTCGTTGAAGTGAGTCCTTATGGTCTGACTCGGAAGATGCCCCAGATCCCTCCGTCAAACTGGAAGGACTCCTGCGTCCGGTAGAGGAAGTCGCCTGTAACACGACGTGCGCCACCGGCGCCATTGACCGGAATCACTTCGTAATGCGACGAAGGTCCGATACCAAAAGTAGTTCCCTTGAACTCAGATAGAGGATTGTCGCCAATCGACTTCGAGTTGTTGGTGAAAGGTTCATCCTGCCAGAAGTGTCCGTGCAGGTTGAACACGTTGTTGCGCATGTGCCCGTTGGCATTCAGGATTCGGAACCTCACTGCCTGACCAGCCTGCGCGGTGAAGATCGGCGTTTGTGGCTCGCCGCCCACCTGTGCATTGGTCAAAACATTCGTGAAGTCGAAATTGCGCGTGTTTTCGAATAGTGTGTCCGGTGCATAGTTCATGCGTTTCCAGAGCGGCTCAGTGCGATAGTTGATCGCTTTCTGCGCTGAGTCTTCCGGATCTTCCGCACCCGTTGGGCCACCAAGATTTGGCACTGGACTACCATCCGCGAACCTCATGTTGATGTCCGTCTGGAACTGGATTACAAACTCACGGAACGACGTGCCATCAGACTTGGTGACTGTGGCTTGCGCACGTGAAGTCGAATCTTCGATCCAGCTTGATCCCTGAGGCTCGATGATTAGCGAACCGATCGCGCCCTTATTGCTGTGCTTGATCGGGTCGGATGAGATCAGGTTGGTCGCGCCGAATTCAATCGGCGTTGCGATACGCTGGCTGCCGTTAACAACCACGTCGCCGGCGTACCACCTGTACCTGACTATGCCGCCTGGTCCAACCGTCTGGTTAGGATTGAAACCGACGTTCTTGCCGTCGCTGTTCGCCACATTGTAAGCGAGCAGTTGCGGGTGCAAGCCGACCTGATTCGAGGGTTTCACCTGATTCGCATTGAAATGGAAGAGCAGGTTCGACATCGTGTTGAAGCCGTCCAGATCAGGCAATGACTTCGGCAGCCTGTTGTACAGGGCAAAGTTAATACATTCACCGGCCCTGGCCCGCACGACGAGCGGTTCGATCGGAACACCCGGTTTGACGTTGCCGTACACATCGATGTCTTCACTACGGAAGTACATGATGGCCGTCGGGTCATTGAGTGCTCCGCCATTTCCGGCGCGACTGTTGTAAATCAGCTTGCCG
>Ga0105247_10000964_pt1 | contig 21716 bp, 17 predicted proteins | sample KBSS24metaG_FD_81519 | JGI IMG/M metagenome (GOLD analysis project Ga0105247, IMG submission 81519) | Switchgrass rhizosphere microbial communities from Kellogg Biological Station, Michigan, USA - KBS S2-4 metaG | ecosystem: Host-associated > Plants > Roots > Rhizosphere > Soil | place...
CGGCGACCGCGGCCGGCGTCGCCCCGCGGGCCATCGCGGGCGCGGCCTTGCCGATGGCCACGACCCGCGTCCGCCCCGGCGACGGCGGCGACGGCGGGAGCGCGTCGCGCACGAGCGCGGCGACATCGAAGCTCGCGAGCGCGCCGCGGAGCGCGCCGCGGAGCCGCTCCGCGAGCGCGCTCACCGCGGCGCCCGGTCGCCCGCGTCGACGACGTGCGCGCCGACGAACGCGTGCCACGACAGCGTGATCGAGAGGAAGAGGGAGCGATCGCTCGGCCCTCCGACGGGCGATCCGCCGAGCACCACGTCGCTCCATCGCGCGCCGCCGTGGAGGCCGATCCACGGCCCGGCGGCGCGCTCGAAGATCGGCGCCTCGACGCCCAGGCCGAGCTGGAAGCCGGGGCGCTCCGCGAACGCTCCGCCGAGCGGCTGCGCGACGAAGGCGCCGAGCTCGATCCCGATCGAGTCGAACGCGAGATCGAGGCGCGGCGACGCCCACTCGTAGCCGTTGAGCCAGCGCGCGACGAACAGCGGGCGGATCTCGACGCCGCCCGACACGACGCGCCGCGGGTCCATCGACGCGCCTACGCCGCCCTCCTCGTAGTCGGCGAAGAGGCCGACCGTTTCGATGTATCGTACACGCAGATCGCCCACCGCGCGCACGCCGTGCGGCGCGACGGTCACCCCCGCGCCGGCGACGAACGAGACGTCGCCCGCGATCCTGCCGTACGTCGTGTCGCCCGGGCCGCGGGCCGCCGCCGCGGCCGCCGCCTTCACCGCGATCGTGCCGTCGTGCCGATCGTCGCGCCCGTCTCGGGGGGGCGGATCGTCGGCGCGCGCGGCGCGCGGCGCGAGCGCGGCGGCGGCGGTGCAGACGGCGAGGGCGCGCGCTCGAGCGTTCATTCCACGGCGAGCGCGCGGGTGATCTCCTCCCGCAGCTCGGGCGCGAACACGAGGCGGACGCGGGAGAGCACCTGGCCGGCGAGGCGCGCGAGGAGGAAGGAGACGTCGCTCAGCGGGCGCGCCGGCCCCTTCGCGAAGACGACCATCAACGGATCTTGCTCGGCGCCGAACGGCGTGTCGGTCGCGACGTCGAGGCCGACGTAGCAGTCCGGATCGAGGCCGCGCGCCGCCGCGACCTCGCGCGCCGCGGCGTGCACCACCTCGCGCCCGACCGGGCTCGCCTGCTCGCCGAACAGCTCGTACGTCTTGAAGAGGTGGCGGTCGCGCACGCGCCGCGCGAGGTCGGCGAGCACCGGGTCGCGCGCCCCCTCCCACGCCCGCATCGCGACGGCGATCACCGCGTCGTCGAGCTCGAGGTAGTCGCCGAGCTGGATCGCCTCGCCGTACGCCGCGTGCTCGATCGCGCGCGGCGCGCCGGGGATCCGCTCGCCGTCCATGATCCGCGACGCCGCGCGCGAGAGCACTGTCCGGATCATCCACTCCGCGCTGCGCGTCGCCTTGTGGAGGTACACCTGCTGGAACATGAAGAGGCGGGCGAGCAGGAACGCCTCGATCGCGGGGAGCCCCTTCGCGCCGTCGATCGCGAGCGCCGGCGCCGTGGCCTCGCTCTTCGTCGGCGCGAAGCGCAGGCTCCGCAAGAGCCAGTCGAGGTCGTAGACGCCGTAGCGGACGCCGGTCGCGTGCGCGTCGCGGAGGAGGTAATCGCAGCGGTCGACGTCGAACGTCCCGCTCACCGCCTTCGCCAGGAAGGGCAGCGGGTGCTCGCCGCGGACCAGCGCCGCGACGCGCTCCGGCATCGCCGGATCGAGCGACGCGAGGCACCGGTGCACGCCGGTCCCGGGGTCGAGCACGATCCGCTCGGTCCACGCCTCGTGGTGCGGCGTCCCGGGGATCGCGTCCTCGAACAGGTGCGACAGCGGGCCGTGCCCGACGTCGTGGAGGATCGCCGCGGCGAGCGCGTCGCGCGCCCTGTCGCTCGTCACCTGCTGCCAGAACGGCAAGGTCCCCTGGATCGCGCGGAGGCGGGTCAAGAGGAGCTTCATCACGAACGCCGATCCGACCGCGTGCGCGAACCGCGTGTGCTCGGCGCCGGGGAACGCGAGCGACGTGACGCCGAGCTGCCGCACGCGCCGCAGGCGCTGCACCTCCGGCGTGTCCATGAGCATCGCGACGACGCGCTCTTCGTCGGCCTCGAACGCGACCAGCCCGTGCACCGGATCGCGGAGGATCACGCGCGGCCCCCGCTCGTCCCGCTCACCCCGGCGCCCATCGCCTCGCCGTATCGCGCAGATCCAGCCCGTTCAGCACGGCGCGGATAGTAGCCGATAATTCGGGGCGATGGGCGCGATGTACACGATATGTGTCCGGTTTTGGAACACGTCGGCTGCGCCCTTGTCCAGATTCCGAACACGCGCTAGGCCAAGACGCGCTGAACCGAGCTAGCATGCATCGAGGGATTTTCGCGGCGTGAGCCCGGCTCGTCGGGGACGTTGCCGGAGCGGGGTGTCGCGCCTCGACTCTCCCTCGCCGGGCTCGCTGGTCTTGTTCGTCTTGTGGGGGGGCTGTCCGCGTGTCGAACGTCCGAGTGCCTGATTCGCCTCGCCGCACCGTGGAGATCCTGCGGGCTCTCCCGTCCGGCGAGCTCGACGCGCTGATCACCCGGCTCGGCATCCGCGTGGATCCCGCGAAGCGCCTCGACACGCCCTCCCAGGTCGCGCGCGCGCTCGTGTCGCTCCCCGACATCCGCGATCCGTCGCGCCTCCCGCAGGCGAGCGTCGAGCTCCTCCACCGCGTCGCCGAGTCGAAGGGCGTCCTCACGGTGCGCGCCGTCCCGCCCGCGCTCGAGCCGCTCAGCGCGCGCGGCGTCATGTTCGCGCGCGGCGAGCGCGGCAACGTCGAGCTCGTCCTGCCGACCGCGCTCCTCGTGCAGCTGCGGCCGTGGGAGGGGGAGGACCCGCGCGGCATCCGCGCGCTGCTCGCGCAGGCGTCGCTCGAGACGACGAACGCAATCGCCGGTTGTTACCTGGGTCGTCCGGCGGCGCCGCCCGTCGCCCTCGCGCTCGAGGCCGCGTGGGAGGTCCTGAGCGACCCTTCGCGCCTCGCGCAGGAGATCGAGCGGCTCGCCCCGACCGAGCGCCGCGTCCTCGACGGCGTCGAGCGCGAAGGGGGCGAGGTCGAGACCGACGAGCTCCTCGAGCTCGAGCGCGAGCCCCTCCGCCTGCGCACCGCGTCGGGCGCGACGCCGTCGCGACGCGGCGTCGGCGTGGCGCTCGAGCGACGCGGGCTCCTGATCCCGGTGCACCCGAACCGCCACGTCGTGCCGACCGAGGTGGCGGCGATCATCGGCGCGACCCGCGAGGCGGAGCGGGCGACCCGGCGCGCGCAGGTGAAGAGCTTCGTCGTCTCCGGCGATCACGCGCCGCGGCGCGCGCGCTTCGCCAGCGATCCGGGGATCGCCGCGATGGGGCTCGCGCTCGCGGCGCGCGAGTCGGGCAACGAGGTCCGCCCCGGCATCGGCACGCCGAAGTCGCTCGTCCAGCGCATGGCGGCTCGCTTCGGCCGCGACCCGCAGCACGTCGCGATCCTCACCGCGCTGTCGCGCGCCGTCGGGCTGTGGGACGCGTCGGCGCTCAGCTCGTCGGCGCCGCCCGGCTCGCTCGTCCTCACCGAGCTCGGCGCGATCCTCTTCCAGACGTGGCACCGCGGCGGCGCGTGGGACGAGGCGCGCGCCGAAGCCGAGGTGCTCCGGATCGCGCCCGACGCGCGCGACGCGAGCCCCATCACGGCGGTCCGCGGGATGGTCCTCGACGCGCTCCTCGATCTCGCCGACGGCGGCTGGGTCCCGTGGTCGTCGCTCAGCGGCTACTTGAAGAGCGACCACCGGGTCCCCGGGATCGCGCGGCTCCTCCGGCGATGGGCCGAGCGCGTCGGCGCGGACCCGGTCGAGCCGATGGAGGTCGCGCGCCGGATCGTCCACGACAGCCTGCACGCGCTCGGCGTGGTCGATCTCGGCGACGAGGAGTCGCTCGACGACGGCAGCGGCTCCGGCAGCACGCTCACCCTCCGCCTCACGGCGCGCGGCCGCGCGCTCCTCGCCGATCGCCCGCTCTCCGGCGACCCCTCCCCGTCCAAGTTCCTCGACACCCACATCCTCCGGGTCGGCGTGTCGGCGCGCGTCTCGGCCATCCTCGCCGTGGCGCCGTTCGTCGAGGTCGAGCGCGCCTTCGAGACGTTGGACCTGATGGTCGCGCCGCAGACCCTCGCGCGCGCCCTGTCCGCCGGCTTCGACGCCGAGTCGCTCCGCCAGCGGATCGAGAGCCTCGCGCCGCTGCCCGAGTCGCTGTCGCGCACGCTCGCCCAGGCGAGCATCGTCCTCGGCCGCACGACGTACACGCCCGCCACCGGCTTCCTGTGGGTCGAAGACGCGAACCTCCGCGAGCTGCTCCGCACGCGCCGCGCCACCGCGGATCTGTTCGCCGACCCCTCGCCGCCCGCCGGCCTGATCGTGCAGGCCGGCGTCGACCTCGACAAGCTCGCGCGGCGATGCCGGACCGTGGGGATCGAGATTGTCATCGAGGGGAGCGTGGTCCGGGTGCGGTCGATCCCGCCGAGCCGCGCCACGCCGGCGCGCGGGACGCGGTCGTAGCGATCACGGGGTCGACGCCGCGGCGCGGGGCGGCGCGAACCGCGCGACGCGGGGCGGCGGGGGCGGCGGCGACGGGGCGGGGTGCGGCGCGGGGTCTCGCCGCGCCGCGCTACGGGACGGTGACGCGGGCGCGCGTCGCGCGCGGGAACGGCGACGAGGTCCGCGCGAACGGCGCGGGCGCGCCGATTGCTCTTCGGACGAACCATGGTCGACTCGCTCCGATCGCCACGCGCGCGCGCCGCCGCCGCGTCGGCGGCCGCCTTCCTCGCCTGTACGCTGGTCGCGCCGCGGTCCGCGCGCGCCGACTCGCTCCGCCGATTCACGGAGGCGCACGAGCCGCGCGGCTCGCGCTCCTCGACGGCGAGCCGCTCGCCGGAGTCGTCGAGCGGCTCGCACCACCACGGCCACGGCGACGCGGTGCTCCTGGCGGAGGCGATCCGCGTCGTGGCCGACGGCGTCTATGCGCTCGGCGAGGTGGCCGTCGACGCGACGCGCGACGATCCGCCGAGCGAGCCGAGCGAGGCGCCGCGCACGTTCCCCGCCGCGGTCATCTACGGCGACGGCGGCGAGGGGGCGTACGTGCAGCCGTGGCGGATCGACCTCGAGGAGAACGCGGTGCACGACGGCGGCGCGGCGCGGCGCGGCGAGGTCACGCTCGGCGGCTTCCTCGGGACGAACGAGCAGGTGTACGCGCACGACCTGGCGCTCCGCGGCTGGCTCGGCCTCTTCGTCGCGCAAGGATCGTGGGAGCGTTTTTACGAGCCGCGCCCGTCGCTCGACACGCTCGACATGTTCCGCGTGCACCTCGGCCCCAATATCCTCGGCTCGAAGGCGAAGTCGATCGAGCTCTACACGCTCCTCGGCGCGTCGGCGCTCCACGGCTCGGACGGCGCGGTGCTCCCGGCGTTCGACATGGCGCTCGAAGCGCGCGCGTACCCGCTGCGCCCGTTCGCGTTCTTCGCGTCGACCACGCTCAGCGTCTTCGGCGAGGGCCCGCCGCTCCTCGACGCGCGCCTCGAAGGGGGCGTGTCGATCGGCCGGGTCGACGTCCGCGGCGGGCTGCGCGCGCTGAAGCAGGAGCCGGCGCAGAGCTTCTTCGGCCCGGTGGTCTCCGTCGCGCTCCGGATGTGAAGGCGCGACGGAGGCGCGGCCTCACATCGCGACGCGCGATCGGACCCACGCGTCGACGCTGCCGCGCGCCGACTCGGCGACCACCCGGCCGCCCTGGAGGAAGACCTCGGGGGGGAGCGGCCGGCCGTTGTACTGGCTCGCCATCGTGAAGCCGTAGGCGCCCGCGTCGAGGATCGCCACCTTGCCGTGCGCGGGGAGGACGTGCTCTCCGAAATCGTCGGAGCTCTCGCACACGGGCCCGACGACGCGGAACGCGAGGTCGTCCTCGCGCGGCGCGGCGAGCGGGACGATCCGGTGCTTCGCCTGGTAGAGCGCCGGGCGGATCAGGTCGTTCATCCCGGCGTCGATCATCGCCCAGCGCCGCCCCCCCGCCGCCTTCGTCTGGAGGATCGACGCGACGACGACGCCGTGCGCGCCGACCAGCGATCGCCCCGGCTCGACGTGGAGATCGAGGCGCGCGAGCCCCGCCGCCGCCTGCTCCCTCCGCGCCGCGCGGACGAAGTCGGCGGGGCGCACCGGGCAGCCGTCTCCGTAGTCGATGCCGAAGCCGCCGCCGCTGTCGACGAACTCGAGCTTCGCGCCCGCGGCGAGGAGGTCGCGCGCGAGCGCGAAGAGCGTGCGCGACGCCTCGACGTACGGCTCGAGCGACGTGAACTGCGAGCCGACGTGCGTCGCGAGGCCGACCAGGTCGACGCCCTCGAGCGCGCGCGCCTCGGCCGCCAGCGCCGTCACCTCGTCGCGCGGGACGCCGAACTTCGCCTCGTCGTGCCCCGTCGCGATGTGCGCGTGCGTCCCGAGGGCAGCCTTGTCGACGCCCGGGTTCACGCGGATCGAGACGCGCGCCCGGCGCCCCACCTCGCGCGCCCGCGCGGCGACGCGGCGGAGCTCCTCGGCGCTCTCGAGCTGCACGGCGGCGATGCCGCGCGGGCCGCAGGTGAGCGCGCGATCGATCTCGTCGTCGCGCTTCGCCACGCCGCTGTACAGGATCCGCGCCGGGGCGACGCCGCACGCGAGCGCCACCTCGAGCTCGCCCACGCTGACCACGTCCGCGCCGCACCCCGCGGCGGCGAGCGCGCGCACGATCGGCCCGGCGGTGTTCGCCTTCACCGCGTACGCGACGAGGTGGGGCGCGCCGTCGAACGCCGCGTCGAGCTCGCGCGCCCCGCGCACCATGCCGTCGACGTCGTAGACGTACGCGGGGGTCGCCACGCGAGCAAAATCGAGATCGAGGAGCGCCGCGCCGCCCAGCGTGAGCCGGCCCGCGTCGTCCCGCGTGGCGATGTCGTGAGCCATGGCGCGCAGCCTAACCGCGAAGCGAGCGCGCCGGCACCGTCGGCGTCCAGCCCCGCGAAAAGGGCATATGCCGGGTCAATCGTCTTCGTCGAGCGGCGCGGCGTAGAGGCCACGCTTCTTGAGGAGGCTCCTCAGGTGGTGCCGGGTCAGGTGCGCCTCGCGAGAGGCGCGCGACAGGTTGCCGGCGCAGCGGCGCATGAGCGCCGCCAGGTAGGCCGACTCGAAGCGCTCGATCGCGCTGTCCTTGGCCGCGGGGAACGTGCCGGACACGTCCAGGACGCTCCGCTCCTCCGGCGTCCCGCGGAACCCGCCCCCCTCGCCCGCGACGTCCGAGCGCCGGATGATCCCGTCGCGCGAGAGCGCGCCCGCGCGAAAGAGGACGTTCCGGAGCTCGCGCACGTTCCCCGGCCAGGGCTGCGCCGCGAGGTGGGCCGCCGCGTCCGCGTCGATCATGATCGACGTCGAGACCTCCGACAGGAGCTTCTGCGCGAGGAGCGGCAGGTCGTCGGTCCGGTCGCGCAGGGGCGGGACGTGCACACGCACCTGGGCGAGCCGATAGTAGAGATCCTCGCGGAAGCGGCCGGCGTCGATCTCGTTGCGGAGGTCGCGGTGCGTCGCCGTGAGGAGGCGCACGTCGATCTTGATGGGGGCGCTGCCGCCCACGCGCGTCACCTCGCGCCGCTCGAGCACGCGGAGGAACTTCCCCTGGAGGGCCGCGGGGAGCTCGCCCACCTCGTCGAGGAAGACGGTGCCCGTGTCCGCCGCCTCGAAGTATCCGATGCGCCGCTCGGTGGCGCCGGTGAACGCGCCGCGCTCGTGGCCGAAGAGGAGCGACTCGGCGAGCGCCTCGGGGAGCGACGTCGCGTCGATCACGACGAACGGGTTGGCCGCGCGCGGCGAGGCGGCGTGCAGGGCGCGCGCGACCTCCTCTTTGCCGGTCCCCGTCTCCCCTTGTACGAGCACGCTCAGCTCCTTCGGGGCGATCCGCTCGAGCGTCGCGAAGAGCTCTCGCATCACCACGGACGCGCCGACGAGCTCGCCGAACGACGTGCGCGCGCTGACCTTGGCCGGCGCCGCCTCGGCGTCACGATCCAGGCGGAGCGTCGCGTCGCCGACGCGGATCTCGCCGCCGACGGCGAGCTCGATCTCCGTGACGCGGTGCGCGCCGAGCCAGGTGCCGTTCGTGCTGCCGGCGTCGCGGACGTAGACCCCGCTCACGCTCCTCTGGAGCTCGACGTGCACGCCGCTCACGCGCGGATCGGGGATCACGAGATCGTTCGTCGGGTGCCGCCCGATCGTCGCGGACACGCCGGTCATCGCGAACGCGCGCCCCACGCCGGCCCCGGAGACGACCGTGATGCGCGGCACCGGGACCGAGCTTCGCGCCGAGGACGCGGGGTTCGCCTCGGTGTCGATGCCCCTGACGTTTCCACTCATCGTGACCGGAGCTTAGGTGATTTCGCCTCGTCGATCGCGCGCGTCGCGACGGCGATCGAGCAGGTCAGCCCGCGGCCCCGTCCCGCTCGTCGGCGCAGCGGCGCCGGACGCGCGAGCCGGAGCGCGGCAGATAACTGCCGTGACCACCGGCCGTCACGAGCACTTCCTCGGAGAAGCGACGGCGATTCGAGCGCGGCGTCGACGTAAAGGTAGAGAGCGCCGCCGTTCCCGCGAAGGCCCTCCTGGAGCGCGTAAACGCATAAAAGAAAATTCCACCATTCATACGATCCATTGGACATCGTCACGCGGAGACGCGGCGATGATGCCCGCCTACCGGCGGGCGGGTGGTTCACGGCATCTCCATCGGGGTGGCGCGTCTTTTTCCTGGCCTCGCGACTAGCCAGGGTCGCGCGCGGACGCGGGCCGGCGTTTCGCGTGAGGCCGGCCGCTCTCGGACGATCTGCTTCCATTTCAGCTCGATCGCATCGGCGCGGTGGGTGGACGCCGGCGTGAACAGCTAGCGCGGTCACGGAAATGACCGGGGCGCGCGAAGACCCCTCGAAAACGCTGGCACTTCGGGTGCAGTACGGGGAAGCGGAGGTCGCACCCATGCGCGCAGTCAATTATCGTCCGTATACGATCCTCATCACGTCTGCCTGCGTGTCGATTTGGGCGGGGTGCTCCGGCGAAAACAAAGAAGAGGCGCACTGGAATTGCTACTCGACCCAGGTGCCGATGGGGACGACCGTGGAGTGCGTCAGATCGACGACGAGCGCGATCACCTACGACGGGACGAGCACGGACAACGGCAGCACGGGCACGAGTGACGGAACGGGGACGACCGGGGGCACGGGCTCCGGAACGAGCGACGGAACGGCCAGCGGCACTGGGACAACTGGCGGCACGGGCTCCGGCACGAGCGACGGAACGGGCTCCGGCACGACCGGCGGCACCACCGGCGGCAGCGGCGGGACCACCGGCGGCGGGACCGCGGGTGGCACTACCGGCGGGACCACGGGTGGCACCACCGGCGGGACCGCGGGCGGCGGGACCAGCGACGGCTCGGGCGGGACCACCACGGGCGGCACCACCGGCGGCAGCGGCGGCTCGACCGGCGGCAGCGGCGGGACCACCAGCGGCAGCGGCGGGACGACGGGCGGTACGACCAGCGGCGGCGGGACGAGCGACGGCACGAGCGGCGGCACCGGCTCGGGGGGCACGTCGGGCGGCGCCGAGAGCGGGCCCTTCAACTGCCCGCCGGAGAGCAACTCGCCGCACTGCCCGCCGCGATCGTCGTTCCCGGGGAAGGGCGAAGGGAGCGATCACGCGAATTCGGGCGGCGCGACGGGGAGCTCGAGCGGCGGCGGGACGTCGGACGGCACATCGCCGCCGGAGTGCCCGTACGCGCCCGATCTCACGTATTGCGGATCCGGCGGATCGAGCAGCGGCAGCGCCGGCGCGCCGGGCAGCGACACCGGGACCGACTGCGCCAAGAAGCACTGCGGCGGCCCGAGCGGCAGCGGGTCCGGCGGGTCGACGAGCGGCAGCGGCGGCGACACCTCCGGCACGGGCGGCACGTCGGGCAGCGGCGGCACGAGCGACGGCAGCGGCGGCACGACGGGCGGCACCGGCGGTACCAGCGGCGGCGGCACGACGGGCGGCACCGGTGATTGCACCAGCGGCTGCGGCGGCGATACCAGCGGCACGCCCGGTCACGGCAGCGGGAACGGCAACGGCTACGGCAACGGCGGTGCGACCGGCGGCGCGAACGGCAATGGGTCGAAGAGCGGCTCCACGGGCTCGGGCGGAACGGGGGACGGCAAGGCCGGTAGCGGCGGCGGCTCGACGTGCGTGGAGCACAACGGCCAGACGACGTGCATCGAGGTGCCCCAGTGCTGCGCCGGGACGCACCCCTCGGCGTGCGGCGCGTGCGTCCCGGACGGGAGCCCGGACACCGATTGCCAATCACCGCTCACGGGCGGCTGCTGGATCACGGGGGGCGGATTCATCGTCGACGCCGACGGCAAGGACTCGTTCGGCGGCAACGGTAAGCCGATGAAGGACGGCACGATCAAGGGGCAGTGGAACCACGTCGACCACGGCACGGGGAACCACGCGCACGGCGACGTGACGTACCTCTATTGCCGGCACATCGACGAGCCCGGGCCCGGGGCGCCCAAGGGGACGATGAACCAGGCCTTCTACGGCGGCCCGGCGCGGTGGCGCGAGCACGAGGCGGCGGCGTGGGCCGACGGCTACTGGTTCGACGTGATGGCGAAGGACCACGGCGAGGGGAAGGGGCACGTCGCGGGTGGACCGGATTATTACCACTTCACGATCCGCCTCCAGGCCGACCCGGCGAAGCAGCAGTCCGGGACCGTCGTGTACGAGACGAAGGGCGCGTGGGGGTCGAGCCCGGGCGGCGGCAACTTCCAGATCCACATGCCGAACAACGGCCATCCGTTCACCCAGTCCAAGGTCCCCGCGTGGGTCCTCCCGCTCGAGAACTGATGCTCCCGAGCCGCGTCTCGTCGACAAGCACCCACGCCTCGGTCGTTTTTCGGAGGATATCCATGCTCAGCGTTCGGTCGGCCATATCGCTCTCGATGGGTGTCTCGGTGTCGCTCCTCGCCGCCGCGTGCGGCGGATCGTCGAGCTCGACGTTCGACGACGCGGCTCGCGCCGGCGGACAGGCTCAGGGGGCGGGCGACGCGCCCGGCTCCTTCGTACAAGGGGAGACGGGCCCCACCGGCACCCACGACGCGTGCGTCTCGTCGGTGGCGAGCGCGTCGCTCCAGCCGGTGAACCTCATCATGATGTTCGACAAGTCGGGGAGCATGGGAGACGTCAACAACAAGCCGACTCCCTACGATCCGAACCTGAAGTGGAACCCGGTGACGACGGGGATGAAGGCGTTCTTCTCCGATCCCGGATCGGTGACGCTCAACGCGTCGCTCCAGTTCTTCCCCCTAGGGGACGACATCGCCGGCGTGTGCGGATATCCGTACGCCACGCCCAAGGTGGCGCTCACGCCGCTCAGCACCCCGGCCCCCTTCGTCGACGCCATCGCGTCGACGTCGCCGAACGGCGGCACCCCTACCCTGCCCGCGCTCCGCGGCGCCATCGATTACGCGAAGCAGACCGCGGCGAAGCGCCCCTCCGAGAAGACCGTGGTCGTCCTCGTGACCGACGGCGAGCCGGGGATGATCGTGAACGGGACGTTCGCCGAAGGGTGCACCGACAACGACACCGCCCACGTCGCCACGGCGGCCGCGGAGGCGCTCGCCGGCTCGCCGTCGATCCCCACCTACGTGATCGGCGTCGGCCCGTCGCTCGACAAGCTGAACGCCGTCGCGGCGGCCGGGGGGACGAAGGCCGCGATGATGGTCAGCGTCGACGATCCGACCAAGACGAAGGGCATCTTCCAGGACACCCTGAACGCGATCCGCAGCCAGACGATGTCGTGCGAGTTCGCGGTGCCGCCGCCGCCGGACGGCAAGCAGATCGACACGACGGCGGTCAACGTCGTCTACACCGGCTCGAGCAGCGGCGAGCAGGTCCTCACCTACAGCGAGGACTGCGCGGTCGCCGGAGGCTGGCACTACGACAACCCGGCGGCGCCGACGAAGATCGAGCTGTGCGCCGCCTCGTGCTCGACGGCGCAGAAGGACCGCGGCGGAAAGCTGACGCTCGCGTTCGGCTGCCTCACGAAGACCGTGGTGAAGTAGCGAGCGAAGTAGCGAGCGGGCGGGGCGCGGCGGAGCGAGAACGTGGGGCGCGGCGGTTGAGCGGTGGACTGTCCGCCGGCTGGCGGATCACGTGACCAATCGACAATATTGAACCATTGAATCAACATCGAATCATGAAAACGATTCGACGCACTTTGTTGTGGCTTACATTCGGGTCGAGCGCCGCCGCGATGGCCTTCGTCGCGTGCGGCGGCGACGACGGGACGTCGGTCATCGGAGACGGCGGCCTCGACGGGACGACCGACACCGGCAACCAAGAGGACGCGACCGCCGGTCAGGACACCGGCCCGGGCGACGACGCGGCCCCGGACGCCGGCGACGGCGGGCCGACGGGCGACTCCAGCGACGCTGGCGACGCCGCGGCCGACGCGCCCGCGGACGTCACGCTCGTGCCCGACTCGGGCACGGCGGTGGCCGACGCCGCGCCGGGCGGCGACGCCGGGGCGGTCAACTGCGGCAACATCGACTGTCAGCTACCGGCGCAGACGTGCTGCGCATATCCCATCTTGAACGCGCCGCCGCCGTTCTATCTGGCGTGCTCCACCGGCGCCTCCTGCCCTGCGCTCGACGCGGGCGGATACGACGCCGGCGCGCCCACCGAGCTCCAGTGCGAGGTGCAGGCGAACTGCCCGGGCGCGCAGGTTTGCTGCATCTACGCGCCCTCGGCCGGCAAGATCTCGTCTCATTGCACGACGGAGAACTCGTGCGCGGCCGACGGCGGGACGAAGACCGCCGAGCTGTGCAACCCGGCGCTCGCCGACGCGGGGTGCGGTGACGCCGGCGCCTGCTCGTCCACGAACATCGGCACGTGGCACCTGCCGGCGGGCTTCGGCACCTGCGGCGGAAAGGCGAACTGAAAGGACGTCGAGGGCGGTGGCCAAGGGGGGCCGCCGTCCTCGGCGCCGCGGCGAGGGGGGCGAGGGCGGTGGCCAAAGGGGGGCCGTCGTCCTCGCGGCGCGGTGGGCGAGGGCGGCGGTCACGAGGGGGCCGCCGTCGTCGCGCCACCGCGGCGCGCGTGTTTTTGCGCCGCGCGCGCGCCTGATACGCGGCGGCGCGCGCACCTCTTCAGGTACGCGCGCCGTCGTGATGTGCCGCGGCGCGCGCGCCTCTTCAGACGCGCGCGCCGCGAAAGCTCAGAGGCAGCTCGGGAACTTGAACGACGTGATCTGCGTGCTCCAGTTGAAGGAGCCGGACGTCTTTTCGTATTCGGTCGTGTACCAGAAGGTGCAATCGTCGATCGGATCGACCGTCATCGCGCTGTAGTCGCCCCAGCGGTGGAGGTTGCCGGTCTGCGACCCGCCGCCGGTGAGCACGATGGTCTCGGCGCCCAGCGTCCCGAGCGGATCGCCGGGGGCGCGCCCCGTAAAGCGGATACTGGGAAATAGCGTCGCGCTCGACGCGCTGTACCCGACGGCGATGTTGCCGACCTTGTCCATCGCGATGCTGCCCATCCACCGCGACGTGGAGTCGGGGGCGAACGTCCCTTGCTGGAACAGCGTCGCGCCGCTCGCGCCGTTCGGCGCTCGCAGCTCGTACCAGCGGACGCCGTCGATCTCCGCGCGCTTCGTGCCGCCCGCCTTCACCGAGTGGTTCACGACGAGCGACTCGACCCCGCCGAGGTTCCTGTACGCGAGGCGGTACATGAGCCGATCGGCGAGCGAGTCGAGCGTGTTGTTCGTCCCGGACTGCGGGACGCAGGTGCCGCCGCCGCAGGCCTCGGTGAACGCGGCGACCGGGATCGCGAACGGGCCTGTCAACGTCGCGGCCGTGCCGTCGGCGAAGCCGGAGTGGAACTTCCACTCGTTCAGCGTGCTGGCGGAGAAGTTGAGGAGGAAGTTGGGCGATCCGGCCGGCGGCTGGGTCGTGCCGTCGAGGTCGGACGGGAGCACGCCGCCGAAGCTGTTGCTGAGCTGGAAGCAGCGCTGCGTCGCAGCCGCGCCGGTCAACATCGCCGCGCGGTCGAACGCGCACAGCTTGGCGCCGGCGAACGTCGTCCCGTTGTTGAAGATGTTGTACGTGATGTAATACGCGTCAGGCCACACACCCAGCTTCGGGTAGTCGACGAACTGCGTATTTCCGTAGTTGAACGAATATCGGTTGTACGTGCCGGTCGCGTCCGACGTCGTCGACACCGCGACGCACTGCTCGAACGGACCGCCGCTCGGCACCGAGAACTGGGTGAGGATCCAGCGCCCCGCCGCCTTGTCGTACTGGACGATCGGATCGCCGTCGTTCCGCGCCTCGCAGTTCCCGCCGAAGCCGGCCCAGATCGTGTTGCCGGTCTTGGGGAAGCCTGGAGCGATGGCGCCGGTGGACTTGTCGAACACCGCGAACGACTCGTTCACCCACTGCACGAACTGGGTCGCGCCCACCGCGCCGTTGGTGTCCGGCGGCGCGGCGTTAGGCGCGAAGCCGTAGTCGCCGTTGCCGACGCCGGGGAAGCTGAGCCCGGCGGCCGTCGCCACGGTCGGTCCCGGCGCCGATTGGAGCGCGCCGTCCGGCAAGCCTTCCTTGTGCGGCCCGAGCAGCTTGAGCGGCCGGTCCGCCTTCTCGTCGAGACCGCGCGGCGCCGAGGGGAGGTCGCGGAGCGGACCAGAGACGTCTTGCCGATTGGCGCTCGATATCTCGACGTTGGTCGACGTGAGGCCCTGCTGTGAGTCCTTCTGTGCCTCTGTCGACGGTCCTGATTGCCCCGCGCACCCCGCGCTGACGAGCGCGGTGACAAACCAAATCTGAATACTTTTCATGAATTCTCCCGCGAACTGCCTCGGAGAGGATGCTCCGAGCGGGGCCCGCCCGAGCAAGGCGCACGCCGCAGCTCGACCGCACGAATTCATACAGTTCCTCCGGCGCGTCGGAAACTACGATGACCATCAAACGGTCGTCGCTGTGTCCAGTCGATGGTCGTATCCGACGACGCAGCGCTCCGGGCCGCGCGCGATGAAAACGCCGTCGCGAGACTCCTGACGAGTTCGCCTCGCCGGGACTCTTTGTCGCGTCGGCCCTGACGTAAGACGCGCTCCCGGACGGACCGGGAGACGATTCAGCGGCGCGTGGCGTTCGACGCGTGCGACGGGCGGCGGCCCGGGACGCGCGCCGGCTCTTCACCCGCGACGAACGCGACGCGCACCGGCTTGGGGCGCAAGCGCGCGGCGCGCTTCGCGAGCGACTCGTACGGCGCGCGGCCCACCCGTCGCTCGTCCACGACGAGCGTCGCCCAGATGGCGCCGTCGCGCTCTTCGGCGCGCGCTGCCTCGAGCGGGTCGAACCGGAGGTCGCCTTCGGTCCGCTCTCGGCCGAGGATCTCGTCGCGCACGCCGCGCGCCGCCAGGTCGCGGAAGACGCTCGGTCCGAAGCGGTCGTAGTAGAGCACGGTGTGCGCGGTCGACACGGCGCCTGCCCACGGGTACGTGCGGAGCGCCCACCCCGACGACAGCTCGGCGAGGCGCTCGTCGACGTCGGCGCGCTCGTCGTCGCTCTTCCACGGCTTCGTCGGGGCGAAGAAGATGCCGAGCCCCAGGTCGTCCCCTTCGAGCTCCCAGGTCTCGCGGATGCCGAACCGCGGAGGGTCCTGCGCGACGAGCGAGCCGTGCGTGAGGCCGAACTCGCCGACGATGTAGACCGCCAGGCGGTCCCGCCGGTCGTGGAGGAAGTCGAGGGTCGCGACCGCCTCGTCGTGCGTCTCGGTCGGAAAGTCGGTGAAGCACATCGCCTCGGCGGCGATGCCGGCGCCGGCGAGCCGGTCGATCACGTCGCTCACGACCTCGACCGGAGCGCCCTTGTCGATCAGGTCGAGCACGCGCGGCGACGCCGACTCGACCCCGAGGGCGCACGCGACCGCGCCGCCGTCGCGGAGCGTCCGCGCCCGCTCCTCGGTCAGGTACTTCTCCGGCTTCAGATCGGTCGCCCAGCGGACCTCGAGCCCCGCGTCGGCGATCGCGCGGGCCAGCTTGACGATCGTCTTCGGGGCGACCGAGTCCTGCGACAGGTAGAAGTACCGCGTCCCGTGCTTCGCCTTCAGATCGCGCAGGTGCGCGACGACCGCGCCGACGTCGCGCTCGCGGTACGCGGCGGTACCCACCTCGGCCAGGCCGTAGTGGCAGAACGTGCATTTTCCCCAATAACAGCCGCGCGTCGGGTCGTACGGGAGGACGAGCTCGGGCGAGAGGTAGCGCTCGAGCGGCAGGCCGTCGAAGTCGGGCGGCGGCAGCGCCCGGAGGTCCTCCATGCCGTGCCCGGCGAGGAAGCGCGCCCCCATCAACCGATCGCGGAGGACGACGTTCGGGATCGCGCGGAGCCGCGCGAGCGCCGCCTCGTCGCCGCCCTCGGAGCGCGACGCGACGGCGCGGACCAGCGCGAGGAGCGTGTGCTCGCCTTCGAAGACGCACGCGCTGTCGAACGGGCCGAGCGCGCGGGCGAGCCTCTGGCCCGAGAGGCGAATGAGCATCTGGGTGACGCCGGGTCCGCCGCACGTGACGTGCACGCCGGGGAGCGCGCGCTTGATCTTGAGGGCGAACGCGTACGCGGGCTGGAGCTGCCCCGGGAAGCACACCGAGATCCCCACCACCGCGACGCCCGCGGCGCGGAGCCGCGGGATCAGCGCCTCGGTGACGTACGGATCGAACGGGTCGGACCCGGGGCGGCTCGCGCGATCGATCTCGTCGAGCGTCGTCAGGCCGAACGGCGTGCGGTACGCCGTGAAGTCCAGGTGGAGCGGGTGGTGGGTCGCGGAGACGACGCGGAGCGCCGCCTCGATCGTCGCGACCGCCGCCGCGTACGCGTCGGGATCGAAGAAGCGCGCGGGGTCGCGGAGCGTGGCCTTGGCCCGCAAAATCCCCTGGTGCGCCGCGCGCGCGTCGCCGCGGGCCCGGCACAGCGCCGCGTACTCGAGCTGCTCGGCGTGGGCGAGCGAGCCGCGCCGATCGAGCTCGGCGAGGCGCGACTCGAGCCGGCCGCGGAGCGCGTCGAGGGGCGGAGGCTCGAGGAGCGCGTCGAACGCCTCGACGTTGGCGTCGACGGGGAGGACGCTCACCCCGTTCGCGCGGAGGAACCCCGTGAGCATCGGCACGGCCAGGTACGGCGCCGTCGGATCGCACGTCGGGGGATACACGAGCGCGACGTCCGCACGGTCCATGGCGACGAGGGCGTATCACACGACGGCGCCGAACGCCCGCGCCGGAGCTCGTCTTCGCGAGCAGGCGATCGCGCGGCGGCCCGAGGGACGACGCCCGGGTCAGGGCTGGAAGTCGCGCGCGCGGATCCCGAGCGCCTTCATCTTCAGGTGCAACGTCTTGTAGTCGGTCTTCAGCGACCTCGCGGCGCGGCTCTTGTTCCCGTGGGTCACGCGGAGCGTGTCGCAGATCGCCTTCCGCTCGGCGCTCCGGGCCGCGAGCTCGGCGATGTCCTTGAGCGACGCGGGGCCCACCGTGCCGTTCGCCGTGGCGCTCGAGGGCGCACCGGCGGGGTCGCCGAGGACCGCGCGGAACACCTCCTTGCGCAGGCCGAGGTCCTTCGCCTTCAGCACCGCCTGCCGCACCACGTCGCGGAGCTCGCGCACGTTGCCCCGCCACGGCTGCCGCTGCAGGAGCTCGATCGCGTCGGGCGGGATCGGGCCCACCGGGCGCCGCAGCTCGACGGCGGCCTCGTCGGCGAAGCGCGCCGCGAGGTACGGGACGTCGTCGGGCCGGTCGTGCAGCGGGGGGAGCCGGATCGTGTATTGCGCGATACGGAAATAGAGATCGGTGCGGAACTGATTCTGACCGATGCGCGCCTGGAGATCGTCGTTCGTGGCGGCGACGAAGCGGACGTTCATCGACGCCGCGCGCGCGCCGCCCACCGGGACGACCTGCTGCGACTCGAGGACGCGAAGGAGCTTCGACTGGAGGCTCATAGGGAGGTTCCCCACCTCGTCGAGGAAGAGCGTCCCCCCCTCGGCGAGCTGGAACTGGCCATGCTTTCTACGGTCGCCGCCGGTGAACGAGCCCCTCTCGTGGCCGAACAGCTCGGACTCGAGCAGCGGCTCGGGGATCGCTCCGCAGTCGAGCGCCACGAAGGGGCCGTCGCAGCGGTCGCTCTCGCGGTGGATGGCCTGGGCGACCAGCTCCTTCCCCGTGCCGGTCTCGCCGAGCACGAGCACCGTGAACCGGGAGGCCGCGACGGTCCTCACCTGCTCGACGATCTCCCGCACCTCGGCGCTCGGCCCCATCTGCGCCGCGAGGGCGCCGCCGTCGCCGATCCGGCGCCGGAGCTCGAGGACCTCCGCCCGCAGCGCGCGCGCTTCGAGCGCGCGCCGGACGGTGGTGACCACGTCGTCGTGATCGACGGGCTTGGTCAGGTAGTCGTAGGCGCCGAGCCGCGTCGCGCGGACGGCCACCTTGACCTCAAGGTCGGCCGTCAACATCACGACGGGGAGCGCCGGCACCTTCGACTTCAGAGCGGCGAGCACCTCGAGCCCGTCCATCTCCGGCAGGTGCATGTCGAGGAGGACCACGTCCAAATCCCCCTCGATCGCCCGCGCGAGGCCAGCGCGGCCGTCGTGCGCCGCGACGACGCGGACGCCCTCGGAGCCGAAGATCGCGGCGATCAGCCGGCAGTTCGCCGCGTCTTCGTCCACCACGAGAAGCGTCGGTTGCATGGGCTCCTGCTCGGGCCTCCACGGCGCCGGCGCTAGGGCGACCCTACCTCAGGTATGGCGTCGTCACCATAGCTCACCAACCGGACGAACCGTGGTCTCGCGGGGGAGCGCGGCGGGGCACGGGTCCAGGCACCGGCCCGGCGTGAGCCCCCCCCTTTTCCCGCGTCTCTCGTCACCGTCCACGAGCTCCTCGACGGGGGCGAATCACCGACATCGCCGCCTCTCTCCCTCTCCCTCTCCCCCCCGACGAGCGCGAGCGCGCGAGCTCGCGGGAGGAGCGGCTCACGCGATCCTCGGCGTCGCGCAGCTCCTGCAAACGCGACAACGATCTCCTTGGATTTCAATCACGGCTTCGATGGACGCTCGCGCCCATTCATGAATAGCCTATTCATAAATCACCTATTCATAATCACAGGTCGCCGCGCCCCGAATCCGGCCCATGAGGCCGCGAGGACGGGGCCCATGAGCCTGCAGACAACACCCTCGCGGCGACACCCGAGTCCATTCGATCATCATCCTATCGACGGTGCGTGCAGAAACGGCCGCCGGCTCGCGCGCGACGTCGACGAGACCGGAGGCGCGAACGGAAGGCAGTACCATGTCCGAGAAGCACGACATATCTCGCGAAGAAGAGCTGTGGCAGGAGCTCAAGAGGGTCCGCCACGATCTCGATCGACTGGAGTGTACGCGCGAAGCTCGCCACACGCGTGATGAGAAAGACGAGTGTGAGTCATGGCGTGAGCAAGAGCTCTGGCGCGAGCTCAAGAAGCTGAGACACGAGCTCGAACGATTGCAAAATACTCGAGACCGCTCTTGGTGTGACGAAGATCGAAGCGAAGAGATGGAGGGCGCCATGTGGCACGAGCTGAAACGCCTCCGGCACGAGATCGAGCGCATACGGTGCATGGTCGAGGAAGAGGAAGAGCGCGAGTGCGCGTACGGGAAACACGGCCCGGGCGCCTGGTGCGCGCCGTCGTGTTACGGCGGCGCGGCGTATCCGCCGTGCCCGCCGTGCCCTCCCTTCCCGCCTTTTCCGCCCTATCCGGCGTTCCCGCCCTATCCGCCGTTCCCGCCGTTCCCGCCTTTTCCGCAGTCTCCGCCGCCGGCGCAGAGCTGCGCGCCGTGCGCTCCGCCCTGCGGCCCGCCCCCGTGCAGCAGCTCGTCGTCCAGCAGCTCGTCGCCGACGAGCAGCAGCTCCTCGTCGAGCAGCAGCAGCAGCAGCAGCAGCAGCAGCAGCAGCAGCTCGTCGTCCAGCAGCTCGAGCAGCAGCGGACCGATCAGTTGAAAAGTCACGGAGGTCCATGATGCACGACGACGGCGCCCCGCCCTATCCGCCCTATCCTCCCAACCCCGCGAACCCTCCGTATCCGCCTTACGCACCGTACCCACCGAGCGCGCCCGGGGTGTCGTATCCTCCGATCATCGCGTATGCGCCGATCGTGATCGTGTCCCCGGGGTGCTCGCCGGGCGGCGGAGCGGCGGGCTCGCCCGTCCAGGTCGTCGTGGGCTCGCAGCCGGCGCAGGCGGGGGGCGCCCCGTCGGGCGGCGGCGCCGCCGGCCCCTCGAGCAGCAGCAGCAGCAGCTCGTCGAACGGCGGCGGCTCTTCGAGCAGCAGCTCGTCGGGAGGTGGCGACTCGTCGAGCAGCGACGACGGCAGCACGTCGAGCGGCGACTCGTCGAGCGATGAATGACGTCCGGGGCCTGCTGGAGGGCGGCGCGAGCGCGGAGCGCGCCGACCGTAGGATGTCGAGCCCGAGGAGCGCGCCGATGAGCGACAGTCCGTATTCGAGCCCGCCGTATCCTCCGTACCCGGCGGATCCCTCGAATCCGCCGAATCCGCCCTATCCGCCCTATCCCCCCGCCGCCCCGCTCGTGGCGTATCCGCCGATCATCGCGTACCCGCCGATCGTCGTGGTGATGCCGAGCTGCTCCGGCTGCTCCGCGTCGACGGGGTCGCCGGTGCAGGTCGTCGTGTCGTCGGCGCAGCCGTCCGCCCCCGCGGCGGGCGCGGCGGGCGCCAGCAGCGGCGGCGGCAGCGACTTCGCGTCGACGCTGGGTACGATCGCGAGCGTCGTCGGGATCGTGGGGGCGCTCCTATGAGCCACCAGCGCCGTACCGAGACCGAGCCGCACGCCCTGCACCAGAGGACGCGGACGCTCCTCGACGCGTGCACCCGCCACCTCGATCACATCATCGCCTACGGCGACGCGGAGCACCGGCAGCGCGCCGCCCTCCTTCGCGCGCAGGTCGAAGAGGTCAAGAGCAGGCTCGCCCTCCGAAAGGAGCAGGGGGAGCCCTTCAACCCGAAAGAGAGCCACGTGCTCGAGCACGTGATCCCCATTTTCCTGAGCAGCCTGGCGCCCGGTCGCTAGGAGCCGAAGCCATATTCGAGGAGCTCGCCGCGATGCGCCGCAAAGATTGGCACGTTACGTCGAGCGGCGCCGCGTCTCCTCGCGCGCCGCTCCCCCCCTATCCTCCGAGCCCGCCGTATCCGCCGTTTCCGCCCTATCCTCCCTACCCCGCCCCGCCTCCGTACCCGCCGGCTCCGCCGCTCCCTCCATCCATCGCCGGCAGCGGACCTTTGGTGGTGATGGCCGGCGGAGCGCGCCCGAGCGGAACGTCCGTCCCCGCGCCCGGCACCACCGTGTCGGTCTCCACCTCACCGCCTCCAACGCCGAGCCCCAGCACGGGTGGGAGCAGCAGCACCTCCGGCGGCGCCGATCTGGGCGTGCACAGCGTCGATCTGGCGGCCATCCCCGGGGTCCACAAGGGGACGAGCGCAGGCACGACCCCGTGGCAGACGACGAAGCTGAGGGTCGATCCCGCGACCGTCCCCGGGACCGGATTGCTCGCTTTCCGTAGC
>Ga0105247_10000966_pt1 | contig 21690 bp, 11 predicted proteins | sample KBSS24metaG_FD_81519 | JGI IMG/M metagenome (GOLD analysis project Ga0105247, IMG submission 81519) | Switchgrass rhizosphere microbial communities from Kellogg Biological Station, Michigan, USA - KBS S2-4 metaG | ecosystem: Host-associated > Plants > Roots > Rhizosphere > Soil | place...
CATGAACAGCGTCACTCCCTCACGCCGGCTCAACTCCTTCAGTTGGGCAGTCACTTCCGCGCCTACCATCACTGGCTCGATACTGCCGCGGAAGCTCTGCACCGACGGACGCGGATGGTCACTCGGTAACTCCAGTACAGCAGGTGCTCCCGCCAACTGTTCGCGCCAGTACTCGAGTTGCCGCTCCAACACTTCCTCACGCAGCCACTCCCTTTGCCACACTGCATAATCCGCATACTGAACGGGCAGTTCTTCGAGCGCCGCCGTTTGCCCCGCTGAGAACGCGCTGTAAAGTGCGGCAACCTCTTTGACGAGCACCCCCATGGACCATCCGTCGGAAACGATGTGATGCATCGTCACCAGCAGCACATGTTCTTCCTCTGAAAGTCGTAACAGTCGTACACGCAGCAACGGCCCCTGCTCTAAATTAAAGGGCAGACGTGCTTCCTCTCCGGCTATCAGTTGAGCAATTGTAGGGGCGGCACTCCGTGGCCGCCCGTCTTCGGCCAACACGCTTATTTCCTGCGACGGGCGGCCACGGAGTGCCGCCCCTACAGTAAGATCGGTGATTTGTAATTCCACCTCAGCTGGGGGATGGATGATCTGTTGCGGTTGGCCGTCGCGGATGGAAAACGTAGTGCGCAGCGCTTCATGCCGGCGCACGACTTCCGTAAGCGTCGCACGCAGCGCATCGATGTCGAGCCCGCCCGTAAGACGCACCGCCAGCGGAATGTTGTAGGCCGGTGAAGTCGGGTCGAGTTGATGAATGAACCACAGCCGCTGCTGCGCGTATGAGAGGGGCGCCGCATCTCTTTTGACGCGGATCATTGGCGGAACGTGCTCGCCGAGACCGTTCCTGCTGAGCATTTCAATATCGGTGGACAACTGATTCACGGTTGGATGCTCAAACAGCGAGCGCACCGTCAGCTCCACCTGTAATGCCTCCCGGACGCGCGTGACCACCTGCGTCGCCAACAGCGAGTGGCCACCTAACTGAAAGAAGTTGTCGTAGCGGCCAACTTGCGGCACTCCGAGCAACGTCGCCCAGATACCCGCGACGATCTCTTCGACCTCCGTCTGCGGCGCGACGTATTCACCCGGTCGTCTGCTTTGGCCCTTGATATCTGCGAGCGTCGGGAGTGCGGCATAGTTGACCTTACCGTTCAAGGTCAACGGCAGTCGCTTGAGATGAACGAAGAAGCCCGGAATCGTCTCCCTCAGAATATATTCGGACAAATGCTCGCGAAGCTGCTCGGGATCGATCTCCTGTCTCGCGACGTAATATGCAACGAGGACATCTTTGTACAACCTGACAACGCTGTCTCTGATCTGGGTGTGTTTGTTAAGCGCGCTTCTGATTTCATTCAGCTCCACGCGGTAGCCATGAAACTTGATCTGCTCATCCCGCCGGCCGATGTATTCAAGCTCTCCGGACGCAAGCCGTCTCGCGACGTCGCCGCTGCGATACATCTGCTCGCCTGCGCGGAACGGATTACTGATAAAGCGCTCTTTTGTCAGATCGTCACGATTCAGATAGCCTGCCGCGAGTCCCGCGCCCGAGATGTACAACTCTCCGCACACGTTTTCCGGCACCGGATTCAAATGCTCATCAAGGAGGTAGATTTGCATGTTCGCCGCAGGCCTGCCGATAGGCACAACAGCACGCCGATCGCGTTCCACATCGAAGCGATAAATCATGCAGCCGACGGTTGTCTCTGTTGGTCCATACTCATTGAAAATCTCCACGTGGCCGCCAAAACTGTCGTAGACACTCCGCGCCAGCTCAACCGTCAAAGCTTCACCGCCCACAATCAAGCGCTTGATACGGCGTCTGCTATTGTCCAAATCCTTAGTGAGTACGAGATGACTCGGCGTTAACTTGAGTATGTCAACCCGATCGTCTTCCAGAATCCGCACGATTGGGGATTGCCGTTCATCTTGCCTGTAAACAAGAACCCTGCCGCCTGTCACGAGGGGCGTGTAGATGGAGGTTACCGTGAGGTCAAACGCCAGCGATGAATACAGCGCGAAATCAAGCGGCTGGTCCTGCACATACACATCTTTGGACCAACAAATGTAATTGACCAATGCTTTGTGCTGAATACGGACGCCTTTCGGCTGACCCGTCGATCCGGACGTGTAGATGACATAAGCGACGTCGTCAGGTGTGGCTACATCGAGCGGAACCGGTTCGTCACCAGTTTCCCAACCGGCATCAACACAGATCACACCGCTCGTAACGGGGAGCCGATCTTTCAGCCGTTGCTGCGTCAGAATGCAACCGATCTGCGCATCTTCAATCACGAAGCTGAGGCGCGCACGCGGATGTTCGGGATCGAGGGGCACGTAGGCCGCGCCGGTTTTGAGAACGGCCAGGATACTGACAACTGTTTCCAGCGAATGCTCCAGACTGATGCCGACGTGTGCGCCTGGTCTCACACCGACTCGCTGTAGATGTCGAGCGAGTTGATCCGAACGCTGCTCAAGCTCGTGGTATGTCAGCACCTCTTCTTCATCAACGACTGCCACAGCCCCGGGCGTTCGCGCGGCCTGTTCCCTGATCAGCTCATGTATGCACTTGGCGACTGGATATTCTTCGGCGGTGCGATTCCATTCAAATACTATTTGCCGCCGTTCCTCTTCACGTATTAACGCCAACTGTGAAAGCGGTGTATTCACATCAGCGGCGATCGCTTCGAGCAAGGTGAGGAAGTGAGAGACCATGCTGCTGATAGTCTCGGCCTCAAACAGATCGGTGCTGTAGCCAAGACTGCCACCGATGAAGTCTTCCGCTTCCTGTAAGTTCAAGGTCAAGTCGAACTTCGCGGTCGCGTTGTCGGCGGGCAACGTTTCGAGACTCACGCCGGGCAAGTCCAACCCTCCGAGCGGCGCATTTTGAAGCACGAAGACCACTTGAAAAATCGGTGAGTGGCTGAGCGCACGCTCGGGCTGGAGCTCTTCGACGAGTTTCTCGAACGGCACGTCCTGATGCAGGTACGCTCCCAGTGCTACCTCTCTCACCCGTTTCAACAACTCCCGGAAACTCGGGTCTCCACCGAGATCTGTTCGCAGCGCCAGCGCGTTGACGAAGTAACCAATCAATCCTTCCACTTCGCCGCGTTGACGGTTCGCTATCGGCGTTCCCACCACGATGTCGTCTGAACTCGTGTAGCGCGACAACAGCACCTGCCACGCACCCAGCAGCAGCATGAACAGCGTTACTCCTTCGCGCCTGCTAAGCTCTTTCAGTCGTGTAGTCACTTCCGCGGAAACCATCACCGGTTCGAAGCTGCCGCGAAAGCTCTGCACCGCCGGACGTGGATGATCGCTCGGTAACTCCAGCATTGACGGCGCGCCTGCCAACTGTTCGCGCCAGTAGCTCAACTGCCGCTCCAACACTTCCCCGCTCAGCCACTCTCGTTGCCACACTGCATAATCCGCATACTGGATCGGCAGCTCTTCCAACGGTGACTCTATCCCCTCACACAAGGCGGGATAGAGCAGTCCGACCTCTCGCACGAGCACGCCCATGGACCATCCGTCGGAAACGATGTGATGCATCGTCACCAGCAGCACATGCTCTTCTTCACTGAGCCGCAACACCCGCGCCCGCACCAGCGGCCCTTTCTCTAAATCAAACGGCAGACGTGCTTCCTCCACAGCTATGCGTTGGGCTTCAACTGTAGGGGCGGCACTCCGTGGCCGCCCGTCTTCAGCAAACAAGTCGGTGATTGGTAATTCCAATTGCACCGCCGGATGGATGATCTGCTGTGGCTCGCCGTCGTGGACCGTGAAGGTGGTGCGCAGTGCTTCGTGGCGGCGTACGACTTCCGTCAGCGTCGCGCGCAGCGCAGCGATGTCGAGTCTTCCCTTGAGGCGCACTGCGAGCGGGATGTTATAGGCTACGGAAGTCGGATCGAGTTGATGAATGAACCACAGCCGCTGCTGCGCGTACGAGACTGGTAAAAACTCCGGTCTCGGAACGCGCTCGATGAATGGAGCGACGAGTTCCTTGGTCTCCTTTAATAAAGCAATGTCGATACTTTGAGCGAGGTCCGCCACCGTTGGCGTCTCAAACAGTTGTCGCAGCGCAATCTCGACGTGGAAAAGCTCACGCACGCGTGAGATAACCTGCGTCGCGAGGAGCGAATGTCCTCCTAAGTCAAAAAAGTTGTCATGAATTCCGACTTGTTCGACGCCGAGCAGCTCCGCCCACAATCCCGCCAGGACCTCTTCAGTTGGTGTACTCGCAGCTACGAAGGTCTCTAATAACTCAGGCCGCGCAGAAGCCGGTGCAGGCAATGCCTGGCGATCAATCTTCCCGTTAGGCGTCAGCGGTAGTGAGTCGAGAAAAACGAAAGTCGACGGCACCATATATTCCGGCAGTCGCTCTTTCAGAAAGTCACGCATCGAGCGCCACGACTGCTCTTGCCCGGTGACGACATAAGCCACCAGGCGCTTCTCACCCGGCTGATCTTCGCGCGCGAGAACAACTGCCTCGCGCACATCATCGTGCAAGTTCAGCGTGGCTTCGATCTCCGCGAGCTCAACCCGCAGCCCACGAAGCTTAACCTGATGATCGATGCGACCGAGTAGCTCTATGTCTCCGCCGGAACGATAGCGCGCAAGGTCGCCGGTTCTGTATATACGCGCGCCCGGCTCGCTGCTGAATGGATGCGGGATAAATCGCGCGGCTGTCTGCGCGGGATCGTTCAGGTAACCACGCGCCACACCCACGCCGCCGATGTAGACTTCACCCGAAACTCCGACGGGAACCAGATTGAACCGTTCATCTAAAATGTAGAGTTGCGCGTTGGCAATCGGCCTGCCGGCGAGTGACGTGCCGGTGTCCATCTCCGCGTGAGGAACAGCGTAGAAACTCTGCGACATCGTGCATTCCGTCGCGCCGTACTGGTTAACGATGGTGAGATCCTCGCCGAACGCCGCTCGCGCTTTCACACACTCCGACAACAGCAGATTCTCTCCACTTGTTAAGACTAGTCGTAGTTGTTCGGGTTTGTTTGCGCGTCGCTCAGCCGCCTCCGTCAGAGCGTGCAACAGCGACGGTACAACGCTGAGCAGACAGGTCACACGCTGCTCCGACATCTTTGAGAGCAGTGCCTCGGGATCTCTGGCGTCGGTGTTATTGACGAGCACCAACCGCGCGCCGGCGACGAGCGGGCCGAGAATATCGCGTACCGATGCGTCGAAAGAGAGCGATGCGAGCTGCAAAACCGTATCAGCGTCACTTAGCTCGTAAGCTTTGGTATTGAAGGTGAGATAGTTGACGATTCCCCTGTGCGAAGTAAGCACGCCCTTCGGTTGTCCGGTCGAGCCTGACGTGTAGAAGACATAAGCGAGTTGGTCTGGACTTCTTCTCTGTGCAACCTCTGTGTCCTCTGTGTCTCCGTGGTTGATTTCGCCGGCAAACAGAATCTTGCCCTCGAACGGCGGCAGTTTTTCCAAAAGATGCGGTTGCGTCAGGAGCAGGCGCACGTCTGTATCCGCGAGCAGGAACTTGAGACGTTCCCTGGGATACGCGAGGTCGAAAGTCACGAAAGCGCCACCGGCTTTGAGAATACCGAGCAGCGCGACGACCATCTCGATCGAACGCTCCAAACTGACGCCGACCAACGTCTCGGGTCCGACACCCGCTCTTTGCAGACAACGCGCGGTCTCTTCGGCGCGGCGATTCAATTCGGCGTAAGTAATCTCCTCGCCTTCACAGACGACAGCGATAGCCGAGGGCTGTCGCTCAACCTGTAGCTCAAACAGCTCGTGTACGAGTCTGTCCTGTGGATAGGCGCTCTGCGTCTCGTTCCACGCAAACGTCAACTGTCCGCGTTCCTCAACGCTGATCAGCTCCAATGCGGACAGACGCTTGTTCGGATGGTCCAATGCATCTTCAAGCAAGGTGAGGAAGTGAGGGATCATGCGGCCTATCGTCTCAGCCTCGAACAGATCGGTACTGTAACCAAGACTCCCATCGATCACGTCGTCTCGCTCTTGTAAGTTCAGCGTCAGGTCAAACTTCGCCGTCGCGTTGTCTGCCGCCAGCAGCTCGAGACTCACGCCGGGCAAGTCCAAGCCTCCGAGCGGCGCATTCTGCAATTCGAACATGACTTGATAGAGAGGCGAGTGACTCGTATGGCGCTCAGGCTGAAGCTCTTCGACGAGTTTCTCGAACGGCACGTCCTGATGCAGGTACGCTTCCAGTGCTACTTCTCTGACTCGTCTCACCAGCTCGCGGAAGGTTGGGTCTCCAGCGAGATCCGTCCGCAGCACGAGGGTGTTGACGAAGAAGCCGATTAACTCTTCGGTCTCTACAAAGTTGCGTCCGGCAATGGGCGAGCCGACGACGACGTCCGCCTGCCCCGTGTACCGGTAGAGCAACGCCTTGAACGCCGCCAGCAAGGTCATAAAGAGCGTCGCGCCTTCGCGCTGGCTCAACTCCTTCAACGCAGTCGTCAGACGTTCTGAAATAACGAAGGACTGATCCGCGCCGCGGAAACTCTGCACGGCCGGGCGCACTCGATCAGCCGGTAACTCCAGCACCGCCGGCGCCCCTGCCAACTGCTCGCGCCAGTAGCTTAACTGCTGGTCCAACACTTCCCCACTCAACCACTCCCGCTGCCACACGGCAAAATCCGCATACTGAATCGCGAGCTCTTCCAACGGTGACTCTGTCCCTGCACACAACGCCGGATAGAGCAATCCAACCTCACGCACGAGCACGCCCATCGACCACCCATCCGACACGATGTGATGCATTGTCACCAGCAGCACATGCTCCTCTTCACTGAACCGTAACAGTCGTAACCGCAGCAGTGGCCCATCTGCCAGATCGAAAGGAAGACATGCTTCCTCTACTGCGAGACGTGCGACCTCGCGCTCTCTCTCAGCAAGATTCGTCAGATCGGTGATAACGAGGTTGAGTGGACCGGGCGGATGGATGACTTGCCGTGGCTGATCATCATGGACATCAAACGTGGTGCGGAGCGATTCATGCCGGCGTACGACTTCCGTCAGCGTCGCAACGAGAGCAGCAACATCGAGCCGTCCGGTGAGGCGCACGGCGAGGGGAACATTGTATGCAGGCGAGAGTGGATCGAGTTGATGGATGAACCACAGCCGCTGCTGCGCGTATGAAAGTGGCAGGGTTCCGTCTCTGGCGACGCGCTCGGGTCGTGAAGGTTTCAGAGTATTGCCCGCGCGGAGTTGGGCATCGATGTTTTCTGCCAGATCTGCAACTGCCGGCGCTTCAAACAAAGCGTAAACCGGCACTTCGACCTGAAAGTCTTCGCGCACGCGCGAGATGACCTGTGTAGCAAGCAGCGAGTGCCCGCCTAGTTCGAAGAAGTTATCAAATATCCCAACCTCTTTGAGATTCAGCACCTGCGCATACAACGCCGCCACTCGTTCTTCTGTGGCTGTACGCGGCGCAATCAGATCCGCTTGACGTGTCGTGTCGGGAGCGGGCAGTGCGTGCCGGTCAACCTTGCCGTTGGACGTGAGCGGTAAAGCGTCGAGAATGACGAAGGCCGCCGGAATCATGTGCTCTGGCAGTCGTTCTTTCAGGTGGCTGCGCAACTCGCCAGTGTCTATCGTTTGCTCGGCGACTAGATACGCAACGAGACGCTTGTCGCCAGGTGTATCTTCACGCACGACGACGACACGCTCGCGCACGGCCGGATGACTTCCCAGCACAGCACCAATCTCGCCCAGCTCGACGCGGAAGCCGCGCACCTTGACCTGTTCGTCACTGCGTCCGAGAAATTCGATGTTTCCGTCGGTCAGGTAACGACCGAGATCTCCACTCTTGTATAGCCGCGCACCGGGCTCTTGCGAGAAAGGATCGGGAATGAATTTCTCTGCGGTTAATTCGGGATGATTGATATACCCGCGTGTAACACTGGCGCCGCCGATGTGGATCTCGCCGGCTACTCCGACCGGGACCAGATTTCCCTGCTGGTCCAACAGGTGCAGCCGCGTATTTCCCAACGGCACCCCAATCATCTGATGTCGCAGCGTTTCGGCATCAGTCACCCGATACTGACTACAGATGATGGTGGCCTCAGTTGGTCCATACAGGACGTTTAACTGTGCCGAAGGAAATACGCGTTGCATCTCGCGTAGCAGGTCGGGTGCAACGCCCTCGCCGCCGGTGAAGATCTGTCTTACTTGTTCGTAACGACGATCTGTTCCCAGTGAGTTGAGGATCTGCTTCATCAGCGCAGGGACGGCTTGTATGCACGTCACCTTTTCCAACACGCCTGCCACGAAGCTCGCATCCAATAGCTCACGATTAGCGACGAGCCGGCATTGGGCTCCCGCAAGCAGCGGCGTCAGCAATTCAAAATAAAAAATATCGAAAGCAAAAGGCGCAATGCACGACATCACATCGGTGGCCTTGAACTCGACCGCCTCCTGTGCGGCGAACATCGTATTACACAGGTGTCGATGCTCGACGATCACGCCCTTCGGCTGACCCGTCGAACCAGACGTGTAGATCACGTAAGCGACGTTTTCTGGCGCGACGTCGCAGGGAGGATTCTCCGAGCTGTACTCATCTCCGTGCGTATCAAGCTCGATGATGAACGCGACATCCACCGGCAGTTTTTCCACCAGATGCGACTGCGTCACCACTATTGGCGACTGAATGTCTGCCAGTATGAAAGCGACTCGTTCAAAAGGTAGTTGCGGATCGATGGGAACGAAGGCCGCACCCGCTTTGAGGATGCCGAGGATCCCGACGATCATCTCCGTCGTACGATCCGCGAGGAGGCCGACGCGCATCTCCGCCCCGATTCCCATCTCGCGTAGCTGATGGGCGAGCTGATTCGCTCTCGCGTTCAGCTCCGAGTAGGTCAGCGCTTTATTACCATCACTCACAGCCACAGCGTCAGGGCTACGCTCAACCTGTTCTTCAAACAACTGTGGCAGAAATTTGTCCGCTGCGTAGTCTCTGCTCGTCTGATTCCATTCATAGACCAGACGGCGACGCTCTGTCTCAGTCAGCAATGGCAACTCTGAAAGTGCCTGGTCCGGATTGGCGGCAACGTGCTCGAGCAGCGTCACAAAATTTCCGCACATGCGGCGGATGGTCTCGGCCTCGAACAAGTCGATGTTGTAAAACAACGAGCCGTAAGTCTGATCGCCGGTCTCGAGCGTATTCAGCGTCAAATCAACGAGCGCCACCGTTACGCCTGAGTCGATAGGCGACACGCTTAGGCACGGCAGCTCGAGATCTTCTTCCGGCGTGTTCAGCGAGGCGAACACCACTTGAAACAACGGTGAGTGGCTGCGGCTACGCTCTGGTCCAAGCTCTTCGACCAGCTTTTCAAAAGGCACATCCTGATGCGCGAGGGCGCCGACACACGTCTCCCTGACATGGGCCAGCAACTCACGAAAACTCCAGCGCGCGGCGAGCCGTGTGCGTAGCACCAGAGTGTTTGTGAAAAATCCGATGAGCTGCTCGGTAACGGTCTGGTTACGGTTGGCGACGGGCGAGCCGACGACGATGTCCTGCTGTCCGGTATAGCGATAAAGTAGCGTCTGAAAGCCGGCCAGCAGCAGCATGAACATCGTGACGCCTTCGTCCTGGCATAACTGCTTGAGCGCGTCAGACAGCTCCTTCGAGAGCGTGAAAACTTCGCTTCCGCCTTTGAAACTCTGCACTGCCGGGCGCGGGCGGTCTGTTGGCAATTCCAGGACTGGCGGCGCTCCGTCCAACTGCTGCTTCCAGTAAGTCAGTTGCTCCGCTAAGACTTCGCCTGAGAGCCACTCGCGCTGCCACTGTGCATAGTCCGCGTACTGTATTGGGAGTTCAGCAAGCGGTGATGGACGATCGTTGGAGAAGGCCGTGTAGAGTTGAGCGAATTCACGGACCAGCACGCCCATGGACCATCCGTCCGAGACGATGTGATGCATCGTCAACGACAGGACGTGTTCATCCTCTTCCAGACGCAGCAAGCTCGCCCGCAGCATCGGGCCGCGGGCAAAGTCGAAGGGTCGCAAAGCGTCTTGCACGACGAGTCGCCGTGTCTCAGCCTCTCGATTCTCTGGCGGCAGGTCGCTTAAATCTGTGAATGGAAGTTCGAGTGGCTGTGTGGTGGCGATCAATTGTACCGGTTCGCCGTCCAACGCATCGAAAGTCGTGCGCAAGACTTCATGACGGCGGACGATTTCATTCAATACTCGCTCAAGCGCAGGTATATCGAGTTGCCCTGATAGACGTAAGGCAAAGGGCATGTTGTAAGCGCTGCTCTGCGGGTCCAGGAGGTGTAAGAACCATAGACGCTGCTGCGCAAACGAGAGTGGAAAAACAAAAACCTCTTCTTCCGGGACAGCGAAGTTTTGTTCTGCGACCGAAGGGACGTAATGCTTCGATTCTGACATGGCTAGTGAAGTACGGAGCTACGATAAGCCACAAAAAGAGACGAATATCTTCTTAATTCTTTTTGCTTTTTGGGGGTTACGACCACCTGTGGCGCCTGGTCGGAACAAGTTACAGGTGAGAATAGAAAGAATATAACTAATCGTTCCCCTGTCCAAGCAGGGCGCAGTCTGAGTTAATGCCGGTTAACTGCGGAAGACAGGCTACCGCCCTATCGATCAGTTATTACAATCGAAAGCCAGGCAAATCTCTTTTCCGCCCTGCTAGTTTTCCGAGGAGTAACAGAGTACCACTGCGGAGCGCGTGAGTCATGTATACCCGTCGTGACTCAGTTTGAAATACGCCGAAGGCGTTCGCCAATTTCAGCCCAGGCGTTGGAGCGCCAGCGACAACCCTGGGATCAATATACAAAGGCGAAACAACCCTGAAAGGGTTCGCCAACCATCGAACCCTTTCAGGGTTAGAACGCTTTTATTTGTTGGTTCCCAAGGTTCTCGCAAGCTCGAACCTTGGGCTGAAATTAGCAAACGCCTTCGGCGTATTTTCAAACTACGCCGACGACTTCGTATACGGTTTTGATCGTACCAGTATTACTGATGCGCTTTCCGATCGGCTTTCGTAGGCCAAAAGCTACGAGCGAAGAGTGCGGTCAGGTTCATGCTTCATTTCTGTTTTGCTCCACCACGTTCCACGCGATGATCGACAGCGGATCGATGCAGCCGTAACGGCGTTGTTGCTCACTTGAAGGTCCGAACTGTTTTGCGAGTAGATGAATTTCGGAACAGGCAGCAACGAATGAGTCCACGTGGTGATCTTTCATCATCCTTTGCACAAACTCATTCGCTTCCTTCAGATTGCGATTGAGCTTCACTTCGTAGATCAGATCGTGCATCTGTCTCTGTTCGTCCTCGGTCGGAAAGACGAAGTAGCTCTTAGCCTCTTCCCAACGCGGGTGCCGTTGCAGCAACCCTAGCTTGATAGTACCGGTTGAGCTGATCACGAGGTGCGGTTTCTTTAACGACTCGACCGCGGAAAAGATGACGTCCGGGAGTGAGATGATTCGTTCTCGCAGCGCGCCGGGTAGTTGCGGGAGAAGGTAATGAATCGTGATGCAGCAGATGACAAATTGTGACGCGCCCATGCGATCAAGCAGCTCCAGCGCGTCGATCAACTTCGTGAGTATCGGTTGAGTCTCGCCACGCAGGAACGCTTCTGTTCGATCGGGGAAGGCTGGATCCGAATACATCACCACGACGGGCTCATCCTGTTCCCGCCGCGACCCCTCACCACTGAGCTCATAGATCGTCTTCACAAACTCCGCCGACGCCAGCCCACCCATCCCACCTAAAACACCAAGCACCGGTTTACTCATTTTGTGCCTCATTCGAAGAATATTTAGCCACGAACATTATTGGCTGAGGGGCCAGTGATCGTAGCGGCAACAAGCTACCTGCATAACGTCACGCTCGACCAGGATCGGGTCCTGCAAACGCGAATGTATTCCTTCCGCCAAACGACGCTCGCTCACTTTGTCTGCGTGAAACTGGCGTGTCTCGCGATCGAGCTGCAGGTTGCCGAACGAAAGAAAGCGCACTGCGCCTTCCACGTCGCGCGTCGTCATCACCTCACCGCGATTGTGCACACTCGGCGAGAACGGAATGTCGATGAATCCCTTTTGAAAGCCGGTCACCACTCCCTGAGCAACATCACCATGCCCGGCGATGATGACGCTCTCGAAGATCGCCTCGACCTCACGCCGGATGACCGCACACTCTTCTGCGACTCGTGCCTCGTCAATATGACATTCAGCCGCCGTTGCCAGTCCACTATTAATGAGCTCGATGCCGGTGATGTTGTCAGTGAGTGTCGGAATGCGAAATGCTTCGACCGGAGTCTTGCCGATCATGCGCGTGGCGCCCGAGCGCGCTGCGGTGATCGCGGAGTTTCGAATCAACTCGTCCGCGCGATCCTGGGTGGGAGGAAACGCAGCCATGTACTGATAAAACACCGTGTTGAGCTGCACATCCTTGTAACCCATGTTTCCGAGAATCTCGCTGGTCATCTCCTTCATCATGCGAATCGCGGCGATGTCCTGAGATCGATGGCCCTGCTCTGCATAACCCAGACTGACGCACTTCACGCCCTGCCGCACCGCCAGCAGTGTCTCGAGAATGTTGGTAACGATCGCGATGCAGGGTGGGATCAGAGTCGCTGTTAACGTGCCAAAAAATTCGCGATCGAGAACGACACCATACAATTTGTGATACAGACCAGTCAGGTAATCGACGTACTGCCAGTTTCGAATCGACTCCGCCAGTGAATAGTCTTTGTAATAAGGAATGTTGTAGCAGATGGCGCCGCCCTCAAATGAAGTGACACCACCCGCGTAGGAAATCTCCGCGAGCAGACGCGGGTCGCGCGTGCTGTGACGTGTCTGCAACGGCAGGCGAATCTGCTGCGCGACTCGACGCAATCCGGTGACGCCATGATTGATCACGGGGAAACCATTGATTGTCGAAACGCCTGACACTCTGCTTTCGACAATCGCTTCTTCCGCGCCCACGTAATTGTTGTTGCGCGTCAGCGAGTCGACTTGATACGAGAGCACTTTGACTCCGGCTCGCTTGAAGTTTTTGAATAGCTTGATCTGTTCGCCGACCAGAGCGACGCCGGAACGTGGTTGGACCAGCACCTCTCCCTGGCCCATCCGTGTTTGTGCCTGAATGCGCGGGAAAGAAGGTTGCCGCAGGAGAAAGCGAGCGTTGCCGGCGAGCAGGCGCGCGCCGCTGCCAGTCTTCCATTGCTCGAGCACTTCCTGACGCGACGTCTCAAACGTCTCGTTATCAAGCACCGCATCCGACGCCGTACCCGGCAAAGAGAATGTTGCCGGCATTGATTGTCCCCAGAGCGCGGGATAATTCGCGACTGCCTCCGTGCCGTTTAGATCTCGCATTAGCATGTCGAGCACGGTTTCCAACTCGACAAAGTTAAGGAAGACGCGATTGAAACCCATCTCGAGATAATCACGTTCGGAGCCACTGTTCGATCCGAGATTCCCGCCAAGGTACCAGAGCGTGCTGTTCGTCTTGAACTCGCGTCTGAATGAAGGAAACTCGCGCAGGTAATAACGCGCGTGTCCGTCCATGCTCGAGATCATGACGAGGTTTGCCATGCCGGCCATTTGAAAGAAATCAGAGAGCGTGTTCTGTGTGCCGAGATAGCGAACCTGGTAACCGTGAGCGGACAGGGACTGGCGCAGAATCGTCAGGCCGACGGAATGTGAGTCGCCGCCGATCCCGCCCAGAAGGATGGTATGGCCATTCATTTTGTAACTCTTTGTATTTTGTAAGCTATCTCTGCGGCTCTCTGCGTATCTCTGCGTTCTCTGTGTTGAAAAAGCACTTTAACGCAGAGAATGCAGGGATATGCAGAGAGCCGCAGAGAGATCTCGCGTTTTAGCAGACAGCTCGTGGTGGAGGGTTCACGGCTTCGGCCATTTTGAGCAGATATTCCTGTTGTTTCGACTTCTTTTCAGCTTCCGGAACGTATGCGATCTCGAGGGCCAGCAGGCGATGTGACAACGACATCAGCTTCTTGAACTGCTCCAGCGTGTAGCCTTTTCCAAGCAGGTACGGAATGGTCCAGAAATCAAAAGACCACTGCGGCAGCCAGGTTGATTCCTTGATCTCGAGAAAAGCCCGATCGATGTGATCCATCGCCTCCATGCTGTCCATCGTCGCATGTGACCAGACAAAGCCTTCACCTTCGATCTGATACTTCTCGCGTTGAAGGTCCACCGGCGTGCCGGGCTCGCAATACCACAATTGGGTTCGGTAGTAATCGGGCTTCGTCGCCTTGATGAAATCGACGCTTTCCCTGAACGTCTCTTCGGTTTCACCGGGAAACCCCGTAATGAATGAAGCAAACGTGAGGACGCCGTATTGATGAAGCAGTTCCATGCCGCGCACATACTTCTCGGGAGTCGCAGCCTTGTTCATGTTTTTTAGGATCGTGGGCGAGCCCGATTCAATTCCCAGAAAGACGCCCTTGCAGCCACTCTTCGCTAACAACTCGATGGCTTCTTCATCGGAGTTACTGCACCGGAAATATGAAAACCAGTTGAACTGGTAATTCTTTTCAATCATCAGGCGACAGATTTCCTTGAAGCGCGGCAGTGGGACGTTGAACGTGTCGTCGATGAAGACGAGGTTCTTGATGTAGCCGAGACGTGCGAGCGAATCCAGCTCTTTCTCGATCGTCTCGATCGATGCCAGCGTCAGCTTTCCCGCGCGCGCGGGGTAGTTACAAAAAGAGCAACTGAAGGCGCAGCTACGCGCTGTTCGCGTTTGCACGGTTGGGCCAAGATCTTCACCGTCGAATGTCTGCCAGTCAATGAAGTTCTCGTCGAGGTTGTTTATCTCCGCCTGTTTTGGCGTTCTGCTGAGCTTTCCATTTTCGTGATAGACAATGTTCGGGACTTTGCTCAGGTCACCGCCGTTCTTGAGGGCCTCGATGATCTGAGTCAGAGTATGCTCACCCTGTGCTTCGTTGACGTATATGTCGGCGCCGATGTCTTCGAGCGCCACTGTCAGCGCGCCTTCGTGGTAGTTGCGAAGATGATTTGCGATCAGTGGACCACCGACTACGATCTTTGTCTGCGGATTCCTTTCCCTGATGAACTTGACCATCTCGTTGACCGGCAGGTTCAGAAGATAGAACGTGGTGGTGATCGCTACGCATAACGGGTTGGAATCGAGATATTCAGCCAGCTCATCTTTCTCAAACTGAAAGAGATTGATGTAGCGAGCGTTATAACCGCGCATTCGCAGGTAGTGAGTCAGGTAGACGGCGGCCAGGTTTGGGATGTCACAGGATTTGAGCTCATCCTCGCCTTTTAGATTTCCGCCGTTGGGCGACGCTAATTTCAGGACATGATTGAGCAAACCCACGTAGTTCATGTTTCGGCCATTAATATTGACGAAACTGAAACGCAGATCTCGATAGGCTTCCGAATCCTCGCCGTAGCCTCTTAATAGGGCTTCGTATTCCTCAAAGGGAGTCTCGTTGTAGCCGATTACGACACATTCAAGTTGCTCACTCATTCTTTTAATCCCCGTTTAGCCGCCCCCTCACTTGTTGTTTTGAAGAAAGGCAGGCTACCGCCCTTTGAGCCATTAGAAAAATGGATGAGAATCCGAATTCTTATTTGAGAGAGAGATAGTGTCTGTCATGTTTTAGACACTGTCTGGAGTAAGACTATCGGACGCCCGCATTATCATAAGAGATACGCGCTATCGCTGACCAATCCGACTCACTCAGTCCAGTTGCCATAGCGGTCAGGAAACGATCCCGGACGACACTCGCAAACGGCATCGATACCGCCACTTCTTCTCCTGCCGCAAGTAGCAAACGATTGTCTTTCAATCCGAGCGGTAATTTGAAACCTACCGGCTCAAAGTTGTCAGCAGCGATCATGGCTCCGTAAGTTCGATACACCGGTGCGTTGAACAACGATTCAGTCAGCACCTGTAGCATTGAATCCGGAGCGATGTCGAACTTCCGTCCCAATGCAAATGCTTCCGCTAATCCTTCAATCACGGTAGTGATCAGAAAATTCCCGGCAAGCTTGATCACATTCGCCGCCGGAGCATCTTCACTTGGATGAAAAGTCTTTTGGCCAATCGCGTCGAAAACCGGACGACAGTATTCGACCTGCTCAGCCGGTCCGGCTGCGACGACAAACAGCTTTGCGGCCTGAGCAGCCTCGGGCCGGCCAAAGACTGGCGCAGCCAGATAATGTTGTCGCCTTGATTCGTGCGCCTCCGTGAGACGACGCGAGAGGCTGACGCTGATCGTGCTCATTGAAACATGAATTGCCCGGGCGCAAGAAGATCGACGGCTTTGCCAGGTTCAAACAAAACCTGTTCAACCGCATGGTCGTCCGCCAGCATGGTGATGAGCACTTCGACGTCCGTCACGGCGGCGGCTGGGTTTTCTGCAATCGATGCGCCGAGAGGCTCCAACACTTCCGCACGGCTACGTGTGCGGTTGTAAAGCTTCAGCTCGTGTCCCGCGTTGATTAAGTTGCGCGCGATGGCCGACCCCATGTTTCCCAGTCCGATGAAACCTATGCGCATCTGTTCTACCTCCGTTCAGTGTGCTACTGCTTAGCTACCACTGCGGCGTCACGAATTCTTTTCGCGAGCGCGGCTCGCTTTTCAATGTCGGCTTTTGCTTCTGGTTTGAGTTCCATCCCTTTTTTTAGATCACGAGATGCTTCTGTTGCCTTACCGAGAAGGATGAGTATCATGCCCCGGTTTGCATACGCCTCGGCGATGCCGGGATCAAGTTCGATAGCAGCGCTGAAATCTTTCATCGCCGGCTCGAGACGTCCTTGTTTCATCAACGCGGTGCCGCGTCCCTGCCAGGCCCAGGCATATTCCGGTTTGAGCTCAATGCAACGATTGAAGTCTGTAATTGCGGCCGCTAAATCATTCTTCGCGATCAGAACATAGCCACGATGGAAGTAAGCTTCGGCGCCTTTCGGGTTGATCGAAACGGCCTGATTAAGATCACTCATCGCATTTTCGAGGTCACCGAGATCGTGACTGAGAGCACCGCGATTGTTATACGCTTCATAGAGACTGTTATCCAACTTTAGGGCGCGATTGTAATCACGCATTGCTCCCACACGATCGCCTTTAGCGTTTAAGGCAGTTCCCCGACCGAGATATGCTTGCGCTAGTCGCGGAGCGATCCTCAGGGCGCGGTCGTAGTCGGCTATCGACTGATCAAGAGCTCCGCCATAGAACCTCGCGGCGCCGCGATTTACATACGCGTGGGCCGTAAATGTATCACTGACGCTTATTTCCGTTGCTTCTGCCTGTGAGTCGTCGAAAGCATTACCGCCTTTGGCTGGTTTGACTCCCTTCAAGCGCGCATTGGTTTGAATAGCTTTAGTGAAGTTGTCGGCAGCGGCGATCCAATCGTGCTCTGCGAACTTTTTCTCACCAGACGCGAAGTAGCGAACTGCCAAATCAGGAGTCTGTGCTCGAGTGTCAGGTACACAACCAACGATGACCAGCAATACGAAAAGAATTGAATACCGCATAACGTCTGGAACATAGACCCAGACTGCGTTCGACATATTCCAGGTATTTGCCCCCAGCGACGTCTTTTTGCGTAAGCCACAAAAGGCACAAAAAACACAAAAAAGGGATGATTACTTTTGTGCTTCTTGTGCCTTTTTGTGGCTAACTTTTTACTCGGCCCCGAGATACGTGACGTGCACGTAGCGTCCCAATCTCACGTTATACGCGAGGTACCAACCATCGTGATCCGGATCGTCATAGAGCACGATGTCATCGCTATCCCACAGCCAGTCTGAACACAAGTCGACCTCAAATGGCGCCACACTGAAAGCGTATCCGCCAAACCAGAACCGGCCCGGACCGCCACCGCCCAAACGGAAAACAAACCGTGGTCCAATCCCGCCTGGAAAGCGACCGAACGCCCAGGGATGATCCAAGTGAAACCGTCCATCGTGGCGACCGAAGTCATGTCCTATCCACTGGCCGTTCCAATGCACGTGCGGCATGTTGGGATGCCCGTCGTGATCAGCGAAGTTCCGCGGTCCATGTGACGAACCGCCAAAGTTGCGAGAAGGTCCGGGACCTCCCCGCGGTATGTATCCACCGCCCATCTTTAGACCACTACCACGCGGTATGCCGCCGCCAAAACCTCCGCGCCCACCGCCGCCGAAGCCTCCGTGTCCTCCACCACGCTGAGCGTAGGCAGTTGAAAATAGGACCAGCAAAACTACAATGCCTGTTACTGCTTTCCTCGTCATAGAATCTCCTTTACACCTCTCTTCTCTTCCGCATGTTAGGCAGTGAGACTGAGCGGCGCTTCCGCAAACTTGCCGCGGACTGTCCGTTTTTGCGGGTTCTTATCCCACAAAAAACAATGAGTATGGGCAAGTAACCGAAAGAACTATTTGCAGCGAGTCACTAGTCTTTCACGACGAAGAGGAGTAAGTAGATCACATGTCGCTGCGAATCGTAGACAGTTTTTTATTTGAAATATCCAGAGTGGTAGAAACAGTGTTTGACGAAATGGAGTACCGCTCAGCCAAGGCAAGTTTAAAGGCCGCACGAAAAGAAAGAGTGACTAGACAAAACGACGAGGTGCGAGCTTCTTCGCACCTCGTCGCTTCTTCGATACAAGCGCCAGCAAAAGCCGGCGCGACTAATTCATGATCACGTTAAGACACTGAAATATTCAGCGCCGTCAATGTATTGCCCTCACCCTTCTGGACTTCGACGGTGACAACGTCGTTCGCTTTCACATCGGCGAGAGTCGCATCTTTTCCAGCCTTGGTCACTTTCGTTTCACTTGTGACAGCAACCGTGTGCTCAGCCTTCGTGCTGTCAACGATAGTCAATGCTGTATCGGTAACCGCAGATACGGTTCCGTTCAGCATCGCCGTCTTCATTTTGTGTTCCTTTTTCTGCGGATCTTTGGCTGGCGTGGCCGGATCCTGCGCCATGACAATGCCGGCTGATAGCAGTCCCAGGCAGAGCATCGCCGCACCGAATACCCTTGATACTTTGCTCATCTTCTCTTCCTTCCTTGATCGTATTTCAGTTGACATTAATGACAACGTCCATTAGACAAACACGATTACGCTGGATGGTTACCAGCAACATGTGAAGACGTTGTGAAACGATTGTTTACACGCTGTGTGAATCGTAATCTTTCGATTTGATGTAGATTTAGTGGCGGAGCGACGAACAATGATAAACATCAGACCAGCGGAACAAACAGAGGTTGATCAACTGGCGCAGGTTTGGTTTGACGCCTGGCGCGACGCGCATGCGCAAATCGTCCCGGCGGAGCTTGCACGGTTGCGCACGCTCGAGAATTTTCGCGAAAGAATGCAGAAGGAACTTCCAAACGTGCGGGTAGCAGGCAGCCCGGGCGAGCCGGTTGGGTTCTGCCTCGTCAAGGGCGACGAGCTTTATCAACTCTTCGTCGCAGCCCGGGCGCGTGGAACCGGTGTCGCTGCCGCGCTGATGGCAGATGGAGAGGCTCTGTTGGCCGAGAGTGGTGTTGCGACCGCGTGGCTCGCCTGCGCCATGGGCAACGAGCGCGCTGCCAGGTTCTATGAGAAGTGCGGCTGGCGTCGAACTGGAACGATGACCAACGAGGCAGAAACCTCAGAAGGAACATTTCTTCTTCAAGTCTGGCGCTACGAAAAAACTCTGATCACTTAACTGGCATCAACGAGCCACTCCAACGGTCGCGGCTGAAAACCGAGTTCGCGTTTTGCCTTCGCGTTCGATGCGCCTCGCAACTTCGTCGCGTAGTAAATCGCATCCGCACCACCATCTGCTTTAAGAACGTCTTCAATCGATAGGTGCGGCGGTGGCGGAGCATTTAGCCATCGTGCAAACGCGGGGAGCCATTCACGCACGGCCAAAGGTCGATCACCCGCGATCAAATAGATTCCGGGATTGCCTTGTTCGGCGGCTGCAACCGTCGCCATGGCGGCGTCTTCAATGTGTAACCACGACCAGACGCCTTCGCCGTTCCCGACGATCGGAAACTGTTGCTGTCGCACCTGCCGAGCGACGTCACCATCGGGGTTGAACCACGTGCCTGGTCCATAGAAGAAGCCATAACGACAGGCAATCCCTTCGAGATCGGAGTTCGACAGTAAGCGATGCTCGATCTCAGTTACCAGACGAGCATCTGCTGCAACCGCAGGCGAGGCATCAACTGCCAGCGGTGTTTCCTCATCTGCCAACCCAGGACCTGGAACGGCCCAGAATGCGATCGACTGCCTCACATAACGGCGCACACCCGCTGCTTTAGCGGCTGCCAGCACATTCGCTCCTCCTTCTAAACGGATGCGAGTGTTGCGAGGAGCGGCGGCTTTCATTGATTCACTGGTGTAAGTTTTAGGTAGCGCCGTGAGTTGTTCAATGACCACTTCCGGCCGAGCGCGGCTCACAGCCGCTTTAACCGCATCGCTATCAAATACGTCAGCGATTGCCAGCTCGACGCCTTGTTTCACCAGCGCTTCCGTTCCATCCGGAGAACGTGTCAGAGCAACTATTTCGTGTCCATTAGCAAGCAATTTCGCGAGTAGCGGGCGACCGACCGCGCCCGTTCCTCCGGCAACAAATATCTTCATCTTGCGCTTCCTTTCCCCTGCCAAGAGAGTATTACAAGCAGAATTAAATTCTTACAATTGCTTGCGATTGATGATGGGAGCTTGCGGAAAGTCTGGATCGCTCTTCTCTGTGCAACCTCTGTGTTCTCTGTGCCTCTGTGGTGAGTAATTAGTTAACCACAGAGACACAGAGGACACAGAGGTTGCACAGAGAAGACGTAATTCACACGAGCAGGTTTTCAATCTTCACCGGGAGTTCGCGAACGCGGACGCCGGTGGCGTGGTGTACGGCGTCGGTGATGGCGGCGGCGATGCCGGCGAGGCCGATCTCGCCGATGCCGCGAGCGCCCAACTCGTTGATCTCTTTGTCAGGATAGTCGAGAAAGTGCACTTCGATCGGAGGCGCGTCGAGGTTCACTGTCATGATGTAGTCCGCGAGGTTGCTGTTGATCGGTGCGCCGTTCTGCGGATCGAAAGTGGTCTCTTCAAACAGCGCCATGCCGATGCCCATCACGACCGCTCCCTGGATCTGGTTGCGTCCAGCCAGCGGGTTCAGGATACGACCGGCATCCATCACCGACACAACACGGCTCACACGCAAACGAGCGGTCTCCGGCTGCCACGTAACCTCCACAAAGTGACAACCAAACGAGTGCATGGAAAACTTATTGCCCCCGACAAAAACCGTCTGGTCAGAACTGCCGCTACCTGCGACCTGCCGTGCATTCGCGCGACGCAGCACATCGCCGAACGGAACTCCCTTCACCACTCCTTCAGCTTTTACGTAAATGCGACCACCTCCGAGCGCGAGATCCTCAGGGTTGCGTCCGAAGAAAGGTGAGCCTTGAGTCGTGACTGCTATGATCATTAACGACGTGATCGCCTGGTCCGCAGCCCTAAAAACAGCCGGCACCAACGAACTCGTCGCCAGCGAACCGCCCGAGATTGGACCATCCGGCAGCGAGCTGTCTCCCAGCTCAACTTCGATCTTGTCAAACGGCACGCCAGTCTTCTCCGCCGCGAACATGCAATTGCGCGACGATGGCACGGTGCGAATTGCATGTTCGCGGCGGCTGCGAATCGTCCTGCTATCCATGCCGCACCCGCCATGCCCCAA
>Ga0105247_10000968_pt1 | contig 21677 bp, 15 predicted proteins | sample KBSS24metaG_FD_81519 | JGI IMG/M metagenome (GOLD analysis project Ga0105247, IMG submission 81519) | Switchgrass rhizosphere microbial communities from Kellogg Biological Station, Michigan, USA - KBS S2-4 metaG | ecosystem: Host-associated > Plants > Roots > Rhizosphere > Soil | place...
GCTCGCCGCCGGTCCCGATCCCGATCCCGCGGGTCAAAGAGCTCGTCGCCAAGATCCCGAGCGAGCGCGTGTTGGCGCGCGCGGGGACCATCGTCCTCCGCGATCAGCGGGTCCTCCACCGCGGGACCGACAACCGGTCGACCGAGCCGCGGCCCATGCTGTCCTTGCTCTACTTCGCGCCGAGCGACGCGGTCCCGTTCCCGGTCGCGTCGAACGTCGCGGCGCGCGCCGCGCTCCTCGCGCGCGAGGCGCTCCGGCGCTTGCCGCCCGGCGCGCGCCAGGCCGAGGCGCTGAACCGCGCCAACGCCGCGGGGCGGATCATCGAGTTCTCGGCGCGGACCGATCGCGACTACCGGCGCGCGATCCCGCGCGACGTCTGGGACGATCTCTCGCCGCGCGCGCGTCGCCTCCTCCGCCACGCGCACGTCGAGGGCGCGCTCCGCGATCAACGCGATCACGAGGCGCCGCGATCGCTGCGCGCGACGGTCGACATGCTCCGGACCGCGTTCACGGGGATGAGCGCCGGGCTCGGCGGCCGCCGTCCGCCCTCGAGGAACACGTGACCCGCGACGCCGGTATGGCGCTCGAAGCGTTCGCGCGGCTCCTCGGCGACGAGCACGTCGTGCGCGACGCGGCCTCGGTGACCGCCGCGCGGCAGACGACGTACGCGACGAACCGGGCGCTCGACGCGATCGTCCGGCCCGGCACGGTCGAGGACGTGCGCGCGTGCCTCCGGATCGCGACCGAGCACGGCGCCGCGGTCTTCCCGATCAGCCGCGGGCGGAACTGGGGGTACGGCTCGCGCGTCCCGCCGCGCGACTGCGTCGTCATCCTCGACCTCGGGAGGCTCGATCGGATCGTCGCGCACGACGAGGACCTCGCGTACGTGACCGTCGAGCCGGGCGTGACGTTCGCGCAGCTCGTCGCGTACCTGCGCGAGAAGAAATCGCGCCTGTTCGCCGCGGTCACCGGCGGTCCGCCGCAGTCGAGCGTCGTCGGGAACGTGCTCGAGCGCGGCGTCGGCAAAGGGCCCTACGCCGATCGTTTCCAGTTCTCGTGCGGCTACGAGGTCGCGCTGCCGAACGGCGATCTCGTGCACACCGGATACGGGCGATACGCCAACGCGCACGCCACGCCGGTGGCGCGCTTCGGCCCGGGGCCGATCCTCGACGGGCTCTTCGCGCAGGCGAACCTCGGCGTCGTCACCAAGATGACGATCTGGCTCACGCCGATCGCCGCGCACGCCGCGACCTTCTTCTTCGCGATGAAGACGCAGGATCGGCTCGGGCCGGTGGTCGACGCGCTCCGCACGCTGCGTCTCGAAGGGACGCTGAGGTCGAGCTCGCTCATCGCGAACGACGTGCGGCGGATGGCCTTCGTGCGCCAATATCCGTGGGAGGAGGCGGGCGGCGTAACGCCGATCCCGCTCGCCGTGCGCGAGGAGCTCCGGCGCGGCGTCGCGTGGAGCGGCGACGGGTCGATCTACCCGCCGACGATCGAGCACGCGCGCGCCGACAAGGCGCGCATCCGAGGCGTCCTCGGCCCCGTGGTCGACGCGCTCACGTGGAGCGACGAGCCGGATCCGAGCTCGCCGATCCCGCCCGAGGTCCTCGCCATCGTGCACGGCCTCGCCACCGGACAGCCGGTCGAGCGCACCGCCGCGACGGCGTACTGGCGAAAGCGCGGCCCGGTGCCGGACGATCTCGATCCGGATCGCGATCGCTGCGGGTTCATCTCGTTCAGCCCGGCGATCCCGTTCGAAGGGTCGCACGCGCGAAGGTCCATCGCGCTCCTCGACACGTGCATGGTCGAATACGGATTCGATCCGAACCTGGGGCTCAATTGCGCGAGCGATCGCGCCATCGATCTCACGCCGATGCTCCTGTTCGATCGCGACGTCCCGGGTGAGGACGAGCGCGCCATGGCGTGCCATGACGCGATGCTCGAACGCCTCGCGGCGTCGGGGTACTACCCGTACCGACTCTGCACCGAGGCCATGGACAAGCTCCCGGCCGCTGACGACGATACGCTACGCCTGATGGCGACGTTGAAGCGCGCCATCGATCCGCGCGACATCTTGGCGCCGGGCCGGTACGATTTTCGAAGTCGCTGGCCCTGACCGCGGCCCGGCCGGCTTCGTCCGCCCAGGCCGTCCCTCGATCCCGGAGCGCCGCATGATCGGATCGTTTCCGCTGTCGCCGCTGCAGCTCGGCGCCTACTGGCAATATCGAATCGACCCCGCCGATCCGCGGTATCTCACGGGCTTGCCGTTCCGCGTCCGGGGCGGCGCGGTCTCCGTCGCCCACCTCCGCGATTTCTGGGGCGCCGCGATCGAGCGGCACGCGGCGATGCGCACGACGTTCGGCGAGGCGAACGGCGTCCCGTTCCAGATCGTCGGCCACGGCGCGCCGGCGCCGTTCGTCGAGCACGACGTCCGCGGGTGGACCGAGGCGCGGGTGCAGACGAAGATCGTCGAGCTCCATCGCGCGCCGGTCGACATCGAGCGCGCGAGCCCGTACGAGCTCCACGTCCTGCACCGCGCCGGCGACGACGTCACGATCCTGATGCGGAGCCATCACATCGTCGTCGACCTGACGTCCGAGGACCTCCTCTTCGCCGAGATGAGGGACGCGATCACGGCGGGGCGCGCCTCCGCGCCGGTCGTGGCGGCGTCGCCGCCGCCGCCGCTCACGTACCGCGACTTCGTCGAGCGCGAACGGGCGGCGGCGGAGGGCGGGGCGGGGGAGGCGGGGCTACGCTTCTGGGAGGAGGCGCTCCGCGGCGCGCCGACCACCGTCGATCTGCCGTTCGACTACGAGGCCGGCGCGCCGGCGCGGGGCGGGTCGTTCGGCTTCGAGCTCCTCGACGCGGACCGGGCGGCGCGCCTGCGCGCGCTCTGCGCCGCCGAGCGGACGACGGTGTTCCGCGCGCTCTTCACTGCGTTCGCCGCGTTCTTGTACCGGCACACCGGGCAGGACGACCTCGTCGTCGGCGCGCCGGCCGACTGCCGCGGCAAGGAGTTCGCCGACGTCGTCGGCGACTTCGTCAACGTGATGCCGATCCGCGCGCGGGTCCTCGGCGGCGCGACGTTCCTCGAGCTGCTGCGCACCGTGGGGGCCGACGTCACGCGGGCCGTCGAGCACCGCCGCGTCCCCTTCGCGTCGCTGGTCGAGCGCCTCCGGCCGCCGCGCGAGCCGGGGCGCGCGCCGATCGTGCAGACCAGCTTCAACATGACGCGCCTGCGGCGATGCCGCGAGCTCGAGGGGATCCTGTGGCCGCCGCCGGGGCCGCCGTGGCGCGGGCGGATCGCCGATCTCGACGTCGAGAACGAGCCGCCGGTGCCGGCGCAGGAGGGCCACTTCGAGCTCGCCCTCGCGGCGGTCGAGGTGGGCCCGCGGTTCGTCGGCGAGATCAAGTACGACCGCGCGCGGTTCGCCCCCGAGACGGTCGCGCGCCTCGCGCGGCGGTTCGCCGCGCTCCTCGACGGCGTGCTCGCGGACGCGAGCGTCCGGGTCGACGCGCTCCCGCTCCTGCCGGAGGACGAGCGGCACGCCGTCGTCTCGGGGTTCAACGCGACGGCGCGCCCGTTCGACGACGGCGTCACGGTGTGCTCGCTGATCGAGGCGCAGGTGCAGAGGTCGAAGGACGCGGTCGCCGTGGCGCACGGCGACGCGTCGATCACCTACGGCGAGCTCGACGCGCGCGCCGCGCTGCTCGCGCGCCGCCTCCGCGCCGCGGGCGCGGGCGAAGAGTCGATCGTCGCGCTCCACCTCCCGCGGTCGATCGACTTCATCGTCGCCATCTTCGCGACGCTCAAGGCCGGCGCGGCGTTCCTTCCGCTCGACCTCGCGGTCCCCGACGAGCGGATCGCGACGATGCTCGACGACGCGCGCCCCGCGGTGGTCGTCACGCTGGGCGACCTCGAGGCACGTCTCCCCGCGGCGTGCCCGCGCGTCTGCCTCGATCGCGACGCGACCGCGGATGCCGGCGCGACGGCGGTCGCGGACGGCGCGCGGGGGAGCGCGCGGGACGGTCGGCGGAGCGGCGAGGATCCGTCGCGGCGCCTCGCCTACGTCATCTACACGTCGGGCTCGACGGGGAGGCCCAAGGGGGTCGAGATCGAGCACCGCGGGGTGTGCAACCTCGCCGCGGCGCTGGCGCGCGCGTGGGAGCTCGACGCGGCGAGCCGGCTGTACGCGTTCGCGTCGTTCGCCTTCGACGCGTCGGTCGCCGACGTCTTCCCGACGCTCGTCCGCGGCGCCTCGCTCCACCTCGGGCCGCTGGGCGATCCGCCGGCCGGCGCGGCCCTCCTCGCGTTCCTCGCGCGCGCGCGCATCACGCACGTGACCCTGCCGCCCGCGGTGTGGGCGTCGATGCCGGACGGCGAGCTCTCGGACCTGCGCGTCGCGGTCTCCGCCGGCGAGGCGTGCCTCCCCGAGGTGGTCGCGCGGTGGGCGCCGGGGCGCGTCTTCTTCAACAACTACGGCCCCACCGAGTCGACCGTGTGCACGACCATCGGCCGGTGCGTCGCGAGGGAGGACGCCGCGTCGGTCGGCTCGCCCATCGACAACCTCCGGACGTACGTGCTCGGTCCGTCGCTCGAGCCGGCGCCGATCGGCGTCGTCGGCGAGCTGTACCTCGCGGGGGTCGGCGTCGCGCGCGGCTATCGCGGGAGCCCGGAGCTGACGCGCGAACGCTTCGTCGACGATCCGTTCACGCCGGGCGAGCGGATGTACCGCACCGGCGATCGCGCGCGGTGGCGCGCCGCGGGCGGCATCGAGGTGCTCGGGCGCGTCGACACGCAGGTGAAGCTCCGCGGGATGCGGATCGAGCTCGGGGACGTCGAGGCGGCGCTCCGCGCCGACGCGAGCGTCGCCGACGCGTGCGTCGTGGTCGCGGAGCGCGACGGCGGCCGCCGCGCGCTCGTCGCCTACGTCGTGCCCGCGCCGGGCGAGGGCGTCGCGATCGAGCCGCTCCGCGCCCGCGCCGCGCGGACGCTCCCCGCGTACATGGTCCCGCAGGCGATCGTCCCGATCGACGCGCTGCCGCTCACGACCAACGGCAAGGTGGACCGCCGCGCGCTCGCCGCGCGGGGCCTCGCGCCGGCGTCGGACGGCGAGGGCGCCGCCGGCCCGCCGCCCGACGGGCACATCGAGCGCGCGATCGCGCTCGTGTGGAGCCGCCTCCTCCGGCTGCCGGTCGAGCGGATCGCGCGGAGCAGCGATTTTTACGCGCTCGGAGGCGACTCGCTGGTCGCGCTGCTCGTCGCGCACGAGATCCGATCGACGCTCGGCCTCGACGCCTCGGCGGGGCTCCTCCACGCGTCGCGCACGCTCGCCGCGTACGCGCGCGCGCTCGACGAGGCGCGCGGCGACCTCGTCACGCTGCGCGCCGCCGGGGCCGCGCGGATCCGCATGTACCTCCTGCCGGCGGCGGGCGGCGACGCGACGTCGTACTCGGCGCTGGCGCGGAGCGTCGGCGACGACATCCAGGTCGTCGCCCTCCGCGCGCGGGACGGCGAGTCGCTCGTCGCCATGGCGCGCGCGTACGCCGAGGTGATCGCGCGCGACGCCGCCGACGGGCCGCTCTGGCTCGGCGGCTGGTCGATGGGCGGGGTCCTCGCGTACGAGGTGGCGCGCGAGCTCCACGACCGAGGCCGCCCGGTGTCGCTCGTCGTGCTCCTGGACGCGCGGCTCCCGCGCGCCAGCGGGCCGACGCGGGCCCCGACGTTCATGCGGATGGTGCGCGAGCTCGGCGCCTCCGCGCCGCGCCCCGCAGGGCGGACCGCCGACGAGCTCGAGGCCCTCGCGACGTCGCTCCTCGGCGGGGGAGGGGAGGGCGATCGGCTCGGGCACGCCGGCGCGCGGATCCGCGCGCACGCCGTCGCGCTCGAAGAGCACGAGGTGAAGGAGCCGATCGCCGTCGATCTGCTGACGGTCTGGTCGCGCCACACCGTCGGCATCGACGCGGTGACGCCCTGGAGCGCGCTCACGCGCGGCGGGATCGAAGAGGTCGTGGTCGACGGCGATCACGACACGTTCCTCGAGGAGCCGCGCGTATCGGCGGTCGCCGACGCGATCACGCGCTCCGTGCGCGCGAGCCTCGAGAGGATTTCGCGTTAGCGAGGTATTCAGCGTTCGCGGACGCGTGCGCGCCGCCTCGCGGGCTCGGGGGGGCGCGGCCTCGCATCGACGAGTGCGAACGCGATCGTGCGCTCGATCCCGCGCGGACCTTCGACAGGATCTTGCATTGGTGAAAATGTAATGAAAGGATGCGAGCGCCCTTGAGGCGTTGTGGAGGGACAACCAATCATGAACAAGAATGTACGGTTTCGTTTTGCGTTCGGTGCCGTCATCGCGCTGGTGGCCGCGAATCTGGCGATCGCCTGCGGGGGTGATGACTCGACCAACAACCCCACGACGACGCCCGACTCGGGGACCGACACCGACGGCAGCACCACGCCGGACACGGGGACGCCGTCGCAATACGGGACCGTGAGCGGCACGGCCACCTACGCGGGTACGAAGACCGGCCCGCTCATCGTGACCGTGTTCGTCGACAAGCCGGTGCCCGGCCAGCCGCCCGCGGCGCCCCCGGTGGGCCTCGGGTCGAACGAGTCGCCGACGTGGCCCGGCTCGAACACCTTCTCGATCGACAAGGTGAAGCCCGGCCAATACTGGATCAGCAGCTACATCATGGTCGGCCCGGATCACCGCCAGGGCCCGCACACGGGCGATCCCGTCGGCATCTCGGCGAGCCAGGTCACGGTCACGGCCGGCGCGACGGCGAACGCCACGATCAACCTGATCGACGTCCCGACCGGCGGTGACGGCGGCGGCGACGGCGGTGGAGACGGTGGTGGGGACGGCGGCGCCAAGGACGCGGCGGACGGCGGGGGTTGATCCCGCGGCCGGGTCACCCGACCCGGACGTCACTCGAGCTGCGTGGATCGCGGCGCTCGCTTCGTCAGAAGCGGGCGCCGCTCCTCTTTAAGTCTTCGAGGTACGCGAGCTCGTCGGGCGTCGACGCGCGGCCGAGGGTGGCGTTCCGCTGCGGGAAACGCCCGAAGCGACGCGCCACCTCGACGTGCTTCTTGGCGATGCCGTCGAAGACCTTCTCGTAGAACGGCGGGGCCGACGGATAGAGCGAGCGGAGGTACGCGTACGCGCGCTCCTGCACGCTCGCCTCTTCGGAGTGACCGCGCGGCATGTTGAAGAAGAGGCGCTCCGGCACGGACAGCTCGCGGTCCATCGCGAGCCGCTCGATCCCCTCCTCGGCGAGCGCGTACGCCCGCGCGTCCCCGGCGAACGCGCGCGGGGTCTCGCGGTGTACGTTCCGCGGCACTTGATCGAGGAGGAGGATCAGCGCGAGGCGTGATCGCGGCGCGGCGGCCCACGCGTCGAACGCCCCCTCGAGCGCGCGCTCGCTCGGGCCCCCGAGGGCCTCGCGCACGCGGAGATCCGACGCCTCGTCGCCGCCGAACCACAGCGCCATCCGCGCGTCGAACGCCGCCCGGCCGTCGAGCGGCTCTTCGCCGAACCAGAGCGCGAGGACCTCTTCGGGGGAGATCATGGATCGCTCCCGCTCACGCCGTCCGCGCCGAAAGGCTCGCGACGCCGGAGATCGGCGCGTTCGCGAATGCCAGGTTCGCATACTCGAGCGCGACCTCGCGAGTCTCGGCTTTCTCCATTCGGGTCACGGCCAGGTGCGACACGCCGAGGCCACAACGCGGTGACGCCGAGAATGTGCCGGAAAGCACGATAGGGTGGCTGCTCATCGCAGAAAGCTTCTCTCTTGAGGTCCGCGAGGGTCAAGGATCAACGGCGGCTTTGCGTTTACACCGCAGGAGACGGCGTGTTAGAAGGGCCGCCCATATACGTCTGTTGCACCCGTCGGCGCAGACGACATTCACCCAGGGGGTGCCACTGTGACGCTCGTTGGTATAGCGTTCAAGAACCTGCGCCGCAATCCGCTGCGCACTGGGTTGACGATCACGAGCGTCGCCGTGGCCATCGTCGCGTTCACCTTCCTACGCACGATGATCTCGGCGTGGACGGCGCAGGCCGACCGCTCTTCGCAGAGTCGAGTCATTACGCGGCATAAAGTGTCGTTCGTGATGAAGCTGCCGATTCGTTATGCGGAGGAGGTCCGGCAGGTCCCGCACGTCAAAATCGTCTCGTATGGCACGTGGTTCGGCCTCAAAGTGCCGACCAAGGAAGAGGAGTTCTTCCCGAGCGCCGCGGTCGACGACCAGGTCGTCGACGTGTACGGGAAGGACATGAGCATCCCCGCCGATCAGCGGGAGACCTGGCTCCACGACAAGACGGGCCTGATCGTCGGGCGGCCGATGGCCGACAAGTTCGGGTGGAAGCTGGGCGACCGCGTCACGCTGGTCAGCCGCGACTACCCGAATCCGCCCGGCGGCTGGACGTTTACCGTCGATGCAATCTGGAATAGCCCGACCCACGGGTGGGACGAAAAGTGGATTTACGCCCACTACGACTACGCGAACGACTTTCTCCCGACCGCACGGAAGAACGAGATCCAATGGGTCGTGAGCCACGTCGACGAGCCGCTCAACGGCAATCAGGTGATCAGCGCCATCGATCACCTCTTCGCCGAGCGTGAGCTCTCGACGATCAGCCAGGACGAGAAGACGTTTACTCAAGGTTTCCTCGCGTCGATGTCGGCCATCCTCAGCGGGGTCAACGTCATCTCGTTCGTCATCCTCGCCATCATGGCGCTCATCATCGGCAACACGATCGCCATGGCCGTCCGCGAGCGCACGAGCGAGTACGGCGTCCTCCGCGCGCTCGGCTTCTCCACGCGGGCCATCGTCCTGTCGATCTACGGCGAGGCGGTGTTCACCGCGCTGGTGGGGGGCGTCGTCGGGATGCTGATCGCCGTCCCGGGCATCGACTTCGGCATCGGGCCGCAGGTGATGAAGAACATGGGGAACTTCTTCGGCTCGTTCGCCGTCCCCCCCGCGCTCATCGCCACCGGCCTCTTCCTCGCCGCGCTCGTCGGCGCGCTCGCCGCCACCATTCCCGCGCTCGGCACGATGCGGCTCCGCACCGTCGACGCGCTCCGTCACATCGGGTGAGGGGGTAAACCATGGCTATCCCGCTCGGCTACAACCTGCGCAGCATCATGGTCCGGAAGACGACGTCGTTCGCCACGGCGGCCGGCGTCGCCCTCGTCGTCTTCGTCCTCGCCGCCGTCATGATGCTGGTGAACGGCATCGAGAAGACGATGCGCGACGGGAGCACGCCGGGGCACGCCATCGTCCTCAGCCAGGGCTCGGAGTTCGAGCTCTCGAGCGGGATCGAGGAGGCGGCGGTCAACGTCGTCCTCGCGATGCCCGAGGTGAAGAAGGCGCCGTCCGGCCCCCTCGGCGTCGGCGAGATCGTGATGGTCGCGCTCCTCCCCAAGGCGGGCACGTCCGGCTTCAGCAACGTCACGCTCCGCGGCGTGACCGAGGCGTCGCTCAAGCTCCGCGCGGGCTGGAAGATCGTCGAGGGCACCGCGCCGAAGCCGGGCACCGACGAGGTCGCGGTCGGGCGCGCGGTGCGCGGCCGGTTCGAGGGGCTCGACCTCGGCAACAAGGTCGAGCTCACGCACGGCCGCTCCGTGAACGTGGTCGGGATCTTCGAGGACGCCGGGTCGTCCACCGAGTCCGAGGTGTGGGTCGATCGCAACTACCTCGGGGCCGCGTACGGCCGCACCGGGCTCGTCTCGTCGGTCCGCGTCGAGCTGACGTCGCCGTCCGCGGTCGACGCGTTCGCCGCCGAGGTCGCGCACGACAAGCGCCTCGGCCTCGACGTGGTGAGCGAGGCGACGTACCAGGAGCACCTCTCCTCCGGCGTCACGCCGCTGGTGTCGATCCTCGGCGGCGCGGTGTCGTTCTTCTTCGCCATCGGCGCGATGCTCGGCGCGATGGTGACCATGTACACGGCGGTCGCGAACCGCTCGCGCGAGATCGGCACGCTCCGGGCGCTCGGCTTCGCTCGACGATCCATCTTGTTCTCGTTCCTCGTCGAATCGATCTCCCTCACCCTCATCGGAGGGCTGATCGGCATCGCCGGGGCGATGCTGATGCAGTTCGCCAAATTCAGTATCCTCGCGACCGGTACGTGGTCGGAGGTGACGTTCACCTTCGAGCCGACGGCAAAAGTCATCGTCGTCGCGCTCGGACTTGCCGCGCTCATGGGCGTGTTCGGCGGTTTCCTCCCGGCGATGCGCGCCGCGCGGATGCCGCCGATCACCGCCATGCGCGCTCGGTGAAGGACAAAATGCGAAATAGGACTATTTCCTTCGTTCTCGCCTGTGCCCTCGCCTCGGTCGCCTGCGGCGACAGCCCGCCTCCGCCGGCCGCCGCGCCGCCCAGCCCGCCGGTCGCGCCGACGCCGCCCCCCGTCGCCGCGCCCGCGCCGCCGACGGCGCCGGCCGCGACCGTCGCAGCGGCCCCCGCGCCGCCGCCGATCCCGCAGGAGGACCGCCCCGCCGCGCAGGCCATCACGGTCCCGCCCGAGCTCCAGAAGATCGTCGACGCGGCGGATCGCAGCCCGCAGGACAAGGCGATGGACGCGGGGCGCCACCCCGGCGAGACGCTCGCGTTCCTCGGCGTGAAGCCGGGGATGAAGATCGTCGATCTCGGCGCGGGCACCGGCTACACGACCGAGCTCCTGTCGCGCGCGGTCGGCCCGAAGGGCAAGGTCTACAGCGTCAACCCGAAGACCGTGCCGAAGCCGCTCGCGGAGATCTACGCGGCGCGGATCAAGGGGCTGAAGAACGTGGTCCACATCGAGCGCGATCTCGACGAGCCGCTCCCGGCCGACGTGAAGAACCTCGACGCCGCGGTGTTCATCATGCTGTACCACGACACCGTGTACTGGGGTGCCGACCGCGACAAGATGAACAAGGCGATGCTCGCCGCCCTCAAGCCGGGCGCGCCGTACGTCGTCATCGACCACAACGCGCGCCCGGGCGAGGGGACGACCGTCGCCAAGACGAACCACCGCATCGAAGGGAAGGTGGTCAAGGACGAGGTCGCGAAGGCCGGTTTCAAGTTCGACAGCGAAGGCTTCTTCCTCCGCAACCCGGATGACGCGCGCGACTGGAGCGCCTCGCCGGGCGAGGCGAAAGAGCGGCGCGGAACGAGCGATCGCTTCGTCCTCAAGTTCAAGAAGTAGAAAGACCCACGGTGCGGAGACGACTCCCGTGACGATGAGCACGTCGGCGCGCGCGACCCTCGGTTCGACGCGCGCCGCGCCTGCCGCGAACGCCGCCCGCCGCGCCGCGAGCTCCCGATTCGCGGGCCTCGTGGCGCTGGTCTCCGTCGCGTCGTTCGCATCCGTCGCGTTCGCGTCCGTCGTGATGGTGGGGTGCGACAAGTCCGCGGCCACGAGCAACGATCCGCAGACGACGTTCATGGCGGTCTGCGGTCGGTGTCACGGCGCGCAGGGGACCGGCGGGACGCCGATCGGAATCGGCGGCCCGACGCCGCGGAACTTCCACGACCCGGAGTTCCAGAGGACGCGCACCGACGCGGACATCGTGAAGACGATCCGCGAGGGGAAGCCGCCGGGGATGCCGGCGTTCGGCTCCACGCTCTCGGACGAGCAGGTCCGCGGGCTCGTCGCCATCGTCCGCTCGTTTCAATCAGACGGCGCCGCACAGCACTGACGCGACGGTCGCATCGACGTTCGAACCAGGGGCGAGGAGAAGTGCCATGAAACGATTGTTCAAGCGGCTCCTCGCGGGACTCGGGATCCTCGTCGCGGTCGGGCTCGTGTTCGTCGTCGTTCGCTTCTATGCGTTCTTCCCCAAGGTGAACGCCGCGCCCGACGTGAAGGCGCCCGACGATCCGGCGACGATCGCCCGCGGCGAGTACCTCGTGAAGAACGTGTGCAGCTGTCTCAATTGCCACTCCGACGCGGACGACGGCGAGCCCGGCCAGCCGATCGCGCCGGGCGCGCCGCTCGGCGCGGGGCGACACTTCGCTGCGGCGCACGGGTTCCCCACCGCCACGGGCGGCGACGCGTACGCGCCGAACATGACGTCGAGCAAGACGTACGGGTTCGGCGGCCTCACCGACGGCGAGATCCTGCGCGCGATGCGCGAGGGGATCGGCCACGACGGGCGCCCGCTCTTCCTCTTGATGCCGTACCAGTCCTACCGCGATCTCACCGACGACGACGCGCTCGCGATCATCGCGTACATCCGCACGCTCCCCGCGGTGGAGAAGGACGCGCCGCGCTCGACGACGTTGAAGTTCCCCGCGTCGATGGTGATGCGCAGCGTGCCGCTCCCCGTGGAGAAGCCGGCCTCGCCGCCCCCGCCGAACGACCAGCTCGCGCGCGGTAACTATCTCCTCAAGATCGCGCTCTGCCACAATTGCCACGACACGCAGGACCGCATCCACCGCCCGCTCGAGGGGATGGAGCTCGCCGGCGGCACGCCGTACCACTTCTCGAAGGGGACGGCGATCCCCGCGAACATCTCGAGCGATCAAGCGACCGGCATCGGCGCGTACTCGGACGAGGACATCCTCCGCGCGATCACGCAGGGCAAGACGCGGAACGGCCGGTCGATCTACCTGATGTCCTGGCAGAACTACGCGAACATGACCGACGCCGACAAGAAGGCGATCGTCGCCGCGCTCCGCGCCGCGCCGCCCCAGTCGCACGTCGTCCCGCCGTCCGACGTGCGGTAGGTCCGGCCTCGAGGGGCGCGCGGCCGCACCCCTCGAACCTCCCCCGAGCCGCGCCCGCCGGGCGAAGCTAGCGGACTTCGCGGGGAACGCGGGGGATCACGAAGGCTCGCCGGGGAGGTAGCGGCCCGGCGAGATCAGGTCGTGAGGATCGAGCGCGCGCTTGATCGCGCGGACCGCTCTCCAGTAGCCGGAGCCCGACGGGTCGAGCACGTTCATCGACTGGATGCCGACGCGGTACGGCGGGAAGCCGGCCGCCATGGCGGTCGCGATCAGCTCGTCGACGCACTGCTTCGCCCGCTCGGGCGAGCCGGGCTCGTGGCGATCGAACACGACGTGCGCGACGAAGACGAGCGACCGCGGGTTGATGAAGGCGATCGACGATCCGGTGTAGCGGATCCCGTATTTGGCGTAGACCCGGGAGAGGAGCGCGAGCAGCTCCGCGGCCTGCGCGCCGGTGGCGGGGGACGTCGGCCCGTACGTGTAGTGGCCGCGCGCGGGCAGCGCCGGATCCTCGATCTGCGGGTGCACGGTGATGAGCTGCGCGTCGTCGCTCATCGGGATCCCGCACTGGATCCGGCCGAAGTTGAGCATGCTCTGGGCGACCTTCGCGCGGAGCGCCAGGTCGTCGGGCGTGGGCGCGGAGGTCGCCACGCCGAGCGACGCCATGAACGCGTCGTCCTTCGCCATGTCCTCCTGAGGATCGCGCGGATCGCCGAAGAACAGCGCCGAGAAGCGCCCGAGCGTATTTTTGACCGCCTCGCGGTACGCGTCGACGACGACGCGCGGTCCGCCGAACGACGCGATCGTGTACCACGACCCCTCGGGCGCCCGCGGCGACTCCCACCGGGCCGGCACGATGTGCACGTTGCTCGGGAGGACGTTCGCCATCCGCAACTTCCGGACCTGATCGATCAGCTCCTCGAAGTGCTCGCGCGGCGTCACCGCGAAGCAGGCGAGGAACGCCTCGGGGCGGGGCATCAACCACACCGTAATCCGGAGCACGATTCCACAGTTGGATTGCGTAAAGACTCCGTCGATCGACGGGCCGACCCCCCACTTGTGCGTGTGACGCATACGTGTCCCGAGGAAGTGTGAAAATCCAGTTTCGACGACCGTCCCGTCGGCAAGGAGCACTTCGAGCGCGCACGAATTGGCGAATCGATCGCCGTAAGCGCTGAATCCCATTCCGCGATCCACGACATTGCCGAGGACGCTCGTATCGGGGGTGGCATCCGTGCAGTCCATCCACCACGGGAGGTCGCGTTCCCGCAGAAAAGTATAGAGCTGTCGGAGCGATACGCCGGGTTCAACGACGGCATAACCAATCTCCTCATTCACTTCGATGATCCGGTTCAAATCCCTCAGGTCAAGGACGACCTGGCCCGGTCCGGCGGGACACGCGGCGCCATATCCCCAATTCTGACCGCGACTTATTGGATACAAAGGTGTTCGGTGCCTCGCGGCCACCTGCGTCAAAGCGATCACCTCCTCGCGGGTCCGCGGGCGCAAAACGCCGGCGGGGGAGTACGATCCCTGGACGTTGCTGCGTCCATATCGAGCGACGAGCTCCGGGTCCCGTGTCGCACGCGCGTCTCCGACGATCGCGGCGAATGCCTTAAATGCGTCGTTCATGGTCGTATTTTCCATGCGTCGATCCTCTCGAACCCGATACGTTGGTGGTGTTCACGGGGGGTAACAGAATGATCGCGGGCAAAGCCAGTTGGCCGCACGATTTCGTCGAGCGCTACCGGCGCGCCGGCTACTGGCGCAGCGCGACGCTCGGCGACGCTATCATCGAAGCGGCGCTGCGTGACCCGGCGCGCGAGGCGCTCGTCGACGGCGCTCGCCGCACGACCTACGGAGAGCTCGCGGCGAAATCCGAGCGGCTCGCGCACCACCTCGTCGAGCGGGGCATCTCTGGCGGCGCGCGCGTCGTCTTCCAGCTCCCGAATACGACGGAGTTCGTCGTCGCGTATCTCGCCTGTCTCCGCGTCGGCGCGGTCCCCATCGCGTGCCTGCCGACGCACCGCCACACCGAGATCGGGCACCTCGCGCGCCACGCCGAAGCCGTCGCGTGGCTCGTGCCGTCCGAGTTCCGCGGGTTCGACTTCGTGCAGATGGTCGGCGAGCTCCGCGCCGAGGTCCCGTCCGTGCGCCACGTGCTCGTCGCCGGGCCGCGCGCGGGCGACGGGATGACCCGCCTCGACGACCTCCTGAGCGATCCGATCGAGGACCGCGCGGCCCCGGGCGCGCTCGACGCGCACCGCCCGTCGCCGAGCGACGCGGCGGTGTTCCAGCTCTCCGGCGGCACGACCGGCCTCCCGAAGATCATCCCGCGCACGCACGACGACTACCTCTACAACTCGCTCTGCTTCGCGGGCGCGAGCGGCTTCGATCGCGACAGCGTCCTGCTCGTCGCCGTGCCGATCGCGCACAATTTCCCGCTCGCGTGCCCCGGCCTCCAGGGGGCCCTCCTCCTCGGCGCGCGCGTGGTCCTCGCGCCGTCGCCGTCGCCGGAGGTGGTGTTCCCGCTCATCGCGAAGGAGCGCGTGACGTGGATCCCGGCGGTCCCCGCCACGGCGATCGCGTGGTTGAACGACAAGCGCCGCGCCGAGCACGATCTCCGCTCGATCCGCACGCTCGCCGTCGGCGGGCAGCGGCTGAACCCCGAGCCGGCGCGCGCGGTGGTCGACGCGTTCGGCCCCGTCCTCATGCAGGTGTACGGGATGGCCGAAGGGCTCCTGTGCTGTACCAAGCCGGGGGATCCGGCGGACGTCGTCGTCGAGACCCAGGGCCGGCCCGTCTCCCCCGGCGACGAGATCCGCGTGATCGGCGACGACGGGCGCCCCGTCGCGCCCGGCGAGCTCGGCGAGCTGCAGACGCGCGGGCCCTACACCATTCGCGGCTATTACCGCGCCGACGACTACAACCGGACCGCGTTCACGCCCGACGGCTTTTACAAGACGGGGGACCTGGTCCGCCTCCACCCCTCGGGGAACATCGTCGTCGAGGGGCGGTCGAAGGACGTGATCAACCGGGGCGGCGAGAAGGTGGGGGCCGAGGAGCTCGAGAACGCGATCCTCGGCCACGGCAGCGTCCACAACGTCGCGGTCGTCGGGATGCCCGACGCCGTCCTCGGCGAGCGCGTGTGCGCGTTCGTCGTCCTCAAAGCCGACGCCGGCGTGACGCTCGGCGAGCTGCGCGCGTTCCTCTCACCGCGGATGGCCTCGTACAAGCTGCCGGAGCGCCTCGAGCTCCGCCTGGAGCTGCCTCAGACATCGGTCGGAAAAATATCGAAGAAAGCATTACGCGAAGAAATCAGTGCGCTGCTCACGGCGCAAGCGAGCGTCCCATGATGATGATCCCGATCGAATCGACCCTCATGGACACGGAGGCCGCGTGCGGCCTCACGGCCGTCCAGCTCGTCGAGGGGCTGGAGAACGCGTACGGCGAGCGCGACTTCGTCCTCTACGAGGACGGCGCCTCGTCGCGGATCGCGTGGGGGAAGGCGCGCGAGCTCCTGCTCCTCGGCGACGAGATCGTCGTGCGGGACGGCCGCGGGAACGTGACCTCGCGCGAGCGAGCGCACGATCCCCTGCAGCAGATCGGCCGGCTCCTCAAGGGGGAGACGGCGACCGCGTACGGGTACATCGCCTTCGACGTGGCGCGGTTCTATTACCCGTACTCGAAGCGCGGCTCGATGCCGGCCGTGCACCTCGTGGTCCCCGAGATCGAGTGCAAGCTCCGCGGCGGCACGCTCCGCGTCGACGGCGCGAATCCGAGCGATCTGCTCCGGGCGATGGGCGAGCCGGCGGATCGCACCGCGGAGTGGTCGGCGATCGATCCCCCGTCGCCGTCGGCCCGCGAGCAGGAGGCGTTCCTCTCCCGGGTGCGCGAGCTCCAGGCGGCGATCCGCCGCGAGGAGCTCGAGAAGGCGATCATCTCGCGGCGCGTCACCCTGTCGGCGCGGCTCGATCTCCTCGGCACGTACTTCCTGTCGTACAAGAACGGCGCGGTGCGGAGGTACGCGTTCCGCATGGGATCGCTGCTCGGCGTCGGGAGCTGTCCCGAGATCGTCCTCCGCGCCGAAGTGGGGCGGAGGCGATCCGACCACGTCGTGACCACGTCGCCGCTCGCCGGGACGAAGCCGCGCGGCGTGACGCCCGAGGAGGATCAGCGCCTTTTGCGCGAGCTCTTCGCCGACGCCAAGGAGGTGCGCGAGCACGCCATCTCGGTGCGCCTCGCGGAAGAGGAGATCGCGAGCGTGTCGGTGCCGGACACGGTGCGGATCCACGATTTCATGTCGCTCCGCGAGTACACGTTCGTGCGCCACCTCTCGACGCGCGTGAGCGGCGTCCTCAAGGAGACGAACACCGTGTGGGACGCGCTCCGCGCCGTCTTCCCCGGCGTGACGTGCTCGGGCGTCGACAAGAAGACGGCGATCTCGTGGATCGACGCGCTCGAGTCGCACCCGCGCGGCGTCTACGGCGGCGCGGTCGGCTGGTACCACCCGAGCGGCGTCGCCGATTTCGGGCTCACGCTCCGATCGGTCTTCGAGCACGAGGGGAACGTCGTGCTCAACGCCGGCGCGGGCATCGTGAGCAACTCCGATCCCGAGTCGGAGTTCCTCGAGAGCGAGAACAAGATGCGCACGATGTCGACGCGCCTGGTCCTAAGGTGATCACGCCTTGAGCCAGCGGATCGCGGTCCTCGGCGGCGGTCCGGCCGGGCTCTACAGCGCGCTCCTCTTGAAGGACGCCGACAGGACGCGCGACGTCGTCGTGCACGAGCGGAACCCGCCCGACGTGACGTTCGGGTTCGGCGTGGTCTTCTCCGACCCGACGCTCGATCGCCTCCTCGCGAAGGACCCGCGCGCCCACGCCGATCTCCTGGCGCGCTCCGAGCGGTGGAACGCGATCGAGGTGCGCCTCGGCGGGAGCGTCGTGCGCACCGACGGGCAGGGGTTCTCGGCGGTCTCGCGCCGGGCGCTCCTCGCGATGCTCCAGGCGCGCGCGAGGGAGGCCGGCGTCGAGCTCCGCTTCCAGAGCGAGATCCAGCGCCTCGACGAGCTCGCCGGGTACGACCTCGTGATCGCCGCCGACGGGCTGAACAGCCTCGCGCGCGGGGCGTACGAGGAGGCGTTCCGGCCGCAGATCGAGGCGGGCGCCGCGAAGTACATCTGGTTCGGGACGACGCGGCGCTTCGACGCGCTCACGTTCCTCTTCGAGGAGAACGAGCACGGCGCGTTCGCCGTGCACGCGTACCCGTTCGCCGAGGGGGAGAGCACGTTCCTCGTCGAGTGCGACGAGGCGGCGTGGCGCCGCGCCGGGCTCGATCGCGACGACGATCCGCGGGTCGCGCAGGCGCGGAGCATGGAGTACTGCAAAGACGTCTTCGCGCGGCACCTCGGCGACCACGAGCTCCTGGCGAACGCGTCGCGGTGGCTGAATTTCCGGACGGTGCGCGCGGCGCGGTGGTGGCACGAGAACGTCGTGCTCCTCGGCGACGCCGCGCACACGGCGCATTTCTCCGTCGGCTCCGGGACCAAGATGGCGATGGAGGACGCGCTCGCGCTCCGGGACGCGCTCGACGCGCACGCGCGCCTCCCTGACGCGCTCGACGCGTTCGAGAAGGAGCGCCGCGCCGACGTCGAGCGGCTCCAGGCGTCGTCCGGGCCGAGCCTCGCGTGGTGGGAGCACTTCGGGCGGACGATGTACCTGTCGCCGGAGGCGTTCGTCTTCCACTTCCTCACGCGGAATCAAAAGCTGACGCGCGCGAGCGTCCGCCGCCGCGATCCGGCGTTCGTCGAGGACGTGGAGGGGCGGTTCCGGAGCGAGCACGGCCTGCCGAGCGGCGCGCCCGCGTCGTCGGCGCCGCTCCGCACGCGATCGCTCCGCGCGCCGTCGCGGCTCCTCGCCGAGGCCCCCGCGGGGCTCCGCGCGCTCCCCGACGACGCCCGCACGGACGGCGAGATCCTCGCGTGGGGCGAGCGCGCCCGCGCCGACGGGGCCGACGCCGTGGTCGTGCGCGCGGCGTCGCGCGGCGCGCCGCTCGTCCGCGCGCTGCTCGCGTGCGACGCGCTCCGCCACGGCGCGCGCCTCGCGGTCGTCCTCGACGGCGGCGGCCTCGAGCCGGAGGAGATCGAGACGTCGATCCTCGCGCGCCGGATCGACGCGTACGTCGCGCCCCCCGCCGCCCGCTGAAGCGCGCCTCCTCGCCGCTCGAATCCGCGGGGCGGCGCCGCGCGCTCCACCGCGCCGACAGCGCGGGCCATCGGCGCGGCAGAGCGCGCACTCCTTTGCCGACAGCGCGGGAGCCATCGGCGCGAGATGGCTCGGCGCGAGAGCGCGCGGCGCGAGCGGGCGCGAGGAGTGCAGCGCGGCGTCAGACCGGCGTCGCCTCGAGGACCGCGAGGCCGAACTGGGCCGGGCGGACGGCGTCGAGGCGGAAGCCCGCGCCGGCGAGGAGCGCGCTGAACTCGGGCTCCGTCCGCTCCTTGCTGCCGAAGAAGACCAGCATCATGAGGTCCAGGTGCTTCGCGAGGTGCGGCCCGTTCCCCGGGGGGATGACGCGCTCGACGATGACGAGCTTGCTCCCGGGCGCCATCGCGGCGCGGCAGGTCGCGAGGATCTTCGCGGCGCGCTCGTCGTTCCAGTCGTGCAGGATCATCTTGAGGAGGTACGCGTCGCCGCCGCGCGGCACCTCGGCGAAGAAGTCGCCGCCCACGACCGCGACCCGATCCGCCACGTTCGCCGCGGCGAGGAGCGGCGCCGCGCCGGCGATCACCTGCGGCTGATCGAAGAGCGTCCCGCGCGCGGCCGGGCTCGCGCCGAGGATCGCCGCGAGGAGCTGCCCCTTTCCGCCGCCGACGTCGACGATCGACTTGAACGCGCCGAAGTCGTACGCGGCGAGGACGCCGTCGATGAGCGGCTTCGGCATGCCCGCCATCGCCCCGTCGAACAGCGCGTTGAGCTCCGGGCGCTCGCGGTAATAGCTCCAGACGTCGGTCCCGTGGACGGTCGGGAAGGCGGCCTCCCCGGTGCGGACGCTCGCCTCGAGCTCGCCCCACGCGGCCCAGGTCGTCGCGTGGCCGGCCCAGAGGACGAACGGGCGCACCGAGCCCGGGACGTCGCTCCGGAGGAGCTGTCCCATCGGCGTCAGCGTGAAGCGAGCGCTCTCCACCTCGGCGAAGATGCCGGCGCTCGCGAGCGTGCGGAGCAGGCGGTGCAGCGTCGGCCCGTGCACGCCGAGGCGCGCCGCGAGCTCCTCGGCCGACGCCGGCTCGCGCGCGAGCTGATCGGCCACGCCGAGCTTCGCCGCGGTGTGGATCGCCTGCGACAGCCAGTATCCGGTGGTCATCATCCGGAGCACTTCGGCCGGCGGCAGCTCCGGGCCCGGCCCCGGCCGCCCCTGGCCCTCTTGTCCGCGTGTATTCATGTGGCCCTCACCAGCGCGCGGCGGGTCGAGGGACGCCTCGACGACGAGACCGGCGCGAACGAGGGCGGGAGTATAGAGGAATGGGGTCCGCGCGAATCGCGAATTCCGGCGCCGCGGCCGGCCCGCGCCCGCGTGATCGCCATACTCGGTAGATGGTCGGTCCGGCGGTCGGCAGGCGGGCAGTCGGAGAGCGCGCGCCGGTCGTCGAATTGACACGTCCGTGATCCTCGCGTACGAACGCCGACGTTTCGCTCGGAAATTTGGCTGGATCTTCGCGCCGCGCCGCCGTTGGGAATCGTTGGGGCGCGGGTCATCGCGACATCATCGAAAAACGAACGACAGCGAAACAGAGAAAACCCGAAAACCGAAGGGGGCTTCGAAAACGCCATGGCCAGCTCCAGCACCAACGTCCTCGTCGTCGGCGCGGGACCCACGGGTCTCACGCTCGCGTGCGAGCTCGCGCGCCGCGGCGTCGCCGTGCGCGTCGTCGACAAGTCCTCCGCGCCCGCCGACAGGTCGCGCGCCATCGGCATGCAGGCGCGCACCGTCGAGCTGCTCGATCGCCTCGGGATCGCCGACGCGACGATCGCCGAGGGGAACCGGCTCCGCGGCGTCAGCTTCTACGGCCGGTCGAAGGAGAAGCCGGTCATCCACGTCGACATCCACAAGATCGACAGCCCCTATCCGTTCGTCCTCGCGATCCCGCAGGACCGCACCGAGAAGGTGCTGGGGCTCCACGCCGGGCGCCTCGGCATCCACGTCGAGCGGGGCGTCCGCCTCGAGAAGCTGACGCAGAGCGAAGGCGGCGTCGACGTGCAGCTCATGAAGGACGACGGCACCGAGGAGGCGGCGCACGCCGACTGGGTCGTCGGGTGCGACGGCGCGCACAGCAAGGTGCGCGAGATCCTCGGCGTGCCGTTCGAGGGCGCGCAGTACGACGAGCGGTTCGTCCTCGCCGACGTCGATCTCGCGTGGGACCTGCCGAAGGACTTGCTCATCGGGTTCCTCTCCAACACCGGCGTCGCGATCACGATCCCGCTCGGCGGTGGGCGATATCGGATCATGGGCGACGTGAAGGCCCTCGAGAACGGCGACATGCCGCCGCCGCCCGACGTCGCGGCGGTCTCGACGATGCTGACCGAGCGCGGCGCGCCGGCCTCGCAGCTCGGCGAGGGGACGCACTGGTCGAACGCGTTCCGGATCGCGCGGCGCATCGTGGAGCGCTACCGCGAGGGGCGCGTGTTCCTCGCGGGCGACGCGGCGCACGTCCACAGCCCGGCGGGCGGGCAGGGCATGAACACCGGGATGCAGGACGCGCACGACCTCGGGTGGAAGCTCGCGCTCGTCGTCAAAGGTCAGGCCAGCCAAACGTTGCTGGACTCCTACGAAGACGAGCGCATACCGGTCGCGCGAAGATTGCTCAACACGACCGATCGGGCGTTCATGCTGGTCGTATCCGACAGCTGGCTTGCCGGATTGCTGCGCACCAAGGTGCTCGCCCGAATTGCCGCGTTTGCGATGAGCC
>Ga0105247_10000971_pt1 | contig 21642 bp, 18 predicted proteins | sample KBSS24metaG_FD_81519 | JGI IMG/M metagenome (GOLD analysis project Ga0105247, IMG submission 81519) | Switchgrass rhizosphere microbial communities from Kellogg Biological Station, Michigan, USA - KBS S2-4 metaG | ecosystem: Host-associated > Plants > Roots > Rhizosphere > Soil | place...
AGCCCCGGGTCGTCCGTCCGGTATCCGAAGGCGATCCGGATGTCGGGCCGGGTGTTCGCGAGCTTGAACAGCTCGGCACGGTAGGCGACGTGACGGGGGCTGTCGGCGTAGTGCAGGAACGTGACCTCGCCGCCGTAGTTCTCATCGATCAGGGTGCGCAGCATGGACAGCACGGGCGTGATGCCGCTGCCGCCACTGACCAGCAGCACGCGCTCGGGGCGCTCGTCGGGCAGGACGAAGCTGCCGGACGCCTGGCCGAGCTGCACGACCAAGCCCGGCTTGGCGTATGAGTACAGGTGTTGCGACACGAGGCCGCCGGCGTGTGCCTTGACGGTCAGCTCGATGCGGCCGTCGGCGGTGTGGTGCGAGTTGGCCGGTGAGTAGCAGCGGGTGTGCCACCGTCCGCCGATGAGTACCCCGACCTGCACGAACTGGCCGGCCCGGAAGCCCTGCCACTGCCGGGTGGGGTGCAGCGTGAGCCTTGTGCTGTCGGCCGTCGGACGCTGGACGAGCTCTACCTTGGCCCGCAGTTCGCGGACGGTGAGCATGGGGCTGAACAGCTGGGTGTAGCGGTCGACGTCGTGCGGCGTCGTCAACGCCTCGAGCAGCTTGAGGGGCGCGAGCGTGATCGGCATCGCCGCCTCCTTCCATTCAGTGAACGAATGTACACTCAAACCATGCAAGCTGACGCGAAGCCTGTCAACTACGATCGACGTGTGTCCGACCACACCAGCCGACTGGAGAGCCGCAGCGAGCGCAAGGAGCGCACCCGGCAGAAGCTGTTGGAGGTGACCCTCAAGTTCATCGAGTCACGCAGTCTGGCGAGCATCAGCCTGCGCGAGGTCGCCCGCGAGGCCGGCATCGTCCCGACCGCCTTCTACCGGCACTTCGACTCGATGGATGCGCTGGGTGTGGAGTTGGTCGACGAGTCGATGCGGCCGCTGCGGCAGCTAATCCGGGACGCCCGGCGCGGCCGGAAGTCCAACGTCGACATCATCCAGACGACCGTCGCGATCCTGGCCAGGCAGGTCCGGGAGAACACGGCCGAGTTCCGCTTCCTGTCGCGCGAACGCTATGGCGGCGTCACCGCCGTGCGGCACGCGATCGCCACGCAGTTACATCTGTTCACCAACGAGCTGACGATCGACCTGGCCCGGCTGGTGGACGGCGACAACTGGAGTACCGACGATCTGGAGATGGCAGCCGACCTGATGGTCACCACCATGCTCGCGACCGTCCTGGACCTGCTCGAGGTCGACCAGCGTCACCCGGAGGACGAGAAGGTGGTCCTGGACCGCGCCACCCGGCAACTGCGCCTCATCGCCCTGGGTACCGCGTCCTGGCGCAGCAAGGACTAGCGGCGCGCTGGACGGGCCGCCAGCGCCAGCAGGCGGGCGACCTCCTGGACGGACGGGGCGTCGTCGGGCAGGTTGCCCAGCGTGATCCGGATGTGCGCGCCGGACGAGGTCCGCGCGCAGAACGGCAGCCCCGGCGAGACGCCGATGCCGGCCGCCGCCAGGGTGACGACCGCCCGGCGCTCGTCCGTCACCGGGATCCACATCGCCAGCCCGTCCCCGGCCGGCACCCGGACGCCGAACCCGGCCAGCGCCGCCGCCAGTTGGTCACGGCGGGCGGCGTAGAGGTCGCGCGCCTTGGCGACGGTGGCGACCGTCGCCCCGTCGGTGAGCATGTCGAGTAGGACGCCCTGCAGCAGCCGTGACGTCCAGCCCGGCCCCAACTGCCGGCCCGCCTGCACCTCCGCCACCAGGCCCTCCGGCCCGCCGAGCGCGGCGATCCGCAGGTCCGGACCGTGCGACTTCGAGTACGACCGGACGTGCACCGTCTGATCCGGCAGCCAGGCGCCCAGCGAGATGTCGTCGGCACGCGCGATCGAGCCGGAGTGGTTGTCCTCGATGATGACGATCTCGTGCCGGCGCAGTGTCCGGGCCAGCGCCTTCGCCCGCGCCTGGGTCAACGACGCCCCGGTCGGGTTCTGCGCCCTGGGCTGGTAGACGAAGGCGACCGGTTCCTGCCGCAGCGCGGCGGCCAGGGAGGCGGGCCGGGGCCCGTCCGCGTCCACGTCGACCGGTACGACGACGGCACCGAGCGTCTCGAGCATGTCCAGGAAGGGCGGGAACGTGGGGTGCTCGACCGCCACGTGGTCGCCGAGGCGGACGGTCAGCCGCAGTACCCGGTCGATGGCGTCGAGCGCACCGTCCACCACGGTCAGCGCCGGGACGGCATACGGCCAGGACGAGCGCAGCCACGCCGACAGTTCGGGCAGGACGGGCTCGTCCACGTACGAGGTGGTGGCCGCCCGGTGCGCGACCCGCGCGAGCGCCGGCCCGAGGTCCGGTAGCAGGGCCGGGTCGGGCACGCCGGTGGAGAGTTCGGTGCCGCCGGCCGAGGGTGAGGTCATCTGGTTGTAGCGGCTGGCCCAGCGCGCCTGGTGCGTCACGAACGTCCCGGCGCGGCCACGCGCCACGATGGCGCCGGTAGCGGCCAACGCTCGCCACGCCTCGGCGACGGTGGCCGGCGAGGTGCCCAGGGCGGAGGCCAGTTCCCGGACGGTCGGCAGACGGTCCCCCGGGGCGATGCTGCCCTTGTTGATCAGGCGGTGCAGCGCGCCCGCGATGCCCGAGGCGGAGCGGTCGCCGATGCCGGCGGCGAGCTCCGCGGCGGCCAGCGTCATGGCGACAGTTTGGGCGTTCGGCGCGATTGACGCGAGCCCTTGACCAATCGTTAACCGACCTGAAACGGTTCCGCCGTTAGGTTCATCGAGCCGAAATGTTCAGCCACAAGGATCACATATCTCACCAGCCAGGGAGTGTGCATGACCGTCGTACGTGCAGCCATCTCGCAGACGAAGTGGACCGGCGACAAGGACTCGATGCTGGACAAGCACGAGCAATTCGCCCGGGACGCCGCGTCGCAGGGCGCGCAGGTTATGTGCTTCCAGGAGCTGTTCTACGGCCCTTACTTCGGCATCACGCAGGACAAGAAGTACTACCGGTTCGCCGAGCCGGCGGACGGCCCGATCGTGCAGCGCTTCGCCGCACTGGCCAAGGAACTGGGCCAGGTCATGGTGCTGCCGATCTACGAGGAGGCCGAGACCGGCATCTACTTCAACACCTCGGTGCTGGTGGATGCCGACGGCACGATCCTGGGCAAGTACCGTAAGATCCACATCCCGCATGTCGAGAAGTTCTGGGAGAAGTTCTACTTCAAGCCCGGCAACCTCGGTTTCCCCGTCTTCGAGACCGCCGTCGGCAAGATCGGCATGTACATCTGCTACGACCGGCACTTCCCCGAGGGATGGCGCGAGCTGGGCTTGAACGGAGCGCACATCGTCTTCAACCCGAACGCCACCAAGCCGGGGCTGTCGAACCGGCTCTGGGAGGTCGAGGGCCCCTGCGCCGCGGTCGCGAACGGCTATTTCGTGCTGCAGCCCAACCGCGTCGGTCTGGAGGACAACGAGTACGGCGACGAGGCGGTCTTCTTCTACGGGACCAGCAACGTGATCGACCCGCGCGGCAACTTCGTCGGTGCGCAGGGCAGCAGCGAGAAGGAGGAACTGCTCGTCCGCGACCTGGACATGGACCTGGTCCAGCAGATGCGCGACGACTGGCAGTTCTACCGCGACCGCCGGCCCGAGACGTACACGCACGTCGCGACGCCGGGGGCGAACTCGTGAGCACCACGCTGATCAAGGACGGCACCGTCGTCAACGCCACCGGCACCACCGCGGCGGACGTGCTGATCGACGGCGAGCGGATCGTCGCGCTCATCGCACCCGGCACCACACCGCTGGGCACCATCACCGCCGACAAGGTGATCGACGCGTCCGGCAAGTACGTCATCCCCGGCGGCATCGACGCACACACCCACTTCAGCCTCCCGTTCGGCGGCACCTTCGCCTCGGACAACTTCGACACCGGCACCCGGGCCGCGGCGTGGGGCGGGACGACGACGGTCATCGACTTCGCCGTGCAGAAGTACGGCGAGCGGGTCGAAGACGGCCTGGCCACATGGCACGGCATGGCCGACGGCGAGGCGCACGTCGACTACGGCTTCCACCAGATCATCGGCGGTGTCGACGACGACAGCCTGAAGGCGATGGAGACGCTGTTCGCCGAGGGCATCACCAGCTACAAGCTGTTCATGGCCTACCCGGGCGTCTTCTACTCCACCGACGACCAGATCCTGCGCGCGATGCAGAAGGCGCGGGAGCTCGGGCTGCTGACGATGATGCACGCCGAGAACGGGCCGGCCATTGACGTGTTGGCAGCTCAGTTGGCGGAGGCGGGGAAGACCGCACCCTATTTCCACGGGATTGCCCGCGCGTGGCAGATGGAGGAGGAGGCCACGCACCGCGCGATCATGCTGGCCAACCTCACCGACGCCCCGCTGTACGTCGTACACGTGAGCGCCAAGCAGGCCGTCGAACAGCTCGCCGCCGCCCGCGACAAGGGGCAGAACGTCTTTGCGGAGACGTGCCCGCAGTACCTCTACCTGAGCCTGGAGAAGAACCTGGGCGCGTCCAGCGAGCAGTGGGGCGATTTCGAAGGCGCCAAGTGGGTCTGTTCCACCCCGCTGCGGTCGGAGGAGGAGGGCCACCTCGAGGCGATGTGGCACGGCCTGCGCACCAACGACCTGCAGATGGTCTCCACCGACCACTGCCCGTTCTGCATGAAGGACCAGAAGACCCTGGGATTGAACGACTTCCGTGCGATCCCCAACGGCATCGGCTCGCTCGAGCACCGGGTCGACCTGCTCTACCAAGGTGTCGTCGACGGTCGGATCACGCTGGCGCGCTGGGTCGAACTGATCGCCACCACGCCCGCGCGGATGTTCGGGCTCTACGGCCGCAAGGGCGTCATCGCGCCGGGTGCCGACGCCGACATCGTGGTCTACGACCCGAACGGCCACACCTCCATCGGGGTCGGCAAGACGCACCACATGAACATGGACCACTCCGCGTGGGAGGGCTACGAGATCGACGGCCATGTCGACGTCACGATCTCCCGGGGCGACGTACTCGTCGAGGACGGCACCTACAAGGGCAGCAAGGGCCGCGGCAGGTACCTCAAGCGCGACCTGACCCAGTACCTGGTGTGACGGCATGGATTTCGGAGTAGTCCTGCAGAATGACCCGCCTGCGTGGCGGGTCGTCGACCTGGCCGTCCGTGCCGAGAACTACGGGTTCACGCACGCCTGGACGTTCGACAGTCACCTGCTGTGGCAGGAGCCCTACGTCGTCTACAGCCAGATCCTCTCGGCCACCCACCGCATGACGGTCGGGCCGATGGTCACCAACCCGGCCACCCGCGACTGGACGGTCACGGCCTCGCTCCACGCCACGTTGAACGACATGTTCGGCAACCGGACGGTCTGTGGCATCGGCCGCGGCGACAGCGCCGTCCGGGTGATCAACGGCAAGCCGGTCACGCTGGCCACGCTGCGCGAATCCATCGGCGTGATCAGGGGATTGGCCAACGGCGAGCAGGTCGATTACAAGGGCAACCTGCTGCGCTTCCCGTGGTCCAGCGGCAGCAAGCTGCAGATCTGGGTAGCGGCCTACGGGCCAAAGGCCCTGCAGTTGACCGGCGAGGTCGGCGACGGGTTCATCCTGCAACTGGCCGACCCGTCCATCACCGCGTGGTCGATCGCGGCCGTCCGGAAGGCGGCCGCCGACGCGGGCCGCGACCCGGAGAGCATCACCATCTGCGTCGCTGCACCGGCATACGTCACGGACGGGACGGCTGAGGGGCTCGCCCACGGCCGTGACCAATGCCGGTGGTTCGGCGGCATGGTGGGCAACCACGTCGCCGACATCGTCGCCCGGTACGGGTCCGAGGGTGCTGCCGTCCCGCAGGCGCTCTCCGATTACATCGCCGGGCGGCAGGGGTACGACTACAACCAGCACGGCAAGGCCGGTAACGAGCACACCAGCTTCGTCCCGGACGAGGTGATCGACCGGTTCGCCCTGATCGGGCCCGTCGAGAAGCAGATCGAACGCCTCGAAGAACTCCGGGGTCTCGGCGTGGACCAGTTCGCCCTTTACCTGCAGCACGACGCCAAGGACGCCACTCTGACCGCCTACGGCGAGCAGGTCATTCCCGCCGTCAACACCCGCGCGACGGCCAAGGAGTAGGCCGCGTATGGGGTTGTGGAACCGCAGCCGTGGGGTCGTGCTCGGCATCGTCGGGATCGGGCTGCTGGCCGGGTTCTGGGAGCTGTACAAGGCCGTCGGTCCCGTCGCCGGCTGGAAGATCGATCAGACGATCTGGCTGCCGCGAGCCAACGACGCGATCATGCCGCACGTCTGGGAGATGATCTCCAAGTTCGGCGACCCAGTGGTCAGCAAGGGCGGCGAGACCATCGGTCACCTCGTCCTCTTCGGCACGCTTTACACCCTCAAGCTGGCCGGCTGCGGCTGGCTCATCGGCGTGCTGATCGGGTTCGGACTGGCACTGCTGATGAGCCGATCCCGGATCGCCGAGTCGGCGCTGCTGCCGTGGGTGATCGCCAGCCAGACCATCCCGGTCATCGCGATCGGCCCGCTGCTGGCGGCGTGGGGGCAGTACATCAAGGTCGGCGACTGGCATTGGGACCTGCCCCAGTCGGCCATCGTCATCTCGGCGTTCCTCGCGTTCTTCCCGATGGCGGTCGGCGCGCTGCGCGGCCTGACCTCCATCGAGACGAGCCAACTCGAGCTGATGCACGTGTACGGGGTGGGCTGGTGGCGCACGCTGCTGCGGCTACGGCTTCCGGCGGCAGTCCCGTTCCTCATCCCGGCGCTGCGGCTGTCGGCGACCAGCGCCGTCATCGGAGAGGTGGTCGGCGAGGTCTCGCTCAACCTGACCAGCGGCGTCGGGCGGCAGATCTTCGACCTCAACAAGAACGCCGGTCTGAGCGACCCCGCGCGTTCGTACCCACCGATCTTCGGATCGATGGCGGTGGGCCTCGTCGCAGCCGGCGTAGTCGCGCTGATCAGCCTGGCCCTGCGCCGATACCGAAGGGGTGAATCCTCGTGACCGAACCTGCCGTGCAGGTGACGGACGTCAGCCGCATCTTCAAGGCCCGTAAGCGTGAGGTCGTGGCGCTGTCGCACGTCGATCTGACAGTCGCCGCCGGTGAGTTCGTGTCGCTGATCGGCCCCTCCGGCTGCGGCAAGTCGACGCTGCTGCGGCAGATCGCGGACCTGGACTCGCCCACCTCCGGCACGGTGACCGTCTTCGGCAGGAGCGCCCACCAGGCGCGCCTGAACCACGACTACGGCATCGCCTTCCAGCAGGCCGGGTTGTTGCCGTGGCGCACGGTCGTCGCGAACGTCGGTCTTCCGCTGCAGCTGCACGGCGCCGACAAGGCGGCCCGGACGGCCCGTGTGGAAGAACTGCTGGAGATGGTCGGCCTCGCCGATTTCGCCAAGTCGTTCCCGGACCAGCTCTCCGGAGGTATGCAGCAGCGCGTGGCGATCGCCCGCGCTCTGGCCGAGCGGCCGAAGCTGTTGCTGATGGACGAGCCGTTCGGCGCCCTGGACGAGATCACCCGCGAACGCATGCAGAGCGAGCTCGTCCGGATCGCCGGCGAGTCCGGTGCCGCTGTCGTCTTCGTGACCCACTCGATCCCCGAGGCCGTGTTCCTGTCCGACCGCGTCGTCGTCATGTCGCCACGTCCGGGACGCATCACTGGCGTCGTGCAGACGGGGCCGGCATCCGGCGCTGAACGCGACGAGGACTACCGCAGCGATGAGGCGTTCTACGGCGCCGTCGCCAAGGTGCGGCACCTGCTGCACGGGGGCGAGGACGTCCCCAAGTCCGTCGAGGACCGGTGATGAGCTAGTGAGCGGCGGCATCACCGAGCGACAGCCCCTGCCCAAAGGCGTCGCGGTCATAGCGCCGATCGTCTTCGGCGCGGCCGCAGCCGGCATCTGGCAATGGGTGGTGCGCGCCTTCGACATCAAGGCAACCGTCGTCCCGGCCCCTATCTACATCTAGGCTCAGTCCACCGAGAACTTCGCGCTGATCCGCGACTTCACGACGCACACCGGCTGGAATGCCCTGCGTGGCCTGCTGATCGGTGCCGTCGCCGGCGTGATCGGCGCGCTCGTCGCGCACAGTGTCAGGGTCATTCGCGAGATGGCGGCGCCCATCGTGGTGGCACTGTCGGTGGTGCCGATCGTCGCGCTCGGCCCGGTCCTGTACCGCCTGTACGGCGGCAGGGACGACACGGCCCGCATCCTCGTCGCCGCACTCGCGGTCGGCGTACCCGTGTACATCAACTCGCTGCGGGGTCTGCAGCAGGTCAAGCCGGTGCACCGCGAACTGATGCACGCGTACTCGGCCGGGGCGGTGCAGAAGTCGCGCATCGTCACGCTGCCCACTGCGACGCCGTACATCTTCACCGGCCTGCGGATCGGCTCGTCCCTGGCTGTCATCTCCGCCCTCGTGACCGAGTACTTCGGCGGCCCGAACGACGGCCTCGGCTTCGGGATCAGCAACTTCGCCAAGGAGGGCAAGTACGCCCTGGCCTGGGCCTGCGTGCTCGGCTCCATCATTCTCGGCCTGATCTTCTATCTCGTCACGTTCGCCATCGAGCGGTGGTTCTCGCGGCATCGCTGACCCCACATCCGTCCGCCGTCAGTGCTGTCGGTGGTTCCTTTCGCAAGACACCATCCGAGGGAGCAATATGAGCAAGCCCATCAGGAGCCTGATGGCGAGTGCCGCGGTCGCGGCTCTGGCCGTCGGGCTGGCCGCCTGCAGCAGCAGCGGCGGCGACACCACTGCCAGCAGCGAGACACCCACCACCACGACGGCGCCCTCGGAGACCACGTCCGGAAGCCCGACCGCCGCGGCCTGTGCGACGACCACCCCGGTCAAGCTGCAGTTGCAGTGGAACAACCAGTCGCAGTTCGACGGCTACTACGCCGCCAAGGACCTCGGCTACTACAAGGACGCCTGCCTGGACGTCACGATCCTCGAGGGCGGCCCGGACGTCGTCCCGCAGCAGGTGCTGCTGAACGGTGGCGCTGACTACGCTGTGTCGTGGGCGCCGAAGGTCCTCGGCGACATCGAGGGCGGCGCGAAGCTCACCGACATCGCCCAGATCTTCCAGAAGAGCGCTCCGCTCATCGTTGCACTGAAGTCCAGCGGCATCACCAAGCCCGCGGACCTCAAGGGCAAGAAGTGGGTCAACTGGGGCTACGGCAACCAGTGGGAGCTGCTGGCGATGCTGCAGGGTGCCGGTGGCCTCGCGCCCGCCGACACGAAGTACGAGACCGAGGGCGACACCCCGACGAACCTGTTCGTGGACGGGTACGACGCCGTCACCGCGATGACGTACAACGAGTGGGCTCAGCTGCTCGAAACGGTCAACCCCGACACCGGCGAGCTGTACAAGCCGGACGACTTCGTGACCCTCAGCCCGAACGACTTCGCGGCGAACTCGCTCGAGGACGGCATCTGGGCGAAGACCGACAAGCTCTCCGACCCGACCTTCAAGGCGACCACGGAGGCGTTCGTCTACGCCTCGCTGAAGGGCTGGATCTACGCGCGTGACAACGTGCAGGCCGCAGCCGACCTGTCGACCAAGTACGGCAGCAAGGCGAAGGCCGGTCACGAGCTCTGGATGGCCAACGAGATCAACAAGCTCGTCTGGCCCGCGCCGAACGGCATCGGCACGGTGGACGAGACGATCTGGAAGCAGACCGTCGAGAACGCCAAGAGCGTCATCGACCCGGCCACGAACAAGCCGCTGATCACCAAGGACCCGCCGGCCACGACGATCGACAGCACGTTCGTCGACGCCGCTCTGACCAAGCTCAAGGCTGAGGGCGCGGACGTCACGGGCGAGTCCTGGCAGCCGACCACAGTCACTCTCAAGGAGGGCGGCGAGTAGCCGCACCGCATGTCCGACGGAGGCGGCCCCGAGTCGGGGCCGCCTCCGTCCTCGTCTGGGGATAACCTCAGTTGGTGACCGACAACCTGGTGTGGATCGACTGCGAGATGACGGGCCTCGACCTGGCCAAGGACGCGCTCATCGAGGTCGCGGTGATCGTCACGGACAGCGAGCTCAATCCCCTGGACGACGGGTTGGACGTGATCATCCACGCCGAGGACGCCGTGCTGGACGCCATGATCCCGTTCGTGGCCAACATGCACGCCTCCTCCGGACTCACCGACGAGGTGCGCGCCTCGACGGTCACGCTCGCCGAGGCGCAGCGGCTCGTCCTTGAGTACGTGAAGGCACACGTCCCGCTCGCCAAGGACGCGCCACTGTGCGGCAACTCGATCGGCACCGACCGCGGCTTCCTGGCCCGTGACATGCCCGCACTGGACGAGCACCTGCACTACCGCATGGTGGATGTCAGTTCGATCAAGGAACTGGCCAAGCGCTGGTACCCGCGGGTCTACCAGAACCAGCCGGGCAAGGGTCTGGCGCACCGCGCGCTGGCGGACATCCTGGAGAGCATCACCGAGCTGCGGTACTACCGCGCCACCCTCTTCGTCCCGCAGCCGGGCCCGACCCTGCCGGAGGTGAAGGCGGCTGCCGACACCGTGAAGAACGGCTGGACCGAGCAGGTAGACTGATCCGGCTCGGTCAGCGACGGCCGGGCGATGGTGGGTGTAGCTCAGCTGGTAGAGCGCTGCGTTGTGGTCGCAGATGTCGCGGGTTCGAGTCCCGTCACTCACCCTGGTAGACTCACACCCCGGCCCACCGCGAGTGGGCCGGAAGCATGTGAAGCGCCATTAGCTCAATTGGCAGAGCAGCTGACTCTTAATCAGCGGGTTCGGGGTTCAAGTCCCTGATGGCGCACAAGTCGAGGCCCTCGTCATTCCGACGAGGGCCTCGCTGCATTCATGGTGCGCCGAGGTAGTACTGGGCGAGCAGCTCGGCGGGGGTCAGCAGCATGTCGCCGTCCGCGCCCTGGACGGCGATCTGCAGGAAGTACGGCGCCAGCGGCACCTTGATCAGCAGTCCGGCAGACGGGCCGTAGAAGGCCTTCTGGCCCGCGACCTTCACCGGGACCGTCCCGTACCTCTTGGCGAACGTGCCGTACCCCGCGACCGCACGGGCGCCGACGTAGATGTGGTGGTAGCCGCCGTCCTGCGAGCGGGTGTAGTCGCACTCGCCCAGCAGATCGCCGGCCGGCACAGCTGCGGCGCTGTGCTCGACCTCCACGCCCAGGACGTACGAGACGACCTCGACGGGCAACGCCTTGCAGATGTCCACGACGGGCGGTGCCCCGGCCGAGCGGGTCGGCACCGGGGTGGTGCCGGCGGGATCGCGTGGCTCGTCGCTGCCGCTGCACGCAGCCAGCAGAACGGCCGCGACGGCGAGCGTCACCCCTGCGCGGTGCACCGTCAGATCGTGCTGAGGTCGTCGGTGCGCGTGATGACGGTGACCTCGGCGCCGAGCGCCTTGGCGAGCTTGCTCATGACTTCGACTGTAGGTGTTCGACGAACAGCTGCAACGCCTTGCCCCGGTGACTGATCGAGTCCTTGGTCGCCGGGTCGAGTTCGGCGGACGTCTGCTCCAGGCCGGACGGGACGAAGATGGGGTCGTAGCCGAATCCGTTCGTCCCGCGCGGCTCGCGGATCAGGCGCCCGTCCATCCGTCCCTCCACGACGAACTCACGCGCGGCGTCGACGTAGGCGACCGCACAGCGGAAGGCGGCGCCGAGGCGCTCGTCGGGGGTGTCGGACAGCTGCGCCAGGACGAGCCGCAGGTTCGCCTCGTCGTCGCCGTGCGATCCGGCCCAGCGCGCCGAGAGGACGCCGGGCATGCCGTTCAGCGCGTCGACGGTCAGGCCGGAGTCGTCGGCGACGGTCGGCAGACCGGTGCGTGTGAAGCCCTCGCGGGCCTTCAGCAGGGCGTTTTCGGCGAAGGTGGCGCCGGACTCGGGCACTTCCTCGTATGCCTCGACGTCGTCCAGGCCGACGACCTCGAGGCCGGGCAGGGCGGGAGCGACGATGCGCCGCATTTCGCCGAGCTTCTTGGCGTTGCGGGAGGCGAGCAGCAGCCTCACTTGGCGAGGGCCTCGGCCTGGAACGCGGCCAGTTCGGCGCAGCCCTTGACGGCAAGGTCCAGCAGCGCGTCCAGTTCGTCCCGCCGGAACGGGACACCCTCGGCGGTTCCCTGTACCTCGACGAACTCGCCCGTGCCGGTGACGACGACGTTCATGTCGGTCTCGGCGCGCACGTCCTCTTCGTACATGAGGTCCAAGCGCGGCTCGCCGTCGATGACGCCGACACTGACCGCCGACAGCGAGTTGATCAGCGGGTTCGGCTTGGCCAGCGCGCCCTTGTTGCCCAACCAGGAAACGGCGTCGGACAGCGCGACGTAGGCGCCGGTGATGGCCGCGGTGCGTGTACCGCCATCGGCCTGCAGCACGTCGCAGTCGATCGCGATCGAGTTCTCACCCAGGGCGCTCAGGTCGATCGCGGCGCGCAGGCTCCGGCCGATCAGGCGGCTGATCTCGTGCGTGCGGCCGCCGATCGTGCCGCGGACGGACTCGCGATCGTTGCGGGTGAGGGTGGCGCGCGGCAGCATCGAGTACTCGGCGGTGACCCAGCCCAGGCCACTGCCCTTGCGCCAGCGCGGGACGCCCTCGGTGACGGACGCGGCGCACAGTACCTTCGTCTCGCCGAACTCGATCAGTGCCGAACCCTCGGCATACGCCTGCCAGTTGCGGGTGATCGTGATCGGGCGGAGTTGGTCGGGCGCACGGCCATCAGGTCGGGACATGCCCTCCACCCTATTCGGCGGCCGGGGTGCCGAACCCGTCGGGCGCGAGGGCACTGCGCGGACTAGGACACCGCCTCGTCCTCGTCTTTGCGGGACCTCGCGGCGAACCGGACGGTGCCGCCCAAGGCGGCGACACCGGCCGCGGCGATCAGCGGCAAATCCCAGTCAAATCCCTGGTCGTGCAGCAGCTTGGCGCGAGCGGCATCGACCTGGCTCGCCACCAGGTGCGGTCGGCGGACGGCGAGGTCGACGGAGCCGCCTGACCGGGCACTGCTGCTGAACCCGTTCCCGGGCGCCAGGTTCGCGTGGACACCGCCAGAGGATCCGGGTGCCGGGGCCATCCGGGCGGCGTTCACCGCCAGTCCAAAACGTACGGGTCTCCCCGAGAGTTGCTCTCCAGCCTCCCGCTGGCCCATCCAGAACCTGATGTCGTCAAGGCGGAGGGTCGCTCCGTAACCGTCGATCTGCGCGTCTCGACTAGCCGGCACGGCGGGCGCAGATGAAGCCTTCTCTCATTCCCAGAGACGCGTCAACACCCGAATCTGCCAATGAGCGCACCGATACTGGTGGCCGCGGACGGGACAATACCAACGTTGTGGCGCTGCCGCGCCGTCGCGTCCGATAGAAGGGAAGAGGCGATGCTCGAGACGGCTGACCTGATCGCGATTTACGGAGCGGGGCTCTCTACCGTCCTCGCAGCTGCACAGGGAGGGTCAGCGTGGCGCGGACGCGTGCGCGTTCAGGTGGAAGGAACGATCGCTTGGGGCGGCGAGGGTTCCTTCGGCACGCCAGTCATGCAGCGGACTGAGGCGGGGGATGTCGAGCGGTACCTTTTCGTCGAGTTCACCGTACGAAATATCGGTGGCAAGCCGGTACAGATCACAGCTGTAGCAATCGAAGCAGCTGACCCTGAGATGACGATGCTGCACGTGAGCCAACTTATCCCGGCAGACACTCTACCCATCGTGATCGATCCAGGGTCGTCCGTTGTGGTGCGCGCGGAAAAGGAACACCTAGATTCGGTGCAGCGTCTGATGTTTATGGGGGTCGTAGACGGAACGGGCCAGAGGCATCCCATGTCCGCCGACGCCATTCGGGGACTGCTCGAAGAGGTCTGGCGGCTACCAACCCGTGCGGCCGTCTATCGTCAGCACGGGTACCCCGACCGCGAAGTCGTCGCGTTCCAGGTGCAGCAAGAAGCCCGCATAGCAGTCAGACCATTGATCCAGCCACGCTTCAGAAAGCGTAAGCCTGTCGCGCAGCGCGAGAAGAGCTTTATCGACACCCTTCGTGATGGCGACCAGCTGTCTACACACGCTCCGGCGCGGCACGGCGGCGGCGGCCTATAAGGCAATCCCGCGGTTAACTAATCCGTCGCGGCAGTGGTGGTCGCGCGGCCAATACCTAGAGCGCGCGTCGCTCATGCCGCGATGCAGGCGCGCCTGAGCCCGTCGTTCTGGCGCCGTGTGCAGCAGCGTCGTCGGCCGCCAACCGAACGGCTCGTGCGCCAACCGCCGGATGACCGTGTCCCGCGGCACGCCCTGGGCTCCGCAGCGACGGCACCAGTCATCCGGCTCGACGACCATGCAGGCCAGTACCGCGCGATCTGGCTCCAGCCGTTGACCAGTCACGAGCAGCCCGAGCTCGTCCAGGCGGCAGAAGGCGGTCAGATCAGCAGCGCCGAACCCAGCATCAGGTCCCGCGCCGACGGTAGCGTCAAACACGTCGAGGTCTTCCGGATCAGGCGTGTAGGAACGCTCATCTTTGGAAGACCTCGACCCCTATCCCGGGACCGCCGCGCCCGGATCTACACCGTCAACTGGGAAGAGCCACTTTAGCCTCGGTCGATGGGGGCGCGGTGCCCGAGCGCCTGCGCTGGTCTCGGTCTCGCGTCACTTAGGGATGGACGGCGGCGCGCCATTGAGGGCCGCAGCGATCGACTCTGTTAGATCTCCAGCTCGGTCTCGACCAAGACCGGGATCTGGACCTCCGCCTCGACGAAGGCGTGCAGTTCTGAGTAGACCTCCCCGTGGCCCTCGTCGCGTTCAATCTCGATGGCAAGCGCATAGGACTGCAACGGGTTCTCGGTCGGCCATTGCGAAACGTTGCGGACCGCGATGACCAACTCGGCTCCGCGGGCTCGGTCGAATGGCTTCCTTCGCCGGTATGTTCCATAGTGGTGGGCGCCGCGACCCCGCTCCTGGTCACTGGGTTGGAGGTCCAACAGCTTGGAGCGCAGAGCAAGGGGAACACCGTCTCCTGAGGCGCTTTCCTCCGCAATCCCATCACCAGACTGAGCCTCGCGGTCACCGGCAGACGTATCGGCGTCTGTGTCCGACCCGTCCAGGCCATCGTCGTCGGTGGCAGCAACGAGGAAGGCTTCGGCGACCTCATTCAAGGACGCGCCGAAGTAGACGAACACGTGCATGCGGCTCGACAGCGGGACCAGGCGGGTGGACCTGGATTCGGGGTCGTACGCCAGAGCGATGCTGACGCCTCGCTCCCCACCGGCTTCGAAGAAGCTGGACGGCACCGGCACCCGGTAGAGGTGGACCGCATCAGCCGGGATGCGGTTCTCGGCGATGAGCACGGCACGGTGGTCGCTAGAGGCCACCGCGCGCAGCGCCACGGGTCGGCCGAAGCCGAGCACGGAGCGTTCCTCCCGGCGTTGGGCAGCATCGTGGGGCGGCCTGAAGATCGTCGGCAGACTCACGACCGATAACAGGACCAGGGCGCGGACACCGTTGGCCGTGAGGCTGGCGTCGGTGGCCCACACTTGAGCCGCGATGTTGGCGACTACCGGTGCTGCGAAGCTCGTGCCAGACCGGGCCTCCAGGATTCGATCGGTGCGCGAAGATGCGCCGACGACGCTGCGCGAGTTCGATCCCACCAGCTCACCTGTCGAGGCGTTCCTCAGGGCGTCGCCGCCGGGGGTGACGAGCTCGGGCTTGACCATGCGGCCAACCCCCGGTCCTCGCCGAGTGAGCGGGCTCGGCGCGCCAGCGGCTGCGACTGGTTGGAGATCGATGTTGTCCCGTGACGACCGCACCCCCTGCTCGTCGTCCAGGACGAGCGCGCCGACGGTCAGGGAGAGCGCGCTTGTCGCCGGGTCGAGGATGCCGGCATCGTGGCGCGTCGGATCCAAGAGCTGGTTGCGGTAGTCCTCCTCGGACGTGTTATACGTCGCGAGCGCGTTGTTCCCGGTGCTGAAAATGACCACGACGCTTCGCTCACGGATGAACTCGTCTACCGCTGCCGCTAGGGGTGTCGGCCGGCCGCCGTCGAAGGGACGACGTTCGTCCCCGATGGACACATTGATGACCTTGGCACCTAAGTGGGCGGCGAGCTCGAGTGCCTCGAGCAGGTCGGCCTCCCATAAGGATGAGTTCGGGAACGCGTTGTCGTCATCGAGCACGCGAACGCTTATCAACCGAGCATCCGCAGCAAGGGGGTGACCTTCGTCGAGTCGCCGCTCGAGCGGGCCGTAGAGAGCCAAGCTGGCCACGAAAGTCCCGTGACCCGCAACGTCGGCATCCTCGTCGAGCGAGCCAATCGCCGCAGTTTCAATGAGGGTTGGCGCGATGAGCGGGTTTCCAGCGCTGACCCCGCTGTCGATCACGGCAAGCAGCGGCGCGTCTTCATCCGGTGCCACGACCTCGGGGAACGACGCTCTAGATGCCTCAGCCACGTCCGCGTAGCCGAGGCTGGGGCGTGGCAGGACATCAGCGCGACGGACCTGCCACAGCGAGAAGACGTCCTGGACCGCCGCGCCAGAGATGTCCGCGCGGATCAAGGACAGTCCTGCCACTGAACGCAACGTCCGGTCGAGTACGGATCCGCCGGCCAGTCCGATCGCCGCAACGACCGCATCCTGCTGAGACCTCGCCTGCGCGTCGTCCTCGGGGCACCACAGCTGGAGGTCGAGACGCACCGTCTCAGCAAAGCCATTCGCCAGCACGGCCGATAACGCGGACGACGGCACCTCGGTCGCCTCGAAGGGGCGGACCCGGACAATGCAGTCGAACAGCTGCTGGTGCGCGGCTGCCCTTTCCGTGTATGGCGCTTCGGCCTCGGTTTCCTCCTGGCCGTCGTCCGCGTCCTGGCGCTCCGCGGGTGGCCGGGGCCCTTGCCGGTAGGCGTCGAGCCGCTGCTGGAACAGGTCCAGCCCAACTTCGTCGGACGCCGTCACGACGACCCGATCCTCGAACCAGTCGAGAACGTGGAGCTGAGCCACGCGGAGGCGCTCCTCGTCCGGAGGAGTAGTGAACTCCAGCACTAAGACCAACCGGGGATCGACGCCTAGCACTGGCACCCGCTCCGCGAAACCCGCTCGCAGCTGCCTCAGCTGAACTTCCAGCTCCTCCGCGTGGGCGGGCTGGTCCGGATAGTTCACGGGACCTGACCCGTGGCTGCTACGGCGCCGACGTGGGGCCTCGCGGATCTGCTGGCTCAGCCGCAGGTGGTCGCGAGAGCGCGACAACCCGAGGTCTAAGGAGCCCTGCGTCACCCGGCGACGTTATCCACCGCAGTGAAGCTTTGGCAGGAGGAAGTGCGGCGTGGCGCACTCATCGGATTACGGGCGGACGTGAACGGCTTCTCGCCGCTCGTTGAACCGGGCGACCGCAGCGTGAAGGTTATCGTCAGTCACCAGCTGCGGAGAGGCGTTGACCACGGCGTCTCTCAGGGCATCGATTGCCACGCGCTCAACATCGGCCGAGCTCGTCCCGACCAGGATCTCCGACCACCTGTCCAGGTCGGCGTGCACGTGGAATCGGCGGAAACGTCGCGCCAAGAGCTCGGCGATGCCCTCGGTGCCCAGGAGGTCGAAGCGCAGGACTTCGTCGAACCGTCGCCAGACCGCGCTGTCGAGTAAGTCGGCGTGGTTCGAGGTGGCGACCAGCAACGAGTCACCGGTCATCGTCTCGAACGTCTGCAAGACAGTGGCAACTACACGGCGCAGCTCGCCGTGGTCTCCCGGCTGGCCGCGATCGGTGGCCAGCGCATCGAACTCGTCGATGAGCAGCACGCAGGGCGTGAGTTCGGCGAACCGTATGATGGCCTCGATATTGCGAGCCGTCTCCCCGAGCAGCGAGGACGTCACCGCGGCGAGGCTGACGGCCGCAACCGGCAGCGACAGCGCTGCCGCGAGAGCGTGAGCGGTCGCGCTCTTGCCGGTGCCGGCAGGTCCGAGGAAGAGCAATCGTTGGCGCGGACGGATGCCGTGGTTCGCCAGCTCGGACCGTCGCTCGTACTCAACGACGAGCGAGGCGAACGCGTCACCCAGGCGGTCGGCGAGGACGAGATCCTCAAACTCCCGTCGGGGCTTGACGAGGGCAAGCAGGTTGCGATCGTCGCGACCACGCGGAAGCGCGCGAAGGCTTCGCGTCTGATCGCCACCCGGACGGCGAGGATCCTTCAGCGCACGCTCTAGTTCAGCGGCAAGAAGAGTGTGGCCCTTGCGCAACTCGTCGTCGATGACGGCCCGGGCGGCTGTGATAAACCGCTGATCATCGCCCGCTGACCACGCAGCGAGGAGGTTGCGCAGCAAGCTGCTCCGAGCCATAGCTGCCTCCTCTATGCGACCCGTGGAGTGTGGCCTGCACCCCTGACAGTAATGGCTGCCGACCCAGCTGCGGTCGACCGGCACGGACGCGGGCTGCGTCGAGATGGACGTGCGGGACCGCATAGGAGTGCTCTTTGTGTTGGAGCTCGCGCAATCCATTCGTTCTCGACAGTGATGAGCAGAGGCCGATGAGCCGCTCATCGGTGTGGTCCCGGCTGTGTCGTCCGCATCTAGGCGACGCGGCGGGCTCGATGATGGCGGCGGGGTCGGCTATGACACCTGGTGAGTCCCGCTTCCACCTCGAGCGTATGCACGCACTCACGCCATCCCTGACTATGCGGAGCGGGGCGTTAGCGGCGGTCGCGGTCGCCGGGCCAGATCCGGCGCAGGTCCGCGAGAACCGATCGCACCGCAGTCGCGACCGGCGCGGCCTGCAGGTAGGTCAGCACGGCGACGACGATGACCGCTGCGGCGAGCGACGGCCCGGTCCGACCAAACACGGCGACGATCGTCGCCTGGGCGCCAACCAGCAGCACGACCCAGCCCGGCCGCGGCGACGCCGGACGCGGCGCAGAGCCCGCCCCGCCAGGGCCAGAGCCCGGTCTCGGGCGTCGAGTCGGCGTCGTCATGGACACCACGATGACTGCCGACTCCGCCAGCCGCCACTGACATCTAGGTCGCGTACTTGCGGACCATCAGGTGTGTACTTGCGTCACACGACTACTCGATGCACCATGGAACATGGTGTGTGCCGCAAGTACATGACCTGCAGGTAGGTGACCAACTGGTGGAAGCTCCCCTTGATCAGGCGCCCGTACCGGCTCCGGCCAAGAAGACCGCACGGCAGATGAAATACCGGGCCGAAGCCAACGACCGTCTGCGTGCGTTGCGTGCGCGGCGGCGCGCGGGCCTGAACGCCCGGGCCGATGCGGTGGCGCGGGCGATGACCGCCTACGCGGGTCTCCCGGCTCGCCCGCAGGCTTTCGCGCTGCGGCCGGGCCTCCTCGCGTTGTCGCCGCCCAGGAAGTTGCCGCCGTCGGCGGGAGGCGAGCTGTACCTGGAGACCGAGCCACTGTCTGTGCGCCGGCAGACTGAGCGGCTGTCGCGGCCACCAGCGACGCAGCTGATCGCCGAGCGGTCGCGGGCGCTGCCGACAATCGTGTCGATGCTGTACGTCGCGCAGTGCGAGCCGGGCCGGCGGGGCCGGTTTGAGAATCGACATGCCGTGGCCAAGTCGAGCGGCCGCGCTCCGTCGTGGGCGCTGCTGTGCGGTCGGTACGACCGCAACCTTCGTACGCGGCGTGAGCGGATGCGTCGCGACCTAACTCACCTGGGCGAGGTCGGGCTCGTAGCGCTCGCGGAACACGGGCAGGGCCGGTACGAGGCATTCACGCTCAACCGGGAGGACAACGCCGACCGCCGGTACGTCGTGCCGGGCGTAGGCGAAGGGCCGCTGCTGCTGTCGACGTCGTTGATCACTAATGGCTGGCATTTGGTGCTGGAACCCGACGAGCTGGCGCTGTACCTGCTGATCAACCACCTGCTGGCGACGGTGCCGAAGAAGCCGCACGAGGACGGTGTGCCGCTGACGTCCAAGACCCGGTTTACCGTCTACGGCGTCTCCAGCGAGGCGTACAACGCAATTCACGAACTGGAGGAGTTCGGCCTCATCCGAACTCATGACCCGATGCCGCACCGGCGCCGTGGCAAGGTGCGCCCGCCGACACAGGCCGAATTGGACGATGCCGCAGAGAACGAGCAGTCGCTGGCGCCGGTGCCTTACCAACTCGAGCTCATACCAGACGCGCTTGAGCGGCCCGCACTGGAAGTGATTGACGGACAGCTGGGCACCTATCCGCTCCCGCCGCGGGTGTTGGAGTTCGACGACATCCTGGAGGCCAAGTACGCGTCGGTTCCGCTCGCGTCGCCGCTGAAAGGTTCGCGGTTAGCACTGTCCGGTGGTGCGGCCGGACCGGCGAGCGCGAGCTGAGACCCCCAGTTCGCAGCAGACAGACCCTCAAGTGTGGGGTTTGTGCGCTATCGTCGCCGTCGGCACCGGGTCTCCTCGATCGCAGAACAGACATAGTTTGCACGCCAACGAAGGGTCAGCGATCATTCGTGTGGCTAATCATCGAATCGGAGATCATCGAGGCAAGCGAGTGCGCGCATAACCACGAGTCGTACGTTCGTCGGCCCGGTGCACTCCGGACGCATACTCGGCGATCTGCACGTCGCTCAGGCCCTGCTTCGCGATCTCCCGGACCAGGTGGCATCGCCGTCGGTCACTCCACCGACCGCCGCTGGCCCGAGAGGAGCCGACGGAGCCGCCTGACCGGGCACTGCTGCTGAACCCGTCTCAGGCGCTGGGTTTGCGTGGACACCGCCGGAGGATCCGCGTGACCCGGGTGATGCGGGCGATCCGGGCGGCCCCTGCGACACCCGCTGGGGCGGCGCTTCGTCCCGATCTCCTGCTTCGGCACGGAGTACGGGTTCCAGGTACAGCTCGCTGCCGAACGACCCCGTCAGCGCGTCCACGCCGACCTTGCACTGGGCCAGTTCGGTGAGGACCTTGATCCCGCTGGCAGGCAGGCTCGGCTCGGCCGTGTCAGGCGCCGCGGCGAAGTTGAAGGCCCTCGTCATGTCCCCGACAGTCTTGTGGCGCCAGACCGTCAGGTTCGGGACGGGCGCTCCATACCGTGCCTCGACCAGGCGCAGCTGGGAGGTGTGGTCGTAGATGGTCCTTTCGATCAATCCCCCGTGGCCGTAAGGGGAAATGACCAGACCGGGCACCCGGAAGCCGAGGCCGATCGGGCCACGCCCGGTGCTCGCAGGTCGGCAGCGAGGGATGATCCAAGAGACCTTCGGGGGCGTCCCGTTCCGCACGTCCTGCTAGAACGTGCTCGCGTAGGTGGGCGTGCGACCGCGCTTGAAGAGCTCGGAGTCCTTGTCCTGGAACAGCGAACCACTGCGGCATCCCGGAGAGCACGGAGCCCCGACCCTGGTCAGGAACTCGCGGCGGGACAGTCCCTCGAATAACCCCACGGCCGGACGGTACCTGTGTGAGATCGTTCGAGGCATGACGTGGGTGCGGTGGTTCCGGCACAACCCGTCCGCCGTGCTGTTCGCGACCCAGATCCTCGGCATCGTGCTGTACCCGGCGATGGGCGACACCGGCATCGGACGGGCGCTGGTGAATGCGTTCGGGCTGGTGGTCGTGCAGATCGCGCTGTGGGCCGTTCGGTATTCGCCCGGACTCTCGTGGGTGGGCTGGCTGCTGGCCGGGCCGGCGTCCGTCCTGCTCCTGATCGGGACCTTCGTCGACAACCATG
>Ga0105247_10000972_pt1 | contig 21638 bp, 19 predicted proteins | sample KBSS24metaG_FD_81519 | JGI IMG/M metagenome (GOLD analysis project Ga0105247, IMG submission 81519) | Switchgrass rhizosphere microbial communities from Kellogg Biological Station, Michigan, USA - KBS S2-4 metaG | ecosystem: Host-associated > Plants > Roots > Rhizosphere > Soil | place...
AAGATGGACCTCGAGCAGATCAAAGCGCTCGATGCGTCACTCACGAAAGACCGTCCGTTCGATTATTACTGCTGGGATCTCTACACGCGAGTCGGTCTCTTCTATCGCGACGGCAATGCCGCGGGCGATATGAATCCCGACAAGTTGAAGCTGCGCAACGAAGTGCTGCACGCGCTCGAAGAGGGCGGCAACAACCCGATCGCCGTGCTCGCCGATTACGTGGCCACACGCAACGTTGAGTGCATCATCGACACGATGGAGCGCCTCGGCATTCGTTACGATCTGCTCGCGCGTGAGTCAGACATCCTGCATCTGCACTTTTGGGAGCGGGCGTTCGAGCTAATGAAGAGCGCGGGCGTGATCCGCTACGAAACGGAAGGCCGTCACGCTGGCTGCTGGGTCATGCCGTTTGAATCTCACACTGGCACTGACGAGCATGAGTCAGACAAGATCATCGTTCGTTCCAACGGCACCGTTACCTACACCGGCAAAGACATCGCCTATCAACTCTGGAAACTCGGCAAGCTCGGTCTGGATTTTCATTACCACATCTTTCGCAACTACGACGACGGTCACGTTCTCTGGTCCACGCAAACCGAAGCGGAAGCGCCCGGAACAAACCCTCCACACTTCGGCGGCGGCGTCACGGTCTACAACGTGATCGACTCGCGACAGTCGTACCCGCAGGAGATCGTGGCGCGCGGAGTCGCTGCCGTCGTGCCTGAAATCGGCGAAGACGCGAGCGTGCACTTTAGTTACGAGATGGTGGCGTTGTCGCCCGCGGCTTGCGAGGAGCTCGGCATCGAACTGAGCGAAGAGGATCGCGCGCGGCCCTACATCGAGATGAGCGGGCGCAAAGGTCTCGGCGTCAAGGCTGACGATCTGATCAATCAACTCGAAGCGGGCGCACTCGTCGAGGTCGAAAAAAGAAATCCTGAGCTTTCGGAAGCGGAAAAGACCGCCACCGCACACGAAGTCGCGGTCTCGGCGCTACGGTATTTCCTGTTGAAATTCACACGCAACACCGTGATCGCCTTTGATTTCAAAGAGGCGCTGTCGTTTGAAGGCGAGACCGGGCCTTACTGCCAATACGCGGCGGTGCGCACGAACTCGATCTTTCGCAAGCTGCCGGACGAAACTGTCGCCGCCGCGGATGCGTTAATAAGTCAGATAGACCGCGACAGCGCCCTGCAGGAGAGAGTTGCGGAGGTGTTGTCCGGTGAAAGCGGCACGGAGATTTGGTCGCTGGTGATGTTGTCGCAACAGCTCGAAGAGGTCGTTGGGCAGTGTCGCAATTCCGCGGAGCCTGCTAATCTTGCCAAGTACACTTTCTCGCTTGCCCGACAGTTTAGCCGTTTCTATCACGATCACCGGATCATTACTGAGCAGGATGAAGTGCGACGAGGTGTGCTAATCGCGGTGACGAAGTTGATCAGAACTCAATTGACCGCGGCGCTGGGTATACTTGGAATCACCGTGCCCGAACAGATGTAAACTGGAGTAAATACAATGTTAATCGTAATGAAATCTGACGCGACTGACAGCCAAATCGATGCTGTCCTGAGCGTGATCGAGCAACTCGGCTTCAAGGGCCATCCGATGCCCGGCGCCACTCGCACCGCCATCGGCATCACCGGCAACCAGGGCGCGGTCGATCCTTCTCACTTCGAGAACCTCGCCGGTGTCGCCGAAGCCATTCGCGTCAGCAAGCCTTACAAACTGATCACACTCGATCTCCGACCGGAAAAGACGATCGTGCGCGTGGGCGATGCGACGATCGGCGGCGACGAGCTCGCGATCATCGCTGGTCCATGTGCGATTGAGAGTCGCACCCAGGCGTTTGCGATCGCCGAAGCCGTCAGACGCAGTGGCGCGCGCTTCTTCCGCGGCGGCGCGTACAAACCGCGCACATCACCTTATGCTTTCCAGGGTCTCGGTGAAGAAGGTTTACGAATACTGGCGGAAGTTCGCGAAACGTACGGGCTGAAGATCGTTACCGAGGCTTTAGACGAAGCGGGCGTGGATCTCGTGGAACGTTACGGCGACATGATCCAGATCGGCGCGCGCAACATGCAGAACTTCTCGCTTCTGCGACGAGCCGGCAAAGCGAAACTACCGGTGCTGCTCAAGCGTGGACTCTCGGCGACGCTCGACGAGTGGCTGCTCGCGGCGGAGTACATCATGGCCGAGGGCAACTACCAGATCGTACTTTGCGAGCGCGGCATTCGCACCTTTGCGCAGCACACCCGCAACACTCTGGACCTGGCGGCGATTCCGGCGGTGCGTCGCATCTCGCACCTGCCCGTGCTCGTCGATCCGTCACACGGAACGGGCAAGAATTTCATGGTGACGCCGTTGGCTCGCGCGGGTGTTGCGGTCGGCGCGGATGGTTTGATTGTCGAAGTTCACGATCAGCCCGAGCACGCGCTCTCAGACGGCGCACAGGCACTGACGCTCGACCAGTACGAACAGCTCGTCACCGAAGTACGCACGATTCACGAAGTAATCAGTCCTGTATCCGTGTAATCTGTGGCTAATATTTTCGGCAGATCACGAGCGAACATTGATCTCGGAATGACTTGATCGAACCCGGCGGCGAGCGCGTTGCGTTGCAATTCAGTCTGGACGTGCGAAAAGAACCCGAGCAGTTTGATCGACTGAAGTTCTTCGTCAGCTTTCAACTCCCGAGCCAACGCAACCGGATCGATCCGTTGATTATGCAAATCCACAACTATTAACCCCGGCTTCGTCTCGCGTGCCTTTGAAACTACAGCCTCCTGACTTCGCGGAAAACTTATCTCCACACCAGCCGCTTCCGCGACCGCGCGAATCTTCGACGCGAAGAACATATCGTCAACAACTGATATAACTATCACGCTCATGATAATCGCATCATACAACATCCGATACGCGCGCGGTCCTTATCTGATCTCTGGTGGGTTCCGTCGCAAGTTGGGATTGATGAGTTTGGCGAGCAGACCGGAACATGTCGCGCGCCAGATCTCCGCCGCCGCACGCGCATTCAGCGAAGGAAAACTGTTGCCACGCGTCGACGTGCTCGCTTTGCAGGAAGCTGATATGCGAACACAGCGGACCGGCGGTCATCACGTTGCTGAGGAATTGGCGGCAGAGCTCGGCATGCACTGGGCGCACGAAGCTGCTGGAATCCCGCGTGGTGTCAAACCGGTGAAGCGCCAATGGTGGCTCGACTTTGAAGAGCCTATTGACCTTCACGATACTGGCGATACAGGCGTCGCGCTGTTGAGTCGTCTGCCGTTAAAGGACGTGACTCGGATCGATCTGCCGTGGCAGGAGTGTCAATGGCGTCCGCGGCTCGCGATTGCGGCGACAATCACTGTCGGGACGCAGGACATTCGAATTTTCAACGCGCACGTTGATCCGCACGCGGCGGTTGATGGACAGCTCGCTCAGCTCGAGGCGATTGCCGCACTCACGGAAAAAACAACGCTGCCGGCGATCGTGCTTGGCGATTTCAATACATTGTCGAAACAGAAGTGCATTGAGACGCGCGAGTTTCTCGAAGCGCACGGGTTTACGACGCCTTTCCCGACCGGAACAGCAACGTGGCGCACGACGGTTTTGAAGATGCATGCTGATTGGATCTTCGTGCGCGGAGTTGAGATTGAGCGTTGGGGTGTGGCCAAGCCTTTGAATGTTTCGGATCACTGGCCCATCTGGGCGGAAGTGGTGGTGGAGTAAGTTTTAGACAGGATTTACAAGATTTTTCATGATTCACAAGATAACGAGTCGTGATAATTCCCTTCTCCGGCAGGCGCGCGCGGTTCGCGACGGCAAGATCGACGAGTTGATCTTTGTCGAGGGACTGCGCTTGTGCGAGGAGGCGCAGCGCTCGAATTTAGAGATCGAGGCAGTGATCGTTTCTGAAGAGCTGATGCGGAAGGAACGTGCGGCCCACGCGATCGCTGAGCTATCGCGCGTTTCAAAGCGGACGGCTTCAGTCAGTGAGAAACTGCTCGAATCGATCTCTTACACAAAGACGCCGCAAGGAATCGTTGTTCTCGCCGAAAGGCCTGACTCATCGGAAGCGCATTTAGCTGCGAGCCTCACCGCGAGTCCCCTGCTCGTCGTACTGCATCAGATCAACAACCCCGTCAATGTCGGCGCGATTCTGCGCACAGCCGAAGCCGCCGGTGCGACGGGCGTTATCGCGACGAGCAACACGAGCGATCCGTTTTCGCCGAAGTCTTTGCGTGGCGCGATGGGATCAGCGTTCAGACTGCCGATCTGGACCGGGCCGAGTTATGAAGATGTTGTTGCGTGGTGTCGTGACCGCGGTATCGCGACTGTTTGTTCAGACGCAGAAGCAGACACGGATTACACGGATCTTGATTGGACTAAAGCCAGCGCGCTATTGCTTGGACCAGAGTCCACAGGCTTCACCGCTGAAGAATTGATGAAAGCGGATCGGATCGTGAAGATCACGATGCGTGGAAAAACCGAAAGTCTGAACGTGTCAGTCGCTGCTGGCATCTTGCTGTTCGAGGCAGCGCGACAAAGAGCGTGAATTACTGCGCCTTGATGCACACAGCGGTTGCGGGGAATGCGATTCTCGATTTAGAAGTCCTGAGCCACACCACGATCGTGTAAATCCCCGGCTTATCTTTGTACAACCTGACCGGGGCTTGAAAACTTTTATCCGCGTAAACTTCAACCACTCCTTCAGTCCCATCCGGATAAAGAAACGGCGGTGGCACTCGCGGTCGCAGCGATCTCGAATCGTTCGGCAACGCATACGATCGCGGTTGTCGCAGCCACTCAATCTCCGGCCGGGTTGGCAGCGGCTCGTAAAATACTTCGACGTGGTTGAACAAGTAACCCGATCGCACGATCTTCCCGGCAAAAGAAAGCTGGGCGCCGGGCTTGGCCTCTCGTTTAATCGGCTTGACGTCGACATACTTCGCAACAAACAGCTCGACCATTCGCAGTCGTAGACTTTGTACGGCCAGGCCGATCCCGACGTGCGTGTGTTGTGGCGCGAGGATGGTGCGACGATGCCCGTCGTGCGGGGGCTTTTCCTGGTACATCCGCACGTGCAGGTAAGCAGTCTCCTGCTTCAGGTCTTTATCCTTCGTGGACCAAATGCCATCGGCGGCTGAAACGTTTTCCTCAGTCGCGTGTGTGCCGCCGGCGGCGGAATACCGGTGGTAAGGCTTGAGCCCGTCACTGCCCCAGTGTCCGATGAACTCGTTCGTTACCAGATCGACGGCGTGCTTCGTTGCAACTTCAGTCGCAAGGTCATCGAGCTCCACGGGCGGAACTTTCTCGACGTCACGCTCTTCGTTGATCATCTCGAGAAGATTCTTGCGAAGTTCTTTGAAGGTCTTCTCGTAATCGTCGTTTGGTAATGCGACACGATCGATAAACGTGACACCAAGCCCCGCACACGCAGCTTGCAGAAATTCACGTCTCGATCCGTTCATAATCCGCGTTCATCCGCGTTATCGATTGAGACGCCGAGATCGCGCAGCAGCCCATCTTGCAGGCCGTAGATCCAACCGTGTACGACGAGCTCCTGCCCGCGTTGCCATGCGCTTTGCACGATCGTCGTGCGACTGACGTTACGCACTTGTTCGATGACGTTCAGCTCACACAAACGATCGAGACGCTCGTTTTCATCAGAGATTTTCGCGAGTTGCTCTTCGTATTCGTGATACACGTCCTGCACGTGGCGCAGCCAGTTGTCGATCAGGCCGAACTGGAGGTTGCTCATCGCGGCCTTCACGCCGCCACAACCATCATGGCCGCAGACGATGACGTGCTCCACCTTCAGCACGTCGACGGCATATTGCATCACTGACAAGCAGTTGAAGTCGGTATGGACCACGAGGTTTGCGACGTTGCGGTGCACGAACATCTCACCGGGTTTCATGCCGGCGAGTTGTGTGGAAGGTACGCGGCTGTCCGTGCAGCCGATCCAGAGAAAACGTGGTGATTGTTGTTTGGCTAAGTTTTGAAAGAAGTCGGGGTCGCTGGCTTTGATGTTTTCAGCCCAGGCTCGGTTTTGATCGAGAAGACGATGTAGGTCTTTCATGTAATCTTGAAAATCCTGTCATCCTGTCTACGTTTGTGCTGACAAAGCGGCGGCATGTGCAGCCAGCGGCGGCGCATATCCCATCGGCATGTCGCCGTTGTCAGCGCGCAGGTACTGCCAGTCTTTCGGTTTGAGCGAGGCGATCAGCTCCGCGCGAGTCTTCACCTTCATGGGCTTGCCACGATAGATCTTGCCCATGCGTTGCAGGTTCTTCTCGGAGATCGCGCCGGAGAACATCCACAAGGGCCACGTGAAGTTTGGACCATTCAGGCGCCGCAGTTTATACAACCACATCCCGATCGCGCCCACGCGCCACGCCATCGGTCCCCACCAACTGTACTGGCCGGGCCGCAGGTTCATCTTCCAGCACTTCATCATTAGCTGCCACTGTAACGGTGTGAGCTGGCGCGTTTGCGTCACGCCTTCCATTTTTTCCATGCGCGTGTCGTGCAGCGGCGTGAAGATCGATGGAATCAGGAATGCGAAAAGACCGCGACGTTCCATTTCGTAAACGAGGTCGATCGTTTCCATCACGTCCTGGTCTGTTTCGCCGGGATTGCCGACGATCAAGGTCATCGCCGGGAACCAGTTGTTCTCGTTCAGCACGCGCAGGCCTTCGAGCACGACGCTGGGCCAGTCTTCAATCGAAAACGGCACACCTTTGCTCGACATGATCTGCTTTGCCATGCGTACCGATCCGGTCTCGAGTCCGATCAGCGGCGCGAGCGCTTTCTTCTCTGGATGACTGCTCAGGAGAGGAAAATGAATCGGGCTCTTCGGCAAAAGGATGTCCGACAGTTGTTTGATGAGTAAAGGATCGACAACGGCCGGCGCGATCGTGCTGTGACTCAGCACATGCTGCTCGACACCGGGCGTGTTCACGATGTCAGAATACAAATCGACGAGCGCTTCGCGGTTCGGGAAATAGAAAGGCGTGTCAGTGTGTACCTGCCCCCAGATGAACATGTCTTCGGTCGCGAGCGAGATCTGTTTGTTACCGTGTCTGACATTCGCGCGCACCGCGTCCATGATCTTGTCTTTGGGTAGATCGATCTGCGGGTTCAGATCAGGCACACAAAACTTGCAGCGCCGGCCGCAGCCGGTGGTCATCTCGACGACGCCGAACGTGGTGCGAGTGTCGGGAAACAGGATCTGCTCGCGGTCCATAGGATGTTTGACTTCAACTACGCGCGGCAGCTCTTCTCCCTGAATCGCTTTTCGAAACAGCTCGAGTGTGTCAGCCGACTCGCTGCGTCCTTCGACGACGCAATCGACGCTCAGCTCGTCATACAAATTTGTCTGGATGATTTGCCAGCCACCGGAACCACCGACGATCACTTTGAAGTTGTCGCGGTAGGGACTCGCTTTCACTTTTGCGAACAACTGTCGCGCGTAGTGGGAGTTGATGGGCATCTTCGACGAGCCGAAGATCGACGTGTAAACACCCGCGGCAAACGTGACGCCGAGTGGATTGTGCGTCGAGACTGCGACGACGCGCGTGCGTGGTCCAATAAACTTGTGCAGGTCGTCGGGAAAACACGCGACCACGTCGTCGCTGCGATACTCCCGCAGCAGCGATTTCTCAACCAGCCGCACACCCGCGGGCATGAAACGCGCAGAGCCGTCAGGATTGTGCTCGACTTCGCGCCACTTCGGATACTTGCGATTGATGACACCCTCCATCCAGATTGGCAACGAGGCCAGTGCCATCTGAATGAAGTAGCCGGCGTGATCGATCGCTTCGGTAAGCGGAGCGGTTAACACGATCATGCGGCCGCCGTCGGCGGGTGGCTCGTGTGTGACTTGTAAGTTGGACGGATCGAGTGCGTGGTCTTTCCTGGGGGTAATCATGGATGCCTAAGTTAATGAAAACCGTGGAGGTTTACAAGCGGATAGTTGTTACGAATCCGTGGCGGCGATGGCTTCAATCTCGATCAGGAAGCCGTGATGAAGCGCACCGCATGGAATTACAGCGCGCGCGGGGCGATTGTCCCCAAGAACTCTTGCACAAGTTTTATTAACTGCTTCCCAGAGATTGATGTCGGTGATGGAGAGGTTCATCTTGAGGACGCGGTCCCAGTCGCTACCGGCGGCCTTGAGAATTGCGTGCACGTTGTTGAGTGCCTGTTCGGTCTGTTCCTCGATCGAGCCGAGCTTCTTTTCACCGGTCGCCGGATCGATCGCAAGCTGTCCCGCGACGAAGACGAGGCCGTTGTAGACAGTTGCTTGCGAATAATGCCCGGCGGGCTGCGGCGCATCTGGGGTATTGATTCTCTTGATTTCCATGCCGCATAACATATCACGTCAAACATGTATTCGATCACGCGAGTTTGTCTGCGAAACAAAACAGACAGCTAGCTTTCAAATGACCTCTTCTTCTTCGTCGCCTCGACTTTGTCTCGCATGTATTTGACGTAAGCCTGGGCTTTCTTTTTCGTATTGATCTTCTTGTAATGCTCAAGAATCCGGGCTTGCTCGGCTTCGCCCTCTCCATTCAATCGACTGCATTCCAGTTCCGTTTTCAACAGGATTTGGAGGAAGCCGATGATGTTTCCGGAATCGGGAAGTGGCTCGTCATCGACTGCTAAAACTGTCTCCACCTCACCCACTGCCTCTTCTACATAATGATCGAGTGCAATCAACTCTTTCTCATAAATTCCTCGATGAGAGGATGCGGTCGCGGGGGAAACCAGGGTTTCGGGACAGTCTTCACGTGGTGCAGGATTCGTAAGCAAGTGCCGAAGATCCTGTGCGCTCTCGTCGCGCTTCGTTAATGGTTTCATTCCCAGCAGTCTTTCTAAAGTGGCCAGGATAGAGGAATGGTCGTAGAGCGTATGGTCCACCTTGCCCCTCGGGACGAGCGGAGAAATTATGACGGCGGGCACGCGTACTCCGTATTGAGTGAAGTCAAACCCCAGGGCGTTGCGTGTTTTCTGTCCCTCGGGAATCCCATCGCAGGGAGGAATGGCGCAGCCAGGTTTCACGTGATCGTAAAATCCACCGTGTTCGTCATAAACAATTATCAACAAACTCGTATTCCAGACCGGCGAATTCCGGATCGCCTCATATACCGCTTGAATCAAACCTTCCCCGCCGGACGGATCATCTTCAGGATGTTGTGACGAGCCGCCTTTGTACGTCGGTCCTTTGTACTTGGATCCTTTGTGGTGTTTTTGAGGTGAAAAGAAACTCCGTCCAAAATTTGGCTCAATGAATGTATAGCTGTAGGTATAAGCGGGGAGTCCTTCGGCGGTCTTCTTGTTTAGATCGCAGGCGAAGCGTTCGATCGAGTGAAGGTCCAACTGGCTGATGCCATGCAGCGAAGCGACCTGCGAAATCCAGCCGCCGTATTCCGGCCCCGAAGCGTCGTCGCTAAACTGGTTCTTATCGTCGTTATAGAGCCGCCACTCATGACCGGCATTGGACAAAGCCTGAAAAATAGATCCGTTCGAATACCTGAACCCATGAATCAATTCCCAGGTGACCTCGTCCATGAGGTGCGGGCTATCAGTCCATCCTGCCGAGGAAGCGCCATGAACGAAAAAACGATTGGGCCAGGTAGGCCCGGGCAGCGAAGAATACCAGTTATCGCAGATCGCAAATTCGCTGGCGAGCTGCCAGATCACGGGCAATTGTTTTCGCGTATTAAAGCAAGCCATGATGTCGCCGATGTGCTCCTGAGCGGGCGTCCCGGTATCTTCGCTAATAGAAGTGGCATAACTACTCGCGAAACCTGAATTGTTCACTGAGGGATAAGCTCCGCCTTTGTATTTGCAGGCAGCCTCTGCACCGCAGAGTTGTTCCAGCACGTCTTTAAATTCATGTCCGGGATCAGTCGTCATGCACCAGGGAGCGCCATCCTGGACCAGATACTTTTCTCCCTGATAAGAATTCCAGTCCTGAACAGTCGCGACGTTGATGTCCTGAATACCTGACATCGCAAAAATATTGTCGAAGGAATGGTTCTCCAGCATCAGCACGAATACGTTTTTGATATTGGGTTGGGTATTGTTCATTTCATCTCCATGTTGCCTTTCAACCGTGCAAAGTTCCCACGAACTTTGAGCGGTTGGTAGGGCCACGCGGCAGTTCTACCTGAAACAGCATTCTTGCAGATAGCTACTTCCAGTTGGAAGTTCCCTTCGAGATCATCCGAGCCCGTGCGCGCGGTTGTGTGAAGGTAGCCAACGGTGGGATTCGCAGGTCGACAGTTGAATTTTAACGGTCTGCCGCCGAGTTTTACCGGAAATGCGACGTGTGTTTCTTGAGTGAGCCGTCCTTCGCCATCGGTCTCGATCAAAAGGTTCCAGCCGCCGTCGGCACTAAGCTCGATATGATCCGGTGCTATCTTGCCGACCTGGGCGCCAGGACTTGCCTGATCGAACCGCGGTCCACGATCGTAACCCAGGATGACGCCAGGGATTTCCCAAGGTGCGCGGCCTGAATTGAAGGCAGGCATCTCGACCTGAACCTCAAAGGCCGGACCTCCCATTAATCGCGGATTTTCCGACACACTCGGGCCGAACGGCTTTTCTCTTCGCAGTCTTAGCGCGACGATACCGGCAAGCAGCAACGCCAGCGCGATAATGATCACCAATATCTTCTTGCCACGCATTTTTACCGCAGTCTACCACTCTTAGAGAAACCCAAAATAGAAGCAGAATAATTAAAGGAACTTTGTGCCTTTTGTGGCTAGACGGGAAATGCGGCCGTAGGAAGCGTACCTGCTGCTCAAATGGGGCATCGCCGTCCCACCAACAGTGATGCCCCACAGCCCCATAACGCCCAAACGTCATGAGGCGAACGCCGTAGGAAGATCAAACTACGGCGCAACCTTCGTCGCGGGCTCACTCCATCCGCTTTGGCCCAGCGAACCGATCGCGGCTACCCGGAACCAGTACTTCTTTCCGCTCGTGAGGTTTTGGATTGTCTTGGCTGGCAATCGTTACGGTTTCTGCGTGGGAGGTCCTCCGTTAGATTTCAAGCAAGAAGACTTCAAAGTCTTCAGTTATATGTGCTGAATTGCTACCAAGATCTGAAAGAAATTTTTCAACTTTTTTTGATGCAAGGCCAAAAGCCCACTAAATCAGACTAAGATTGAGAGTCCTTAGAGAATTCTCAATTTAAAATTAATTAGTTCTCATATTTTCCGGTTTGGAATTGATGGTGGCCGGGCGGTGGGACCCGGCAATGCGAAAGTTAACCCGCAATGGTGCTGGCTAACAGCTCGCTTTCGATTGCGGAAATCTGTGCGTCAACCATGCCGTAACAGTTCAACTCACCGCAGCGAGTAAAGGCAATGTGCTTTACATGATTGGCGAGTACTTTCGGCTGTGTGGAATTTTCCAGCGTCGACATCAAAACGAGCAGCGCCGCCGCTCTGCTTTCCGCCTGATCGCTGGCCTGACAGATAATCTCCGCGAGTTGCTTGAGCTTTTCTTCGTCTGAAATCTCTTCATCAGCATCAAGCAGGTGTGAATCATCGATGATTGGTTCACCCGCATCAGCGCGGCGCACGAGTTCCGGAAGTGCGGGATCATTTATTTCCAATGCGTAGCGAATCCAGGTCCGTCCGTTTCCGTCGATTGATTTGTCATTGATAAGCGACTGCGCCCGACGTCTGACCGCATCGCTGATTAAGTTGTTTGTGATTGAGGTTGTTGCGTGAGGTGCTTCTTCGCGCAGTTGTACGCTACCATTCGTAGTCATGAGCTCGGTCCTTTCATAGAAGGGTTGAGTTCTAGGGTCGATTTTGTGTGTCCGCACAAGGTCGGCCCGCTGCATTTTAAAGAGGGGTTGGCCGCACTCTATCCCTCCGATTTTCGTCTGTCAATAAGGAAGTTTGTCCGGTGAATATCGAACCCCTTCAAGGGTTCTGTCACGCCTAGCGTCGGAGCTTGTGGCAGATATTCGATAGCTACTTTTGAAGCTTCTTGAAACGATCGAGATATGTTTCCTTGATCTTATGATCAACGCATTGTTGGGCGGCCTACTTTGCGTTCGACGTACTGGCCTTGAGGACTTCTTGCCAGTAGGCGTTAAGATCCGGAGCCTTGAGAATGATCTGGTTTAGGCAAATATTGGCCGTCAGGAAGAAGAGCGGCAGCGTGCCGGTGCCCAACATGACCTTACCGAAGCAATCGAACGGGTTGCCCTGGCGGAACGACTTAACAGGTCCGCAGCCGTCATTAGCTGTTCGGCCCTTGGACCGGACAGTCGTACAGCACTCTGGAACCGTCGGTTTCGTTGCCAAAGACGAGCGCTCTCATCTGTGCGTCTTTCAAGTCAGCGCGACTGCGACCTTTATAGAATCCACCGCTTCCCTTATTTAGTCGTGATAGGTCAGGCATTTCGATTACCCACGAGACGGCCCACACTCTGTAACCATTCTCAAGTGCAATTGATCCAACGAGAGAAGTTCCCATTGAACGCTTGCCTGGCCAGTCTGTCACTGGCACCGCAGCGTTGACGAAAAGGATGTCGACCTCTGTTGCCTTTTGTCTAGGTGCATTTGGTAGCCACGTAATCGCAGAATCGTCAGAATTATCAATCATACTTGTAACCGCAGACCATGGAGTTACAATGCGAAAAGCCAACGTAACTCCAGTCGCTATCTCAGAAGGCCTTGGCCACTTATCAATGAACCGATTCGTGGCGTTTGGGACGGAACCGATAACTAGTTGCTCGAATGCTTCGCGCGAATAAGCAATGTGCCAATTTCCTGATTGATGAAGACTTGCCTTTAGGGAACCACCCAAAGCACGGCATGCGAGGTATACGTCAGAGTTTCCCCGGGCCGTTTCGGTCCAGAGTTTCCAAGTGGCGGCTCGTTTATCGCGATCGCGTATTCCAAATCTGAGCGCTCGTTGGGCCATAAAATTAACATCTAGAGGGGTAAGGGCCACTCGAGCCGGTGACCTTACTTTGCCTGTAACTTAATAATATGATCTCCAAATTTACCTGGGAAAAACTGTCCCAGATTGTCTGAGATTACTTTGAGATTATGTTTTTTGACTGTGCACTTGAGATCTTCTAGCCAGGCAGTGTGGATTTCGGGATCCAGCAGTCCCTTCTCCCATTGATAGTAGATGTTCTCGTGCAAAATGAGCCACTGCACCAAAAGCTCTCGATAACGATGTTCATTCGTTTTATCTGCACTCGGGAAACCCTCACCATAGCTATACCATAAATCCGCTATCTCGCTATGTTCGATTAACAGTGAATTAAAGGACAGTGCCTGTTCGGCGATGGCCTGAGAATTCGCAGCCTTAGCAAGCTTGGTACTCTGCCTCAGTTGATACCAGATGAAGCCGAGCGAAATAATAACTAAAGCAGCTTGCGCAATCGTAGAAATATTCGCAAGATCGCTGAGTGACATGGCTATACACTCCTTAGATTGGTCTTCTGTTGGAATCGTTTGGAGGCTATTCACCTTCGTGCAAGAAGTCAAAGGGTAGGAATGTGTTTTCTTTTGCGACGCTAACTAGCAGTCTAATGACAGTCTCTAAAAGTGATCACCCCATCCTGCATTTGTCTACAATTGGAAACACTTAATAATAGATCCTCAACGAAAATCTCGATTTCGTTTTCAAATCGCCATCCATATAAGCTCACGTCTCGATGGCATAAGCATTGCACTCCACAGTGTGTCCTCTACTCGACCAATGAGAGCTTCCCTTAGCAAACTCTCACCGAAAAGGAAGTAAGGAATGACTCACCATCACTCTGGAATAAGAGGATCCTCAATCCCCAATTTGCTGATTCTGGTATCGTCTCATATGCCCCTGCCATGTATTTCAAACAATGATGACAAGTTGCCTTTGCTTTGAAGAAGGAGATTTATGCCTATCATCGGTGATGCCTCCAAAGCACGACTACTGGCACTATTTATCGATCACCTCATTGCGTTCGCGTTGATGATGTTAGCTGTCGCGCTCGTGCCAGAGAGTTTGCCGCAAATGAAGGTCCTTTTCTTTTTTGTTGTCTACCTGGCGTATTTCGTCGTGCTGGAAGCTCTCTGGTCTCGTACGCCGGGCAAGTTTGTTCAGGGTCTGGTCGTTCGTAAGCTTGATGGAAATCCGTGTGATTGGACTGCGGCGCTGATTAGAGGCTTTCTGCGTATCTTTGAAGTTAATCCTCTCTTGCTCGGTGGGCTGCCTGCCGGTCTGGTGATCATTGCAAGCGAGCGAAAGCAGCGCATCGGAGATATGTTGGCAGGAACCATCGTAGTGTCGAATAAGTTGAGCTGGAGTTCAGCTCCATCGAGCCCGACGCCTGAACACAACCCATCTGAGGTTGTCTGAAGCATTTCCCTACTAGTGGTTTCATTCCTTCATGGAGGTCACATGAAAAACAAACTCACGTTGCTCACGACTGTGTTCATCCTTGTCCTCGGCTGTTCCACACATAGCAGTGTTGGTTCGCAAGAAAAGAAGCCTGAAAGTCGAGCTGCCAAGCCAGTTGATACCGATTCGCGTCAAGCGCAGGCGATGAAAGGGTTGAGAGACAGGGTCCTAACGTCCTCGCCAGAGGAAATCGGCCTCACTGGGGAAGACGCGAAGGCAAAAGTGTGGGGCGTCATGATGGAGTTGACGTTCTCCTCGGGCGGCTCTATCACACTTCTTTCCCTGCGCGACGGCACGGCGAGCCTTTACGGTAGCACTGGCGGCGGAATGCTTGGTGGTTACGCCGCGCAGAAGGAGGCCAAACGATTTGTTGCAGAGGGGGAAAAGCATTTGGCGAGCATGCAGCCCACGAAGTCTTTCCCGTACCCGGAGGTCGGGCGCCTAAAGTTCTATGTGCTGACGCAGGACGGCGTCTACACCGCTGAAGCCGGCGAGAGCAAGGTGCAAGATGCTCGACACCCCCTGTTCCCACTTTTCATCGCCGCGAATGAAGTGCTTAATGTATTGCGGACCGTAAACGAGCGGCCGGTTAAATAATTAGGCCATTGTCGCGCGAGTCCTAAGTTGCAGTCACCAGGAGCCTTCGCAAAAGTCGTGGCTCCCACGGTAAACAATCAAGCAGCGGAAGACTGTCACAAAAGTTGAGGCCACCTGCAACGGTGGCCTCATTCGTTGTTTTACTTCCCGCTGGAACTTGCACATCTCACCCGTAGCTCACACCAAGGCTGGCGATGATAAATGATTGTCCTCCTCCACCCTCCGGTACCTGTACGATCAGTGCCTCTTCTGTCTAAGAAGGAACGCGGCCACGATAATCATGTAAAGCGCAGTTCCCCAGTGGATCAAAAGCGGGGTCGCGAAGCCTGAATGAGCGATGATCACAAGGCCGTCACAGAAGGGAACGAAAATAGAAATCGCGAACAGGATGGCAGTCACCTTTCGATTTCCATTCAACAAGAATGGGAGTATTACGAGACCGGAAAAAATGTCTCGAATGCCTTTGATCCACATGAAGGGAAAACTCGTTGGGTCGTTAATCGCAACTCCATAGGCCGCCGACGCGCCGGCCGGATTAAGTATGAAGTTGATGCCGACACCGATTATTCCAACAGGAATGACGAGGGTAAACCAGAAGAGAGCAGAGGTTCGTTTAAGTTCGTATGTGTCCAATTTCATTTGCGCCACCTGATGTCTGTAATTCACTCCAAGCTTCATCAATAATGAAGCGAAACAGCGAAGCGGTCATTCACCTCGGTTAATAAAACTCACCTCTCTTGCAGGTTATTTTTGGGAAAGAAAACGCCGCCGTATGCGGCTCAAAGACTGGGGTTCGATACCGACATATGACGCGATGTAATACTGAGGCAGACGCTGCACAAGTTGAGGAAACCGGCTCACGAATTTCTGGTAGCGAACCGCCGGTTTGTCCTCATAAAAAGAGGCGAGTTGCTGAATCGAATCAACGAAGATTTCTTCGGCGATCAGTCTACCGAAACGCTCGCCGAGAACAATCTCTCTGTAGAATCTCTGTAAATCATCAAAACTGATAACGCGTATCTGTGCCGGTTCGAGTGCCTGTATGTTTCTATCCGATGGGAGTTGGCGAAGAAAACTCGGATATTCGCATATAAACTCGTTTTCCGCTGCAAAGTAATAAGTCGAGTCTCGTTCATCGGTATTTATATAAAATCGAAAGACCCCGCTTTCGATAAAAGCCGCCTCGCGGCAGACATCACCCGCTAATAGAAAATGCTCGCCTTTGGCAAAACGCTTTAATTTGAAAACACTGCTGATAAGTCGCTCTTCATCTTCGCTAAATTCGATGTAACAGCGAAGTTTTTTGATTAAGTTCTGATTCATAATCCCTCCCTGCCAATAACGAGTGAGACAAGGCTGGTGTTAATTTAATGAAACGACCCACGGACTTGAGGAATCTTGGTTGCTGATGCCCGAAAAGGCGGCCTGACTCTTCCTACTCGGCCCAGTAAAGATACCAGATCCCCCAGTACTGTCGCCCCGGACGGAACAACATCTCGCCGCCCATGTTAATAGGGTTGTTGCGCCTGGATGCGGTGAACCTCAGCTTCACGTAAGTCGCCGCACCGAAGGGCAGGATCGAATCGACGAGGTCGACGTCCACGGCAGCGCGATAACCGCCACTCCCGTTATCCACTGGCTTCACTACGCGCAACTTGGCAGTCGGCGACGGCCGCGGTGGCGGATAGATGTCAAACTCGATCGGGTTCGTTCCGCCACCCGGATACCAGCCATTGACCCAGATGGCGACACGAGTCGCTGGTCTGCCCCCGAACAGATTGTCTTCGTGTTGGCTGAACGTGTTCGTTTCAGTAACAACTGTCTTCATCCGCGCAAAACTAAATAGCGGATGCAACTCCGTTTTGTAGGTCGAGTGCCCGCAGTCGACAATCCACCGGCCCGTCATATGGATCAGGTCCCCGTTAATAGGATTGCCGAGAAAGTTATGCGCCTCAGCCGCATAAGCCGCCTCATATTCCGCCTTAATGCTGGTAGGGTGTTTCTCTGAGAACAAATTGGGGAGCTGCGGTCTGGTGTCGATTTGTGGTCCAAGAGGACGCACGAAAAACTCATAATCTGACACACACGTAAGCCCATACTCTGCTTCAAGAACGTTAACTCCGGCCTCCACCGGCACGCCCGACAAAACAGATCCAATCGAGAGGGCCCAACCCAGGTGAGGACAATTACCATTGTGAGTGTGATGGGTGAGGCCGTTATCGATGGTCGCCATTTCGCCGCCAAGTGCATAGCCAAAAACCGGCGTAGCATCGTACTGGCCGCGCACCGGTTGCCACTCCGGTGGTCCCCATGGACTGCCCGGGATGTAAGTACCGCCCTTACAGAACTGGTTCTTAAAATCGGGCTTGTTCTGCGGCGTAATCGGAGGCGGAAACTCCGGTTCCGGTAGCACCGTACAAGGCCCCAGGAAGTTGAACTTGTCCTTGTTGTCGTCGTCGTTGCAATCAAAACTTTCCCACAATGTTGCCGGCGTCTTGTTGTGTTCGCGGTCGAATGCGCTTAACTCGAAGGCCCCTTCATCCAGGCCCGTTCCCTTGAGCCACTTGCCTATTTGGCGCTCCATCCACAGCTTCGGCGGTAGGCCACGGATTTCCAGGGTCGAGGGGAGAATCCACTCTTCATCGTCAGGCCGGTGGAAGCGCTGGAACAGCCAGGTTTGCATTGGACCAGCGGAATCGGTCGGATCTGCCAGAGGCAGGCCCACGCCGGCATCACCGCCACGCTTGTCGATCACCTGGACAAACACGTCGGGCACGTATGCAATAGTGGGCGGCCCCATTGAGTGCGGAATTTTGTAGATTCGTCCGCGCTCAAACGTCTGGGAGGTCGCGTTCCCGATCGTGGCGCCCTCGTCGGTTTTCGGACAGCCGAACCAGCCAGGCTCATTAAATGGACCACGAAGCGACAGCCACTTCGTAAAGATGTCGCCCCGAATCGCGATTGCCCCCGCTGGCCATCCACTGATTGCGCCACGCTCGTAGACCGCAATGGCGCAGCCTTTCAGCAGTCCGTACTGGAATTCGCCGAACGTGTTCGCACCTCCCAGCTCACCGAACTTATCGCGCACCGATCGCGGCAGGTTTCTTACAGTGCTCGTCGCCGTACCTTTGAGTCCGGCGATGTTCTCCGCAGCTGCGGTCACGGTTACCGGCCCTAACGCGATTGGCGTCATGCCTCCCTCGAGCGCGAACTGTCGCGTCGTGCCGCTGCCGGTCAAACTCAGGACCAACGTGAGTGGCGGCGCTGTCCATTCCGGCGGTTGCTTTGCAATGACCTTCACTGTAATCGTTGAAAGCAAGCCTTCGCCCGTCACTGTTCCGGCGATATCGATCTTGGCATCTGCGGGCACGTCTATATCGGTGTTGTTGATCGGTTGCGTGAATTGCACGATGGGAGGCTGCGTCGGCATGGGACCTGCGCTCCCATCAAACTCGAGATCGTCGATCGATACGTAGGACGTGGTGGTGAGCTGAAGCTCGACTCGCTTGATGTTTCCGGTGGGAGAGGTCACTTGAAACGCTGTGGTGAATTTATTCTGCGCCACAAAATGGCCGTCGACTGCGACGATGTTTCCAGCATTTTCAGCATCGAAGGCAGTCAGCTTCCCGGGCTCTGCGACCGCTGCACTCGCGAACAATTTCACTCGCGTGATGTTCTGTCCGGTGAAGCGGATGATGAGAGGTCTGACCTCAAAGACTTCGACGCCCAGCGGGACCGCGTGTACAACTCGCTGGCCCGAATGTGCTGCGGAATCGATAGCGACCTGACCGCCACCGAAGATCACCCCGCGAGTGCCGTATTGCGCACTCAGGATTTCGCCGGCAGGGATATTGGCATCCTCGAAATCGATCATGGTCTGGGCTTGCGCCGCGGTCGCAGCGAGGACAATCAAAATGAAGAGCGGCGCGATGCGCCACCGGCAGATGCGTTCTCTGTACATTGGTCTCTCCTTACAAGGCCGTAGCCACTAACAGGAGCCGTACCTTGATCTTTGTGTTTGAAGTGTTGGTGATGATCAACGCGCTGTGACCGCCAACGGGAGTTTGGGCCTGCAGGCTGGTTTCGCCTCTCTTCTTTCCGGTACTGGTCGCTGTTCCGGTTACGAGAGTCGAGCCGTTCACCGTGATGGTGACTTTAAGCGCGCTCGCTGTTCCGATCCACTGAGCTAAACCCGAGAGATATGATGGGCCGGCGAGCTGTAGCTCGGCGCTTTTCGTCGCTCCCGGTTGCAATTCGACCTGGACCACTTTCGGCGCAGTTGATTTCTCAAAAGTCTTCAGGAACTCGGCAACTTCTTCCTGGTCCGCGGGCTCGGTGCCGGGATTTGGATCGCCGTGGAGCCAGTCGAACGGCAACTCGCCTCTGAATGCCGGGTCTTCGGTTACGGAGCGCTGGCGTCTTTCTTCTACTTCTACCGATCGATCTGTGTGTCTGTGTTTGTGTCGATGGCAGTCTCCAGCGAAAGAAACGAGCACGAGCAGGACCAGCAAAGAAGCTTTCGCAAAGCGGTGCGTGGGAGTTGATGGATACGCATCCATTGGAGATATCTCCTTGTGGGAGCGACTAACGCTCCGGGACTCGGGAAACGCGCTGTACTTGGTATCTATGGGTTGGTGAGGGGAAAACGTTAGACCACGAGGGGCTATTCTTCCTGAGGTTCGAAGTTAATTTTGAATTTCCGGCAAGGGCTTAGGTCCAATCTGCACTTTCGGCAATTTATTGATTCCAATGTTTCCCAATCCTTCAAAAAGTACAAACCTAAATTTGCGCCGTCGTATCGCTGGCAGCAACCGCCACGTTTTTATTCGAGAGATGCCACGAGTTTGCAACCTACGATAGCCCGAGCAGAAGAAGAATGTTGCATCCCCTTCCCTCGATGTCACAACCCCTGGCTTTTCCGACAATCTGGAGGTCTGTGAGAATGAATCCATCTCGCCTGCTCGCTATCGCAATCTTTTCGTTAGTTCTAATCACGCTGCTCGCGCTACTACCAGCGACTCCCGACAAGGTCCTGGCCGATAACAACGCGTTCACGTTTCAAGGGCAGTACACGGCTCCTGCTTGCGGGCCGCGACACGACTTCACGATTGGGCCAAACACTAAAACGATCGACGTCGTAGCGTCGACCGTTCCCGTGAACGACATCGTGCTCAAGTTGTACTACGGAGGACAGGTCATCTCGGAGCAGGATACGGCCACAAGCCCGGAACCCATTCACTACTCAACCGGTAGTAATCTCGCGCCCGGCACGTATCAGGTGGAGGTCTGTCCGTTCGGAGGGCAAGCCGTGCTAACGCCCTCGGACTATGCTGGTGTAATCATCGTTACTGAGGCGCCAGTTCCCGGAACTACTCCGCCACCCACCAACCCGATAGTCCTGCCACCGGCGCCGATCGACTCCGGACCCGCACCGCGGTACCAGAGCCACACGCCCACGGCTGCTCAGATCGAAGCCGGCATGACGAAGAATTCTCAGGACGAACCAAACATCGGCGTCAACTGGAGTAGCGGAACCGTGATGCTTCAGGCACTGATGCAAACAATCCGAGTGCAGTTTGATGACGAGGCCTGCCCGCAGACTCCGCCTTCGACCTGGAAAGACGTGACACCGGTCACATCGCAGGAAGGGTTCGACCCGATTCTGTTCACGGACCATGCGACGAACCGCACGTTTGTCACGCATCTGCTGCTCGATCCCGCTGCGAACGCTTCATCTTTAACCGATAACGACGGGACCAACTGGATTCCGAGCCAGGGCGCAGGCTTCGGTTCGGGGTTCGATCACCAGACACTCGGCGCTGGTCCATTCCATGATCCCGTTCCGCCGCTACCGGGCTACAAGAACGCGGTCTATTACTGTTCGCAGGAGGTCGCGTTCGCTAACTGTGCTCTCAGTGTCGACGGTGGGTTGACCTTCGGGCCGGCGGTGCCGATTTACACCCTCGTGTCGCCTGATACCGCGACGCTGGGCCAGTGCGAAGGTCTTCACGGGCATGTGAAAGTTGGTCCCGACGGCACGGCCTATGTTCCGAACGCCGCCTGCGTTGGGCCAGTCAATCCGAAAGAGAACGGCTTCGCTCTCTCCGAAGACAACGGAACCACGTGGAAAGTGAGGACGATTCCCGGAACCGCTGGTGGGGGCAGCGATCCTTCAGTAGCTGTCGACGATGGTGGTCTGCTGTACCTCGGGTTCATGAACGAGGACAAATACGCATCGGTGGCAGTATCGGCCGACAAAGGGAAAACCTGGACCAACATGTACGACGTAGGCTCGATGGTGGGTGTGAAGAACGCGGTGTTCCCAGCGATGGTCGCAGGCAGCGCCGGTCGCGCTGCGATGGCCTTCTATGGCACCACGCAGGAAGGTTCGGTCAACGATTTCAATTCCAAAGCTGTATGGTACCTTTACGTGGCCCACACGTACGACGGTGGAGCGCATTGGATCACCGTCAACGCTACGCCGAATGATCCAATTCAGCGCGGCGGAATTTTCCTGGGAGGAGGCTCGCAGATCCATCGCAATCTGCTCGACTTCTTCGGCGCAGACGTAGATCGGTTTGGTCGGATGACAGTTGGCTATGCCGACGGTTGCATCGGCCCCT
>Ga0105247_10000979_pt1 | contig 21524 bp, 13 predicted proteins | sample KBSS24metaG_FD_81519 | JGI IMG/M metagenome (GOLD analysis project Ga0105247, IMG submission 81519) | Switchgrass rhizosphere microbial communities from Kellogg Biological Station, Michigan, USA - KBS S2-4 metaG | ecosystem: Host-associated > Plants > Roots > Rhizosphere > Soil | place...
ACACGAAGTTGCAAATCTTTGCAGCGATCGATCATGTTTTGCAGCACGTGATCGATCGTGTACTGGTGTACGCCGGTGCCTTCAGCGACGATCTGTCGCACCTCACGACGCACCTTGCGCAGGAAACTCGCCGCACTCATCCGGTGCTTGTGATGTGGATCGTCGGAGAAGATGCGACGCAGATCGCGATCGTAAACAGCGGGCCACTCGAAGTCGTAACGCTCGCGCTTGCGACGATAATAATCGCGTAGCGTTCCACGCAGCGCAGATAATGGCTCGATCTTCGTGCGCGTTCTGTTCTTCGGCTTCGTGCCCGCGAGATCGGTCATCAACTCGTCGATATACTCGAGCTTCTGCAAGGCCGGCCAGCCGTGATAACGACGTCGCCATTGCGAGCGCGGCGCCAGCCAAACGGCAAACGTCTCGGCGAAGTCTTCCGCGGGATGCGCCTGTGCGTACCAGGCCGGCAGGTGCAGGACATACTTGCGACTCTTCGGTTTCGGCTTGTAGAAGTCGGGATACGGTTGCGCGAAAGAGCCGAAGAGCTCGCGATGCTGGCGTTTGAAGTGGAGACGGAACGCCGTGTCGAGCGCGTGGCCGGCCTCGTGCCGCAGAATGCTCATGCATTCTTTGTCAGTGCCGCCCTCGACTTCGAGCATCTGCTTCCGTTCGAGCTTCATCAGGCGCGGGTGCGCGAGGTAAAAAGGGATGGCGATGCCCGGCACGCCGTCCGGCGAGAACCACTCTTCCGACAGCCAAACATGCGGTTTGAAGCGGATTCCGCGGTCGTTGAGCTCGCCATAGAGCCGTATTATGTGGGGTTCGAGGAACGAACCTTTTATTTTGATCGGCAGGTCGCAGATGCGTAAATCGAGCAACTGCTCGTCACTCAGACGATGCCAGGGGAATCTGTAGCTCACGGCGCGGTCATAATAGCCGCCACGCGCGGGAGGGTCAAAAATGGGTCCGGTAGTCTAGTGTGACCCCTTTTCTTTCCGGCTTTCGCGTTCTATTATGAGAGGCCTACTTTTTGGCAGCGTCTTCCCAATCACACAAAGCACAACTAGAAATCAAGAGGGATATGCTCAAAACCACCATAGTTAGAATTGCAATCGGCATCACCTGTCTGTCGATACTCTCCGCGACGGCCAGTGCTGACACGAAGGTCAAAACACGCCAGACGAGCGGCGGCCAGACCTACGAAAACACCAGTTACATCAAAGGCAAACGCCAGCGCAGCGAAACCAACAGCGGTCAGATGATTATGATCCAGCAGTGTGATCTGCGACGAAACATCCAGATCATGCCGCAGATGAAGATGTACATGATTCAGCCGTACGATCAGCCATCAACCAGCACCGCGCCTTCGACGACTACGCCGGCGACGTCACAACCCGTCAAGAAGGGCGGCGTTGTTACTTCCACTATAACGACGAAAGACACAGGCGAGCGCAAACAGATGCTTGGCTACACGGCGCGTCATATCATCACCACGATGGAGATGAAGTCGTCGCCGGACGCGTGCTCGCAAAACAACACGAGAATGGAAATCGATGGCTGGTACATCGACGCCGCGTTCGCGCTTGATTGCGACAGCAGCCGCGCGTACTCGAACTATCGTCCACATGCGAGCGGCGGTTGCCAGGATCGTTATGAGACGAAGACGATCGGCGTCGCGAAGAAGGGTTATCCGGTTTGGGAAAAGACCACGATGTTTGGTCCGGGCGGCGCTGAGAGTTTTTCAACGCTCAATGAAGTAATTGAGTTTTCACAGGCGACACTCGATCAGAGTCTCTTCGAGATTCCTGAGGGCTATCGAGAAGTTGAAGACTTCGCGAGTGCTATGAGCGCTGCCTACGCGAACCCCACAGCCGGCGAAACTTCGACGCCGACTTCCAGTGTTCCGACTCCGGCGAATCAACCAACTACGCCGGCAGCGACTACGGTTGGTCCGAAGCGTGACGGCGTGATCCGTTTTGGAGTTGCAGCCGTGAAGACTGGTAACGTCGCCGAGTGGATGAACGCGCAAAATCTTGCGCAGGCAGTGCAGGCTACGCTGCAACAAAACTTGAAGGGCACAAATGTAGAAGCTGTCGTGATCGACGCAACGGGCGCCGGGATCCAAGCTGAAGCACAGCAGAAGCAGTGTGACTACATCGTCTTCGCAACCGCGTCGCACAAGAAAGGTGGCGGTGGTTTCGGGAGCATGCTCAGCAGCTCGGTGGGGCAGATTGCGAGTAATGTCGGTTACGGCTCAGGTACAGCAGCAGCCGTTGCGACGAATGCAGTCATTGCCGCGACAGTGGCTCAGAATATCAAAGCGAAGGATGAAGTGACGCTCGATGTAAGACTCGAGCGTCCGACAAGCACGACGCCGAGCTTCTCGCAGACGTTCAAAGGCAAAGCCAAATCAGCGGGCGAAGACATCATCACTCCCTTGAGTCAACAAGCCGCCCAGGCCATCATCGCCTCGGTCGGTAAACAGTAGTTTCACGCAAAGACGCAAAGGCGGGTCAAGTGCATTTGACCCGCCTTTGCGTCTTTGCGCCTTTGCGTGAAAACCTCTTTTAGCTCCCCGGTTGAACACCCGTCTTCAAATACGACGACGGGCACAGTTTTTCAATCGCGCACTCTTCACACAGCGGATTGCGCGCTTTGCAGATCTTGCGCCCGTGATAGATCATCAGGTGCGGGAAGATTACCCAATCCTTCTTCGGCACGATCGGGATCAGGTCCTGCTCGATCTTCTCGGCAGTCTTCTCCTCCGATAACGCAAGCCGGTGCGATAGTCGCGTGACGTGCGTATCAACCACCACGCCAGCCTTGATCCCAAACGCATTCCCCAACACGACATTCGCCGTCTTCCGCGCGACGCCCGGCAACTCGAGCAACTCATCCATCGTGTGCGGCACTTCCCCGCCATATTGCTCGGTGAGAAGCTTCGCCGTCCCCTGGATCGACTTCGTCTTGTTCCGAAAGAACCCCGTCGAGTGAATATCCTTCTCGAGCTCGTGCGCCGAAACCTTCAGATAGTCTTCCGGCTTCTTGTACTTCCGAAACAGATCAGCCGTAACGATGTTGACGCGCGCGTCCGTAGACTGCGCCGAAAGAATCGTCGCAATCAACAATTCAAACGGGTTCGAATGATTGAGCGCGGTCTTTGCGTCCGGATAAGCTCGCTTGAGTCGCCTGATAATATCGCGTGTGCGTTTTTTGAGTTCCTCAGTGCTTTCGCGTTTCGCCATTCAGCTCATCCCGTTCGTTTCAGCTTCCCTGTCTTCTTGGCCCACGCCTCCATCTTTACGAAGACGAACAGGCCCAGTGGCAAGAGTATCGCACCCATCAACGCCAGTATGAGCAGCTCGTGCGACACAGCCGAGAGCGGCGCGCCCGCGAGATACTCAGCGGTCGAGTCTTGGTTCCCCACTCCAAATAACTTCCGGCAGGCAGACAGAGTGTACGTCGCCGGTGAGAGTGCCGACAGCGGCTGTAACCAATGTGGCAGGACATCGATGGGATAATAAACTCCCGAGACCAGCAGAAGCGAGCCTTGAAAGATATGGGTAGCTTCAGCTCCTCGTTCCGCGCTCATCACCGGAAACACCGCCGCAAATAGTCCGAGGCCCACAAAGGCAACAGTGCTTACCGCCAGCACGACGGCCACGCCAAAGAGATTGGCGCCTTTCAGATTCAAATTCGTAAACAACATCAAACCGACGAGCACGATCACACTGGTCAGAATGCTGTTCAGCAACGAGAACAGACTGACGCCGAGCAGGTGGACCGCTCGCGAAACCGGCGCCATGAACGTGTATTCCAGCGTTCCTTCCCAACGCTCATATGCGATCGACATCGCGATCTCGTTGTAGAGCCACGAAAGATAGTTCCACAGCAGCGCGCCAACGACGAGCGTCAGCGTGAGCTGGTAGTTTCCTTGCGCGACACCGATCAGCGCCACTGTCGCCGAGGTCACGAGCGCGTAAAAGTTAAAGACGATGACCCAGCCGATGTATCGACGAGTGATGTGATACCCGCGAAACAGGAAGGCCCAAGTTTGTCTCAGTGTTGCTTCCATATTTACTCCTAACTCCATCCACAGATTTCACAGATTAATCTGCGCATTCTGCGTAATCTGCGGATAGCTCTTCTTCGACGATTGCTTCACCAGTTAACTTGATGAAGGCGTCGTCGAGCGTTGCGGTGTGCGCGCGCTGCATCAATTGCGCCGCCGTTCCTTCCGCGACGAGTTTGCCGTGCGCCAAAAATCCGATACGCGCGCAGAGTCGTTCCGCTTCGGCCATGTCGTGCGTCGTCAAAAGGATCGTCGTGCCCTCGCGCCGTTGCAGATCTTCGAGGAACAACTGCACGTCGCGACGGCTCTTCGGATCGAGACCCGTCGTCGGCTCGTCGAGCAACAACAGCGGCGGGTTGATCATGAGTGCGCGTGCAATGCTGATCTTCTGCTGCATACCGCGGCTCATCTCCTCGAGCGGCGTCGAGAACTTCGCATTCTCCATTCCGAGCTGTTCGAGAATCTCCATCACGCGGCGCTCAGCCTGGCGCGCGTTCTGGCCATAGAGCAGTGCGGTGTAGAGCAGGTTCTCGCGCGCCGACAGCTTCTTGTAGAAAGCCGCGTCGACACTGACACGCCCGATGATGCGGCGCACTTCGTCGGCCTGCTCCGGCAGCGTGAAGCCGAGCATCTCGACGTATCCGCTATCCGCGATCAGCAGAGTCGAAAGAACGCGAATCAGTGACGACTTGCCGGAACCGTTCGGTCCGAGCAGTCCGTAAGTCTCGCCCTGCGCGACGCTGAACGAGACGTCGTCGATCGCCCAGAGCTCTGACTGCTTGCGAAAACCGTTTCGCTTGCGAAAACTTTTGCGCAGGTTGCGCACCTGAATAGCTGGTTGCTGCATGATCAAACCTCGAAAGTGGATCATCAAAAACGTCCACTCGTAGACACACTTCAGTTGTAGTTGGATTAGAAAAGGAGCCGCTGAGCCCGAATCAAGCTCGGATCAGCCGGGTTTTGACGAGGAAGAGATTTTTCATCGAAATCACCTGTGCGTGTGAGGATAATACATCTTGGTAATCCTGTAAATCTTTGTAATCCCGTCTAACGCCTGCCGTGCGCAATCTTGATCGCTTCCGGCATTTGCCGCAACCGCAACATCGAAATCACCCCAAACAACGGCCCAGGCGCAAGAATCATAAACGCATACCGCCAATCCCCAACCTTCGGCACGAGCTCGATCGAAATCGTGGTCAACAAAAACCCGATACACATCTGAATCGTCAACGCCGTTCCGATGTACTGCGGATCTCCCAGCTCAGTCACACAAGACGAAAACTGCGCCGAGTCAGCCACGACCGTCGCACCCCAAATCGCCGCCACGACCAACAACACCGCGGGATTGCCGCCATACAACAATCCAATCACCAGACAACACGTGCCGCTGATCGCCATCGCCCACGACGTCACGAGGGTTCTCCCGACACGATCAGCGATCAACCCCGCCACGACACAACCGACCGCGCCCGCTCCGATCACGATGAACGATCCGATCTCCGCCAACTCCGGATTAGCATTTCGCAGCGCGAGGCTCGAACGAATCATCACCGGAATCCAGATCCACATGCCGTAGAGCTCCCACATGTGCCCGAAGTAGCCAAAGCTCGCGAGCCGCACGCCGCGATTGCTGAACACACGGACAATCTGCGACATATCAAACTTGGCCCGCGCGAGTGCATATGGACCATCCTCGACGAAGAACAACACGACCAGCCCGCCGGCTGCGGCGAGGAGGGAAACGAAGAGGATGTTGGTGCGCCAGTTTGCGGAGCCCACCGCGTTGACGAGATAGGGCGTCGCTTTTCCCATCGTGAGAGCGCCGACTAAAACGCCGAGCGCCATGCCGCGCCGCTCACGAAACCACGTCGCCATGATCTTCATGCCCGGCGGGTAGACACCGGCAAGACAAACGCCCGTCAGAAACCGCAACAGGATCGCAGTCGACGGATCGTTTACGTAGAGACCGAAGATGACGTTAACAGCAGCGCCGAGAAATGCGGAAACAGCGAAGAGATGCCGGGAGCTGATGATGTCAGGAAGATTGAGCGTGGCGCTGATGAGCGTTCCGGCGACGAAGCCAAGCTGAACGGCGATCGCGATCCAGCTTATTTGTGAGGGAGACAGTTGCCACTCGCGCGTGAGTGCGGGGACGACGGCGGAGCCACTGAACCACAGCGACATGCCGAGCAACTCCGCGATTGATAAGAGCGCCAGAGCTTGCCAGCGGCGTGGATGGGGTTCGGTCATGTTAGACAGGATTTACAAGATTTTTCAGGATAGACAAGACTTGTAAATCATGAGAAATCTTGTAAATCCTGTCCCTCACTGAAGATCAAACAACAAGATCTCAGCCGGCTCATCGGCTTTGATTGTTAACTGCGATTCGCCCGTAACCACCACACCATCACCCTGCAAAGCACTCTCACCATTGACCGTGATCGCTCCACGCGCCACCTGAATCCACGCATAGCGCCTTTGGTCCATCTCGCGCACCACTTGCTGACCAGCATCCAGTAACGAAGCAAACAAGCTCACATCCTGGTGCACAGTCACCGATCCATCACGACCATCCTCAGAGGCAATCAACCGAAACTGCCCGCGTCGCTCGTCATCAGTGAAAGCCTTCTGCTCGTAACTCGGATCGAGGTCGACCGTGTGCGGCAGGATCCAGATCTGTAAGAGGTGTACACGCTCCGAGAGTGACGCATTCTGCTCGCTGTGTCGCACGCCCGTGCCCGCGCTCATCCGTTGCACATCGCCCGGACGAATCACAGACCCGTTACCCATACTGTCTTCGTGTTTGAGCGCGCCTTCGAGAATGTACGTGATGATTTCCATGTCAGCATGACCGTGCTTCGGAAACCCACGACCCGGCGCCACAAAGTCCTCATTGATCACACGCAAACTGCGAAAGCCCATGTAACGCGGATCGTAATACTGGTCGAACGAGAACGTGTGGTACGTGTTGAGCCACCCGTGATCGAAATGCCCACGCTCTTTTGATCTTCTAATACTAATCATTACCTAGAGCCCCAAACGCTCTTCGTGCGCCACAAACACGGTCACGAGCTCGTTCAATCCTTCCGCATCCTGATCGTCGAACCGGCCGATCTCCGGACTATCGAGATCGAGCACGCCGATCAGCCGCTCACCATCAAACAACGGCACCACGATCTCCGAATTCGACGCGACGTCGCAGGCGATGTGTCCCGGAAACTCATGCACGTTCGGCACGATGATCGTCTCGACGCGCTTCGCCGCGACACCGCACACGCCCTTACCCATCGGAATACGCGCACACGCCGGATTTCCCTGAAATGGACCAAGCACAAGCTCGTCATCTTTCAGGAGATAGAACCCGGCCCAGTTCACGTTCGGCAGCGAGCTGAAAAGCAACGCGCTGAAGTTTGCGGCATTCGCGATGAAGTCGTGTTCGCCTTTCAGCAGGCTCAGCAACTGCACGACGAGACTCGCGTAGAGCTTCGGCTTCACGTTGTTCTTCGACGGCTTCGTGGCTTTTAGCTTCTTTGAGGCTTTTTTTGTGGGGGCTTTTTTTGTCGCTCTTTTTTTTGTAGCTGTTAATACAGGCATTTACTCTGGCTCCTCTGTTGCAGGCCGGATGCTGATCACCACTGACTTCGACACTGGCGTGTTGCTCTTCAGCGCAACGTAACGCACCGGCACCAAAACATTCGCTTCGGGAAAGTAAGTCGCGGCGCAGCGACGCGGAATATCGTAGGGGACAACATTAAACGCCCGGGCGATTCGCTCCTCACCTTCAAAATGGCTGACCAAGTCTACAACTTGTTGCGCTTTCAGGCCCGCCGCGGCGATGTCCTCTTCGTTGAGAAACACGACACGCCGGCCGTTGCTGATGCCGCGATAACGATCGTTTTCAGTGTAGACGGAAGTATTAAACTGGTCATGACTGCGAATTGTCATCATCAAAAACTGCTCTGGGCCAAGATCGTGTTGCGGCAGCTCGTGCACCGTAAACTGCGCCTTGCCCGACTTCGTATTGAAGACTCGATTGCGCGCGGCGTTGGGAAGATGAAAACCGCCGGGCTCGCGCACGCGCTGATTGTAATCAGCGAATCCCGGAACGACGCGCTCGATCGCATCGCGAATCTGATCGTAATCGTTAGCAAGTTCTTCCCAGTTCACGGTGGTGCGATGTTCGAGCGTTGCGCGCGCGAGCCGCGCCACGATCTGCGGTTCACTCAGAAGCTCCTCTGAAGCAGGCTGTAACGAGCCGCGCGAGACCTGCACCACGCCCATCGAGTTTTCTGTCGTGACAAACTGTAAACCAGTCGCTTGCACGTCGACCTCCGTGCGACCGAGGCACGGCAGGATCAACGCGCGATCGCCCGTGATCAAATGCGATCGATTGAGCTTCGTTGAAACGTGCGCGGTCAGGCGACAGCGACGCAAGGCCGCGGCAGTGAAGTCAGTGTCGGGCGTTGCCGAGAGAAAGTTGCCACCGAGCGCGAAGAACACCTTGCCCTGTCCTTCGTGCATCGCGTGGATCGCGCGCACTGTGTCGAAGCCGTGATTTCGCGGCGGCTCGAAGTCAAACGTCTCGCCAAGTTTGTCGAGAAACGCTTCCGTCGGTCGTTCCCAGATACCGACAGTGCGATCGCCCTGCACGTTGCTGTGACCACGCACCGGACACAAACCGGCGCCAGGCTTTCCGACCTGCCCGCGCAACAACATCAGGTTGACGATCTCCTGAATATTCGCGACTGCGTTGCGATGTTGCGTCAGTCCCATGGCCCAGCAGAAGATCGTGCGCTCCGAGTCGACAAAGATCTGCGCGGCCTGTTCGATCTTCTCTCTCGCGACTCCGCTCTGTTCGACGATCTCACTCCACGAAACAGTTTGTAGCGCGGAGACAAATTCATCGAAGCCCGTCGTGTACTGCGCGATGAAGTCGCGATCGAGCGAGTCTTCATGCGCGAGCACGGCTTTCGTGATTCCCTTCAACAGCGCCACGTCGCCGTTTATCTTCACCTGTAGAAACAGATCCGCCAGGATTGTGCCTGAGCCGAGCAGGCCGAGAACGTCCTGCGGATGTTTGAACCGCGTCATCCCCACTTCCGGCAGCGGATTGATGTGGACCAGTTTGCAACCGTGTCGCTTCGCGCGCTCGAGCGACGTCAGCATGCGCGGATGGTTCGTGCCCGGGTTCTGGCCGATGACGAAGATCGCCTGCGCCTCGTCGAAGTCCTGGAGCGTGACCGTTCCCTTCCCGACGCCGACCGTCTCGCTCAACGCGGAGCCACTCGACTCGTGACACATATTTGAGCAGTCGGGCAGATTGTTCGTGCCAAACTGGCGCACGAATAGTTGGTATAGAAACGCTGCTTCGTTGCTGGTGCGACCGGACGTGTAGAAGATCGCCTGGTCAGGATAGTTGAGTGAGTTCAACTCGCCCGCGAGCAGCTCGAAAGCCTCGTCCCAACCAATAGGTTCGTAGTGAGTCGCATCGCGATGTAACAACATCGGGTGCGTCAGTCGTCCCTGTGCGTTGAGCCATTGATCCGATTGCTGCGCGAGCTCGGCGACACTCCACTGTTGGAAAAACTCTGGCGCGACGCGTTTGGTTGTTGCTTCGTCGGCAACGTGCTTCGCGCCGTTTTCACAAAACTCAAAATGCGAGCGCTCGCGATCGGGCTCCGGCCACGCGCAGCCCGGGCAATCAACACCGCCCGTCTGGTTAACTTTCAGCAGCGTGCGCACGCCACGCACGAACCCCATCTCTTCCGAGATCGCCTTGACCGCGGTGATTATCGCCGGCGCGCCACCGGCAGCTTTTGGTGTCTTTGTTTGCTCTGACATCTGTTCCACAGATTATAATCTGCGCACGCTATGTTAAAGCCTGACGAGGAAAAACCTATATGACCCTGCTGCGTCCCTTTCGGTCGCTCTGTATCTTCGTTCTCTCCGTTTCCACTTTCGCAACCGTCGCCAACGCCCAGATCAAGCCGGGCCGCGATCCCAATCAACCAGTCGATCAGGAGTACACCAACAAGATTCGCGAGTATACAACCGCGCCGTACTTCAACTCGCCTCTGACCGACTACCTGCCCGCCTCGACTGACGTACCGACGCCGAAATCCGTGCTCGGCGACGTGGCGGGCGCGCCAGGCAAATTGCCGTATGCGGAAGACGTTTACAAATACATGCGCATGCTCGAGCGCGCCAGTCCCAACCGCGTGAAGGTCTTTACGATCGGCACCACTGAAGAAGGACGCGAGATGATCGCGGTGGCGGTGGGCTCCGAGCAACTGATTTCAAAAATCGATGAGAATCGCGCGCGGCTCACGAAGCTCGCCGATCCGCGAAGTATCAACATGAATGAAGCCGAAGCAGACGCCCTGGTCAACGCTTCGTTTCCAGTCTATTACATCACAGGCACGATTCACTCGCCGGAAACGGGTTCGCCGACCGCGTTGATGGAGCTGGCCTACCGGCTTGTCGTCGATAACAGCCCGTACGTGAAGTTTATTCGCGAAAACGTTCTGACGTTGATCACGCCGGTGGTTGAAGTAGATGGCCGCAATCGCATGGTCGATGTTTATAACTGGCACCTCGCGCATCCGAACCAGAACTGGCCGGGGTTGGTTTACTGGGGTCATTACGTCGCGCACGACAACAACCGCGACGCGATTGGCCTCTCGCTGAAACTCACGCGGAACGTGCTGAACACGTATCTCGCGTGGAAGCCGCAGGTGCTTCACGATCTGCACGAGTCAGTCCCATATCTTTACGACAACACGATCGGCGATGGTCCGTACAACGCGTGGGTCGATCCGATTTTGACCGACGAGTGGCAGATGATCGGCTGGAACAATGTTTCGGAGATGACGAAGTTTGGCATGCCCGGCGTGTTTGCGCACGGCGACTTCGACACGTGGTCTCCCGGATACCTGATGTTCATCGCCGCGACGCACAACGGCATCAGTCGTTTGTATGAAACGTTCGGCAATGGCGGCGCTGACACTTTGGAGCGCACGTTGTCGCCGAGTGAATATCAACGCACGTGGTATAAGCAGAATCCGCCGCTGCCGAAAGCGAAGTGGTCGCAGCGAAACAACAACAACTACCAGCAGACCGCGCTACTCACGTCGCTTTACTACTTCGGCAATAACAGCAAGCTGTTTCTTAAAAATTTCTACTTGAAGAGCAAACGCTCGATCGACAAACCGAAGCAGGAAGGCCCGGCAGCTTACGTTCTCCCCGGCGACGATCCGCGACCGGCCAATCAGGCAGAGCTTTTGCGAACGCTGCAGGCACAGGGCGTCGAGATCAGCAAAGCGACCGCGCCGTTTACAGTGTCAACGAGAAAGAAAGCTGCTGCTCCAGCTCGCGCGTCAGCCTCGCCGCCTCCGAAGACTGAAGATCGAACGTTTCCGGCAGGCAGTTACATCGTGCGCATGGACCAGCCCTACAGCCGCATCGCCGATGCACTGCTCGATTATCAATACTGGGCGCCAAACGATCCGCAAACAGAGATCTACGACGACACTGCCTGGACCATGGGTGAGCTCGCAAACGTCGAGGTCGTGCGCGTGGTTGATACGAAAGTGTTGACGGCGCCGATGGACCGCGTGACGGGCGAGGTGCGCTCGCCAGGTGGGATCACGAATGCCGGAGCGGTCTACGTAATTAATCACAATGCTGACAACGCGCTCATTACGTTGCGATATCGTTTGAAAGACGTCGAGATGGACGCGGCGGAAGAGCCTTTCGAGGCCGCCGGGCGCAAGTTCAATCGTGGATCGTTTATCGTTCGCAAAGCTAACGGTGATGATCTGAGACGCGTTGCGAACGAGCTCGGTATTCAGGTGTATGCAGTTGCGGATGCGCCGTCAGTGAAGATGCACCCGCTGCGTGCGCCGCGCATCGCGATGATGCACACGTGGCTGGGCACGCAGGACGAAGGCTGGTATCGCATCGGTCTCGATCAGTTGCAGGTGCCGTTCGCGTACATCAGCACGCAGGACGTTTCGCGCGAGCCGAATCTCAAAAGCAAGTACGACGTGATTCTGTTTGCGCCGGTCGGACGTGGCGCGCAGGCAATCATCAACGGCATGCCGATGTACGGCAATCCGCTGCCCTGGAAGAAGACGCAGCTCACGCCCAACCTCGGCGGCATCGATGAAACGGACGATATGAGACCGGGGCTCGGTTGGAATGGTTTGCAGAACTTGCAGAAGTTTGTGAAAGACGGTGGCGTGTTCATCACCGTCGACGACACGTCTGACTTCGCGGTGAACTACGGGTTTACGGCGGGAGTTTCTGTGAATCGCTCGCAACGTCTGCGTGCAGTCGGGGCGATACTGCGAACGAAGTCTGTCGATGCGGCCAGTCCGATCGCTTACGGCTACGGCGACTCGCTCGCGATGTATTGTTCGAATGGTCCGATCTTCAACATCAATAACGGTGTTGGTGGACGCGGTGGACGACCGGCGCCACGTGCTACGGGTCGCGGGACTCCTGACGATCCGGATGTGCCGCAAGGAAGGCCGCCGGCAGAGTTACCTGAGCCGCCACCGCGAGTCGAGCCGTGGGAAGCGCCGCCGGTGCAGGACGAGCAGTTACGCAACGCGATTGGTTTGATACCACCCAACCAGCGTCCGCGCGTGGTCCTACGGTACGCTGACAGCCGCGATCTGTTTGTTTCCGGGCTGTTGGACGGCGGCGACGAGATCGCGCAACGCGCGGCGATCATCGACGTGCCTTCGGGCAATGGACACGTGCTGCTGTTCTCGACGAACCCGTTCTGGCGCGGCCAGACGAAGGGCAGTTACTTCCTCGTCTTCAACGCGATCCTGAACTGGGACAACCTCAACGCCGGCCGCAAACTGGCGGAGAAATAGCCACAAAAAGCACAGAAGAAGAGTTAGCCACAAAAAGGCACATAACAGTAAATCCGAAAGGGTTCCTGTTATGTGTCTTTTGTGCCTTTTTGTGGCTAAGCTTTTTATGTGCCTTTTGTGGCTAAGCTTTTTTTCTTTTCGAAGATCGCGAACGTCAGGATGATTGTGGCGCCGGTCAGGATGCCGAAGACGTACCACAGCCACGTCCAGCCGAAGTTGTCTGACGCGTACCAGATCATCGTCACGATCGACAATAACAAAAACACCGCTCCCATCAGCGTCATGCCGCGAACGCGAAACACGATGCCCGCGAAGATGCCAATGAGCGAGAACGATCCGAGTATCAACGGCAGCCACGGTGAATTTGCGACGCCGTTGATGAAGATGTCGGCCGTTGACGAGCTGTAGATCGTGGCCAGCGACAGGTATCGCACGGCCGTCAACTGCTCTTCATTCAGCCTGTCTTTGTTCAGGTAAGCCGCTGCGAGAACGGAGAGCGCCGCCGGGACCAGCCACAACTGCGGGTGTTGGAAGAACCCATAATCCGCGGTGCGCTGGAACATGTACCAGAGCCCGCCATTTCCAGCCACGGCCGCCAACAATCCAAAACCAAACGAGCGCCGCAGGATCGATAGCAAGCCATAAAGTTCTCCGATGGAGACCGCGAGCACCGAGAAGTCGACTTCCGACGACGCGACCCAGAACCCCAGCAACGGCAGCAGCGGCAGAAACGCGCCGGAGCGTTCGAGAGGTTGGGCCAGCACGAGTAAGTTTCTACGTCGCAGCGCCTCACTCGTCAACACACCCAGGAATGCGATCGACATAACGACGAGCGGCCAGAAGCGTTCGATAAAACCAGTGAACAGCCACGGCATCGTCAGACGGACGTGCAGGAACAGCAGCGCCAGCATTATCTCGGCGACATACACGTATCGCATACGACCACGTTCTGACAGACCCAACGGATCGTGATTTGGCGACACCGCGAAGATCACGCAGATGACCACGGAAGCGAGAAGCGTCAGGCCAATCGTTATGAGCGCGAGCGGGTTGATAAAAACGGCGCCGAAGTCGAGCTGATACCGGATTTCAGTTCCGAGACAGAAGAACAACGCTAAGACGCCGGCGCCGAGCCACCACGGCACACAACTGCGCGCCGCGCTGGTCCACTCAGGAAAACGTTCGCTTGCCTTCTTGAGAAGGGTTGCGTAGACCACCGTTAGACCAAACACGACGAGCATCAAGATCACGCTGCGGTTCAGCCAGGTGGCGTCTACGAACGGCGTCAGCCACGACCAGCCGAAGAAAACGAGCCCAAGCACAAAAACTGCAATTGCCGCGCGCCGCCAATGCCGCGCTTCCCTGCCCTCCGCGAGCAATCCGAGTGTCAAAGCCTGTACGGCGAAGGCGAGCGCAGCCGAGGCGCGCAAATCGAAGTCGAAAAAACTAAGCGTCATCCAGCCGGCGAGTGTCGCGAGTGCTGCTACGGCAAATATTGTGAAGCTTGCAAACCATGCCAGCTCAGACGCCTCGGCACTGATACGTTCGGGCACGCCGAGTCGCCGTGTGAAAGCCATGATTCGGTGACGCCAGTGCCAGACAAGCGCGGTGCAGACACTGTACGCCGCCAGGAGAATCGTTGCTGACCACGCGAACAGATTCGCGCTCAACTCTAATTGCTGGAGCGCAATCGCACAGCCCATCAAACCGAGAGTGTAAAGTCCGGCAACCGCATACTTCGCACGAACGTCCCACAAACACGCGGTCACCAGGACAACTACGGCAGCAAAAGCCAGCCACGTCAGTTGCGGTGCGTGAAGATCGAAATACGGCGCAACAAACACATCGAGCGCTAGCACACTCAGCGAGAACAGCGCAGCGATGTTGTGAAATGAAAAATAGTAGCTGAGTGATGATTCATTCCGCCGTGAGCGAAGATCGAGCAGTAGCCAGATCACGCCGGCAAGCGAGTTCACGATCAGGTTGACGAGCAGAAACTCATCCACATGCCAACGTTCCTGGGCAAAGATCAGCCACGAGGAAATCCCGAACAAAAGACCTGCCGCATAGATGTAATCGCGCGCTTTCGTCTTCAGGTTCAGGGCTATCGCAAGCGTAGTGATCGATAGCAGGGGGCCGATGGACCACCACGCAGTAGAACACGTAGCGTGGAACACCCCGCGCAGGCTGAGACCCACAGCAATACCGCCAACAATCGCCGACACGTCCCTCGCTGTTGCTCGCCATCTATTCGCAGTTAGCTCTGCTGCGGCCAACATCAACCACGCTGTTCCCGCGATGCATAGCGTCAGTATGTGCAGACCCGCCCAGCCGCTTATCTCCGCGAAGCTGAACGCGACGAGACAGCTAACCCCAAACAATGAACAGGCAACCGCCCACGGCGAAAACGGTCTGAACCAAGCCGCCGCGACTGCTATCGACGCGAGACTCAACCAACCGAGATAGCTTCCCACCGCGCCCGAGTCACTGCCGGCTTCACTGGGAAACAGCACGATCAGGCAGAACGCCGGAACAAATAGAACGACGCTTAAACTGATCGCGAGCCACAGTTGCAACTTGATGAGGTAATCAGCAACGCGCTGCCCGCGCTGGTCCAGGGCCGGCTGCCAGCGCCGTCGCGTGCTCAGCCACGGCAGCAAGTAAACTGCGAGCGTGATCACGTTCAGTTGCACGAGACGTACGAGGACGAAGCGGTCCATCGAGCCCTGCGCAAGCAAGAACGCGACGGTGATCGTCGCATTGAAGAAAGCGCCCGCATACAGGGCGAAACTCGGCCGGCGCTCGCGCAGTGCGTGACCAATCAGCACGATGCCCGCGATCACGAGTGGCCCACCATAGATGAAAGCGTTGATCGGTCCTTGCAACGGCAAGTAAAAGATCGTTCGGAGGACAGCACTGCTTGTCAGGATCAAGAGGGGCAGAATCGTCAGACCGAAGAGCACGATTCGCGCTTCTGCCACGAACCCTTCTGAGATCTTGTGCCGCGACCAGATCACGATCGAGCCAAGCAGCAGAAATATCGCGGCCAGCCAACGCCACGCAGTCGCCGTTGCAATCTGAGTTTCGAACTGTCCCGCAAGCAGTGGAATGGCGCCTGCAAGTACGGCAATCGCACCGAGGAGATACGCATTGTTTCGTCGTTCCCAAAAGGTCCCGATCGTGGCGACGAGCAACAGTCCCAACACGATCCACGAGCCGAGCCCAAACGCTTCCTGGTGTGGAAATCCGGCAATGTCGAGCCCGCTGTAGCCCGCCAGTTCCAGCGTGACACCCGAAAGTGCCCCATAAATCGCGAGCAACAGAAACGCCGGTATCAACGCCCACAACAAAATTCTATCGACCGCAAATCTCCCATTAAGCAACCAAGCAATTGTAGGGGTGGCCCTCTGTGGCCACCCGTTCGTTGAATTACAAATACGCCCTCTTAGCGCGAGCCAAAAGAGACAAAACAGAGCGAGGACGGTTCCCTGGATTTGCAATGCTGCCGGACGGAGGAACGCGTGTGGGACATATGAGTACCAGTCAAATTCCTGTAGCGCGGCCTTGACCGTCAGCACGATTGCGCAAAGCAATGCGACCTGAAACAGGTTGAAGATGAGCCGGCGGCGGTTGAGCCACAGCAGCAGTAGCAGAATGCCCGCGATCCAGAACACGCGCTGCGCCTGCATCCACGTGATGGTCCACGTGTTCGCCTGAAACAAACACACGACGCCGAGCACAATCGAGATCAGCGCGCTGTAGTTGAGCACCGAGAAGACCTTGCCGCGCTCGTATCTCGAGCTGACGATCGCCGCCGCGGCACATATCGTGGCGTGCGCAAAAAACGCTGTCTGCCACGGAAACGCGAACCCAGCCGGCGCGAAGTTAAGTGCGAGCGCAACTAACAGGAGCGCAGATCCGACCCAGGTGAATGGCACCGCATTGCGACGCCACGCGAGCCAGAAAGCACCGAGCGCATAAAGACCGTAGACGATCCAGATTGCATACTGATCGAGTGCCTGCAGGCCGAGACCTGTCACGAGCATCAGGCTCACAACTGCCGTGATCGATGCAGCAACGATATAGGAGTCAGCAGCGGGGGCAAGCCACCCTTCCTGACTTGTTCTATTTCCAAGCGCTCGATTCTTCAGCCACTCCGACGCAATAACAAATAGCGCCACCGCGCCCACCAGCGCCTGTCCGCTGCGAACCGAAACACTCACCTCGAGCAACGACATCACGCGCAGGTTTTCCCACGTGATGTTTCCGCTAACGACGTGAAAAGTTACGACGTAAGCAAGCGCAAAACAGAGTGCAGCGATCACGTGCGCGAACGGCAGTTCCAGCGCCACAGCGAGCACAGTGAGCACAGCGAAGTTGATCAGCGCCGCCGGAACGATGCTCGCCGGATTCGGCCACGCGAGAATCATCCCCGCGAGCACGATCATCAACCCGAGAATCCCGAGCGCAGTGCCCGCCGTCCGCGCCGCTACCAATTCTTTTTTCGCGATCTTGCGCCAGAGCACGGTGCCGGTTGCGAGCATCGGCAGTCCCCAAACCGTAACGAGCGGCGCGAGGTACATCATCGACATACCGATCGGCCCAGACTTGTACAGCAACAAACCAAACGGCAGCAGGGCCGCAAAACTCATCGTTCCGAGCGCCGTGAAAACAGTGGTCGTTTCGGTTTCGTCGATCTGTCGATCGTGCAGCACGACGCGCAACGCGAGTCCGACAGTCGTGACGTAACACGCAACCGGAAACGCGCCGAGAAAGATCAAGAGCCACGGCGCGGCATCGATCGACGCGAAGTGTCGTACCAGTAGTTGACCAACAGACGACCCGAGCACGCCTGCGGAAAGAATGTGTGCGCAACCGGGCGTGATGACGCGACCGGCGAAATAAACAAGACAGAGAAAGATTGCGGGCGCGGCCAGCTCACTCACGATCACGAGTGGACCAGAGGTATTCCCGGCTGAGACTGCGGCGATCGCGAGGAAGTTCAAAGGCACGAGCAAGGTCGCGATCGTTAAAATACCGCGACTGGTCGTCCGCAGTTTCCAGCGATACTGCGTGTACAAGCCGATGCCGAAGAGCACGGCCGTGACCGTCGTGAAGATTAGAAACTTGAGAACAGGAATCTGAGCGATCTGCGCCCAGAGACTGACGACTAGCGCCGTCGAGCAACCGATGATGAGCAAGCCACCGACAATCTCGCCCCAGCGAATGTTGCTCTCTTCCATGAAGGAGTTGAGCACGTTAGAGAATGATCTATGATGAGTGGTGTCCATAACATTTGTAGACAGGATTTCAAGATTTCAGAATTCACATGATTTAATCTTGCAAATCATGTAATCCTGTAAAAAGACTTATGAACCTCTTCAACGCCATTTTCCGGAATGAGTCTTCATCACCAGCGATCCGTTTTGACGGCCGCACGATCACGTATGGAGAATTGCGCGCCGAGACGTCGCGGATGGCCCAGGTCATCAACTCGCTCGGCGTCGCAAGCGGCGATCGAGTTGCGCTACTGCTTCACGACTCACCCGAGTTCGTCGAAGCCTTCATCGCCACGATTTCGCTAGGGGCAATCGCTGTTCCCATCAACATGGCGCTACGGGTCGGGGAGCAGTGTTCAATCCTTCACAATTCCGGAGCCAGTCTGGCCCTCATCGAGGCCGAGACCTGCCGCACGTTGCTGACACATGCGCCAGAAAAGTTGCAGGCACTGAAAAATGCGGTCGTTGTTGAGCGTCCAACCGGGCGGGCTTGTTACGAGCGAATGGGATCGACAACCCTTCATTCACTCGAGCTTTTGCGTGAGAAAGGTGGGGAAACAGCGCTTGAATTTCCCGTTCCTGGTCCAAACGATCCGGCTTTCATCCTTTACACATCGGGCAGCACGGGTGAGCCGAAAGGCGCTGTTCACACCCCCGGCCACATCTTCTACACAAACGAAACCTTCTGTCGCGAAGTATTGCGACTGACGACTGGCGATCGCTTGTTCTCGTCGTCGCGATTGCCGTTCGCTTACGGTTTAGGAAACAGCTTCACGTTTCCGCTACTGAACGGCGCGACGACGATTCTCTGCCGTGAGAAGCCGTCGCCCGACATCATCTCGCGGATCTTCACCGAGCATCGACCGACGATCTTTTTCGCAGTTCCCGTGATCTACAACCTGCTGCTCGAACATCATCGCGCTGGTAGCAAGCTCGACTGCTCGAGTCTGCGACTCTGCGTCTCGGCCGGTGAAGCGTTACCGGCCCAGCTCGGTGAAGAGTGGGAAAAAGAGTTTGGCGTGCAACTGCTCGATGGTATCGGCTCGACTGAGATGCTGCACATGTTCATGTCAAACTACGAAAACGAGGTGTGCTACGGCAGCAGCGGCCGTTTGATCAAAGGCTACGAAGCACGCTTGGTTGACGAGCATGGCGAACCGACGCCCGTGAATACGGAAGGACATCTTTGGATCAAAGGCGAGAGCGCGGCACTGTATTACTGGGACAATCCCGAGGCGACTGCGAAGACATTCGTCGATGGCTGGGTCCGCACCGGAGATCTGTATCGCTGCGACAGTGATGGCTACTGGTTTCACATGGGCCGCAGCGATGATTGTTTTAAATCGAGTGGGCGATGGGTTTCGCCGGTTGAAGTCGAGGGCGCCTTGTTGCGGCACGATGGTGTCGCGCGCGCCGCTGTCGTTGAAGATTTTGACACCAACCGGCTTGCTTGTGCGTGTGCGTTTGTTGTGAAGCAGGATGTAGAATCCGACTCGGGGCAACTGGAACACGAGCTGCGCAAGCTCGCAGCCCAGTCGCTGCCGCGATTCAAGCAGCCGCGCCGCTACGTGTTCGTCACGGCGCTGCCGTACACGGCGACGGGAAAGATTCAGCGGTTCAAGCTGCGGCAAAGCTTAAAACAATGAAGAGCATTCAGGAAACATATGCCCCGAATCTCGCGTGTTTCGGCTGTGGACCGGCGAATCCGAAGGGCCTGCACGTCCGCAGCTTTCCGGATGGCGAGGAGGTTGTGGCGGAGTGGCAGCCGAGTAAGGAGTACGAAGCGTTTGAGGGGATGTTGAGCGGCGGAATCATCGGCACGCTCCTCGATTGTCACTGCAACTGGTCGGCTGCGTGGCACCTGATGCAGAAGAGTGGCGCCGACAAACCGCCCTGCACCGTCACGGCTGAGTACTCGATCAAACTCTTGCGCCCGACGCCGAGCGATCGGCCAGTGAAACTCGTCGCGCGTGTGGTTGAGTCGACCGGCGACAAAGCGATCGTCGAAGGCGAGCTGATCGCGCACGACAAAGTCTGCGCCACTTGTCGCGGCACCTTCGTCGCCGTCAAACCCGGCCATCCCGCGTATCACCGTTGGTAAATAAAATGTCGTACATGATTCATCGTCCTCGTCGACTTCGCAAAACTGCCGCGATCCGTTCGCTCGTTCGCGAGACGCGACTCGCGCCGGAAAATTTCGTGTTGCCGTTGTTCGTCTGTCCCGGTACGGGCGTGCGCCGCGAGATCTCATCAATGCCCGGCGTCTTCAATCTCTCGATCGATGAGTTAACAACAGACGTCGCTGCCGCACAGGACATCGGCGTGCGCAGCATCATTCTTTTCGGCCTGCCCGAAACGAAAGACGAGATCGCATCCGGGGCTTACGCGGAGGACGGAATCGTCCAACGTGCGATTCGCGCGGTACGGCAATCGTCGCCGGAAATGATCATCATGGCTGACACGTGCCTGTGCGAGTACACGTCGCATGGTCACTGTGGAGTGGTGCGTGATGGTGAAGTTATCAACGACGACTCGCTCGAGCTACTCGCGCGGACGGCGTTGAGCCAGGCGGCGGCGGGCGCAGATCTCGTCGCGCCCTCGGCGATGATGGACGGCCAGGTTGAAGCCATTCGCACATTGCTCGACGCCGAAGGATTCGAGAACACGGCGATCATGTCGTATGCGGTGAAGTATGCGTCGGGGTTCTATGGTCCATTTCGCGAAGCGGCGCAGAGCGCGCCTGAGTTTGGTGATCGCCGCGCTTACCAGATGGATCCGCCGAACGCGCGTGAAGCAATGCGCGAAACCGAGCTCGACTACTCCGAAGGCGCAGACATCCTGATGGTGAAGCCCGCCACGGTTTATCTCGACGTGTTGAAGATGGTGCGCGAGCGATTTGATATTCCGTGTGCGGCGTATCACGTCTCCGGCGAGTACGCGCTGATCAAAGCGGCGGCGCAGAAAGGCTGGATCGACGAAGAGCGCGTCATGATGGAAACGCTCACGAGCATCAAACGCGCCGGCGCCGACATCATCCTGACGTACTACGCGCGCGAAGCGATTCGAGCGTTGAAGGAATAGCGCTACAGAAGATTCTCCCGCAAAGGCGCAAAGCCGCAAAGTTAACCAAATTGCGTCTTTGCGTCTTTGCGCCTTTGCGGGAGAAAACGTTTCTTATGATCTTGCACCTGTTCCTCGTTTGGCTTTTGCTCTTCCAAAGCCCGAACTGCGGCTGCGAGCAGAAGCCCGAGATCAACGTCCTCGCCGTAGTCAACGGCGTCAAGGTCA
>Ga0105247_10000981_pt1 | contig 21507 bp, 49 predicted proteins | sample KBSS24metaG_FD_81519 | JGI IMG/M metagenome (GOLD analysis project Ga0105247, IMG submission 81519) | Switchgrass rhizosphere microbial communities from Kellogg Biological Station, Michigan, USA - KBS S2-4 metaG | ecosystem: Host-associated > Plants > Roots > Rhizosphere > Soil | place...
CGAGCGTCCAGACATCGCCCGGCTTCGTGACCGGGGTCTTGGGCGGCTCGGGCACATCGTCCTCGATGACATCGGCATCGCCCTCCACCTCCCGCATCAGCGACTGGACATCGCCACCCGTATAGCCGGCGAGCAGCTGGTCGCTTGGATCGAGTTCCTTGAGCTGCTCAGCGAGCGTAGCGTTGTTGCGCTGTGTAAGCTCGGCGAGACGGTTGTCGGCGAGCGCCAGGACGTGCGCGTCCTTCTCGCTGATGTCGAGGTAGCGCACAGGCACGAGCTCGATGCCGAGCTGCTTGGCCGCGCGCAGTCGCGTATGCCCCGCGATGACCTCGCTGTTGGCTCTGCGCGCGACGAGCGGCGCGCCGAACCCGAAGCGCTTGATCGACTCAGCGACGCGGCGCACCGACGCGGGGTCATCCTTGGTCGGGTTCTGCGGCCAGGGCTTGAGCGCCGACGGCTTGACCCACTCTGCAGCGCTGCCGCCCCCGCCCGGTTCGGCCTGGGATAAGGCTCGCGCGCGTGTTTGTGTAGATTCCACACTGCTGCGCACATCGGGGTCGCGCTTGCGGCTGGGCTGCTTGGCTGGTTGTGTTCGCATGGGTTGCTGGTTTCTCCTCGGCTACTTCGGCATGCCCCGATGCCATGACGCACGATAGCGGGGCCGGGGCCGCTCCGCTTCGAATCCATGCGCGTCGACCTCGCGCAGCCGGCAGCGGTTGCAGCAGTGCGGCTGATGGTGCAGCCAGGTGGTGAGCTTCAGGACGCGCCGGCGCCCGCACGAGCACTCGACCTGCACGTACGCCTCGGTGCGGCCATCAGGCCGTTGTCGCGTGGTGCGGCTCAACTCGCGCAGCAGTGACGCAAGCGGTGCCGGGGGCTGCGGCGCCCGGCGCGACCGCTGGCCCCATGCCAGGACGCACGGGCGGCACAGGCCGGCGAAGCGTCGCAGCGGCTCGAGGGCTGCGCCACAGCTGCGGCAGCGCGTCGGCTGCGCGGGCACGGGGGTGATCGCCCTGCGCTCGTCCGACGCATCCAAGCTGTGCAGCACGCGCTTCACCGTCCGGGCTCCATTGGGGGCTACAGCTCCTTCTCGCCGGGCACCTCGCCCTCGACCTGCCGCGCGAACTGCTCATGCCCGAGCTGCCGCAGCGCCATCGCCGTCTCAGCCCGGACGAGCTCGAGCGATCGCTGCCACCGCCGCTCGTGCCCAATGCGCAGCCGACGCAGCCCATAGCGCACCCGATCACGTCGAATGCGCAGCAGCACAGCCGCCCGCATGGCCGGCGACTCGTGGGCGTGGCGCTCGGCGTAGTCCGCGAACCACTCCTCGGCCGTCTGCTTGGACGTGGGGCACGGCCGCTGGGCGAGCAGCTGCGCGTCGACCTCGGCGAGCATCGCCCGCTCGTCGTCGGTGAGCTCGCGCGTCGTCGGGCGCCGATAGCAGGGATACTCGAACGGCGGCGGGGGCATCCCTTCGAACCGCAGCCCGCACGCAGCGAGCAAAGCATGCAGGGCGTCGCCCTTGTACCGCTTGAACAGCGCCCGCATTTCACCGTCGTGCTTGCTCATGCGGCCCGCCTGCATGGCTGCTGCTGCCCTTTCACGCGCGCACGGTAGTCGCGCTGGTATTGACGCAGGCGCTCCCGGTTCGCGGCCCGCCACGCCCGACGCTTTGCCTGGAACGCCGCGAGCGACGCCGGATCCGCTTTGCGCTCGTGCAAGCGCGCGCGGCGTCGAGCGGCCAAGCTGGCTTTATGCCGCGCCCGCCATGCCCGCTGTTGCGCAAGACGCTTCTCGTGCCTGGCGCGGTCGGCTTTCACCGTCGCCCACACGCGCTTGTTGCTAGCGCGCGCCTGCTGCCGGAGTCGCTCGGCTTCGCTCGGGCGGCGCATCTTAGCGGCGACGAGCTCACGCCTGCGAGCGTTACGGGCTGCGCACCAGCCGGGCTCGACGCGCTTGCGCATGTAGTACGCATGGACTTGCGCCCGCTCGCGCTGCCGGCCGCTCTCGCCTTGGCGCCAGCGCCAATTCCGCAGCCACTCGCGACGCTTGCTCCGCCGGTGGACGTCATGCCATGCCACGGCTGCATGGACATCGTGTTCGCGCCAGGTGTGCTCCCGGAACTCGTCCTCAATCTCATCTCGCAGTTGCAGCCAGGTCATCAATCACATCTCCTTGATGTCGGGCTCGCTGGGCTCGCGCACGCACCCGAGCTGCCGGACCAGCGCCTCGGCATCGGCGGCATCAATCGTCAGCGCACCTGCGTACCCGCCTCGGGACCAGATGCGCACCGTCGCGTGCCCGCCATTCACGCTCACGCCGAGCGACGACACGAGCACGCTGGATGCCGCGATCGCGCTGTCGCGCGCGAGCACCTCGCTCACGTAGCGCGTCATCGGTGGCGGCCGGCTCATCGCGGCGCCTCACTTGCTGGCTCACCCGCAACGAACGCATCGTAGTCAGCGACCGCCGCGGCCGCCGCAGCCTTGGCTTGCGTCCGGCGCGAGGCGCTCGCGGTGGCTCGACACGTGGTGAGTTCTGCGATGTAGGTGCCAATCCAGGCCAACCGGCGAGCGTCGCACCGGCTGAGCGACTCGTCGTCGACACTCATCGACGCACTGAAGATAATCACTCGGTTGCCTCCACCGCGATCTGCTGCTTGGTCATCGCGGCGCCCACCCAGTGAACGCGGCGAGCAACAGCAGCACCGTGCCCACGATTGCGATCACCCACCCCGCTACGTTCGCCATGGGCGGCGGCTGCTGCGCCTTGGTCACCCAGGCTGCGATCACGAGGCCCAACGCTATAAGTGCTCCGGCTGCTGTCGTCATGTTCCCTGTTTTCCTGTCATGCCCACTCGGGCAGTTGATTTGCTTGCATGCGGCGCTTGTATTCACTGGCCGCGAGCGCGCACGCCGGGCCGCACACCCGGCGGCGCAGATCCAGCAGCCGATCGCGGCGGTAGACGCGCGGCTCCAGGATGGGGCCTCCGCAGCCTAAGCACAGCAGTGGGCGTCGCCTGCGCGCGCTCGGCTTGGGCACGATCGTGGCGAGCTGCACATGCTCGACTCGAGCATCGCGGGCGTGCCCGGCCCCCACATCACAGCGCCGGCAGCAGCATCCGGTGACGCCCTCGACGCTGGACTTCGTGCCGCCGAACCGCTGGTGCCGCGCTGCACAATCGCCGCGACGGATCGTACCGTGCAGGTGTGGGCAAACGAAGCTCTCGTCGCGCTCGCGCGGGTTCATGACAACCGCCCCGTGAGCCAGAGGATGAGCAGCACCAGGAGGAGCACGCCCACCGGCGACCAGCTCCAATACCCCAGGCGCTCTTGGCCGAGGCCGCCACAGAGTAGCAGCACGACGATCGCGATGATGATGAATAGCGTTGCCAATGTCACGTGATGCTCCCTTCGTTCGCTCGCCATTGTTCGCTCTGCTCGTGATCACCCGCGAACTCGCTGCGGTCACCCCCGCGCAGCAGCTCCCACCCCATCGCGACCACGTGCACTGCGAGCCCGACAGCGCAGACGCTGAGCACCACCGCGCCGATCGCGGTGAACGCAGCAGCAGCAAGCAGCTGTCGAGCGCGGTGCTTCATGCGACCCCTTCCAATGCTCATGGCCGTCCCCACAGTGCGACGCCGAGCGCGATGCCGAGCGCGAACAGGGCGCCCATCAGCAGCCCGACAACCAGCAAGCGCCGCCGCGCCTGACGCTCAATGCGCTCTCGCTGCTCGCTGCGCAGCTTGTTGAGCGCCGCGTTGATCTCGGTCTTCATGGTGCTCTGCTCGCCGCTCATGAGCGCAGCTCCCCGGTCTGATTCAAGAGGAAGACACTGCCCGGCCGCGGATCTCCCGCGACACCACACCCCGGGGAGCTGCGCTCATCGCGGCTGGGGGCACACGCGGTCAGCGCTCCGAACTGGCAATGCTCGGTCGCCCTCTGGGTGCTTCCGGCTGCGGGTCGGGCTCGGGCGGCGCCGGCTCGGGCTCGGGTACGCCTACGCCTGGGCTGGGCGCATGAGGCGCGGGCACCGGCGCAGGCTCGGGCACTGGCTCGGGCACTGGCTCGGACTTGGGATCTGGGATCATAACTGGGCTCCTTTGCTGAGGCGGGTGGGACGTCCGCCGTGATGGCAGCCGGATCTATTGCTGGCCGGCTCATGTGCTCTGCTCCTGCTCGCGCTGACATCGCCGAATGACAGCATCACGGTCAGCGACGTCGGGCGCTTCGAGCAGCTCTTGCACGAACGTCATCCGGCCCCGCAGCTCGCGGCCGTGCAGCGCTTGGGCGATGCGCTCCTGGGCCTTGGGGTTGAGCATCGGCGCGAGCCGCTGCGCTTCGGCGAGATGGCTGGCGGTGTAGCGGGTCATTGCGCCCCCGCTGCATGCTTGAGCATGTACACGATCGCCTCGCAGCTGCTGCAGCGCGTACGCGCACCGGTCGCCGGTTCCCAGCTCAGGTGCGGCCCGCGTAGTGCCTTGCCGCAGCAGCTCGCTTGGACGCGGAGATCGAACGCGTGCGCCATCCCGACCCCCGGCCGAGCAAGCCACGCCGGTCGCGACGATGCGGAGTGAATCATGGAGCGATCCGTCATGGCGCACCGTCCTGCACAGCACCGCTTGGCTTGTCCGCACCGCTTGGCTTGTCCGCAGCGCTGGGCGCGTCAGCACCGCTGGGCGCGATCAGCACGGCGTTGGGCGCGTCGCCCACCAGGCACACGACGATCGTCTGGCCATGAGGCTGCGCCAGGCCGCCAAGCTCGGCCGCGCTGTGCACGACCTTGGGCCAGTCGATAGGGGGCGGCGCAGCGGCGCGACACGACGCGAGCGTCAGTGCCAGTGCGACGAGCATCGCGTGCCGTGCGTCGCCGACGAGCTGCCCGCACCGTATGCAAAGTGATGTCATGGCAGGTGCTCCCGGCAGTAGCGATCGAAGTCGGCTGCGACCCCGTCCGCGATGGTGCGTGCGACTTGTCGCGCGTGGTCAGCATCCTGATGGTCGCGCACCTCGCCATCGGTGCGCAGTCCGGCGAACTCGGCGGCGTACGCGCGCGCCCACAGCTCAGCGCGCAGGTGCGCTCTGCCCCGCGACTCCTCGAGCTGCTGCACCGCCCAAAGCGCTCGCTGCTCGTCGTCGCTCATATCGTCCCCTTCTGCTCTGCAACGCGCTCAGCGTGCGTCATGGAGCCGGCTGGCATCCAACCACGACAGTGCTCGACCCGACCTGCGTGCTCGACCACCCGAACGCGCCAGCGCTTGCCGTTTCGCAGCAGCGGACCCTGCGCGTAGGTTCCCCGCGCATCGCACCACGCACAGCGCCAGGTACGCTCAGCGAGCTGCAACAGGCCGCTACAGTTGGTGCAGGTCATGCTGGCACCAACTTTCCGCGCTTGAGCGCAGCTCTGCACCGAGCGCAGGTCAGCTCGACAGCAGCGCGCCACTGGTCGGGACTCGCCAGTGTCACCGCGCTGCAGATCGACACAAAGTGATCGCGCTCGAACGCATGCGCGCGCGTGCCCTTTCTACCGGTGGTGAGCCAGCGCACGCCATCGAACCGCAGCACCTTGCAGGTCATTGCGCACCCTCGCAGCCGCGACCGATCGAGCCGCTGTCCTGCGCGTCGGTGTATTGCTTCCAATGCAGCCACCCGCGCGGGCAGTGAAAGCCCCACTCGCGCACGACCGGGCCGGTGATGAACAGCGACCAGCACGGTGCGGTCACCTCGAGTCGGTGCGCGCGCCACGGCAAGCGAAACACGACGTCACCCGGGCGGCGCTCGACGCGGTGGTGGATGCCGCCTGCCGCGATCGTGTGCTCGGTGTAGCTGCCGTCCAAGATGATCGAAAGGTTCGGCCAAGGGTGGTCGTGCAGCGCACGGTCGTCGTCAGAGCGCAGCAGTTCGTGCACGTACACGTTGAACCGCTTGTTGCGCGGGATGCGATGCCATCGGCGCAGGTACGGGTCGGCGTGACCGCCGATCACGAAGTCGGGCTGCCGGTACGATGTCCAGCTGATGAGCATCGAGGCGAGCGCGCGGGTGGTGATCTGGTCAAGCATCACAGCGTGTTCCCTTTCAGCCCGTAGCCCGCGCGCAGCTTGTCGAGGTAGATGCGCGCAACCTTCGTCGAGGGCGGCGGCAGCTGGTCGGTCAGCGCGAGGCCGAGCTGACAGAGCGCGAACGCGTCCGCCTGGTCGTCGCTGCTGAACGTGCGCTGATGGTCGCGCGCGAGCGTCGAGACCATGATGTCTTTGCTGCCGACGCCGCTGCCGGTTACGAACTTCTTTAGGCTCGCCGGTGCTGGCTCGATGATCGGGCACTGCGTCAACTCGCACAGCCGCCAGCGCAGCACACCGCCAAGCTCGGCGCGATCGTGGTGCCCTTGCTGCGCACGCCCAGCAGCTGCGAACGCATAGCCCTCGATCAGGATCAGCCCGGGCTGTTGCGCGCGCACCACGTCGAGGACGCCGCGAATCAGCCGCTCGTATCGTTCCATCCGACCGTGCACGGTGGTGGCCGGCTTGCTCGACCAGCGACCCTCGACGAGCTGCTTGCCCGGCACCGAGTAGCAGATCGCGAACCCGGTCAGCGACGGGTCGATGCCAAGCACGCATTCGCCGAGCAGCGGGGGCACCCACTTCTCGGGTGGCTCGTCGAACAGGCTGAGGGCGGCGCTGGCTTTCATTGCTGGCACTCCGGGCAACCCACGCGGCCGCATTCGTTACCTGGTTCGCACCCGAATGACGGGTCGCTGCCGCGGAGCTTGGCGAGCTCGCGCTGTAGCGCCTTACGCTCGCTGTCGTCCTTGGTGGTCTCGAACCGCAGCCGCTTGTCGGCGATGTCGAGCTCGACCTGCAGCTCCCGCACCGTCTCGAGCAGCTGCGGCAGCGCGTGGCGGGCCGCCTCGATGAAACGCGCGTTGTCGAACCGACTGATGCCGCCGAACGTTTCCGCGACGGTGTGGCCATCGGGCGCGGTCAGTTCGTCCTCACCGTCGTGGAGCTTCCACGGCCCGGGCGTCGCCGCGTTGCACAGCCGCGCGAGCTCGTCGAGGTAGGCGGCGAAGGCCTCTGCCGCGTCGGGATTGTCGCGGTCGCTCTCGAAGCACCACTCGAGCTCACTAGGCATCGATTGCCCCCTGTCGCGCCCGATCAAGTCGACGCTCGCGAACCTTCTTGAGCATGTCCCGCACGAGCGCCGAACCAGGCGCGAGCCAGGGGCCTCGTCGCCCGTCTGCTTCGGGACGGATCGCACCGCAGTCGGGACACCAATGCACCACGCATCCCGCGCGGTCGCTACCGCCAGAGTTGGTGACGATCGCGTCGCTTGCGACGATGCACCAACGCCGGTGCGAGCATGCCGGCTTAGCTGGCACGACGCCCCTCCCCTCGTCCTCGCCCGTTTGCGTTGCGCCACAGCTTCTCGGCCGTCGCCGTCGAGCGCGGCTCGTACCAGCGCTCTTGGCAAACCTGCACCGCGCCGCAATGGCAGCACCAGCGAACCATCCCGCGCGGCGCGCACGGTTCGCCCCAGAGCTGCGCGTCAGCGGCGAGCCGCACCGCTCGACGGTGCTGGCATGGCTCAGCTCGCGGCATTGCCCTCGCCCTCCGCTCGAAGCGCATCGACCGCCGCATGCGCTTGCTGCCGTTCAGCAGCGCGCCACCCTGCTGCCGAAGCCTGACATGGATCCCGCAGCTCGAGCGCCGTCTCGAGGCGCAAGAGCACGTCTTCGAGGCGCTTGCGCGCACTGCCGGGCGGGCACGCATGTGAGCGCCGCCGCACCGCTCGAGACCACCGCTGTCGCAGCTCCTCGAGCTCCGCCGCGAGTGCAGCCTCGCCCGAGCCGGCGAGCTCCGCGATCACTGCGTGCATGTGCAACTGCGGGAGCTGACCGGTGCGCTCTACGAACTCCGCATGCAGACTCTTCACCATGGTTGCCTCGGTTGTTCGTTGCCGTTGCTGTGCTGCGTGAACGGGCCGAGGTTGGTCACCGCGCCCGTGCCGTTGCGGATCACCTCGAAGCGGGGGCGCTTCGGCGTGTGCTTGATCTTGCTGAACTTGCCGAACGCCAGCGCGTCCTCGCCGTCGCTGGACTTCCACAGCAGACACACCGCCTCGGCTTTGTTCTCGAGGTCGCCCGACTCCTTGAGCTCGCTCTCGAACGGCTCGGCAAACCGGCTGTGCTTCTCGGCCCGCGTCAGCTGCGAGCCAAGGACCAGCGGCACGTTGAGCGCTTGGCACTCGGACTTCAGCCGCTGCGCCGCTTCGCTCACCAGCTCGGCGCGCTTGGCTTCGTGGCCGAGCATGATCGCTTGCAGATAGTCCACGTACACGATGCCGCAGCCGGCGTTGACCAGCGCGCGGATCGCGGTGAGCACGTCGCCGAGCGGCCGGTTGAGCGCGTAGACCAGCTGCACGCCGATGCACTGCAGCTCGGCCAGCGCCCGCTCAAGCTCGCGCTCGCCGTCGAAGCTGAGCTGTTGGGCAAGCAGCTCGTCGCTCGGGATCCCCGACACATGCGCGATTGCACGAGCACCCCACAGCGTGCGCGGATCTTCGAGCGAGACGATGCCGGCTTGCACGCCCATGCGCGCCTGCTTGAGCGCCATCGCGAGCATCAGGCTGCTTTTGCCGGCACCAGTGCGGCCGCCGATGATCGTCAGGCTGGCCGCCATGAAGCCGCGCAGCGTGTTGTCGAGCAGCGGAAAGCCCGTGGGTACGACCTGACCGATGCCCAGCTCTGCCCTGCGCGCACCGTCGACCGCGGCGATCGCTGATGCGTGCAACGCTTCGACCTCGACCTGACCGCGTGGTTCTTCGCCGACCGCGTCACGCGCGTGCTCGATCGCGCCCTCGAGGTTCTGCTGCTCGCACGACTCGAGCGCTTGGGCGAGGTTGCTGCGCACACGGCGCAGGTGACCAAGCTGCGTGAGCCGCTGTGCCATGCTCCCGAGCGAATCGGGGCGCGGCTCATGCTTGGCAAAGATCTCGTCGAGCGCGTCGACCTGCGCAGTTGCACCTCGCGAATCGAACGCATCGCGGATCGTCAGCGGGCTGATCTCGGCGCCAGCCGCTGCAAGCTCGTGCACTGCCGCGAGGATCTGACCGTGCTGTCGAGACCAGCAGTCGAGCGGGTCGAGGCGCTGCGGTGAGCTGAGGTGCTTGCGAACCGTTGGCGCATCGTCGTTCCACAGCGCTGCGATGTAGCTGCGCTCGAGCGCTTCGTCGGTGAGCCGTGCTCGTTCGCGGTCGGTCACGATTCGATACCTCCCAAGCCACCCATGCCTCGAGCGATGACGAGCAACCGCTGCGCCAGCTCGGCATCGGGAAGCTCGCTCAGCCCTGCTGCAAGCTCGGCAGCCTCACGGCGGTGCAGCGAGAACGCGATGCCGATCCGCAGCAACTCGCTCGCAGTGAGCTGCGGTCGCGCTCGAGCCATCAGCGCCCATGCAGCGCGCATGTCCGTGCACTCGCTCATTGCACCGCCTCGCGTGGTCTCGAGTCGCGTTGCTTGAACCACCATGCTTGCGCAGCGTCGAGGTCGCGGGTGACGCCTCGAGCGAGTTGTTCCGGCGTCGCCGTGACGCGCGTGAGTCGACCGCGTTGCAACGGGCCATCAGGTGCGAACCAGAACCACTCGATCACCGCATGCATCGCGACTGCTGCGTGGCCTTCGACCGCGTTGCACGCTGCTGCGATCGTCTCGAACTTCTTTCGCCACGAGTCGAGCGCGTGCAGCGCACCTGGGTTCGCTCGCGCGAGTGTTGCCGCCCATGCGTGAGCGACTTGCTCTGCCGTCACGCTCTGAGCTGCTCGGTTCGCTCCGTTCGAAGAACTCACGGCGGCAGTAGCAGCAGCGGTGGGGGTGGTGGCCGGGCCCGTGGGTAGGCGCAGAGGGATCGCACACGCGGGCCCACCGCTTCCCTTCCCTTCCAGTTCCCTTCCCTTCCCTTCCCCACGTGCGTGCACGTGCGTCGCATCCGAATGCACGTGCGCGTCTGTGCATTCCGGTGCGGGAGGTGCCGGGATGGCTGACGCAGCCTCGCGCTGGTTGATCACTTGATGGATTTTGAGCGTATCGATCACCCCGTACTGCACCCCGTCGACCTCGTACCGCCTGACGAACCGACCTCGTTCGAGCGCATCGAGCACAGCGTCGAACTCGACGACGTCGTGCGGCAAGATCGCAACCTTGAGCGTGCGTGGTCGCCAGACGAAACGACCTTCGCGATCAGCGACGCACCACAGCCCGGCGAACGCCACTCGCACTGGCAGCTTCGTTTCGTGCTCGAGATCGTACAGACCCTCGTGCACAAAAAACTCGGGTTTTATAGTGCGGATGCGTGGTCGCACAAACGGAGCCCCCTACGCGCTCGGCTGCTGCTGACGCGGTCGGCCCCTGGGTTTGCGCTGCGCGGATGTCGGTGCGGGTTCCTCGACAGCAGCATCGCTGTCGTCGTCGGGATCGTCATCGTCATCGTCGTCATCGTCGGGCACATCATCGAGGTCGATGGTGTCGTCGCGACCAGGCACCGGCGACTCGATCATCAACTGCCGCTCCGCAGCGGTCATCGTGACTTGCTCGACCTCGTCGCCGGTGTCTCGACGGATCAGCCGCTTGACGTTCTTGGCGAAGTCCTCGCGCCACTCGCAGTTGACCTCGCGTGTCTCCTCGCCGCGCTCGATCATCTCCGCGAGGTCGAACCGCTCCTTGCGCTTCTCACCGATCTTCTTGCTGAGCTTGCTGCGCTTGTCCTTCAGCTTGTCGATGACCATCTCGCAGTCGGCCATCGCATCGCCGCGCTGCAGCAGCTCGTCAGCGGTCAGCTTGCAGGCGAGCTCTCGAATCACGATGTTGCTAGCCATTCCGATCCCTTCCCTTTCGTCAAAGGCGCCCGGAACTGCGACGCTGGTGTCGTGATGTGGTGTTGCGGTCGTTACGATGCCTTGCGCGGTGCGCGTGTCTTGTTGGGCGGTGGTCTATTGGCAATGACCTTTGGCGGCTGGCCATCGCCGAACGCGAGCCAGACGCGATCGCATTCAAACAGCGCCGCCGCCTGGCGCAGCAGCTCGAGGTTCAGCTTCGTTGCGCCCGTGTCCCATCGACACACGGTGCCCTTGTCGACGCCGAAGTGACGCGCGACGGCGGCCTGCGTCAGACCGCGTGCTTCACGCGCGAATCGAAAGCGAGTGTGGACGTGGTCCATGTTGGAAGAAGAGGGTGCGCAGATTGCGCAACTCTGTCAATCGCGGATCTCCAACTCGACATCGTTTCGTGAGACACATAGCCAAAAGGGGTTGGCATGGGACGCATTTCATGCTGTTTACGGCTACACCGCAGATGATGCAACATCGACGCCTGCATATGTCGCTAAAGGCCGATCCGCGACGGGGTGAGCGGCTCCGGGAGCTCCGCAAAAAGCGCGGCCTGACGCAGCTGCAGGTGGCGGTCGAGCTCGGCGTCGAGAAGTCGTCCGTGTCCCGCTGGGAATCCGGCGACGTGTTCCCGAGGGACAACCTCAATGGTCTTGCCGCGCTGTACCAGACGGAGCCCGAGTTCATCACGTTCGGCATCGAGACTGTCGACGACCTCGACACGTATCCCGCGTTTGGTGAGTTCCTTACGTGGTTAGCGGGCAGCCCCTACGCCAAGATCACGCCGCAGTGGATGGTCGAGGCACTGCGCACGCTGCGACCGCGCTTGCCTGCAGACGCCGAGCCGAATCTCGAGGTCTATCAGCACCTACATCGGGCAATGCTGGCGATGCCCCGCGGCAAATAGATCACATCGCCTCTGACGCGCGCGAGTCGCCGCGCACAACGCCCCTTGGTGCGATCTAGTCTCTAGTGTCATCATTGCGCATGTGACAGGGTCCGCACCATGCACATGAGGCACGCTCGCTCAGTCGATGACGCGGTCCGGCGCTTCGCGGCATCTGAGCGTGCGCGCGGCGCCACCGAAGCGCAGCTCGACACGCTCGCGATATGGGTGGCGACGTGGCGCTGGCCGGTCGAGTACGTGCCGACGCCCGACGACCTGGCGGGCATGCTGGCCGTATTGGCGAGCCTTCGCGCGCGTTCGGCGCAGACCGCATAAAACGCCATCAACGCGGCAAAATTCGCATGTGCTGCAACAAATGTTGCAGGCGACCGCCCCTGGTACGCACTTTTTTTTGAGCCAAAGATGGCCTTTGATGGGTGCGCACTTTACGCAACCTGGGTTGCGTGGGATGCTCACCGGCATGGTCCACCCATCCGTCCCGGTTCAACCCGCGCTGAGCGCTGACGAGCGCCCTGCGCATCCCTGCAAGTGCTGCGAGCGCGAGCGCTTCATGACGTCGACAGCCGATCGCGCCCGCTACGACGCGCAGATCTTTGAGGCGCTCGCGTTGTGGCTCCGCACGCCCGTGCATGAGCGCAGCGTCGACCCTGACGTGTGCCGGCAGCTTGCGCGCGCGAGCGTGTATGCCGAGTACCTCGTCGCTGCGGACTGCGGTCTCTGCCGCCAGTGCAGCGAAGCCGTTAGCAACCACGCGACTGACCAACTGCATGGGGGGAACCAATGACACACCGCTTCCAGTTCACATTGATCGATGGCGACGGCGACGAGCTCATCCATGACCTGCCGGCCAAGCACGAGGTCTGCGACCGCTGCGAAGGGCACGGCACGCACCTGAACCCGGCGATCGGCGAGCACGCATACACGCGCGACGAGTTCAATGAGTCGTTCGACGACGACGAGCGCGCCGAGTACTTCCGGCGCGGCGGCATCTATGACGTGCAGTGCGAGCAGTGCCACGGCCAGCGCGTCGTGACCGTCGTCGACGAGCGCGCCTGCACCAGCGCCACCGACAAGCGAACGCTGGCCATCTACCACGCGCAGCAGCGAGCAGCCGCCGAGGATGAACGAACACGCCGCGCCGAGATGCGCTTCGGGTATTGATCATGGAGCGCAAAACCATCTCGTTTGCCGAACTGCACGCGCTCGTCGAAGCATGGCTGCCCGACCAGACGTTCTTCGTGGGCGTGCTCGTTCACCACACCAACGAGCGCGGCGGCCGTCGCAACATCATCACATGGAGCATCAGCCACAATTTCACCACTGACGCCTGCGAGCGCATCGAGGCGCCGACTGCTGCCGAAGCCTACGACAAGTTGCGCGCCGCCGTACCTGCGTCGCAGAGCCCGCTCGCCAGCGTGGGGCACGTCAGATGATCGGTTGCCGCCACGACGCGCCGCTGTGCGAGGAGTGCGGCGACACCGAGGTCGTCGTCGATCCGCGCTCGGCTGACGAGGACGGCATCCCCGATCTGCTGCCGTGCCCGCGCTGCACCACGCGCGCGCTGCCCAATGGGCCGCTGCCGTCGCCGCTATACGAGGACGACATCCCATGGTGACGCGCCTCGAGACCGAGTCGTACGCGGGCGAGCTCGCCGAGCTGCGCGCGGTCGCCGCCATCATCAAGGCGCGCGGCTGCGTGAGCTGTCAGATGCGCGCGACGATGGCCATGCAGATCGCGCAGCGCGCCGCCAAGTGCGCCCGAGAGTACCCGCTGCAGCACGTCGTGTTGCAACGGCCAACCACACCAACCGAACCGACTGAGGAGTAACGACGCATGGATTACAGAACGATGTTCGACAGCGAGTACTTGGGCGCATGGGATCTGCCGCGCGACGCAACCGTGACCATCGCAGGCGTCAAGGCTGGCCAGCTGGTCGGCGAGAAGGGCCGCACGGCCAAGAAGCCGATCATCACCTTCGCGGGCAAGCAGAAAGCGTTCGCCGCGAACAAAACCAACTGTCGCACGATCGCAGCGATGTACGGGACCGACACCCGTCAATGGGTCGGGAAGCGGATCACGCTGTACGCGACGACCACCGAGTTCGGAGGCAAGCAGATGGATTGCATTCGCGTGCGGCCGCAGGTGCCCAGCGCAGCAGCGAAGCGGCCCGCGAACGGCTCGGCCACCGCTGCAGCTGCACCCGAGACCGAGCACGACGACGCCGAGCACAGCGAGCACGACACTGACGACGATGCTGATGACGAGTCAACCGACGAGAGCGAGGTGGCGCATGACTGAACCCATCGACCCGACCAACTTGACCATCAGCGCGAGCTTCCCGCTGCGCTTCGGGCATCTGTCGAAGTTCGCGCGCTCGGCAGCGCACTACCTCGAAGCGCGCTCGCGTGACGCAGCAGGCATCGAAGCGCCCACTGCAGCGATGGAAAAGGGCAGCGCGTTTCACGCCGTCTTGACGGGCACGCGCGAGGTCGTGCGCTACCCCGGCAAAGTGCGCAGCGGCAAGCAGTGGGAAGCGTTTCAACTCGAGCACGCAGACAAGCTGATCCTGACGTCGAGCGCGTACGAGCAGGTGATGGGGATGGTCGAAGCGGTGTGGTCCGACCCGGTCGCTGCGCAGCTGCTCAACGCTCCCGGTCTGGTGTACGAGCAGACGCTGCGTCCCGAGCTGCACGGGTTCGCGTGTCGAGCGACCCCCGATGTGCGCTCTGCTGACTGCATCATCGAACTCAAGTCGAGCGCGACCACCGAACCCGAGCTGTTCCAACGTCACGCGGGTCGAATGCTGTACCACGCGCAGCTGGCGTTCTACCTGCAGGCATGCGCAGCAGCTGGCATCGCGGTCAAGCGCGACGCGTACATCATCGCGGTCGAAGCGAGCGCACCGCACCCGGTCGTGGTGCACCAGCTCACCGAGCGCGCGCTTGATATGGGTGAGCGCTCGATCCGTCTGTGGGTCGAGCGTCTGCGCGGCTGCATCGCCGCTGACTACTATCCGGGCTACACGCAGTCAGTCGTCGCGTGGGACATCGAGGAGGATCTCGAGCTTGAGTACGGCGACGACGACGCCACTGACGAGGAGCACGCTGCGTGAGGCGCGCGCAACTTCGGCCGTGGTACGCGTGGCCGGTAGTTGTCCTGGATTTTGAAACGACCGGCCCGGACCCCGAGAGCTGCCACCCGGTCGAGCTTGGCGTCGTGCGATTCGAGCAGGGGCACCCCGTGCAGCGATGGTCGTCGCTGATCAATCCGGGGTGCCCCATCCCGCCTGCCGCGACTGCGGTGCACGGCATCACCGACGCAGACGTCGCGAGCGCCCCGACCTTCACCAAAGCGTGGTGGGAGTTCATCGCAGTCGGTCTGCTCGCGCGCGCCGTGCCCTGCGCATACAACCATGGGTTCGACCGCACCATCCTGCACCGCCTGGCGGCCGAGGACCGTCGCGAGCATGCGCTGCGCCGTGACCTGCCATGGCTCGACCCGCTCGTCGTCGTGCGCCACCTCGACCGCTTCGTGCGCGGCGCTGGTCGGCACAAGCTCGCAGCCGTGTGCGCCAGGCGAGGCATCCCGCTCGCGGCCGCGCACCGCTCGCTGGGCGACGCCGAGGCAACCGGCCGGCTGCTGTACGCGCTGCAGCCCGAGGTCGGCGACATGACCGTGTGCGAGCTGCTGCGCCGGCAAGAGCTGCGAGCAGCTGAGCAGGATCGAGAGTTCGCGGAGTGGCAAGCCCGCCAGCCGCCGCCACAACAACCCAAGGGAGACACGACACCATGAACGAGACAGTCAGCAGCAGCATCGACAGCAAGTACGAGCGGGCGCGATGCCCGTCGTGCGGCGTCACGTGCGAGCAGCGTCGATGCGCGGTGCGTGTGTCGGATGGTGACATCCGCCAAGCGCATGCATGCGTCGAGTGCGAGATGGTCTATCTCGACGCAGACCCGGTCGCGCTTCCTGACGGGTGGCTCGTCGACGCGCGCGCAGCGCACATGCTCGAAGCGTACGCGCACACGAGCGGCGCTCGCGTGCAGCGCTTCGCTACTGACAGCGCGAACTGCTGGGCGTGGTACTCGCCCAGCGCATCGTACGGGTCGAAGTGCTACACCCCCGCGACGACCATGCTCGACGCGATGACCGCTGCGCTCGCTGCGGTACCGTCCCCCGCCGAGGTGCACGCGCGACTCGAGGTCGAGTACGGGTGCGTCAACTGCACGCTCGACCGCGGGTCACGCACGTGCGCTGAGAGCGGTCATTACTACTGCGCCGCGGGTAAGCCCGACCGCGAACCCGAGGAGCCCGGCCATGGGTGAGCCGAGTGCGGAAGCGTTGGGCATGGCGCGCGAGCTGTACGGTAACGATGAGGCCGCGCTAGCCGCCGCCTTGCAAAGGTTCATGGACGTCGTCGAGAAGGCCGAGGCGCTGGCCGACAAGCAACACCAGGCCCTGAAAGGGATCGTCGAGCCATGGGAGCGAGCGAAGCGCCAGTGCGAAGCGGGCGCTGCCGTCGTCCTCGGTTTCAAAGAGCGCGCCGAGAAGGCGGAGGCGGATCGGGACGAGGCGGATCGCTGCCTGCGTATCGCAGCACAGGCATCCGCGAAGGAACGAGCCCGCGCCGAGAAGGCGGAGGCCAGCAAGGCCGAGTTGATCTTTGCGATCGAGGAGTGGATGTCCGACGCGCTGATCGAGCTACCCATTGACGCCGTAGAGCTGATCCGCATCCTCGACAAGCACCGGGGGCAGCCATGAGCGCCTGCTCGTCATGCAAGCAGCGGATCATCTGGGCCAAGACAGCCAGCGGCAAGGCCATCCCGCTGAACCCGGACCCACAGCCCGGCGGCAACCTCGAGCTCAAGGACGGCGTGGCGCGCGTCGTGCAGCCCCACCCCGCCGTCAAGCTGTACACCTCGCATTTCGCGAATTGCCCTTCGGCGAACGCGCACCGCAAGGAGCGGCGGCGATGAGCACCATCGACGCATTCCCGCTGCGCTGGCCGGTCGGGTGGACGCGCACCCACCGCGACGACCGACGCGCGTCCATCTATCAAGTCTCGTTCGCACGAGCGCGCGACGAGGTGCTCCGCTCGGTGCGTCTGCTTGGCGGGGTCGACGTGGTGATCTCGAGCGACATCGCGCTGCGTCGGGACGGGTTGCCGTACGCCAACCAGGGCGAGCCCACCGACCCCGGCATCGCAGTCTACTGGACGCAGCACAACCAACCCCGCGTGATGGCCTGCGACTGCTGGCGCACCGTCCGCGACAACCTTCGCGCAGTAGGGCTGACCATCGACGCGCTGCGTGCAATCGACCGCTCGGGTGCGACGCAGTTGCTTGAGCGTGCGTTCACCGGGTTCGCTGCCCTGCCCGAGAGCACGACCGTGGTTCGTAGCTGGCGCGACGTCCTGCACCTCAACGGCCAGCCCATCACCCAGCGCGACGTGCTCGAGGCGTTCAAGCGCCGGCTGCCGCTCTGCCATCCCGACAGCGGCGGCTCGCACGATCTGATGGTCGAGCTCAATCGCGCCCGCGACGAGGGGCTGCGCGAGGTCGCCCCATGACCCTCGACCAGCTGCGCCGCGAGCTCGGCCTGACGCCCTCGGAGTGGCGCGAGTTGCAGTACGCAGCGGTCGACCGCGAGGTCACCACGCGCGAACTCATCCGGTCGCTCATCTGCACGATGCTGGTGTGGTGCGAAGTCCGCCGCACCGAGCCCGAGTCGATTCGGCAGTCGCAGTCAACCCGCAGTCAATATCACCACGCTGTACCCAGGAGACGGTCCTGTGGACGCCGAACTGAGCGAACGACTCACGCGTGTCGAAGCACTGCTGCAGGAACTATTGCGAGAGTGTCGCGCAAAGCGTAAGCAGGGCGCCAAACGCGCACGAACGATCGCCGAGCATACAACGCGCATTGCGACCACTAGAGCCACTGACATCGAACGCGCCAAGGCACGCAAAATCATGAAGCGACTGGGGATTACGTGATGGAGACACCCGCACAACCGCAAAAGCGCAAGCGCGCGTATGGCACCGGCTCAGTGTCGCGTGACGGCGGCAAGCACGTGGCGCGCCTGCCGAGCGGGAAAAAGATCGGGCGCTTCGACAGCGATGAAGAGGCCAATAACGTCCTCGACCTTGTAATGCTCGAGATGCGGGAACGCGCCAGCGGCACGCATACCGTGAAGTCGCTGGGGGAGTTGTACTTGAAGTCAGTCGAAAGCTTACCCAGCTATCGCACCATCAAGTCGACGTGGTCGACCGTCGTTGCAGATGCCCCATTTTTCAACGATCCGGTCTCCACTCTGGCGCCGAACGAGATCGAGGCGTGGGTCGCGACACTGCCCAAGCACAAGCGCAAGCGCACCCGGGTTCGTGGCGGCAAGCGCATCACCAAGACGCTGTCCAAGTGCATCGGTCATCAGACCGCGAAGCACGCGCTCAACTACCTTCGCAACGCAATGCAGTACGCGATCAAGCCGCTCAGAGCGATCGAGACCAATCCGGCTGAAGGCATCCCGTTGCCGGAATGGGGCGAACCGGAGGACCCTCCGAGTGTCCTGAGCGAGACGGAACTGGCCCAGCTATTCCAGTTCGCTGACCTGCCGCTTGAACAGCGCACAGTGTTCACGCTCGCCATCTACCAAGGCCCGCGCAAGGGCGAGCTCGCCGGCATGACGTGGGACCGCATCGTGTGGGAGCGCTGCGGGTGGTGGATCACGCGCAGCTACCGAGGCAAAACGAAGAATAAGCGCAAGCGCTGGCAGGTGCTCTTGCCCGTCTCGCTGCGCGCGCTGCGCGTCTGGTGGGAGCACCGGGGGCGGCCGACCCAGGGCGTGGTGTTCCCATCGCCGCGCGCCGACCATCCGGGCGGCATATACTCTCGATCCTACGATTGGGGCTGGCAGCATCACCACGAGAAGACGCTCTCGCGCATCGGGTGGTGGCACCGTGCCGGCATCCGCACGCGGATACGATTCCACGACCTGCGCGACACCTGCGCCAGTCACCTGCTGTCAGGCAGCTGGGGCCGCAAGTGGACGCTCGAGGAGGTGAGCAAGCACCTCGGCCACAGCTCGACCAAGGTCACCGAGAAGCGCTACGCGCATATGCTCGACAGCGCCATGCAGCGGACGGCCGCAGCGACCGGCGACGTGCTGCAATGGGCGTCCGAATCTGCCCAAACATCTGCCCAGGCGGCCTCAATTTCGACCCTGCCGGAGATGGGTCAAGTCTTTGAAATCATTGACGGAGCGGGCAGCGGGGGTCGAACCCGCGACGTTCAGCATGGGAAGAAGATCGTCACGCAATCATTCCCAATAGTTGCAGGTCAATGGGCAGATCCTGGGCAGATTCAGGCGCTGGCGCGAGACATCCTTCGCGCGGTGGAACGGGGCGACGCTGTGCCGCAGGGGGAGCTCGTGCGATTCGCGAGCGCAGTGCTCGCGGGGATTCCAGCGGTGCGTCTCGCGGCAGCAGTCCTGCAGGGCGGGGCCCTGGCTCGCGCTGCTGCACTTGAACTCATCGACGTCACGCTGTCCTCGTCGCTCGACGAACTCGCAACGCGCGGGGGCAGCGATCAGCGTACCTTTTTTTGAGGCCGGCCCTGCGCCGGCCGCTGGCAGCCCCGCTCAAGCCTCCCCAACCCCCGCCCAGCCCATCACCCGCCCCGTCTGCGACCAGACCCACGCCGCGCGTGTCGGCTCGCCGCCGCCCCACCACACCAGCAGCTCGAGGTCGCCGCCGGCGGGCACTTCACCTTTTCCGACCTCGTTTGAGGCGCGGTAGTCGAGTTCGAATACACAGTGACCCGGGCCGAGGTGAAACCAGTGCATGCCCTGGTTGTCGGTCGGGGCGCGCGCGGGTTGCTGGGTTGCAAGATGTGCCCACGACCTGACCGCTGCACCCAGCCGGCGCTGGCTACTCGTTCGCGATTCGGTCCGTGCGCGACGCCTGTATTGGCCATGCGTTGCGCGATCCGCTCTGCATAACTTGCGGTTGCATGTTCTGCTGCTTACCGTCGCGCCTCAGACCGTTGTTCACGCGAAAGGGGATCTGCGATGGGCGATGAGTGGCACAGCATCGGGCAACACCGCGCGCGCTTCGAGGTGCGCACCGATCACAGTCGATTCGTGGTGATGGGGCCGGTGTGCTCCATCGAGCTAAGCAGGTGGCGGCCGCAGCGCGAACCGATCGCGCGCGGGGTCATCGATGGCAACGGATACGCGTCGGGGCTGGGCGAGCCGATCGTGATGCTCGACGCGCGCAGCGATCAACTGCCGTCGAGCGTCACCGCCGAGCTGCTCGAGCAATGGAAGGCGATGGTCGATCGGGTGCTCGCGCTCGACCGCAGCGCAGCGGGGGCGGGTCGTGGCTGACGAGCCCGTGCACGCTGAGCGGCGCCCGCTTTCCAGGCGCTGGGTGCTGCGCGGGGCGAGCCAAATCGGGAGGCTCTGGCAGCACCCATCGGGCGTCCGCGTGTGCTCGAGCCTCGACATGGCCGAGCTGCCGGACGGCTCTGGCGAGCTCGGGCAGCAGTGGCACATCTCGATCTCGCAGAGCGGCAGCCGTCGAGCTGATGACGAGGTCGTCGCGTTCGCGCTGCAGGCATTCGACCTGCTCGGCGCCGAGGAGGACAACCACCACCCCGGCGTCGCGCGTCATTACTTCCTGGTCTGCGACCCGCGGCGCCGTGTGGACTGCGAATGCAAGTCGACCGAGACGCTCGTCGCTGAGGCGGACGGGTATCGCTGGACCAACCCGATCGACGAGGGCGAATGCCGGGGTTGCGAGTTCGAAGCGCTGGCGCAGCAACTGGCGCTCAAGCCGCGCCCATGTCCGATCCACTCGCGCACGTCAGCGGAGCCAAGCCGATGACCGACTACGATCAAGCGACGCTGATGCTGCTCGCCGACCTCGAGTCAGCAGTGCCGAGCCCGAAGCGCGACGCGATCCTCGCCCGAGCGCGAGCGTGCAGGTACTGCAGCGGCCACCCCTGCGCGTACGACCGAGCGCAGCGAACGCTGTACGAGCACCTGCTGCACGCGGGGCTGAGCGAGCTTGCGAGCAACGTCGAGCGCGGGAAGTATTACGATCCCAACAGCGAGGATGGTCGTGCGCGCACCCTATGACGAGGACGGTGCGCCCGATGTCGAATCCATCAAGCGTTGGGTCGATGCACTTGCAGCGCAGGTCGATTCGGGAAAGCTGACGCTCGACGAGTTCGATGTCGAAACCCAGCGCCTGTTGCGTTGGCTCGAGGCGCACATCGCCATCAAGCTGCTGGATAGGACATGAGGGCGTTCGCGGTCGCGGTGGTTCTCGTGGTGTTCATAGTTGCGTTGAGTCTGTCGGCGCTCGTCATCTGGGGAGTGGTGGTGGCGCGCGACCAAGAACACATCCAGGCCCTTCGCATTGCCGCCGCGCGCCTGCAGTCGGAAGGTTACCTTGAGGCTGCCGAGCAGTTTCGCGACTATGCTGACGTGCTCGAGGCCAAGAAGGGGAACCGGCGCTTGATGACGAGCTAGCGCCAGATGCGCTTGTCGGACATCCGCACGTTGCGCATGTACTTGACCGAGGGCTTGGGCTGCCAGTCGTTGCCGTTGTTCGCCGACCCATAGAACTTCATATACATCTCGACAGAATCGTGACCGTTGCCGCGCGTCGTGACGCCCTTCTGCTCCAGGGTCTTTTGGCCATTGACCCAGAGCGTCACG
>Ga0105247_10000982_pt1 | contig 21489 bp, 22 predicted proteins | sample KBSS24metaG_FD_81519 | JGI IMG/M metagenome (GOLD analysis project Ga0105247, IMG submission 81519) | Switchgrass rhizosphere microbial communities from Kellogg Biological Station, Michigan, USA - KBS S2-4 metaG | ecosystem: Host-associated > Plants > Roots > Rhizosphere > Soil | place...
AATTTCAACATCTTTTTCACTCAACCTGTTGATGATATTTTCTAATAAAGGTTGTTCAGACTTTTCCATTGCCAACACTAACTGCTGAATATTATTTTCATCAATGATTTTCTCCACCTGGCCTATCTCACCAAGTTGCGGAAGAAATTTCTGAATGCTGTGTTTTACCTCACTATCAGGAGTAATAAAGCCAGTATAGCGATAACCTCCATCCTGAAGACTTTTTTCTGTTTCTTTAAAAACATGTACAGCGTTATCCTGGCTCCCGATCATTAACGTATTGAAAAATATTTTACCACTTAATAGTTGTTTCTTAGCGATATTTAATAAAATAAGCCGGCCGGTAAATGTGAAAATAAAATGAACAGCAAACAGGCAAAGAAAAACGAGGTAATAATAGGAGTCATTACTCTTTACATCATCTAATAGTATAGCAAAAAATAAAACGATGCATCCAAGCAGGCTGCACATAAAAGTAGCTGTGAATTCAAAAAGTCTTGATTTTTTATACAAAGAATGATAAGCCCCGACCATCGCATAAAGAATAAGCCAGCAAGCCGGTATTGAAACGATCTCAAGCCAGAACCTGGAATTTATCTGCAGCTTACCGCTATTGGAAATAACCTGGTGTAATAATGCTTTCCTGATAAAAAAGAAGCAGCCCCATGCAAGTGCAGCAGTAATAAAATCAAGCACAGCATACCAGGCAATGGATATTTGTTTGCCAGAACTCATCAATAGGTAATAACGTTGTTGCCGATCTTTTGCAGTATCTGGTGCGCCACATCCATTGCCAGCAGTCCATCAATTTCAGATACTACTGTTTTTGTATTATTAAGAATAGCATTTCTAAATTCTTCCAACTCTTTCTTAATGGCATTTACTTCAGGTACTATTGGATTGGCTATTGCTATTGTTTTTTTACCGGTCGGAGTTTCTATATCAAATGCAAAAACATTGGAGTCTTTGCTCTCTTTTAACTTTATGATCTCTGACTTTTTATTTAAAAAGTCAATACCGATATAAGCGTCTTTTTGGAAGATGCGCATCTTTCTCATTTTTTTCATGGAAATGCGGCTCGATGTCAGGTTAGCAACGCATCCATTATTAAATTCAATCCGCACATTAGCTATATCTGGTGTTTCGGTCATCACACCAACCCCGCTTGCTGAAATGGTTTTTACATCACTTTTTACAATGCTTAAAATAATATCGATGTCATGGATCATCAGGTCAAGGATCACACTCACTTCAGTGCCTCGTGGGTTAAACTGTGCGAGCCTGTGCACTTCAATAAACATGGGATTAAGCTGTATATCTTTTACTGCAAGAAATGCAGGATTGAATCTTTCAACATGCCCTACCTGGAATTTGATACCAGATTCTTCGGCAAGTTTTACGAGCTGTCTTGCCTCTTCCATTGTATTAGCCAATGGTTTTTCTACAAAAACATGTTTCGCTTTTTTTATTGCTTTTTCGCATATTTCAAAATGCGCTGTCGTTGGAGCTACTACGTCAATGCCGGTACAAGCATCTATCAATGCATCTGCATCTAAGAAACGTGGAAGCTGATATTTATCTGAAACTTCTTTTGCCGTATTATCGTCGGGGTCAAAAAATCCTACAAGCTCAACATCGGCTATATCTTTCCAATTATTGAGGTGAAATTTTCCTAAATGACCTGCACCGAAAACGCCAATCTTGAGCATGTTAATGTATTAATCCTCAAAGATAAAGATTGACGTAGCTAAGATGCAGGTAATTATAAACAAATTAGGCCCTGTTCAATATGGAAGATTTTTCCAAATAAGATTGTTCAGGATCATAAATAAAAAGACAGGTGCCATCTTTTATTGTATTAATGATCGGCTTTGCTTCATTAGCAGGTACGGCAGGACAACCCCAGCTACGACCAAGAAAACCACGGGCATCAATAAAAGATTTACTTACATAATCTGCACCATGCATTACAATGGCTCTTTCCGAAGCATTATCATTTATACCTTTTTCGAGTCCTTCCAGTTTTAATGAGTATCCGTTATCGCCGATATATGTATTGCCGGTAACATAGAAGCCGGGGCTGCTTTTAAATGATGACATTTGGTTGGAAAAAGAATTGGCCCATTCGTTACCGGAGTTTTTTCCATGAGCAACAAAAGTGTTAAATAATACTTTATAATTTTTAAGGTCTAAAACATACAGCCGTTTATTGGTGCTTGGCTGACTAAAATCCGCTATCGAGATAATAGAATCATCTTTCAGTATACCCTGAGCCTTTAAATTTTCAACTCCTTTTTTTGCATACATAAAAGCTTGCTGGCTAAGACCTGCAAAACTTAAATGAATACTGTCATAGATTGATTTGGCGGATGACATCCATCTTGAGGAAGCTTTTGTTAAAGAATCTGATGGATCTAAAAACATTTTGGCACCTGCAGCTGCTGATTTAGCAAAAACAAATGGTATGTGAAGCAGGTAAATAAAAATGGAACTTACAACGAGGTAGAGGCTTTTAAATTTCTTTTTGATCTTCATAGTAAGGTTTAGGTTTTTAAATGTTAACAAAAATCAGTTAGGATAATGGCTGCTGGTGGAGTGTCTTTTTTGGCAATAATAAAGCCAATAGATGTTATTGATAAACTAACATCGGCAGTTGGAATGGTTGTAAACAGAGAGTTTGGTGATAGACAGAAATTTTAATTTTTATTAAATTTTCTGTGTTTCCTTCGGCGGAATGGCAGGTCAATTTGTGAGTAAAAAGAACTTTATGACATACTGTTTAGCGGACCGGACGGGACTCGAACCCGCGACCTCCGCCGTGACAGGGCGGCATTCTAACCAACTGAACTACCGATCCTTTTTCATCGCTCTGCTTCTCAGGATGACAAATCACCTACTGATTCGCACAGGATTTTTAGGGACGGCAAAGATAGCTTTGCTTCATTTTGTTGCCAAATGTTTTTCCCGAACGATCTTTAAAATTCATTCAAATGCCATGACTTCAATCTCAAATAAGTACTTATTTTTTAATCCTTAATTTAGCCGTCATTTTTATAGCCTATGCCATCGGATGCTAACAGACAATTTTTAGATTTTGAAAAGCCTATCAAAGATCTGATCGATGAGATTCAGAATATGAAGCACAGGCAGGAAAAGACCAAGCTCGATCTCAGCGATACTATCAGGAAATTGGAAGATGGAATTTTAGAAAAAAGAAAGGAGATCACTTATCATCTCAGCAGTTGGCAGCGGGTCCAATTAAGCCGTCACCCGGATCGTCCCTATACATTAAAGTATATCGAGAAAATGACCTCGAATTTTGTGGAGCTTTATGGAGATCGCAATGTAAGAGATGATAAGGCAATGGTTGGAGGCTTTGCGTCATTAGATGGTCAAACAGTAATGATCATCGGCCAGCAAAAAGGAACCAATACCAAAATGCGGCAGATGCGGAATTTTGGAATGGCAAATCCTGAAGGTTATCGCAAGGCGTTGCGATTAATGAAGCTGGCAGAGAAGTTTAATAAGCCCATCGTTACATTGATTGATACTCCTGGTGCCTACCCTGGTTTGGAAGCTGAAGAAAGAGGGCAAGGCGAAGCGATTGCCAGGAACATATATGAAATGATCCGGCTAAAGGTGCCGGTGATCTGTGTTATTATTGGTGAAGGTGCAAGCGGTGGTGCATTAGGCATTGGTGTTGGCGACAGGGTATTTATGATGGAGAATACCTGGTATTCTGTTATCAGTCCCGAAAGCTGCTCATCTATTTTGTGGCGGAGTTGGGATAAAAAGGAAGTAGCTGCAGAGCAGTTGCGGCTCACTGCAGAAAAAATGCTGGGCTTTAATTTGATCGATGGCATTATTCCGGAACCAATCGGGGGTGCTCATTGGGATTATGATCATGCGGCACAGATATTAAAGGAGTATCTCATTCCTGTGATAAATGAATTGAAAGAGATCCCGGCAGAGCAGCGTGTTAAAGATCGTATTGAAAAGTTTGGAAAGATGGGTTTCTGGGAAGAGGTATAGATAGTCAGGAGTCATTAGTCTTGAGTCGGGAGTAAAAGGGAATTATTTTGTCTTCTGTAGTACTACTATCATCTTCGTTGCGTCGCACACTTCAGCGTTCTGTTCGCTACTCAACATTATTAATTTTAATTATTCATTATTAAAATGTCTTTAAAAGAACAATTCACAGGTACAGGAATCGCAATTGTAACGCCATTCAACCAGGATGGCACTATTGACTGGAATAGCTTTCGCAAGCTTATCAATTTTTGGATAGATGGAAAAGTTGAGTATCTCGTTGTGCTTGGTACAACTGGCGAGAGTGCTACAGTACATGGCGAAGAAAAGCAGCAGGTTTTTTCATTTGTAAAAGAAGAAGTTGCTGGTCGTGTAGCATTGGTTGCAGGTATTGGTGGTAATGATACAAGCGAAGTATTGCATGGCTTTAATAATTTTGATTTAAAAGGATATCATGCTATTCTTTCAGTAAGCCCTGCCTACAGCAAACCCAACCAGGAAGGAATTTTTCAGCATTATAAAATACTTGATGCGGCAACACCATTGCCAATTATGTTATACAATGTGCCTTCCCGCACCGGGCAAAATGTAACAGCCGATACACAATTACGCATTGCACACGAATGCAAAAATATTTTTGGTACCAAAGAAGCCAGTGGCGATTTCAATTTGATAATGCAGATCATAAAAAACAAGCCAAAAGATTTTATGGTCATCAGTGGTGATGATCTTATTACATTACCCATGATAGCTTGCGGAGCTGATGGTGTAATATCTGTTGTAGCTAACGCTTATCCCAAAGATTTTTCAGAAATGGTTCGTCTTTGTCTTTCTGGCAGATTTAATGAAGCTTTTACACTCCATTATAAATACACTGATATTATTAATTCTCTTTTTGCTGAAGGAAGCCCAAGTGGCGTGAAAGCCTACCTAAGTGAAATGGGATTATGCCAGAATACATTCCGCCTGCCCGTTTGGAAAATAAGCGATAAGCATTTGGAAAAGATAAGAGGTCTAATGAAAGCTTAATACTTCTCAATGCGCCAGTCAATTCTTGCCTTAGGTGCTTCGTTAGTTAGTTTAGCTGCAATGGCTCAAAATGCTGTGAAGATTGAAATAAGGTCTTTACCTGAATATCACCCCTCCAATAGTAGTATTTATATATCAGGGTCATTCAATGGCTGGAATCCACAGGATGAAAAATATAGATTTCAGCAAAAGGCTAATGGAAACTACTTCATCAATTTAAAGTTGGACAAAGGTTCATATGAATATAAAATAACAAGAGGAGGTTGGGATAAAGTAGAATGTAAAAAAAGCGGAGCAGGAATTGAGAATCGTAGTTTGAAAGTTGAATCGGATGTCACAATCGAAATTACAATTGAAGAATGGGCAGATCGTTTTCCAACAACGCCAAGAAAAACTACTGCAAGCAAAAATGTTCATATCGTTGATACTGCATTTTTAATTCCCCAATTAAACAGAACAAGAAGAATTTGGATCTATTTACCGCCCGACTATGAAAGTTCCGGAAAAAAATATCCCGTTCTATACATGCACGATGGTCAAAATATATTTGATGATGCTACCTCTTTTGCAGGTGAATGGGGAATAGATGAATTTCTTGATTCAACTAAACTGAATAAATGCATCGTAGTAGGAATTGATAATGGTGGACAAAAAAGAATAAATGAATATTGTCCTTATGATATGGAAAAATATGGCAAGGGTGAAGGAGATGGTTATGTTGATTTTATCGTAAAAACCTTAAAACCTTTTATTAATAAAAACTATCACACTCTACAAGATAAAAGGAATACTTACGTTGCTGGTAGTTCAATGGGTGGGCTCATTTCGATGTATGCCGTATTGAAATATCCAGATGTTTTTGGTGGAGCAGGCGTTTTTTCTCCATCCTTTTGGATTAGTCCAGAAATTTTTAATGATATAAAGACAAAAGGAAACAAAGTGAATTCGAATATCTATTTCTATGGAGGTAAGATGGAAGGAGAAACAATAATTCCAGATATGCAAAAAGCTTATGAAGAAATGAAAAAAGTTTCCGGATCAAGAACAACGATCATAACTCGTGAAAATGGTAAGCACAATGAGCGAACTTGGAGAAAAGAATTTCCTTTGTTTTATGAATGGTTGATTAAGTAAAAATTAATCCGAACATAAACTTTGACTTATACCTTATATGCGACTCCTTCTAATGCTAATTCTGTATTCAAAAACACTTCTCTCGCTTCCTGCTCAAATTCTTCCAGTGTACTATACTTGCTGCTAAAGTGCCCGATCAATAGTTTTTTTACATTGGCTTTCTTTGCTATTAAGGCCGCTTGTTTTGAAGTGGAATGAAACCTGACTTCCGCTCTTTCACGAAGATTATCCAAATAAGTAGTTTCATGATAGATCATATCGGCATCCTTGATATGTGGAATGATCGTTTCATCATATTTTGTATCGGCGCAAAAAGCATATTTTTTTCCTTTTAGTCCTTCGGTTGTTACCCGTTCATTTTTTATTACTGTTCCATCTTTCCTTGTATAATCTTCCCCGTTCTTTAATCTTTCATAAAATGAAAATGGTATCTCGTGCTCTTTTGCTTTATCTGCATCAAGCTTGCGGGGCTGTTTTTTTTCTTCAAAAACAAAACCATAACATTCTATGCGATGATTTGTGGGAAAACATTTTATAGTGATCTTTTCATTGTCAACTAATGTTGCTTCGCCGGTTATCGTATGAAAATGCAATGGGTAGGTTAATGTGGTGTCGGCAACTTTCAATTGGAGTTCGATGATCTCCTGCAAAGGAGAAGGGCCAAAAACATGTAGCTCCTGTGTGTGACTTAACAAACTGAATGAATTGATCAGGCCAACCAAGCCAAAATAATGATCGCCGTGAAGATGGGAAATAAATATATGAGAGATCTTACTGCGGCGAATTTTATAATTGATCATTTGTATTTGTGTGCCTTCGCCGCAATCGACCAATAAATTGGCGCCATCAATAGTTACCACCTGGCTGGTAGGATGCCGGTCAAATGCGGGAACAGCAGAATTATTGCCAAGTATGGTAACAGCGAGCATGAAGCGAAAATACGAAGGAAGAAGTATGCTGACAGATACGATTCACTAATTATTTTAATGTTAATCAAATCTTCGTAGCAATGTTTCTATTTTTCCGAGATAACCGGCGCCAAAGAGATTTAAATGAATAAGCAGGGGATAGAGATTGCATATTTCCCATTGTTCATTATAATTAGCAGGGAAAGGGAAATGATAATTATAAGATTCATAGAACCGTTTATCAAAACCACCAAACAGAGTTGTCATGGCAAGATCCATACTGCGGTGACCAAAATAAACAGCTGGATCAATTAATACAGGCTCAGCTTTTTCATTACACATAAAATTGCCGCTCCACAAGTCACCATGAAGTAGTGAAGGCCTCTCGTTATTAAAAATGGATTTGAGCCTGGCGAAGAGTTTTTCAAATCTTGCAATATTGCTGGATTGAAGTAGCCTTTTTTCAATTGCCATTTTTATTTGTGGTTTTAATCTGCAATCAATAAAGAAATCAATCCAGCTTGTTTTAATATTATTTATTTGTGGCAATGCTCCCATGTAATTATCTTCTGTAAAACCAAAATGCTCATTTGTAACATAGTGAAGTTTGGCTAATTGCTCTCCGAAATTTCGCCAAAAAAGATCTGTCCTTAATCCTTCTTCTATCCAATTCAATAAAAGAAATTGCTGATCATCTATTATTCCGATATCAACAGTAGTAGCAGTCAGCATAATTTTTTTATTGCCGATAAATTCAAGACCATTTTTTTCTTTTTCAAAAAGTGCCGGATATTTTGCAGCATTATTTAATTTCAAAAAAAATTTATCATTGCCAGCTATAATTCGATATGTATGATTGATAGAGCCTCCACCAACAGCAAATAATTCTAATGACGAGATATGCCGTTTCAGTTTTTCAGCTAACAATTGAGTAAGATGTTTCCGAATCGATGCATGGATCATATCTGTGGTAAAAATTGCCTGTTTGTTGAAGAATATGCCGATGACAGGAGTTTCTGAAGAAGAAAGAAACTAAGTTGCATTATTGATCCTGATCGTTCATTAGCTCTCTTTCTATTTCTTCCATTTGCACAATATCACCAGCTTCACTTTGCGTAGGCGTCACATTCATTATTTCCAATAACGAAAGCTCATCTAGCAAAGCTTCAACAGGCTTTTGCAATTCACACACAACAAAGGAAGCATTGCTCTCGTAGAATTTTTGTTGTATGTAAACAATCTTCTCCGCAGCAGCGTTATCAATTGACTGAATGTCTTTTAATACCAGTACTATGTTTTTAACGTCATTTTGCAGGTAAGCAAGCAAACGATCAGCTAAATCTTCTGTCATAGTAGCAGAAAGTGAACCCCCCGGCAGCGTGATGACATGAAATTTCTCTTTGGTATCTATTTTGACTTTCATATAACAGAGCTTATCAACATTACGTTTATAAGTACGAAGGAAAAAGAACCAAATTTATTTGTTAATATTGTAAATAACCAATTATCTATAAATGGATAACAATTTTTCAGCACAGGTAAAAGAGATCATTTCATTTAGCAGGGAAGAAGCGCTAAGATTGGGAAATGATTTTATCGGCACCGAACATCTTTTGCTCGGTTTGATCCGGGAAGGAGATAATACCGCTGTCCGTATTCTTAAAAGTTTTAATATCGACCTTTATGAGCTTCGCAAAGAAATTGAACTTGCAGTAAAAGATAAAACCGGTAAGAATATTGCCAACATTAATAGTCTGCCATTAACAAAACAGGCAGAAAAAGTAATACGTGTTACTGTACTCGAAGCAAAAGCATTAAAAAGCGCTACTGTCGAAACCGAACACCTGATGCTTTCAATTTTAAAGAACAAAGAAAATATTGCAACACAAATCTTAAATCAATTTGACGTGGACTACGATTTATTTCGCCAGGAACTCGGGATCGTAAAATCAAGTGATCCCCGTGCGGAATTTACAGATGAGAATGATGATGATTTTGATGAAGAAAAAAAATATTCTCAATCAAAAAGTACCGCAAAACAAGGCAACGCAAAAAGTAAAACACCTGTACTCGATAACTTCGGACGTGATATAACCAAATTAGCCGAGATGGGAGCACTGGATCCTATCGTTGGTCGTGAATCTGAAATTGAAAGGGTATCGCAGATACTTTCACGCCGCAAAAAGAACAATCCTATTTTAATCGGTGAGCCAGGAGTTGGTAAAACAGCAATTGTGGAAGGACTTGCGCTGCGCATTGTTCAACGCAAGGTTTCAAGAGTTTTGTTTGATAAAAGAGTGGTATCACTTGATCTTGCTGCATTGGTAGCTGGTACAAAATACCGTGGGCAGTTTGAAGAAAGAATGAAAGCGATAATGAATGAGCTTGAAAAGAATCGTGATGTGATCTTATTTATCGATGAGCTACACACTATTGTTGGTGCAGGTGGCGCCAGTGGTTCATTAGATGCGAGTAATATTTTTAAACCGGCTTTGGCCCGTGGCGAACTTCAATGTATCGGCGCTTCTACTTTGGATGAATACCGTATGTATATAGAAAAAGATGGTGCATTGGATCGCCGTTTTCAAAAAGTTATGGTTGATCCTCCAAGTGTTGATGAAACAATACAGATACTCAATAATATCAAATCAAAATATGAAGAGTATCATAATGTGAACTACCATGAGGAAGCGATAAATGCCTGTGTAAAACTCAGCGACCGTTATATTACAGACCGCTTATTGCCTGATAAAGCGATTGATGTATTGGATGACGTAGGTGCAAGGGTGCACTTGAAGAATATTAATGTACCTCAAAACATAGTTGATCTTGAAAAAAAGATCGAAGATGTAAAGAATGAAAAGAATAAGGTGGTGAAAAGTCAGAAATTTGAGGAAGCCGCTTCATTGCGTGATACCGAAAAACGTTTGCAGGAAGATCTTGAAAAAGCAAAGAATGACTGGGAAGAAGAAAGCAAACATAAACGTTATCCTATTGATGAAGAAGCTATCGCTGAGGTAGTAAGCATGATGACTGGTATTCCCGTAAAACGGATGGTACAGGCTGAAACTGAAAAACTCCGTAAGATGGCGGATGATATGAAGAATATGGTAATAGGGCAGGACGATGCCATTTCAAAAGTTGTAAAAGCTATTCAGCGTAATAGAGTTGGTTTGAAAGATCCGAAGAAACCAATTGGAACATTTATCTTCCTTGGTCCTACGGGTGTTGGTAAAACGGAGTTGGCAAGATCATTGGCGAGATATATGTTCGATTCGGAAGATGCATTGATCCGCATCGATATGAGTGAATACATGGAAAAATTCACCGTAAGCCGTTTGATTGGTGCTCCTCCCGGATATGTGGGTTATGAAGAGGGGGGCCAGCTGACGGAAAAGGTTCGTCGCAAACCATACAGCGTTATTTTATTGGATGAAATTGAAAAAGCTCACCCGGATATTTATAATATTTTATTACAAGTATTGGATGATGGTCAGTTAACTGATGGATTAGGCAGAAGAATAGACTTTAAGAATAGCATGATCATCATGACCTCCAATATTGGGGTTCGCCAATTAAAAGACTTTGGAGAGGGTGTCGGGTTTGCAACACAATCTCGTACAGATAATGCAGAAGAAAACAATAAAGCAGTTATTGAGAAAGCATTAAAACGTACCTTCTCGCCTGAGTTTTTAAATCGTATTGATGATGTGGTAATATTTAATAGCCTTACCAAGGAAAATATCTTTAGTATCATTGATATATTAATGAAAGGTGTAACCAAACGTTTAACGAATCTTGGTTTTAGCCTTGAGCTTACAGAAGATGCTAAATCTTTCCTGGCGGACAAAGGATATGATCAGCAATTTGGTGCAAGACCCTTGCACAGGGCTATTCAAAAATATCTTGAAGATCCATTGGCAGAAGAAATACTTAATCTCAATGTAAAAGCTGGTGATGTACTTGAGGCCGATCTGGACAAAGAAAATCAGAAATTGAAATTTTCTTTCAAGAAAATGGAAGTAAAATCGAAGGTTTAAAATTTAATAATAAAATTTTAAAGGAGTTCGCTAAAGGCAGAACTCCTTTTTTATTTAAATAGAGTCCCCGATTTTCAATATCTACTTTGTGAAGTATTATTTTTGTTGCTCTCAATGGCTCAAAAAATTATTATAACAATAGATGGTTGGTCAAGTTGCGGTAAAAGCACTTTGGCTAAACAATTAGCTCAAAAACTTGAATATGTTTATATCGATAGCGGAGCTATGTACAGGGCTGTCACTTTATATTTTTTAAGAAATCATATTGACTGGACAGATAAAAAGGAAGTAAAGGATGCTTTAAAAGAGATCAACATTGAATTTCAGAAAAGCAAAAACGCAGAGGCAAGCGAAATCTGGCTTAATGGCGAAAACGTGGAATATGTAATACGGGATTTAGTAATCGCTGAAAAGGTAAGTGATATAGCGGCCATTAAGGAAGTGAGAGAATTCGCAGTTGTTCAACAAAGGAAGATGGGAGAAAAGAAGGGGATAATTATGGATGGCAGAGATATTGGTACTGTTGTGTTCCCACATGCCGAACTAAAAATATTCATGACGGCTGATATCTCTGTGCGAGTGGAAAGACGATTTAAAGAATTATATGAGAAAAATCCAAACGTCACCATTGAGGAAGTGAAAAATAATCTTGAAATGCGTGATTATATTGATTCGCACAGAGAAATAAGTCCTCTCAAAAAAGCTAAAGATGCAATAGAGCTTGATACTACCAATCTCACAGAAAAAGAGCAATTAAATAAGGCCTTAGGCTGGATAAAGGAACGTATAGCGCAACCAGTAAAGTGATTTTATTTAACATTCAATAATTCAATTTCAAATATAAGTGTGGAACCACCCGGTATGGGCTCATGATCATTCATGCCATAGCCAAGACTGTAAGGAATGTATAATTTATATTTGGATCCGACGGGCATAAGTTGCAATGCTTCTGTCCAGCCTTTGATAACACCTGTTACAGCAAACTCAGCTGGTGAATTTCTTGCATAAGAATTATCGAATTCTGTTCCATTAATCAATGTCCCTTTATAATGACATACCACCACGTTAGTTAATTTTGGTTTAACACCTGTGCCTTGTGTCAGCACTTCATATTGTAATCCCGAAGCAGTAGTAATAACGCCTTGCTTCTTTTTATTTTCTGTCAAAAATTTTTTTCCTTCTTCAAGATTACTTTTCAGCCGCCGATATTGTAAAGTATCTGTAGCAGCTATTAATGCGAGATCCATGCCTTCATTGCTTAGTGCCAGGGGCTTACTTGCATAGAGGTCAGAAATTGCCTTTGCTAACAGCGTAGTATTTATTTTTTTTACTCCCTGCTGCCGGTAAAAACCTGCTACCTGCACTCCCAATGCATAGCTGAAAGAATCACTGAGATTTTTACACAATGTAATATTGGTAGCTGGTTTGCCTGCAGGTTTGGTATTTTGAGCAACAAGAATGTCTGCGTGTAAAAGGATAGGAATCAGGATCAAATATTTCATAGATTTTTTTTAATTGGCAAAAATACAGCTTCAATCAATAATGAAGTTTCCTTCAGTCATTTAATTTAGCTTTGACCCAAACAAGAAGTTAATGGAAACTTTTATTATCCCGGTCCAGGTTCGGTGGTCAGATATAGATCCAAATTTTCATTTACGCCATTCTGTTTATTATGATTGGGGAGCTTTGTGCCGCATTGAATTTTTAAACAAATATGGTCTTACTGCTGATGAGATGATGAAGCAACAATTTGGTCCGATCTTATTCAGGGAAGAATCCGTTTTCAAAAAAGAAATAAGATTGGGTGATAATGTAACTATCAATCTTGAACTTTTGAAATCAAAAAGAGATAATTCAAGATGGACGGTGCAGCATGCTATTATGAAAAATGGCGATACTGTTTCCGCAATTCTTACTGTTGACGGGGCCTGGATAGATACAATGAAAAGAAAACTTACTTCTCCTCCAGCCGAAGCCGCATATGTATTTGATCAAATGCCAAGAGCTAAAAATTTTCAATGGCTTGATTGATCATTCTGCTAACTCTCTAAAAGTTTAATTCGATATTTTCAACATCAACTTTTGGCGAGTTCATTTCAAAATGCAAAACCTTATGGGGGAATCTTGCCGCATATCCTGTAACAAGGTTGCGTATATAAAGATTTTCTTTAAATGGAGTTAAATGATCTTTCAGCGTTTCCGGTTCTATGATCTGTACATCAGCAGGCAAATAGCCCATACCAAAAAATTTTCCCTGCGAAACTAATATACATGATCTGTCATCGGCATTCAATCCTTTTTCAATAATAGCAAATGAAGGTTGTGTTTGCAAAGATTCTATTGCTTCCTTTACACGATTATTATAATCAGCAGTTTCTTCTTTTGATTCACAAGCTCCGTGACAATATTTTTCTTTAATCCCTTCACATTTTTCATTGTCCCGCTGTATAAAACATAGTTTAGGGCAGAGATTATATTCACGAATCAGTTTTCTTAATACAGCATGGCCATCAACGAGATAATGAAATGTATGAGTCGGTTTAAGTTGTTTCTTATTTTTTTCAATAGCCAGCCTCATATAGCCATTCTGATCTTCGTAAGTAAAAATACCATAAACATCTTCCCATCTTTTCTGTGACGAATTAAATATCGGCCATATTTTTTTTATCTCTGTTGATTCAAGAATACAAGCCATAAGTTCCGTAGCGCAAGGCTGAAAAGTTATCGAATAAGTATGGCGAAGAAAATTTTGCTTTTGCCTGCTTTCAGAATTGTTGCTAAAATGACTGTTAACTCTATATCTTAAATTAGTTGCCTTGCCTACATAAATGATCTTTCCCTTTTCATTATGGAAATAATAAACACCAGGTGAATAGGGCAAACGATCAAAATGTTCTTTGGGAACATTTGGTGGCAGCGATTGTTCTTTCGAATTTCTTTGCAGGCTTTTTTGAATATGCTGTTCTTTATCATTTTCAAGCAGAAGCCTAAACACTTTTACTGTTGCTTCAGTATCACCCCCGGCCCGGTGCCGATGGTTTATATTAATACCAAGCGAATGACATAAATTCCCAAGGCTGTAAGAAGGAAAACCCGGGAAAATCTTTCTGCTTAATCTTACAGTACAAAGTTTACGGCTGTTAAGATCAAAGCCACAATCGTTCAATTGCGCTTTCACGAAAGAGTAATCGAAATTGACATTATGGGCAATAAAAATTTTATCATTTAAAAGTTGATGAATTCTTTCCGCGACATCTTCAAACTTTGGTGCAGTTGCGACCATTGTATCATTTATTCCTGTAAATGCCTGTATATAACGTGGAATAGGCTGACAGGGATTGATAAGGGTTTCAAATTTTTCAACTACTTTTTCACCGTCAAAAACATGGATGGAAATTTCAGTAATACCATTTGCTGCAGCATAGCTTCCTGTAGTTTCTATATCAACAATGGCGTACATGTATGATTTTCGATTATAGTTTCGGATTTGTTTCGGGTTAACTAAGTTCGTAAAATTATTTTATGCAGGAAGAAAAATATAAGATGTTTCATAACCGGCTGGCAAAAGTATACCGGCATGTCAGTAAGCAAGCTAAACGTCTTGCAGTGTCCTGCTACAGAGTTTACGATCACGATCTGCCCGAATTTCCTTTTTGTATAGAAATTTATGAGGACAGACTATACATAGCGGAATACAGGCGACGCCATGGAATGACGGATGAAGAGCATGAAAAATGGATAGAAAAAAGCATAGATACGATAACGGATATTTTAGCTATAAAAAAAGAAAACATTTTTTTAAAATTAAGACAAAGAAAGCCTGGCCGGCTTGGACAATACCAGCGGATAAATAAGCAGCAAAACGAATTTGTAGTAAATGAAAATGGATTAAAATTTATAATCAATCTTAGTGACTATCTTGATACAGGTTTATTTTTAGATCACCGGGTTACCCGACAGATGATAAAAGAACAGGCTGAAGGAAAAAAGACATTGAATCTCTTTTGTTATACTGGCTCTTTTTCTATTTATGCCGCAGCGGGCAATGCAGCTGAGGTAGTATCTGTTGATCTTTCAAAAACCTATCTTGACTGGACAGAAAAAAATCTCGCATTAAATAAATTTATTGATAAAGTAAAACACAAGTTGATACAGGCAGATGCAATGCAGTACTTAAAATCAATTCCTCAAAATTATTTTGACCTTGTTATTCTTGATCCACCAACTTTCAGTAACAGTAAAAAGATGGATGATTTCCTGGATATACAAAGAGACCATGTGGGATTGATCAATGATTGTTTAAAAGGGATGAAAAAAGGAGGGACGCTTTATTTCAGCACTAACTCTCAAAAGTTTATTCTTGATCAGGAAAGGATCAATGCACCAGTGATAAAAGATATTACCAAAATCACCACTCCGTTTGATTTTGAAGGAAAGCTTCTTCGCTATTGCTATCGTATAGAAAAGTAAAAGAGCTTTTCATCTGAAAAGCTCTTTTACGGGAATTGAGTAACTTATAAAGTTTTCAGTACATCATTCATGTTTCTTACAGCATCAGCGCTTTTGTTAAATGCAGATTGTTCATCTGCGTTTAGATCTAATTCAATGATTTTTTCCCAGCCATGTTTGCCAATCGTAACAGGAACACCAAGGCAAATATCTTTTTGCCCATATTCGCCATCAAGACTCACACAACATGTAAATAGTTTCTTTTCGTCGCGAACTATCGTTTCCACCATTGCAGCGCCTGCAGCGCCTGGTGCATACCATGCAGAGGTCCCTAACAATTTTGTAAGAGTCGCACCTCCAACCATTGTATCAGCCACGATTTGTTTTTGTTGATTTTCACTCAAAAATTTTAATACCGGCACACTATTCCAGGTAGCAAACCGCAACAGAGGGATCATGGTAGTATCCCCATGTCCACCGATCACAACTGCATTAAGATCAGCAGGGCTGCAGCCCAAATGCTGGCTTAACTGGTATCTGAATCTTGCACTGTCCAATGCTCCACCCATTCCTATGATCTTATTCTTCTGCAAACCTGTTGATGTTAATGTTAGATATGTCATCGTATCCATCGGGTTGCTAATAACGATAATGATCGTATCAGGAGAATGTTTCAGAATATTTTCACAAACATTTTTTACAATACCAGCGTTAGTGCCTATCAACTCTTCACGGGTCATACCCGGTTTGCGTGGAATGCCGGAAGTAATTACTACTACATCACTATCTGATGTTTTTGAGTAATCATTTGTTGAGCCAATTATTCTTGTATCAAATTCCAATAAAGCAGCAGTTTGCATCATATCCTGTGCTTTACCTTCAGCCAGGCCTTCTTTTATATCCAGCAATACAAGTTCTTCAGCTAATTCTTTGCGGGCAATATTATCAGCCACGGATGCGCCAACAGCTCCGGCGCCAACAACAGTAACTTTCATTCATTAAAATTTTTAAGTGTAAAATATTTGCGGGCAAAGGTATTGGAAACTTTGTAGTTTGATAAGGCAGAGGAAATTTTTCTTAAGGAATATCTATTTCTGAAATTCAGCCAAAGCATTTTTTATAGGCACGGAACCTTCAAGTATAGAAATGAAATCTCCTTTTTTATTATAAAATGCAAGAAATGGCAAGTTTCGAACAGAATAAAAAGGAATGAGAAAAAAGTTTTGATCCTGTCCCACAACAATGTTGTTGTATTTAACCAGCTCGTATTTTTCATAAAAAGCTTTCATCATGCTAAACGGCATCATGGTAGCCATAACGACCTGTATATTTTTGAAATCATCTATATTTTTTATTAACTCTTCGGTTTCATGCTGGCAATGATCACAGTCCGGATTAAAAAGCATGATCATTACATTGGAATTCTTTTTAAAATCCTTTTTTGTAAAATAACTGCTGCTGTCTGTGAGCAGAATTTTTAAAGGCGGCAGCGTTGGAAAACGTTTATAAGGAGGTTGCAGAGAATCTCCCTGCGAGTAACAGGATAAGGAACTTGCCAAACTAATCAATAGAATTATCTTTTTCATATAGGCAAAGAAAAGAGTTTATTTTAGGAATACTTATCAGACGTTTTGAATTTTATATAGGTTGTTCTTTTATGCCTCTTTTGCTATCAATCTTCCCTGCCTTATCTTTGCCGCCCTTGCTTTTTTAACACTGAAAGGGGCTCATTTTAATTATAAACTGACATTTATTATGGCAAATACAGCAGACATCAGTCGCGGAATGATCTTAAATCTCGATGGTAGTCTTTATAGTGTAGTGGAGTTTGGCGAAAATAAAACTGCCAGGGCTGCTGCTAAGGTTTGGGCTAAATTAAAAGGCGTTGATAATAACCGTTCCATCGAAAAAACATGGAATTCCGGTGATAATATTTATCCTGTCAGGGTTGAAAAACGCACCTACCAGTTTTTATATAAAGACGATACTGGTTATAACTTCATGGACAATGAAACTTTCGAGCAGATAGCTTTGCAGGAAACAACTATTGATGCGCCTCAATATCTTAAGGAAGGACAGGAGGTAGGAGTTCTTATTAATACAGAAAACGACCAAGTGCTTGGCGCTGAATTACCTGATAAGATTACATTAAAAGTAACCTATTGCGAACCGGGTGTAAGAGGCGATACCGCTACACGGACATTAAAACCTGCCACATTAGAAACAGGAGCAACCGTTGGAGTTCCTTTATTTGTAAATGAAGGCGAGCTGATTCGTGTTAATACTAAAACAGGCGAATACGTTGAAAGAGTAAAAGAGTAATCAATGATTTTTATGAAAATGGCTAAAATCGACCCTTTTTAGGCCTTTTTCGCTCTATTTTGCTTCATTTTTATCCAAAATCTCCAAAAATTCATTGAATTCCTCGTATTGATTTCATTAACTTGCCGCCCTTCCCCGGCAGGAAGATTCTTTTTAAATCAAACGTTCCTCTAAATTGAAAAACATGGACTTTAAACAAATCCAGGAGTTGATCAAAATGATCAACAAATCAAATATTGGTGAACTTACAATTGAACAAAAGGATTTTCGGGTAACGATTAAGCAAAAAGAAGAACGAACAATAACTACTCAGGTACAGCAAGCCCCGGTATATGCAGTTCCACAGGCTGTACCAGTAAGCAGCCCGCAGCCGGTGACAAATGCTCAATCAGAAAAACAAAAGATACAAACACCTTCCACAGATAACTATATAACAATTAAGAGTCCGATGATAGGAACATTCTATCGCCGTTCATCGCCTGATAAACCCAATCTCATCGAAGTTGGTGATGAAGTGAGTCAAGGCAAAGTTGTATGCATTATAGAAGCAATGAAACTCTTTAATGAAATTGAAAGCGAAGTAAAAGGTACTATCGTTAAAGTGCTTGTAGAAGATGCTTCACCGGTTGAATATGATCAGCCTTTGTTTTTAGTTGAGCCATCCTAAGTCAAAAGTCAAAAAACAGTTATTCTTATTTTGATTTTTTAATTTTAATTATCAACCGTGTTTAAAAAAATATTGATTGCAAACCGAGGTGAAATTGCTTTAAGAGTTATTCGCACTTGTCGTGAAATGGGTATTAAAACGGTTGCTGTTTACTCAACAGCAGACAGAGATAGCTTACATGTAAAATTTGCTACTGAAGCAGTTTGTATAGGTAAGCCACAAAGTGCCGATTCTTATTTAAGTATTGCTCATTTAATGGCCGCAGCAGAAATCACTAATGCGGATGCTGTTCATCCGGGTTATGGTTTTTTAGCAGAGAATTCAAAATTTGCCCAGATATGCAATGACCATGGGATAAAATTTATTGGCCCGACTCCGGAAATGATCAATTCAATGGGCGACAAAATCACGGCAAAAGAAACAATGATAAAAGCTGGCGTGCCAGTTGTTCCGGGTGGTGAAGGATTATTGCAAAGTTTGGATGAAGCAATAGGGATGGCAAAGGGAATGGGTTATCCGATCATTCTTAAAGCAACAGCAGGAGGAGGTGGCAAAGGAATGCGTATAGTATGGGAAGAAGCTGAAATGGAAAGAGCTTATAACACCGCAAAAGCAGAAGCAGCAGCATCGTTTAAGAATGATGGCATATACATGGAAAAATATGTTGAGGAACCGCGACATATTGAAATACAGGTAGCAGGAGATCAATACGGCAATATTTGTCATTTGAGTGAAAGGGATTGTTCGATCCAACGAAGACATCAAAAATTGGTTGAAGAATCGCCTTCACCATTTATGACAGATGAGCTGCGCTATAAAATGGGAGAGGCCGCAAAGAAAGCTGCCGGCGCTATTAATTATGAAAGTGTAGGTACTATAGAATTTCTTGTGGATAAGCATCGCAATTTCTATTTTATGGAAATGAATACCCGCATCCAGGTAGAACATTGCGTAACAGAAGAAGTGATCAATTATGATCTTATTAAAGAACAAATAAAAATAGCAATCGGTGAAAGGTTAACCGGGGCAGATTATTTTCCCCAGAATCATGCAATAGAATGCCGCATCAATGCCGAAGATCCTTATAATGATTTTCGTCCTTCACCGGGTCGCATTACTACATTACATCAACCGGGTGGACATGGTGTACGTGTAGATAGTCATGCATATGCAGGCTACGTTATCCCTCCCTATTATGATTCTATGATCGGCAAACTTATTACTGTTGCACAAACCCGTCGTGAAGCAATAGATACCATGCACAGGGCATTAAGCGAATATGTAATAGAAGGAATAAAAACAACCATCCCGTTTCATTTGCAATTGATGCAGGACGAACGTTTCCTCAGCGGGGATTTTAATACGAAATTTTTGGAAGGGTTTGAGTTGAAATGACTATAGCGACAGCATCAATTAGCAGATACTATCTTTTAGGATTAGCCTTTTCATAATTTTTTATCTATCGTTCAGCTTCATTTCCAATAAAGCCACATTTAAATTTCGGTTTTGAATAGGGAGCTCTTGCGCATTTGTTGTTTTGTAAGCTTCAATAAATTCAAATCCAAATGATCTGTAATAGTCAATTATTTTTATATTATCCGCCCAGGTATCCATTCTCACAAATTTTAAATTATTTTGTTGAGCAAATTGCTCAGCCCAGTTTAAAACCTTTTGAAATAGTTTTTGCCCCTTAAAGTTTGGATTTACAACAATCCTATGTAAATAAATTGCATCACCCTTGTCCCTGTCCCGCCAAATAAAAGGGTCACTATGCTGCACACTAAAAATACCGAGAATATCACTGCCTTCTACAATCTTATATTGAAGCCTTTCTTCAATATCTTTTTGTAATGCGCTTTTATCAATTCCTTCCCAAACCTTATAATCATTTTTTCCCTGCAGTTTCATTGCTTGCTCAAAAAGCCAAAGAACGATCTCCAAGTCTTTTATTGTCGTGTTGTAAATTTTTATGTTATTTATTTCGCCTGGTTGCATGAGCAAAGTTGAAGTTAATATGTTGCTGAGATTTGCTTGCTTAATAATTTATTTATACAGATCACCGCGAAAATATTTTAACCTTATGCATTTAATAGAAGATGTAACCTTCATTAGAACACAAATGTAATTAGTGATTGAAGATTTTCTCAGTCTAACACTTGATTTGCAATTTTTAGATATGAAAAAAATGTCAGCGAGATTCTGGAATAAATAATAATAAATGATTGACTCTAACTCCTGGTGTTCGTTTTATCTTCTACTTTATAATATTTGTAAGCGCTGTAAACAATCGGAATACCCAGCACAACGCCTAAAAGTATCCAATCAATATAGGCTCTTGAAAGCAAAAACTGATTTCTAGGTAGCGAAGTAAGAGGCAGTATGATAAAACGCATAGTTAAATTCACAAAGACAGCATATAAAATACCGACGAGATATTTATTGAACCATAAGAACTTAAGCCGCGGAAATAGGATAAAGAAAAAGAGAGTAAAGCTCATTGCTATAAAATAATGAAAGAAAAGCCCCAGGAATTCAACGCCGGCTCCGCCATTCATAGATTTGCTTAATCCTAATCCTCCGCCTGCTATATAATGAAACATCTTTTCAGGAAGCTTTCCGCTTTTAACAGTGCTCGAGATAAAAGCCATAAGTATGTCGGTGGTTCCGACGAAGAGACCGGTTAGTATAACCGTTTTCCAGAATTTTTTCATGATTGTATCAGTTAGTTAACAGTAGTGCTGCAAAATATTTAAATGAAAAATATTTCATAGCTCAAATCCCGTTCATTTTGTTTCAAAACCTAATCAAAAGGAATAATGGAAAGCCTAAAGCCGTTAAGTCATTACTTTTGTTGTTCAAAAGTTAACAACACTTCTATGAGTGATCAGGATTTGGTCAAGAATTGCATTAG
>Ga0105247_10000984_pt1 | contig 21468 bp, 16 predicted proteins | sample KBSS24metaG_FD_81519 | JGI IMG/M metagenome (GOLD analysis project Ga0105247, IMG submission 81519) | Switchgrass rhizosphere microbial communities from Kellogg Biological Station, Michigan, USA - KBS S2-4 metaG | ecosystem: Host-associated > Plants > Roots > Rhizosphere > Soil | place...
AATATAATTACGGCAGGCTTTCCCGACCAGGCAATTAAAATAAACTAAAAATTAAAAAGGTTTTTTTATGAGAAGAGTTTTTTGTTTGGGTGTCTCCATATTCCTACTCGCATCAGTATTTGCACAAGTCTCGATCGGCGGTGCAAAATGTGTAGTAACAGGATTGGTGTACCAATATGACATCAATGGTAATTGGAAGGAAAATGAAAAAATCAATATTTGCGTAGACGGAGGTGTGCTTTCAGAAACTGGTACTACCTGTATTGAGACGCAACCAGTACCCTTTATAAAAGTACAATGGAGTGAGGGTAAAACAACTGGAAAAATTACCATTAGTTCACAGAGAGGTACTGACAACATAAATGTAAATATTGCTCTTCCCTTTAATCCAGGTTTTATTGAAACCACGAACAAGCAAATAATAGCTTATAACAAACTTCCGCCTTCTCTTTCCTGCTCTCAGGCAACCGGAGGTAATTGTTCACCTTCTTTTTCCTATCAGTGGGAACAATCTTTAAATAAACTTAAGTGGACAGCAATTAACAATGCGACCGAAAGAAATTTGTCGTTTGATACGCCTCTTACTCAAACTACTTTTTTCAGAAGAAAGGTAGTTGATAGCAACTCTCAGACGGTAGCTTATTCAAACGCAATAACTGTGTTCGTAACCCCTGAAATAAAAAAGAAATAACTAACATCTACTACCAATACAAACCATTACCAATGCTTAAGCAACATAGGTCCCTCATAAAAAAACTAATAATCAGTTTTTCCTTTTTATTTGTTTTTGGAAAAGCCGGTTTTTCACAGATCAATATAGGCGGTCCTCAGTGTGTAGAGACTGGGGTAGAATACTGGTACTATATATGGGGTAGCTACGATAATAATGATTATTTTTCCTGGTATATCGAAGGTGGAGTATCTGTTAATACTGGTAATTATTACGATGGTGGATATGGATTAATCTATTTACGGATTAAGTTTACTTCATCCAGTGGTTATATTACTGTCAGTACTAATTACAGCGGAAGTAATAACCTAGCTGTAGAGGCAACGTCTTCTTTGAGTTCAGGATCTATCACATCCAATAGTTCTCAAACCATAAATTACAATACAACCCCTGCTACTATTAATTGTTCCGTAGCATCAGGAGGATATTGCACTCCCACATATTCTTATCAGTGGCAGCAGTCAACTGATGCAACCAACTGGACAGACATGTCAGGTAAGACATCACAAAATCTAAGTTTCTCTTCAACTTATACACAAACTGCATATTTCAGAAGAAAAACTACTGAAACTTATTCCAGTTCGGTTGGTTACTCTAATACCGCAACTGTTTTTGTAAATCCTCCTGCCATTGTTCCAGGAGCTTCAAGTCCAACTTACCAAAGAACCAATTATTACACCGGAGCACCAATGACAATGATTACAAAACCAGCAACGCTTATTACATGTCCTGACGGCACTTGTTTTAGTTATCAATGGCAACAATCAACAAACGGAACGACATGGACAGACATTAGTGGAGCGACAGGCCTTAGCTATAATCCTGGCAGTTATCAACCCACGACAGGCACCTATTACAGAACCAAAGTGACAGCCAGCGGACAAACAGCTTATAGTAATACAGATTACATTGCCACAGAATACTCCGTTATAAATGGGCCTGTTGATTGTTGGAATGGACAAACAGCAACTTATTATTATACAGGAGGCAACCCCAGCCAATATACTTGGAGTGTAGATATTGGTGGCGATTCAGTTATTGGACCCTACCAGGGTGTTGGAAGTTTTACAGTAAAGTGGACAGGTGATCTCAATACCCACACTATCACACTAAATAATAATGGGACTTATATCAACCTCAATGTTTATGTTCATACTTTGCCAGTGAACCCAGGAGTGATTGGGAAAAAATGGCAGGATGTTGAAAACACTAGCTCAGTTACTGTAAACACATATCCTTTGAACGCATATGGTGGAACTTGCACTGGCAACTTTACCTATCAATGGCAACAATCAACCGATTCCATCAACTATTCTAATATATCAGGGGCAACTGGCACTTCATTAACTATTACCCCAACCCAAAATGTTTATTATCGCAGGCAGGTGAATTGCAATGGAGCCTATTATAGTGATACGACTCATATAGTGTTATATCCTTACTTTAATCCGGGAACAATTACTGCGGGTAATACGGATTCTGTCGGATGGAACTGTGTACCTCTTCCCATCAGTGGTAGTTACCCAACTGGCGGTTTAGATTCTATTTATCGCTACCAATGGGAGTATTCTATTGACGGTTCGAATTTTTATACTATTGATAATGCTGCGCAAGGACAAAACTATCAGCCAATAGCTCTGGCACAAAAAACTTACTATCGAAGAAGAGTTACCAATGGTACGACAACCAGATACACCAACACAATAATAATTTTAGTGAAGCTCGTTTTGTTTGACCCGGGCTCTATTTCACCGTATACATTAGTAATTAATTCAGGAAGCAGCCCTTCCCTCACTGGCACTGCTGCAACAGGTGGTACAGTAGCGAGCTATTATTATCAATGGGAACAATCATCTGATGAAACCAATTGGAAAACGATCAGCGGTGCAACGTCTCAAAATTACTCACCTGGAGCTTTGAGTAAAACAACATATTATCGAAGAAGAGTTACCAATGGTGTACAAAGCGGTTATTCTTACACCAATGGAGCTTTCAATTTTGCCAAAATAAAAATATTGCCCGGTTCTTCTGGTACTAATATTCCTACTACAGCTACCCAGGCAACCGCTGACCCTTCCATTTCTGCTACTGCTGTTAATGGCTATACATTCCCATCCATTACTAATAGTAAAATAAATTATGTAAGAAGTTGGGATATAAAGAAACCAACGGTAACAACACTTGCCGCCGCTAAAGCATTGACCGACATAAATGACTATAACCAGGCAACTGCTTATTTTGATGATCTCGGGCGACAATTACAGACTGTTTCAAAGCAAGCTACACCGACACAAAAAGATTTAATAACAGTAGTGAATTATGACATCTTAGGTAGAACAGTGCAGGAATACTTACCGTACACTGATGCAACGAATACAGGTGATTTTAAGTCAAATCCTTCATCGCAACAGCCCGCATTTTATAATAGTTTATTCAATAACCAGGAAGGATTTTATTATGCGAACAGCATTTACGAAAAATCACCAACAAATCGTATTATTAAAAAGACGGCCCCTGGAAATAGTTTCACTGGTAATAATGTTGGTGTGAGAACTGACTATAGTTTTAATGCTGTAACTGATTCAGTAAAGATCTGGACGATTGGCACATTAGCAACCGATCAACCAACGGTTACCGGAGAATATGCCGCAGGATCATTAGTATTGATTGTAACAACTGATGAGCATGAAAACAAAGTAATGGAGTATAAAGACAAAGAAGGTAAGGGTATCTTAAAGAAAGTGCAGATATCAGACACCATCTTTAATGGTCACCAGGGTTGGCTTAACACGTATTATGTATATGATGTATTCGGACAGCTACGCTATGTACTTTCACCAAATGCTGTGCAGTATGCTGCAGCCAATAGCTGGGCATTATCACAGACGGTGAGAGATGAGCTATGCTTCAGATATTTTTATGATGCACAGGGAAGAATGGCAATTAAGAAAGCTCCCGGCGCCGCCGAAGTTTGGATGGTCTATGATGCAAGAGATAGGCGGGTTATGACTCAAGACAGCCTGCAAAGATTACAAGGCAAGTGGTTATACACGCAATACGATTCATTAAACCGACCTGTACTTACCGGGCTATGGACAACTTCTGGTGACAGAACCTATCATCAGTCGCAGGCAGGTAACAGTGTTTCTTACCCAAGCCCCTCAAGCAGCTACGAAATTCTTACTGAAAGTTATCTTGATGATTACAATTGGGTATCGGGCAGTAGTAGCGGTCTTAGCAGCAGTCTTATTACTACAAACACAACAAACACAAATTATTTCTATACGCCAAGCAATTCAACATTTCCCTATCCCCAATCAATAACCGGTGATGCACAATTACTCGGCTTACCAACAGGTAGCAAAACAAAAGTAGTTGGCACCAGCACATATTTATACAACGTATCTTTTTATGATGATCGGGGAAGAGTCTTACAGGTTCAAAGTACCAATTACAGCGGTGGTAAGGATACGGTAACAAATCAATATGATTTCACTGGCAAGCTATTGAGAAATTTAGTCGCCCACGGTAAAAGCGGAACCAATGCCCAGGCATATAGAATACTCACAAAAATGGATTACGATGCAGTGGGAAGAGTAACGAAAATAAGTAAGCAAACAGGCAACAGCCCTGAAGTGGTGATTGCAGACAATGTTTATAATGAGCTTGGGCAATTGGTAAAAAAATCTATCGGCAGGCAAAGAGATAATGTCAACACAAATACGTACACAACAAACCTTATAGATTCGCTTCGCTATACGTATAACATCCGCGGATGGGTGAGAGGAATTAATAAAGACTATGCAAGAAATGAGAACAGTGCTGTCAATTGGTTTGGAATGGAACTTGATTATGATTTTGGTTTTAATGCCACGCAACTGAACGGAAATATTGCCGGAATGCGTTGGCGCAGCAAAGGCGATGGAGAGCAAAGAGCTTATGGCTTTGGATATGACAATACAAACCGTTTGCTGAAGGGCGACTTTACCCAATATACAAGCAGCGCATGGAACACGACAGCCGGTATAGATTTCAATATGAAGATGGGTGATGGCAGCAGTCCTTATTCTGCTTATGATGCCAATGGCAATATTCTTTCAATGACTCAGAAAGGATTTAAGCTAAGCGGCTCTTCTGTTATTGATACATTGAGATATGGATATAACGCCAGCAGTAATAAATTAAATTACGTTACTGACCTGGCCAATGACGCAAACAGCAGGCTTGGTGATTTTAAAGAAGTAAACAATAATACGAGCCAGGATTATACTTATGATGGTAATGGCAACCTGACCAAAGATAATAACAAAAGCATAAGTAGCATCATATACAATTATTTGAATTTACCCGACAGCATAAGAATCTCAGGCAAAGGCACTATTAAATATACCTATGATGCCGCAGGAAGTAAGTTAATGAAAACAACAAGGGACAGTACTGTATCGCCGGTAAAAGTTACCACTACACTTTATCTCGTTGGAAATTATATAAATGATACGCTTCAATTTTTACCACAGGAAGAAGGAAGAATACGGCCAAAAAGAACTAATTATAGTGATACCATGTACTATGATTATTTTGAGAAGGATCATTTAGGTAATGTTAGAGTAGTATTGACCGATGAATTAAAAATCGATCAATATCCGGCAGCCACAATGGAACTTGCAAATGCAACGATAGAAGAAAATTTTTATGCAAACTTACCTGCAACAAGAATTGATGCGCCAACAGGAAGCGGCTATCCTGCCAATACACCATCGGGCAATGTAAAAGTGGCTAAAGTAAATGGCAGTGGTAATAAAATAGGTCCGGCTATCGTTTTAAAAGTAATGGCAGGAGATAAATTCACTCTTTCAGTAAATAGCTGGTGGAGCAGCGGAAATACTCCCGGCACGCCGGTGAGTCCGTTAACTGATCTTGTGAGTGCATTGAATAATAATTTGCCTCCTGTAAGCAGCGGGCATGCTACTATTACTGAGTTAAACAGTAACAATACCCTGACTCCACCGGTTACGAGTTTCCTTAACAGTCAGAGCGGTTATACAGCAAGCAAGCCAAAAGCATTTATCAATTGGATATTATTCGATGAACAATTCAAATATGTTTCTTCAAGCAGCGGTTTTGAGCAGGTAGGAAGTTCAGGTAACTTTACGACACATACAAGAACAAATTTAACACTAGATAAAAGTGGATATTTGTATGTTTATGTAAGCAATGAAACACCTAACATTGATGTGTTCTTTGATAATTTGCAGGTGACGCATATAAGAGGGCCATTATTGGAGGAAACGCACTATTATCCGTTCGGACTCACTATGAACGGAATAAGTAGTAAAGCTCTCAACTTTGGAAGTCCCGATAATAAGTTTAAGTATAATGGTAAAGAAGAACAGCGAAAAGAATTTACAGATGGTTCAGGACTTGAATGGTTAGACTATGGAGCAAGAATGTATGACAATCAGATAGGGCGTTGGGGTGTGATAGATCCGTTAGCGAGCAAGTTTGTTGACGAGACTCCTTACAGCTACGCTGGTAACAATCCTATCTTAAACATTGATGTAGCTGGGAAGTATAAATATCCAAAAGCAAAAGCAGCGGAGTATAAAAGAGATTATCCAATACTAACCAGTTATTTACAAAACCATATAGCTAAAAACGTTATGAGTAATGGAGTTATCACAGATGCACTTATAGCTGATGCTGGATATAAGGGTGGAATTTATGGTCCGAAGACTGAAAATAATTTAAACTGCAATAATCTTCAAGAGGCCGTGACCTGGAATAAAGGCCCTAATATCGTGATTGTAGATAATCCAGGAGGAATGCAAGGGTCGGATGGTTATTATGATAAAGGGACAAATACAATATTTATAAGTAAAAAGAATGCGAAGCAGTTAGAAAAAGCAAGTCCGGAAGATAGACAAGCTGCTTTATTGGGTGTCTTTTCTACTATATTGCATGAGACTGCACACTATGGTGATGAGTTAGATGGAATTGGAAACGATGGTAGTCAGCCCCATCCAGGTGTACTTGCGATACAGAAGATTTTTTTAGGTACAATGAAGGATGGAGAACTCTTATGGGATGTGCAGTCAGACATTCATAATATACAAGACGCAAAAAAGATAATTGACAGAAAAAAGAAAGAGGGCCAAAGCGGGGTTCTGCCTACTGTGCCCGTAAGCAATAACAATACCAGTTGGCTTCAAATAGGTCAGAAGTTATCAGATTGGATGGCAATAAACCCAAATATCAATTTAACGGTCAGATAGCTTTTATAAACTTACAAAATGAAATATTTACTCTTTGTCTTATGTAGCTGCTTGTTTTGGTCCGCAAAGGGTCAGAAATCAAGTTTGGACTGTGGCCTGCTACAAGCAGCTATTAAAACTGATGCTTTTCAGGAAAGGTTTAGCGTATGTAAGGGTGATGAAGAAGTACATATCATTGACACAAGCAAGTCTTTTGCCAACTGCACTTTAGAAGATGTTTGTAAGAAAAGCCTATTTGTTGATTCTGGCCTAAGTAACATAGGGAAAAAGGACGTTATCGAAATTTATAAAATTGATAGGAAGAAGAATATCTTTACTTTATACTTCCATCGCCTCGCTACTGGAGCTACATTAATCTTAAAACTTAAGTACGAGAAAGAAAAAGCGAAATTAATAGGATATAAGGTCGGAGCATTTTAAATAGAATAATTTTTATTCCCACTCGTGTACTTTTAAATTTCATAACCGTGTCTGCCACAGACAACACGGCTTGCTATGGATAAGTATTATCTTTAGTTATGCCGGTCAAGTCACCTGCCAATGAAAAGGATGGCATTTATTTCATCACATTTATCTGCTGCAATGTATAAGTGGTTTGATTACCTGAAAGCAAAAGGTCATTATATAACAGGATATAAAGGTCTCGGTCTCCTTTCCTTGCTATCAAAAATACATGCCAACTTACAGCGTAGCACTTTTAACAAAGAGCTACGCTTTTTACTGCGTCGGTCTTCCCATGCCTTCGGCTTGGGAAAGCACCTCCTTGAAACCGTTGTCATGATTTTTGGCTGCGGTCAGTCGCCTTCATCCACTGCTTTTGAATCTGCATGATCAATTCGCTTCGCTCATTCATCACGCATCTTCCGCAGTTCCACAATATTCCCCCACTGCTTCGGCAATCAAAAAAGTATGCTTACCACAAAAGCGTAGCTTATATTTTTTGCTGCTCTTGCAGTGGGAGCGCCACCTGCGACCCCTAAGACCTTAGTAGATTGCATTGCCTCCGCTTTGCTTCGGCATAACATCAAGGTCTAACGGCGGTTGGTAGTGCAAGGAGCTTCGCTCCACGTTGCCCTAAAGTCTTAGGGGTATGGCGCAGGCAGTGGCGCAGAAGTAATTTTAGAGAGTTTAATTATCCATAAAAATTATCCATTTTTTAAAACTCATAAGCATACTATTTACTTTTTTTAAGCGCTTCAATTAATTTACTAAATGCTAACTGATAATTCTCTTGGTTGTTCCAAAGACAAAAGTCGGGAATATGATATGATCGCAATTCTTCAGCAAGGTCGCTACCGGAATCTGAATCAAAAAGTTCCCACTGTTTAATTTCATTATAAGGAACAATAGATATCGGGAAAAAAATATGCCTATTTTCCCTTTGTTCATAATCCCGAGCTCTTTTAATCTCCGTTGCAACCCAAGCACTTTTCATACTACTTGCCGAAATCAATAGCAACAATTTTTCATGTATTCTTATAGCTGTATTAATTTGGTCATAAGTTTTCTTTCCTCCTTTCATGTCCTCAGGTGCAAACCAACACCTAATACCAACTTTTTGCAAATCAGAATGTAGTCGTTTAGCAAATTCTTCATCTTTTGATGAATAGCTAATGAAGCATGAGTTAAAAGCAATCGGATCATTTCTCAGCGCAGAAACATTATCAATAATAAAATCAGGTAATCCACAACCTTGCAAAAAAACAAGAGGAAGATATTTTGATTCAATTAACGTATGATGATCAATTATGCTAGAGTGCAGATGTTCACATAATTCCAAATTCTTAACTGAAGATAAATTACAGGAACCAAAAACGGTATTGCCTAAATAAACTCCTTCGAAATTCGCGTCATCCAAGGAAGCTAATGTAAAATTTGCTAATTGCAAATCTGCAGATGTAAAATTTGAATTTTCAAATGAGGCAGCGTAACAATTACAATTTTGAAGTGAAGCATTAGTAAAATCTGCATTTCTTAAATACAGTGAAAAAAAACTAGAACTTTCCAAATATGCACCGCTCAAATCTATATTATCTAGGTTAAAGAGAACTCCAAATTCGTCCCCAAAATCTACATGAGAAAGTTCCGGTGAGATTGTGGGATTCTCATGGCGCCATTTATTCCATTCCTTAACACCGAGTTTTAATGTCTTGATATGTTCCTGATTAGCCATACCTTCCTTGATTTACTGATTAACTTGGAATGCTTTTGATCAGCATTAGCGATTTCGGAGGGTATCTCTTACCGTGGTCAGGCTATCTATTTCAATCAACAATCGTTTCTTTTGAAACAATAAATCATTTGTTATTGAATCTGCGGAAATTTCCTTTTGTTTTGTTTGATAACCTTTCCTGAAGCCATTATCATAGGCTATCCAATCAAAAACAAATTTAAGAACAATTATGATCCCTAACCCAACTGCTGCCTTCACGAGATAATCCTTCGCAGTTTGCTCTTTTTCAATCAAGCTTATCCTTTTATCAAGTTCCTTTTGATTATCATCTATCTTTTTGCTCAATATGTTGGGTGAGGCAATCTCTCCTGTAGCTAAAGAATCAATATATCTAGTAGGAATACTATCTTGCTTAAAATGTTCGTGATTCTCTTTATCATATTCAGACGATTCCCCTTGCTCGAGGATTAAGTCCGCAAACCAAATTAAAAAGCATGGTTCGCCAGCTGAAAGCGAGATTTGGCTAGATCCAGCATTATAAACAGAAAAAATCAAATTTCCTTTATATCCCGGATCAACGTGAAATCCAGAAACATTCACTAAACCTTTTAATTTAATTCCAGCCTTTATTGAAATAAAAGCGATTTTATCTTCAGGGATGTTTACGGTTTCGTAGGTAAGGAGTAATGCGAACTGTCCAGGATTAATAACTACTTGCTCTTTTTCTTTAAGAAACTCTTTCTTTTTGTTTGGAGAATCAGTACGGAATACTTCTTTTCCCAATGAAAGTTCATATGCTCCGCATACAACTCTTCCATTATTTGGTTCAATTACATTTTGAGAGAGAATAAGTTTTTTTACCTTTTGGGTTCCGAGATATCCCATATTTTTGAAATTGCCATTCAAAATTTAAATAAAGGGCAGACAGGAATAAAAATAGACTTTTTCTCAATATTAATCATAGCAAGATTGCTTACAGGCTAGTCTAGTGTTCTTGAATTTTAAAAAGGAAACTTAGATGATTGGTATCGGTATTGATATGGTTGACTTAAAAAGATTTGAAACCCTAATTATTAAAAGAGGTTTCATGGAACGATGTTTTTGTAGTAGCGAAATTGAATATTACAATCAATATAATAGAACTTCTTTTTTGGCAGGGAGATTTGCTGCTAAAGAGGCAACCTTGAAAGCTCTGTCTATTGGTTTAATTAATGGAGTTTCACTAACAGACATAGAAGTAATTAAACTCCCATCAGGTGCACCATCTCTGATATTAAAAAACCTACCATTATCAATTGCGGAAACTTTGGGCATTACTAAATGGCATATAAGTATTAGCCATACTGATACTTCAGCGATCTCTATTGCAGTTGGCCTGTAATTTATTTGTCAAAGCCAATTTCACTATTAGTCATGTCTACAGTGATTCTACCTCCCGAATTCTTAACTACCTGTCGCCATATTTCAAAACCCTTTAAGATTGCTCTTTCCCATTCAGCCGCCGTCCTGTCTCTAACCTCTAAATGGGTGACCATGCACATAACAGTCTTTAATAAAGAATCATCAATTGACACTATCCCTTCCAACCAATTATGAGATTTCGCATATACAAATATTAATGCTGAAATTCCTTCTTCGATAGCCGCAGCTCTTCCGCCGTCTTCTACTTCATTAACAATAGTATTGCTACGCCTTTTTTGTTTAATATTTTTTCTGAATACAGGCGACCAACCTAAAACTGCAACAAATGTTAAATGAAATACGTCATGAAATCTATACCCATCATTGTGATATGAGTTATCAGTTAATAAATCCCCGATCTGCTCGCCATTAAAGAATGAACGAGCTACATAAATTCCATCTTCGATAGAATCCCTAATTTCAATTGTAAAACTTCTCTGGAATTGTTCTGAGGCTGGATAATCTGAGTCATAAAATTTTCTATTTCTATACCCCTCGCTGACAAACTCATTCTGGGAAATCCAGCGATTTTTAACCTTTACCAAATTCGCATTCGCTATTTCATCGAGGGATAAATTAAATTTACTTGCTGTATTAGCCAAATACCACAATAAGTCGCCTAATTCCTCCCTAATTGACGAATTATATAACTGATGTGCTTCGCCATCCCGCAGATATTTCTTGTATGCAGTGAGAAGTTCACCTGCTTCACCTGCCAATCCCAAAAGCGAGATAATTAGACCCTTTTCATCTTTTTTTTGTTCGCTTCCGAGCGCTAATGTTTGATACTCATTAAAAGTCATAAAACGTTATTTAAGACTGCGTTCAGTTTCCATTTCGGGGGCAAATACAATTTTTCTGGATCGCCATGGGAAACAAATACCTGCTTTATTCGCATTCGATCACTAGTCCCTTTTATTTCCGGATGCATCATGCGGGCATATTTATCCGTTTCGCAAAAGATGTTTTGACAGTCAATAAGCTGAAGCGGTCTATTACCAATTCTTTCAAATTTCAATTCAAGCCTTTCAAATTCAATATCCTGTCGGTCCATCATGAGTTTAATAATTTCCACTTCTGAAAGCCCTCCTAAATCTGTAAAACATTTTCTAATCCCGCTCTTAGCACCAGGTCCTGGAATTACAAATTCTGATTCACTATAATTAGTGATATTACTATAATTTATGTCTATTATATATTGATATGCCAAAAAATCCCCGATAGATGGATAAGATTTTAGCAATTCAAATCCTCTTTGCATAATGTTAGATTGCTCTATTTTTTTAGGTAGATTCTCCTGCATCATCTTCTTTAGTAGCAATAAATGATTTTTATGTTTTTTTTCATACCCAAAAAAGTTTTTTCCAGATGGCATAATATAAGCACCGGAATAAATAGCCTGTCCTTTATCCAATAGCTTCAACAATATTTTGTCGTAGATACTTACTTTGAAGCTGTCATAACTGATTTCACCTAGCTCTGCCAGAAGTTTTTCCCAAGTTTCAATTTTATTAAAAAGCTTAAACAAGATAATTCTAAAAAAAACTTCAGAGCATTCTGAAGAAAACCTCTTGTTATAAATAACTTCCTTGACAAGATATTGGCTGACACGATCAATGATTCGATAAACATTAGTAAACTTATACTTTTTAATTACAGGATCATTTGTCCAGGGCCAAGAACACCTAGAATATCTTTTGAAAAAAACATTTTGCCTTTCCGATGCGAACCGCCAATAAGAATCAAAAACTTTCGTCGGTTTAGCAGGAGATAGTTTTGAATAGAAGTAGGGCGTTACAATTTCCTTGACTCCTTCATTAAACATCATTATTTTCGGCATATTCCAGATATTGAGTGGTGGTTTTTAGTAGTGAGGTTATATCTACATCAGATTTGGTTATTCGTTCCAGTTTTTCAACACCTACATAACAATTAACCCCACCTAATGTCAAATTCATTTCTCTGCTCATGAAATTACCCAGTCTAACTAAACCCAATAGATTTCCATAAGCTTTATCAAAAAGTTGTTGAGTAGCATAAAAAGCATTGACATAAAGTTTTGAGCCTTGGTTTATAAAACTTACATGCTGCAGGCATGGAAACGATACTTGCGCCTGCCTCGTATGATCTCTTTTTGGATCAAATATAGAGGCCTGTAATAAGGATCGACGGACGCCTGTTCTTGCAGTGAATTCATTAATTATAAACTTTAGTTGATTTATATTTCGAGTACCATCAAAATCTATAAGTCTTTCAAAGTAAAGTCCATTCCTATTTCGAGTATCAATTGCCTTCATCCTTGGAACAAGATTCAGATAATTTGAAAAAAATCTCTCTCTATCAAATCTAGCAAGCCTATGAAGACTTAAGGGGAATATAGTGTTTGCAACAGTATTGATATTGTTTAATTTTCTTTTCAAGTAAACTTCATTGAGCTTAGTACTGACAATATCTCCTACTTCACTTTCAACCGGATTGACATTCTGTAGCATAATTAGGAGTGGTGATAATTCCTTTCCAGGGTTATTCATAACCATGTTAAACATTTGTGACCAAACCCCGGAAATAGTAGCACCCTTAATTAAGTATTCCATTATTAACATATTTAATCCGAAAGATGTCTAAACCTGCTGAGTCCGACATATTGAAACCTTTGAATCCGAACAAACGAGCTCCATTCAGTATAGCGAGAATAAGCTCTTGTAATGCCAGGAGAGACTGCTTCATAAATAATCCCTTCTAAAACTTCTTTCTTTACTTTCAATAGATTTGCATTTTCCACTTCAAAATCTCTCGGTAACAAGATTAAACCAGGAGCTTCAATATCTATAGTTTTATTTGAAAAATGTTTATCTACTACAAATAGGGTTTCACTTACCGGTTCTCCCAGAATACTCTGTTTTATTGATTTTAAAGATGCCCCTAAAAGACAATCTGATTTATTTTTTCCGATATATCCATTAAAATATAAATGGTTTATCAATGTAGAATAACCAACTCCAAATGAGCTGGAAATTTTGAGACAATCTATGGGATTTAGTTGTTGAAACTCCAACCCTCTTTTTGACATTGCCGATTTTATGCCGAGAGGTGGCATCAATAAAAAACTGCTAAAGGCATCTACTAAGAATTCTTCCTTCGTGTATTGGCCGCCAGATTTCACAACTTCATCTATCGTGAATCCATGACCAAATACGTGGTGCCCCAATTCATGAGAACACGTAAAAATCTTTCTGTGAAAAGGTCTCAATGCTGAAATTAGAATTGTAGGTTTTATTCCTTCGCCCATTTGAACATACATACCTTCCATATTTATATCGACAAACCTAACAGGAACGTCGATTGCCTCACAAAGATCAAATATGCTTAAGCCTGAAAATGAATCATAGCCGACCTTTTTCCTAATACTTGATGATAATTGCAAAGCCTCTCTAGCAAGCTGTTTCCTCTGGGAGTTATTAATCATTTTGGAAGTATTGCTAAGAGATTAAGTAGTCTTTTTAAATCGTCGGGTTTCAATTTTTGTAATTCACGTGCTGCCAACTGCAACCGACTATCGTTAATATTCAAAGTTTGTTCACCTTCGCCAAGGAGCCAATTAGGTTCGACCTGATAAAGTTCCGCAAGAGTCACAATTTCTTCAGCAGTCACTTTTCGTTTGCAAGCTTCCATCTCTGAAATTGCGGGTCTATGAACTTTTAAAATAGTGGCTACCTGCAATTGTGATAACCCTGATAATCTCCTGGCCTCACTTAGACGAAAAGCTATTATCTCTCTTCTTTGTTTTAATTTATCTTGATCCATTTGTTTCATTTATTTCAAGAATTTTGTTAGCTACTTCCTCAAGGGTTAATGGTTTCTCATTTTCTCCAATAAATAGTTGGCATTTTTTGGGAATATCGACACCAAGTTCGACAGCCAACGAGCCCGTTATCGAAACCAAAATCTCACTATCGACATAATCAAGATCAGATGCCGGCCTATCATCTGGCAATATTTCCATATCAATATCCACAGCTTGCTGCACCTCTTTTAAGGCAGAAACCAAGGCTATCAAAACATCTTTCTTTTCTAGTGCTTGTTTCATAATCTTACATTTTGTAAGTAATTCTTACCAAAGGTAAGATAATTTTATATTTCACCAAATTTTTCTAAGCTTATCGTTTTATCAAACTTTTTTTGATTGGATTGATCTTGAAACTTGCAATTTCGCAACAGTCGTTTTGACAACTAATATGGCGAAGTAATTCCCTCAAATCTTAGTCATGAAACGACAAAATTTCGGCCAGCCAGTAGGCAAAGTTATTTCCTCACTCTTTTGTCGGACAAGGTCAAGCCTTTCGGTTGCGAAGAAAAAAATCTCCACCCTCTTTTATTATAAACACCGCATATAAGTTCGGGTTGTATTTTTTTCTGCAAACCTTGCCCTCCTTCCTACGCTTCATTTTGGGTTGCCTAAGGCTGGCACGAATGAGGCGAAGCCGAATATTTATTTTTATTCACTTTAAAACAAACAGTTATGAATTTCGTAGGAAGAATCACGAAGGAAGCAATTATCAGTAATCTCAAAGATGATCGCAAAGTTGTCAATTTCACTATTGCCATTAACGACTACAAACGAAAAGGGAGCGAGCAAGGAGTAAAGGTTGCAACCTTTATCAATTGCAGTTATTGGATTAGTACTGCTATTGCAGGACAACTCACGACAGGGACGTTGGTTGAACTTACCGGTCGCTTGTATGTTTCTCCATATTTAAGTATGCAGAATGAAGCCAAAGCATCGTTGAACTGTCATGTCAATACCATTAAAATTCATCAGTTCAGTAAGGCTGAAAAGAGTAAGAAAGAAAAAGAAGAAACCATTGATGATTTGCCTTTCTAAATGATTGTCAACGAGGGAGCAATTGCTCCCTTTTTTGAAGCTAAAAAGCTGCCACCGTATGTACGGCGGCAGCTTGTTTGTTAGGTCCACATCGAAAAATTATAGAAGTACAATTAATCAAAATCCCCAAAAAGTGGTATTGCTGTTTGTCCCGATAGATTATACATTTCCCAAACCAAAACCACCTATATGCAAATTATTCAAGCGATTCTCGTAATCGTTATTATACTAGTTGTCTATACCTTTCTTAAAGGAGAGAAAATGCCAGAGAAAATTCTTTCACACTGGCACCATCGGTTTGAAGCCATTCCTTTTTCTCCGCAAGAATTTTATCAAAGTCTAAGAGAAACACTTGCCACAAAAGAGATACGACATGTCGCAATCTCTGGAATTAGTTATACGCAAGGAGGCCTTCTCTCTCCCCGCAGGGACTATTTACGAATTCAATATAAAGATCTTATTTATGACGTTTGCGCCGCACCGTTTGGTAAACAATATTTTGTTTCCTCGTGGCTTGGAGAGGCAACTGATACAACATATAATTTTTTAACGAGTATTCCATGGATCGGCAAACTCTTTACCAAGCGAAAGAAAACATTCTTTGAACTTGATACCGAAATAATGTTTAGAGAAACTGTAAGTGTCTGTGTACAAGAAACCATTGCACAATTAACACAAACGAAAGGAGCTCGACAATTGGCGGAAGCAGAATGGAGGGAATATAGTGCCTCTACTAATTGATACTTCATGATTTCAGAGAGAACACAACAGCTAACAGCCCAGTTCTATGAATGGGAACTCTTGGGACGTGGGTGGCTCTGTGCTAATGAGCCGGTTGATCTTGAACCAACATTCACTCCTTTCTTCGGCCATTTTATTAACCGAACAACAATCGTTGATGACGGTATTCGTCATACGCTATTAAGTAGTATTGCCTCAACTTTTAAAAAGAAAAAATTGCCCGAAGTAGTTGAATGCATGCCGGAAGTATCCCATGACTTGTTTCCTTTTGTTGATAGTTCAATTCTCGTTACACTTCAACTTATTATTCCCAAGCAAGTAAAAGTATCTATTCAAGATGCTGAACAACTGCTGACGATGCTCTCTTATTGTACTCGTCCTATAAGTTTTGAAATTATAGGGACACAAAAAGAGATAACCATTCAATTTGTATGCAGAGAAGAAGATGCGCTGTACATAAAAAGCCAACTTGTTACCTTTTTTAAAGGAATTGCAATTCTTGAAAAAAGAACCGATGAGCAATCACTCTTATCAGAAGAAACATCGCTTGCTACGATTGATTTTGGATTACAAGAAGAATTCATGCGACCGCTTACTCAAGGAAGATCTTCAATCGATCCATTTACCGGTATGTTTTCCATATTGGAACATTTGCATGAGGGAGAACAAGTCGTATTTCAGGTACTATTTAACGGAGTAGTGAACCATTGGGGGTCAAGTATTATCAAATCAGTATCAGATGCAAACGGTGGTTCTTTCTTTGAAGATGCCCCCGAAATGCTCCCACTCGCAAAAGAAAAAATAGGAAGTACATTATGTACTGCCACTATTCGGTTTTTAACACAAGCGGAGACACTTGATACAGCATTTGCATTATTACGGAAACTCACGTTTGCACTTATTACGAATAGTAAATCTCAAAGTAATGCTTTGATACCCCTCACGGATACATCGTATAATGTAGAACGGCGTATTGAAGATATTCTGTTTCGGGAATCATGCAGGGCTGGAATGCTATTAAATGCTAAAGAGCTTGCAACATTTATCCATATTCCCGATGCTACTCTCATTTCAAAAAAACTAATAGGAGATAATAAGAAAACAAAAGCTGCTCCAAGGATCACAGAGGGATACAATTTTACGCTTGGAATAAATAGTCACAACGGTATTGAAAAGAAAGTGACCATAAGTAATGAGCAGCGAGTGAAGCATACTCATATCATTGGAACAACGGGAACAGGCAAATCAACCTTACTACTCAATATGATTTGCCAGGATATTGAACATGGCGAAGGAGTGGCAGTACTAGATCCTCATGGAGATTTGATTGATACGATCCTTTCAAGTATTCCCTCATCAAGAATACATGATGTCCTATTGATTGACCCCTCGGATAGCGAGTTTCCTGTTGGGTTTAATATTTTAAAGGCACACTCCGATATTGAAAAGGAAGTACTGTCGTCCGATCTAGTCGCAGCATTTCGTAAGCTATCAACAAGTTGGGGAGATCAGATGAATTCTGTGTTTGCAAACGCAATCCTTGCATTTTTAGAGAGCACAAAAGAAGGTACGTTAATTGATATCCGGAGGTTTCTTATAGAAAAAGCATTTCGGGAAGAGTTCTTAAAATCAGTAGTTGATCCAAGCATCCGTTACTACTGGCAGAAGGAATATCCGTTACTAAAAACAAATTCCATTGGTCCCATTTTAACAAGGCTCGATGCATTCTTGCGACCACGGATGATTCGGAACATGGTTGCACAGAAACAAGGAATAGACTTTGAAAAATTGCTGAATACAAAAAAAATCCTTCTTGTGAAGTTATCACAAGGATTAATTGGTTCAGAAAACAGTTATTTATTAGGAACATTTGTTGTATCCAAAATTCATCAGGCAGCTTTCGCAAGACAAATAAAACAGGAGCGGAGTGATTTCTTTGTATACATCGACGAGTTTCAGCATTTCATTACAGCGTCAATGGCGCATATTCTTTCAGGAGCAAGAAAATATCACGTAGGGTTAATCCTTGCTCATCAGGACCTACAACAATTACAAAAAAGCGAAACAGAATTACTGAACACGTTAATAGCTAATGCAGGTACGAGGATTTGTTTTCGTTTAGGAGATGCCGATGCAAAAAAAATGGCTGAAGGGTTTTCTTTTTTTGAACCGCACGATCTGCAAAATCTAGATACTGGTGAAGCTATTGTTCGTATCGAAAGACCTGAGTTTGATTTTTCACTTTCGACATTTCCGTTTCAGCCAGCATCAAAGACAGCGGTATCAAAAGACGCAGTTGTGAGCCATTCTCGAAACTCCTATAGTGCCTCGAAGCAGTCTGTTGAAACAGCATTGAAAGAAAGCATGAGTGAATTTGAAGTATATGATACAAAACAAGAAAATGTCATAAAATCTCAGGGACAACCGATTCCAGACCCTGAAAAAACGATCATTATCGAATCTCCTCAAGAGGTTAAAACAAAGTCGGTATTTCAGCCAGAGGAAAAAGAAATGAGTGGAGTGATAAAGAAAAAAGAAGAAACGCAACATCGATACTTGCAGACATTGATTAAGAAAATGGCTGAAGCAAAGGGATATAAAGCAACGATTGAAATGCCAACGCCCAATAATAAAGGGAGTATAGATGTCCATATAGTGAACAGTAAACTTCAGATCGCTTGTGAAGTTTCTGTCACAACAGACAGCAATTGGGAGCTCCATAATATAGAAAAATGTCTTATCGCTGGATATGATCTCATTTTTGTCTGTTGCGCTGAAAGAAAAGCAATCGATGGCTTGCAAAAGAAAGTATTAGAAACATTTGAAGAAGTTGTTCGCCATAACATCATTATTGGTGAGCCCGAAGTATTGTTTGAGTTACTTGATCGCATGGCGGAGAAACAAGCTGCTACGGAAACAACCATTAAAGGGTATCGGGTAAAAGTTGAGTACGATGCAATTTCAAATGAGGCAATGAAAAAGAAAAGAGAATCTATCGCAAAATTAGTAATTGATGCAATGAAAAAATTTAAGAAATAAAGTATGGTTTGGTTTCATTTTATATCTTTGATCGAAGTATTTCTTGCACCACATTCGTGCAAATTGAAATTTCAAAGATCAGGGGAATACTCATTATTTCTGAAACTATTCCTGAAATATCTTAACCCCTCCACATAGGAACCTTTAATTGTTTGAATACAGCACGTATTCAATAGTGTCTATTTTAAAACTACTAGTATGGAAACAAAAAAGAGGGTTGGCATTTGGATTCGGGTATCAACTGACTTTCAAGTAGACAGTGAAAGTCCAGAGCATCATGAACAACGTGGAAGATATTATGCCGCTGCAAAGGATTGGGATGTTATAGAAATATATCGCCTTGATGCGATTAGCGGAAAGTCAGTAATGGATCACCCCGAAACTAAACGGATGTTAAAAGACTTACGCACCGGTCGTATCACTGGTCTTATTTTCTCAAAGCTTGCTCGTGTTGCGAGGAACACGAAAGAGTTACTTGATTTCGCTGAAATCTTTAAAAAAGAAAACGGCGACTTAATTTCTCTATCAGAAAATATAGATACAAGCACTCCGGCAGGCAGACTCTTTTACACCATGATTGCGGCTATGGCAACATGGGAGCGAGAAGAAATTGCTGAGAGAGTAGCGGCATCAGTGCCGATTAGGGCAAAAATGGGAAAACCGCTTGGCGGAGCAGCTTCATATGGGTTTAGATGGCAAGGCAAAGAATTGGTGATCGATGAGAAAGAAGCTCCTGTTCGAAAACTGATATACGAATTGTTTATAAAATATAAAAGGAAAAAAACAACTGCAAGTGAATTAAATACACTTGGATATCGCACTAGAAATGGCTCTAAGTTTTCTGATACTACTATTGAAAGGCTTATTCGCGATTCAACTGCTAAAGGAATCCGAAGAGCGAATTATACAAGGAGTACTGGTGAGGGAAAGAAGTGGATAATAAAGGATGAAAAAGAGTGGATATTGATTCCTTGTCCCGCATTGGTACCGGAGAATATTTGGAATGAATGTAACCAGGTATTAGACGTGCAGTATAAAAAAAGGAATAAATCAGGTCCAAGAGCAGTGCACTTACTTTCAGGGTATGTGTCGTGTCATTGTGGTAAAAAGATGTATGTGTACCATGAAGCACCAACCTATTCTTGTAAGACATGTAAAAATAAGATCGCTGTCGAAGATATTGACGAAATATATCATACTCAATTGAAATCATTCTTGTTGACAGATATGGATATGGAAACATATCTAAAACAATCAGACGATCTAATACAAGAAAAGCAATCACTGCTCGTTAGTTCTCGTCAGGAATCAGAGATCCTCCGAAAGAAGCTACATGAATATGTTTCTTTGCGGATCAATAAAGAACTAACGGCTGAGAGGTTTAAAGAATTATATGATCCACTAGAGGAAAGATTATCCCAGCTTGAAAAACAACTCCCCGAACTTGAGGCAGGTATTGATTTTCTCAAAATTCAATACTTATCTTCTGACACAGTGTTGAGAGAAGCAAAGGATTTATATGATCGTTGGCTTCAGCTACCATTCGAAGAAAAAAGGGCTATAGTAGAATTGATTACTGAAGAGATAGTAATTGGAAAGGTGGAAATAAACATCAAGCTTTCTTATCTCCCCCATACCCCTTCTTTACCAAATACCGGAAATAAGCAACGAAACTTCACGGATTCATAGATGCGATCAACATGAACGACGCCGGGAAATCAATTGCCAATTTTGCCCTGGAGATCGTTACTCTTCTTTCTTCCATTGGTTGACGCATTACTTCAAGCACCGTTCTTTTAAATTCAGGTAACTCATCTAAAAACAAAACGCCATTATGAGCTAATGAAATTTCGCCGGGTTGCGGTGTACCACCGCCACCAACCAATGCAACATCACTGATCGTATGATGAGGTGAACGAAATGGTCTTTTTGAAATAAGTGTTGAATTTTCCGGCAGCTTGCCTGCTACTGAATGGATCTTTGTTGTTTCCAATGCTTCCTGTAATGTTAAGGGAGGAAGAATAGTAGGTAATCGTTTTGCCAGCATTGTTTTTCCTGCGCCGGGTGGGCCTATGAGAATTGCGTTATGGCCACCTGCCGCTGCAATCTCCAATGCCCGTTTGATATTTTCCTGCCCTTTTACTTCTGCAAAATCAATTTCAAAATCATA